>OFRG01000295.1_pt1 | contig 20914 bp, 16 predicted proteins | sample 1543071 | NCBI WGS metagenome assembly OFRG01 (sample SAMN07774222, study PRJEB24372) | wastewater metagenome | isolation source: WWTP Verbania (Effluent) | place: Italy: Verbania | collected 2015-12
CTGAGTCCACGAAGGGACGAAGGATCTAAATATCTTTTAAATGAATAGTATTGGAGAGGTCGCATAGTGGTCTAGTGCGGTGGTCTTGAAAACCACTGTGTCCAAAAGGCACCGAGGGTTCGAATCCCTCCCTCTCCGCCAGTGGCATGAAAGGCATCTGTAAGATGACTGCCAGGTCACTGGCTCTGATAGGTGGGATGAAATGCATAGCGAAGCGGGCATGACTCCCTCTCCGCCAGATTGGCAACTTTGTACCGGTAGAAATTAAATAGAAAATTTGCTAATATAATCATATGAAAAAATCTTGGTTCAAAGAATGGGGTTTAATTTATTATCCAGTCAGTTGGCAAGGGTTTATTCTGACAATTCTTGCGTTGGCTTTTTGCGTCCAAGTATTTTTTGCTGTTGATAGGAATTCTCACTCTATTAGCGATACTTTATACGGCGTATTTCCTTTTATAGTCCCAACACTCCTTATTCTTGGTTGGATTGCATCAAAGACAAGTGATCAGAAGGAATAGAATTTTTCAACAAAGAAAAACCCAAACAAAACCCGGGCTAATAGACCTTCTGGGCAAAAGCCGGAACGTCGAAGTAGGCCGGATTTTCCTTGTAGATACGGCGCAAATCACGTACAATTAGATTTATACGTAGGATTGAAAAAAACTGTTGTTCTAGACCGTACAATCGTTCAAAGTTCCGCCAATCGTCACCGCCACACTTCACCAAAGCTTCGTGTGGCCTTTGGCCACTCACTTGCAAATCTTACGAATTGCATCACCCATAGCTTTAGCGAAGTGCGACAATTTTAATATCTAGCAAAAAACAAAACCATGACAAACGAAAACACTATTTCTTGGGAAGCACCTGAGTTTAAAGATTATCAAAAAAACCCAGCCTGGTACGCCACGCTTATAATTATCGCAGGCCTTATTGTAGCCTACGAAATTTTTCAACAAGACTGGTTTGGTGCAGTTAGCATTGCCATAATTGCTGGCTTTATTTTTGGTTTTGCTAGACAAAAACCAAGCATTGTCCCAATTATAATAGACGCTAAAGGAATTTCAGTAAATAAAATTGAAGTGCCCTTCACTACTATGAAGCATTTTTGGATTGTCGAAGACGCAAACCATCACACCCTTAATATTGAAACCAACGCTTACATTAACCGAACCGTAATTGTGGAATTAGAAAACCAAGACCCCGAATTAATTCGAGCAATAATGAAAATAAAGGTTACAGAACACGAAAGTGTAGAGCCAACCTTTGCCCAAAAAATAATGCATCGCATTGGATTTTAATTCCTGTCCGCAGATAATTTTATGCCTGAGCTAAAAGATCTAGTCAGCTCCATTCCGCGCATCCGCAAGTCCACGGTCGCTTCCTTAACCAAATTAGGAATCACCACAATAGAGGACCTGCTTTTTTATTATCCTTATAAATATATAGACTTTAGCAAACTTTCTTTAATTAAAGATATCCGCGAAGACCAAACTGTAACCATCAAAGCAACTATCAAAAGCATAACCAATCGTTTTTCTTTTCGTAGTCGCCTTTCAGTTTGTGAAGCTTTAGTTTCCGACGCCACCGGTTCAATTAAAGTCATTTGGTTTAACCAACCTTATATAAAAAATTACTTGCTTGATGGAACTGAAGTTTTGCTGTCTGGTAAAGCGAGTTTTTACAAAACACTGCAACTCCAAAACCCAGTTTATGAAAAAGCCGAAGGCGAGACCATTCACACTGGTCGCATTGTACCGGTTTACCACCAAACCCAAAGCCTGCCCAACCGCACTATCAGACGATTTATTTGGCACGCAATTCCAAGTCTCAGCGAAATAATAGACCCGCTCCCATTGCCAATTCAAAAAACTCATAAACTACTAAGCCTAGCTGAAGCTCTCAGGCAGGTTCATTTTCCAGACACACCCGAAAAACTAGAACAAGCCAAAGCTCGTATTACTTTCGACGAAGCCTTTATTCAACAATTAGCCGTTGCTAAGCACAAACAAACACTAGAAAAGCTTCCAGCCCCTGCTATTCCTGTAAACGTACCCTTGATCAAAAAAGCTCTGCTGACCCTGCCTTTTACCTTAACCAATGGGCAAAAAAAAGCCCTTTGGCAAATTGTTCAAGACATGGAAGTCAAGCATCCCATGCACAGGCTTCTTGAAGGCGATGTAGGGAGTGGAAAAACTTTAGTCGCCCTAATAGCTGGCCTTGTCTGTATGAATGAAAATTTTCAAGCCATACTGCTAGCCCCAACAGAAATTTTAGCAAAACAGCACTACGACAGTGTGAGGGAATTTTTAAAACAATTACCAAAACCATACAACAATATTCAAACTGCATTGCTAACCAACCAATACCGTTTAGTCGACGAGAAAAGTACAACCAAGCTTTTACTTAATAAAAAAATCCAAACTGGCAAAGTTGAATTTTTAGTCGCTACCCATGCAATTTTTTACTCAACACTTAAATTTTACAACTTAGGGCTTGTAATTATAGACGAGCAACACCGTTTTGGCGTGCAACAACGCGCCGAACTAGCCAAACCTTTTCAAAGTTATAAACAAAAAAAACTTCAAGCGCCACATTTACTGTCCATGACAGCCACGCCCATTCCAAGAACCTTAGCACTCACCGCCTTTGGCGACCTTGATATTTCTATTCTCGATGAGTTACCCCATGGCAGAAAACCAATTACCACAACAATAGTTAAAAACGACCAGCGCAGTCAAACTTACGAGTTTATTAAGACACAACTAAAGACTGGCCGCCAAGCCTTTATTATTGCTCCCAGAGTTGAAGAAGATTCCCAAAGCATCAAAGCTTCAGTCAAACAAATGTTTGAAGAAATGAGTAAAATTTTCACAGGCTATAAACTTGGCCTGCTTTACGGCAACATGAAAGGTGCTGACAAAGAAGCAGTTATGACTAGCTTTAATGCAGGAGAAATTAACATATTAGTGGCAACTTCGGTTATTGAAATTGGCATAGACGTTCCCAATGCCACAGTTATGATTATTGAAGGAGCAGAAAATTTTGGCCTTGCCCAACTACATCAACTTCGCGGCCGTGTTGGCCGAAGCCAGCACCAATCTTACTGCTTTCTATTTAGCTCAAATAACGAACCAGAAAATAACCAGCGCCTACAATTTTTTGCTACTACAACAGACGGTTTTAAACTCGCAGAATTTGACCTGAAAAATAGAGGTATGGGTAGCCTGTTTGGCGAACAGCAAACTGGCTTTGCTTTCAAATTCTCACAGTACTTAACCCTAGAAACTCTAAAAATGGCCAAGCTATCGGCCATAGAAGTGTTGAAAGATGATCCAGAACTAGCTAACCACCCAGCCCTTCAAACTCTAATAGATCCCTATCTAAATAAAATCCATCTGGAATAAACTGACTAGGCTAGCTCAGTCAGTTCACAAGGGGAGTCCTTGTATAACAAAGACTCCCCTTGTGAACTAAAATCCATCTGGAATAAAAAACCCTTGACGATACGGCCTAACTGTGCAAAAATGGGAGTTAGTTACGGACGAAAAGTGATGCCTCCAAAAATCGCCACAACAGGAGAATATTCCGATGGCAACTCAAGCATCATCTGTCGCCGTGGAACAGCGCCCCACAACAACCCGCAGCAAACAGGAGGACGGAAGTATCGGTTACGGGACCCTCAAAGAAGGGCCCCGAGAAATCGGAATCCGCGTCTTTGGGTTCGTTGGAGTAAACAACGTGGTTGTTTGCATCAATGAAACCACGACGCTCAGGACAGTGAGCATCAACAAGACCTGCCTTCGGGACAGTGACCCGAAAAGGTACGGCGATGTTCTGAAGCCACTGCCGACAAATCAGTACACGTTCCCCGAACAGGACTGATTCTTGGCCGGTGCACACAGATTTTGGAGACCCGCTCCAGAAGATGTGTGCACCGGTTTCTTCATTTTTAAAATAATTTTTGAACGTCAATAATCTGTTTAACAGAAAGCTGAGAAATATCCGTCTTTAAACCTTTGGTCACAGTATTTGAGACAATTTCAGAGAACCCAAGCTTTACTGCTTCCTTGGCTCGCTTTTCACTTTGAGTCACCCCACGTACCTCACCAAGCAAACCAATTTCTCCAAACGCCAAGAGCCCTTCACTGAGGGCTTTATTTTTAAATGAAGATAAAATCGCGAGTGCCACAGGTAAGTCTGCCGCTCGTTCACTAATATTAAAACCTCCAGCAACGTTTACATAAACATCGTGACTACTTAAATTTATTTGTAGAGACTTTTGCAGGATCGCTAAAATTAACTGAAGTCGGTTAAGGTCAAAACCAGAAGTTGTCCGGCGCGGATACCCAAACTGCGATGGATTTGTTAGTGCTTGAATTTCTAAAATAAGCACTTTGTTGCCTTCTAAAATTGCCGCGGCACAACTTCCAGGGAGCCCAGTCAAGCGATTTTCCAAAAACATCGCCGAAGGATTTTTTACCTCAATCATCCCTTGTTCGGTCATAGCAAACACGCCAACTTCCCCGCTACTCCCAAATCTATTTTTACTTGAACGAAGCAGTCTTAAACTTAAAAATCGCTCACCTTCTAGATAAAGCACAACGTCTACCATATGTTCTAAAGTTTTTGGGCCAGCTAACATTCCGTCTTTAGTCACATGACCAATAATCAAAATGCTGGTGTGCTGTTGTTTTGCCACGCGCATAAGTGTATTTGTGGCAAATGCAACTTGACTCACTCCGCCCACAACGCCACTAACTTCACCAGAACTTATCGTTTGAATCGAGTCAATCACTGCTAAAGTTGGCTGTTGCGCAATTAAAGTAGCCACAATTGTTTCCAAATTTGTTTCAGGAAAAACCAGCATGTCTCCACTATTTTCTAACCGCGCGCTTCTAAGCTTTATCTGTTGAGCAGATTCTTCTCCAGAAATATATAAAACTTTTTTATTATTACCAGCAATGTTTACTGCTGCTTGTAATGCCAAAGTGGACTTTCCAATCCCAGGGTCACCGCCTAAAAGAACAAGCGCCCCCGGCACCAAACCACCACCAAGCACACTATCTAACTCGCCAATTCCAGTGCTAAACCTTGCCGTCTTTTGATCTTCTAATTCTGACAATAATAAAACTTTTCCAGCAGTTGCGCCCAAAGCCGACTTAGTCAAACCAGAAAAAGCTTGCTCGGCTAAAGTATTCCATTGACTACAAGTGGGACATTTTCCTTGCCAGCGCGAGGCAGTAGCCCCACAATTACTGCATATAAATTGAGTGGTAGGTTTAGCCATATAAAGACAGTATATCTATGATTAAAGATAAATCAACAGGTACGAAAACCCCCCGCTTTGCGGGGGGTTTTCGTTTCAACTAAGCACTGAGTACTAAGTACTAATTCGACACATCTATATAATACAACCCTTCGTCCTGCATATTCTTAAAAAATAATTTGTCGTTTGTTAAGTTCAAAAACATTTCGCGCGCATCAATAGCCAACCCTGGGTCAATTTGTTTTTGCGTGGCTGTTTGGGCGTCAATCTCGTAAATAATATCTTCAGTTAAACCTTTATCAGGCAAACCTCGTGTTGGCACGGCAGCATAAAGTTTTTGGCTGTTATTGGCCCAAACTACTTTATCAACTGTAGTAAAAACTCCTAGACTCTTAGTCTCACCAGAAATGACATCACCAACCCAAAGCTGATACCGTTGACCATCGCTATCTCTACGGCCAAAAACAAACTTTTGACTGTCGGGGGCCCAAAGTACACCAAAGTTATAACCTTCTTTAACTACTGACTTAAAAATCTGCCCATCTGTTGTAGTTAAGTTAATCGCATTTCGTGACTCTGTATTTGCTAAGCGGTAAAATAGTATTGTTCGTCCGTCAGGAGAAATATTTAACTCGTCATCATTTTCCCAAATATCTGCTACTGTTGTGTAATTACTACTGTCAGGATCGGCAATGCTAAGCGTAGACTTTCCGTCTTCATCTAACCAAATATAAATTATTCGGTCACCAGTTGGCATCCAATTAACCGAAGTAATCTGACTTGGCAAATCGGCAAAAGCTCCTTTGAGGCTGTCGTACACGCTCCACGAGCGACTTGTTCCACTTCCAGACTGAACCATAAAGTTATTACCCGCAGGTGGCCAAATAACTTTAGTGCCGCCAGATTTTTGAGGAATTACTAACTCTTTTTTATTAGCTAACAGAACTACTCCATTACCAATCTGTAAATCGCTTTGAAATAGCTGACCTTGCTTATTAAAGTAAGTAATCCCATTGCCTTGGTAAAATAATACTGGGCTAACAACCTGATCCCCAGTTAACCGAATAGCCTTTACGCCGGTATTAAAACCAGTATCAGAATTATTTGGAACTTCATCAGTTGGGGGTTGATTTTGACTGTCGTCTGTATTTGTTTGCGTATCGCTTGGCGTATTTGTATTTTCCTCATCACCAGATTTACTACGTTGAAAAATCAACACAGCTAGTGTGATAACTATAAGTAAAAATATGCCGCCCAGAATTGCAATCGCTCTTTTATTCATTATTTCTTGTTGATTTTTGTATCAAAATACCCATAATCTTTAACCATATTATATCACACAAGCTAAAATTTCACCAAATCCAATGACTCGCCTTTACTTACTGTGTCATCCCGCATTCAGTGCGGGATCCAGAACTATAAGCTCTTTCCTTGCGGTATAAACATAATACTCAAGATCCCAGATATTTTCACTGCCCTAAGAATTCTGGGATGACACATAGGCAGAACCTCCTACTTCAAAGCCTCTTCAATAGCTTGTTTAAAAGTCGCATAACTTTGGGCTCCCTCAAAACGTTTACCATTTACAAACACAGTTGGAGTGGCTTGCACGCCATAGGCTGTTGCGCCTTGAGTCTCGGTTTCAACGTCGACTTTATGAATTCGACTATCGACACAAGTATTAAAATCTTTGGTATTTAATCCGACTGCTTTTCCAAATTTTTTCATATTCTCTAAACTAAAGGCCCCTTCGTTCTCCCCACCTTGATTATCGTACAAATAGTTATGAAATTCCCAAAACTTTCCTTGGTCTTGTGCACACTTCGCCGCTTCTGCAGAAAAATGGGATTCATCTCCTAAGAAAGCATAGTCCTGATAGGAAAATTTAACTTTACCAGTATCTATGTACTCAGTTTTTAGCTGTTTAAAAACAGTATCATAGAGCTTTTTGCAAAATGGACATTGAAAATCTGCATATTCAACTAAAGTAACCTTAGCATCACGATTGCCTAAAATTGGTGCAGTGTCGGGAAGTTTAATATCGACTTGTTGTGGCACAACTGGCTGCTGCTGACCTGCAGGGACTACCCCAAGTTTGGTTTGGCTTGTAAGAACTGTGTCTAATTTTGTAGAGATTGTTTTAGTGCTATACCAGACTACTCCACCAATAACCCCAGCTCCAATAATAATTGCCAAGAAGGCAAACAGACCAATTATCAAAGCCACGCCAAATAACCTACGATCCTGCGGGGTTAAACTTATTTTTTTTGCCACAACAGCCTCTTCTGCAACTGGCTCACTAACTACATCATCATTTTCGTCAATCATATTTTTTCCTTAACTTTAATTTTACAAAACTTTTCATCTTTTTATCTTTACATATATATACACAATTATACAAAATACAATAACAGCAAGGAAGCCTAATGCCCAAATAATAACTTTAATCCAATCTGTCTCTGTCTTAACTTCTTCACTCGCGGCAATATTATCAGGCACAACATCGCCCTTGCAATCACTAGGACAAGACTCTACGGACTCCCCTTTATCAAATTGACATGCTCCGTTATTATTACAGACACTAATAACTTCCGTGTTAATTCCACTTAATAACTTGCCACTAGGGTCGGTAAAGGTAATTTTTGTTGCATCAGGAAAATAAGGAATAATAATTTCATTTTTTCCGTTTTCTAAAGTAATTTTGCGCTTTGCAAGCTCTAAACCATTCTCATTTATAATATGCGCTTCATATAGCCCTTGCTCAGGTGGTAAAATTTCATAAATATATCTAAAGTTTACATCTACTAAATTAAAACTTTGACTTTTAAAAGGGTATTCTAAATCTAATACCAATCCTTGGGGTTGTTCATAAACCATAGCAAAAGCAGTGCCACCAAAAAAGTGACTAGCAAGTCCAATAAAAAGTAAGGTTAATAGTTTATATTTCATATATGTTCTTTAAAAAGCGTTATAATAACAACCTGAGACAAACCTAGCATAATCTGTTGTCTGTTTATAATTTGCAGCACTCCTATTACAACTACATTCCCATTTCCGTAACGGTGAAGTGCCATCGCAAGAAGAAACACTACATCCAGGTTTTGTATTTCTTTCACAGTTTCCTGGGCCAGCATTATAACCAGCAGCAATATTTCTGATTTGGGAACCACATTGGTTCTTATAATTATCATATAAATGAGCGGCAGCCATACAAACCTGAATACTAGGAGTCCCATTTGCCCATGCATCAAAAGGTGACCCGACACTTGCACCACATCGTGGGGAGGCATACAGCTGAGCAGTGGATCGAATGAACTGCATCATCCCACATGCAAGAATACGTCCAGTGTCGGGATCTCTTGAGCAAACACCAACCGCTGTACAACTCCTCTCAGCAGAAGCGACAGCCTTTAGCAAAGCTTTCATATCTGCCCCAGGAATATCTTTCCCACCACGACTATGGTATAGATCTAACCCCTGATTAAAATAAGTTTCGTATTCAGGACTATTGCATCTTGAAACAACTGCTGAAGTACACCTACTATTAGGATAAGTGGCTTTACACAAACCTGAAGGATCTCCACCACACGCATCATTAGCAGGAACATAATTTGGATCTGTAACATCACCATCACCATCCACTGAACCACCACCGCCAAAAAGTCCTCCGCCGCCACCACCGGCACTCAGCGATAACTTTCCGCAAATTTCGCTGAGGGCTTGAAATTTTTCTAAGCCAGGGACAAAATATGTGGCACCAGGAACATAGGACGTAACTTGACCTGCTGTTGAAAGCCACTGCGCTCCGGGCAAATTACAAAGAACAACAAAGAATAGCGCAAACCAAAAAGCTATACCAATTAAGTATATCGCGTTTAAAACTCCAGTGATAGTCATTTTCATCCAGCCCATTGGCTGACGAATACCAATAATAGAACCGACTAAAAATGCATCCAAGACAATCAACGGAAGAAAACCAATTGGAATAAATACGATAGAAACCAAACACAAAATGCATATAGCAATCAACCACACCGCCGTATCATCCAAACCTGACTTGATAACTGCTTTAGCACTTTCAATTGCGATATTTATCGCCACACCAACTCCAGGTGCAACATTTGCCGCAGTGGCGGCTGTTTCCGCAACTGCAGCTGCAGCATCAATAGCAATATCAGCACCTAACTTTGCAGTTTCTGTAACCTTGCCCAACCCACTTGCTTCTTCTATCTTATGTTTACGATTTGCAATGTCGGCACCTGCATCAATCACAGCGCCACCAATAGACAATGCCCCAGAAATATTCGCAGCCTTACTTCCAGCCTCAGCTCCAGCCACGCCAGCTTTTATAGCATTGCCAGTGAGCCCAACTCCGGCTTTAGCCGCTGTTCCAGCTACTTCAGCAGCCTCAGCTCCACCGCGAATAACCCCAGCGGCCGCACGCTCCGCTTGGGCCCCGCGCCCAGCAGTCCGCGCAACACCGCCTAAGCGCGCTGCATCTTCCACACCTTCTTCAGCTAACTCTTCCCCAGCTTTAACAGACCCTTTTCCCGGCATACCCGTTTGCCCCTCAGCAGTAGTTTCTGATTTTGGAACTTCCTCTGGAGAATCTGCTTTTGCTTTGGCTTTATCACTCTCTTTTACGCGCTCATCATAATCTTTCTTGTGGCGCTTTGCGAACTCAACGGGGCCTTCCTTTTCCTTTTTCTGTTGCCCTTGTTGTGTGTCATCGCCTTCTTCTGTTTTTTGTTCTAAACTTTCGCCGTCCTCATTCTGACTTTTAGGCTGTTCCTCACTTAAACTTTGATCATTTTTTTGTGCTTGATCTTCGAGAGCATCGTCCTTAGTAAAAGATCCATTGTTCGAAGAAGTTTGCTGCTGATCAATATTTTGTTTATTATTTAAAGCCGATGTATTATCTCCGCCTGTATTACTAGGTGCGGTCTTACCCCGGAAAGGACTGACTGTGCCTGGTTGTGACTGAGGCTCCCCTTTTCTCTCTTGTTTAAAATCAACTTGAGTGACCTTGGCTTTATTATTTGGATCATTAGAAACAACCGTGACAGGTTTATCACTTTCTGCATCTCCACTTTTTTTTGGCACAACGCGCATCTTAGCGCGGGGGTTACCATCACCTTGGTTCCCGCCTTGGATAACAGAAAAACCTGGCTGCTCTCCAGCCGATTGTTCTTCGTTATCTACATCGGAGTCGGTTGGCAGTCTTGCCAGGTTATCATTCGCCATAAATTTGGACTAACCTAATTATCCTGCAAACTGGTCTTTGCTCTCTTGAATTTCCAGTAACTGTTTCGGGTCTGTCGTAATTATTTGGTCTTCCATGTAGGAAGCATAAATTTTGATAGCTGCGTGTTTAAGACCAGCAAAGAAAATTCCTTCACCTACGTCACTTTCTAGTAATAAATATTTTTCACCTTCTGTTAAAAAGAAAGTTTCCGCCACAATATCAACAGATGCAGGACTTTGCTTAAGAAGTAACTGAATGGAAGAGTTTGTCACAATTGGTTTACCGTATGGACTACTCATAAAGTCTGCGACATCCTGAGTAATTGTCGTTAAACCCAGATAATATTTGCGAGCGCGCTTGGCAATGCCGTAGACAAATCTTGCTGAATCTTCGTGTTGCATAAGGATCCAAGCTTCATCCAGCACTAAAATGCGACGTTTAAGCTCGCTTCTAACCACATTCCAAATATGCCCTAAAATTAAATACATTGCCACTGGTCTTAGCTCGTCTTCTAGATCACGAATTGAAAAAACTAATAACTGGTTATTTAAAACAACGTTGCTTGGCTGGTTAAGGAGACCTGCGAAAGTTCCTTCGGTAAACTTCGAAAGGCGCTGGGCTAAACTTTCAGCGCCAACCATGTCCCCCAACACAGAAACTAAATCACTCATCACTGGATAATCAGTCGTTCTCAGTTCCATGCCTGGCGTAATATCTTTGTTGGCATAAGCCTGCCAAATGGCTTTATCAAGCAAAGCTTCTTCGGTTGGATCTAGCTTTCCTAAAACTAAATTCATTAGCCCGAGTAGCCCAATAACCGCACTGCGCATGGTGTCACTACTGTCTTCACCTTCAAGACCAATAGGTAAGTCAAAAGGGTTAATACGATAGTCTGAGTTAAGTGAGATACTTAAATATGTCCCCCCAACCGCGTCGGCTAAATGTTTGTACTCATTTTCAGGGTCAACAATCAGCACTTCAATTCCAACCATCAAAGAACGCAAGACTTCTAATTTAACAGCGTAGGATTTCCCCGCACCAGACTTCGCGAAAATTACAAAATTAGCATTTTCCATTTTAAACCGGTCAAATAAAATTAGGCCGTTGTTGTGTCTATTAATTCCATAAAGTACACCGTCATTACCGGTTAAATCCGACGAGACAAAAGGAAAGGTTGTAGAAAGAGGACTGGTGTTTAAATTATTTGCCACTCCAAGATCGTCTAACTGCATTGGCAATGTCGAGTTAAACCCTGGTTGCATTTGCATCAAAGCTCTTTTGGTAACTACGAGTTTTGCCCCAAGTGCACTTTCAAGAATAGTTGACTCTTTGTCGAGCTCGCGGAGATCTTTGGCGTATAAAGTAAAATACAAAGCAAAGCGAAAATACTTTTCAGTTCCTTGCAATAAATTATCACGCAACTCTTCAACGTCGTGATACCCTGTTTCAAGTAACGGATCACGCACTAAACCTTTTTCGCGGTTAATCATCATTTGCGAACCAATCTCTCCAACTTTCCCTTTCAATTTTCGCAAAATTGTTCCAGAATCAATTGGGTAAATAAACATAGAGACGTCTAATGCCCCTTGAGAGTTGATAACAAACGACAGCCAATTCGAAGACAAATAACGAGGGTAAGTTAAGACAAAAAAACTACGCGCAAATTTACCATTCAACTCAAAATGGTCTGCTTCAAATTTCAAGCTTGCAGGCGCTATAAGGTCTTTAAGCGAAGTTAAGCCCTGCTTGTAGCTGTCTTCAAGGGTGCTGAGCTCTTTTCGAGTCGCCTCTTTACTCTTGCGCTCCTCAAGCTCATGTTTTTTTGCTTCTAATTGTTCTTCTGAAAGATTAAACCAAGACATATAGTTAACTCACTTCATTATTATTTCCAACAATCGCTATTTCTCCTAATTTTCCAGCATCGATTAGCGGTCCCGACTCAAAATTATACGAATTATAAAATAACTCAATCAGCTGTTCGGTATTTAATCGCACCGCGCGCAAACTCATTCCACCTAAGTTATTGGCAACGCTACCAGCCCGTTCATCAAGTAGAGTTCTAACTTTTTCAAAATTTTCGAGCCTTTGGGCAATTTCCCGTGTTTTAGTACTTTTAAATAATCTTGCAAAAAATCCCGCTTTGGGAGGAAAAATGTTTTGAGGCAATGAAATAATAATGTAAAAATTTTTATTCATTATATTTGCGCTCTCAACTAAATGGCTAATAAACTCAATGTACTCACCAGTTTGAATACGTAGCAATTCATTAGGCTGTTTTTCCATTAAATGTTTTAAACTTTCGGTGTAGTCACCAATATCCATTCTTCGACTCTGCATTAAAACTTGGATTGGAAAATCCAACGAATTAATAAAACGCTGATATGCAACAATTAAAGCATCTTGTTCATCCTGACTCTTAAGATCAAAGTTTGTGCTTGAAACAGCCACCACGGCACGCAGGGTTCCGTCTTCCATAACAACACAGTCGTTGCGAATTTCATAAAATCGCAAAAATGATTGCGTTGGTTTTAAAATTGGTTTATTTGATTTTTTGTTTGAAAAAAGTCCCATAAAATAAATTAAAGTGGTTTATCTGCCAAAGCTGTCTCTGCAGCAACTTGCTGTGAAAGAGTGTAATTAAGTTTATGAAGCCTGACCGTTGCACTTTCCTGCTCTATTTTTGGAAGAGTAGTATCTGCTTGTTTTGTTTCTTGATCCATTAAAATTTGGTGGGAAGAATCTAGCCCTTGTTTTGAAAAAATTAGAACTCTTGGGCTGACCATATACTGCAAATACGGGTAGAAGGTTGAATACAAAGGCCGACCGTTAATTTTTGCGAAAGTCAAAATTAACGCTGGCATTCCAAAAATTAAAAACGCAAAGATGCCAACAATAATACTTTTTGTTCCTGTATAAAGCAAAAATGTCAGTGCGGCGCCTGCACCTAAAATACCAAACTGCTTTAAGGTCAGTCCAGCTATAATTTTATCTTCTACATCAGTGAATTGTGGGACGCTATATTGCATTCGTCTCTGTTTAGTATATCACACTCTGTATTTATTCCTCCCCTATCGTAGGGGAGGCTAGGTGGGGTATATAAGTACACTAATACCTCCCCTAACCCCCGCCAGAATGACTCGTCGGGCTGGCCTCCTAAATTAGGAGGGGAACATTGCACTTAAATCTATCTCTAATTTACTTGAGTAGCACGCAAGACATCAATAACTGCTTCAAAATCTGTTTTAGACATTCCGCCTAAATTTGCTGTAGTATTTGGGTCTGAATGCATCAATGCTTGCTGGCCTGCTTTCATATATTCTTCATACAAAGGACTTTTTTCTAACAAAAATAAAACTGAAAAATATCCAAACTTTTTAACTAAGGACCTCATGGCTTCCAGTAAATCATCTTTCCCAAGCGACATCACTGTCGATCGATTTAAATGCTCTACATCTTCTAAGGATTTAAGTTCGAGTGGAACTTCACTTGAAAAATTAGTTTTCGCCACTTCCATTTTCTGGGGCAACTCACTTAAAGAGCTATGCTTAAGCAAAGCGCTATAGTCAGTCTGCTTAGTGACAACTTTTTGCAAATGAACAGGGCTCATTGGCTTCAACACTGCTTTCACCAAAGGTAGGCCTGCGGTAGGGTTAGGACGAGCATTTATTGATGGCAAAGGCGCTGTCGCAATACTAGGTCTTGCAGGAGAGTTAAGTTGATGATCAAAATCTTCTTGACCACTTTCCAATTCTTTTTCTGTCATGACCTGTGCCAAACTTTTTGCAAAAGCCCCTGTAGTTTGACCCTTGTCTTCGTGCCTAAATGTTTTCACCTGAGAACTAAAAGTTTGCTGGGGAGCGCCTAAATTATTTGGCAAATTAGTTATGTGATGAAGTCGATTAGCTGTCAGCGGAGCAACTGCCGCAGACTGAAGAGGCATGGAGGCAGATAAAGGTTTTGGTCTCTGCGTTGTTTCAGGTAATTTTGCCATTACCACGCTAGAAGCAGGGACTGACAAAATCGTGACCAAGTCACTTAGTTGTTTGTCATTCATTACCGGCAAACTCTCTAGCCACGTTGTTTTTTCATCAGGCTTGAGTAATTTGGAAAAGGCAATGAGATTCTTAATTTTTTCAAGAGGAATGGAAGTCATTGTTTGCCTTATAAATCTTGAGACTCTTTACGTTTTTTTAAATCCTGTAACCGTTGCTCAATTTGCGAAGCTTCTAGTGCTCGCTTTTCTTGGCTTTGTTTTTTCATCTTTTCTATATCTACATTCCCTGCTCCACCACCAAGACCAACACCAGAAGATGGCACAACATTTCCAGCCAAGTCAATTGATTGCCTAGTAGTTCGATTATTAAGCAGGTCTTGCAAATTTACAGTTGGACCAAAAGGATTAGCCCGAGAAACGCCACTCATTGGCTCTGACTCTGTCTCTGGACTTATTTCTGCAACTGAAGCTTCAGCTTTTTGTTCATCTTGTTTTACTTCCGAAGCTGTATCTAAGTTTATAGAAGACAGTGGCTGAATATTTTGTAATAACTCTGGGGGAAGACGAACTGGTTTTGGCGGTGTGGGAACTTGTTCCAAAATTGAGGCAGCTTTAGCATTTATTTTGGCTTTTGGTGGTTCTGGCGGAGTTGGTAATTCCACTGGACTAAACTCAGAATCTGTCAGAGAAAAATCTTTGGCTTTTGAAGCGAGGAGCACATCCCTTGTGTCTTCGTACTTTTCAATTTCATCCGGATCAACTTCCGGCTTAAGTAGCCACTTATAAAATTTTATCAACTCAGTCAATAACTTTTTATCCTGGGCTGACAAACTCGCAACATTACTAGACTTTGTCATGTAGGCCGCTTCATCAAACACAGAAGTCGCTGAAAGTGGCTTAGCAATAAAGTCACCATAATCCAAGATCCAATTTTTAATTACTGGCTGATACTGCTTGCCAGAAATATTCAGTGGCAGCGAGCCAAATTGTTCTTCATTTTGCTTAAGACTAGAAACAAATGGCAATCCCCAATTTTCTGTGTTCTCACCATGCTGATAATAATAAACCCGTTTAAATTCCATTCGGACATCGACTGAATGCATTAAGTAGAGAAGGTTATATCTAATTAATCCAGAAAGTTCTTCAACTGGAAATTCCTTAAATAATTTTACTTCAAAATCAAGCATGGATTGCAATAAAGTAAGGTCGGAACGAATTTTACCTTTATTTACAAGAGACCTTACATCAAGGACCATTGGTACTAAATACTTTCCAAAATCCAGATACGACTTAGAAATAGAACTACTTAATAATTCAACCACCTCTTCTACGCCTTGCCCTTCTTTTAACAGCCCAATCATTTGATGCCCGTCTAAAATAACTTGAAAAATATAGTCTGCAACTAAATTAAATTCTGAAAGATTATCAACTTCTTTAGCTAAAAATTTTAGCTGATTATCAGCAAGACTTGGCACTAATGAAAGTAGGATTTGCTTGCGCGAATCCAATAATTCAGATTTTTGAATTGTTTCTGTAATTATTTTTGTATCCATGTGCGATTAACTCAAACCTGTTGTTACTTGTTTTATAATATTGTTAATTTGTGGCAAAGCATCAGCATTAGTAACTTGTTTCCTAAGCTCTGCTTCGAAAGCTGCCTTAAACCCTGTTTCTCCGACAGACAAATTTGGATGCCCTATCATTGTTGCCTGAAAAGCCTCACTAATCTGATCGCGTATTTTATTACCATTTGCAGTTCCAGTTAATCCAGCAGTCTTTGCATTAAACCTTGCGGCAAAGGTATCTCCAACATACTTACGCGCACCAGTCGCTAAGTGTCCTGTATTTACACCAACGCGATTTGTTGGTGCAATAACAGCTTCCAAACCCTGATTTGAAAGAGTACTTGGATTTGCAATAAATTCATTTAAGCTCTTTACCACGCTGTTTTTAATGTGAGGATCAATATTATTATGGGAGTCAGAAAAGTCTTTAAACTCAGGCACGGCAAGATTCTTAGTTATTACACTTTGAATTGCTTCTTTTTGCCCTTTTACGACATCCTTGCCAGTATTAAGATTATGCCTTAGTAACGAACCACTAAAAGCATCGAACTGCGTTGTAGCAATTTTTTCAGCCTCATCACGAGCCATTGCTTCTCCAGTATTAGTCAGATGCTTTGATTGAATTTCATTAGCAAAATCACTAATCGCCTCCGTTTGCTTAGCTGGGTCTGAATAAGCTTTTATCAAACGCTGTCTTGTTTTTATATTAAGCGAGCCTGCTACAGCGTCCATTTCATCTGCAGTACTCCCTACTATTTTGCGTACAGTATGATCAGAAAACCGATAGGTTCCGTCTGCAGACTTTGGCGCCCACTCACTACCAGGAGCATCCTGAGCATAAGCACGTAAACCAATTTTATCTTGATCTCGCTCTTGAGCTTCCACCATTTTTTTCAGGTACTCACCATTTCTGTAAAGTTCTTTGCGAACTGGACTCAATGCTTCAATATAGGCCTCACGAGCATCTTTCTTTACCTTTTCAGGATCGGCACTAGGTAGTGCAGCGGCAACTGCCCTTGCTTCTGCAATTTCAATAGCTGCTTGCTCAGCATCATGAACATTTGCTCCACTTGCATCTTCAACACTATTATTAAGCAATCTTAAACGACCACTGTCGTTATACCCATAACCATGGGTATACCAAGACTCTTTATTCTTTATACCTTCATCGCTAAGCTTTTTAGCTAAATAGCCACCCTGTGCTTCTGTTAGCTCCCCATCAGCCAATTTTTTATTCATAAAGCCCATATATCCTGCTCTATCAGCAGCAAAGCCCTCTTGCAACATTAGATCTTCCATTCCACCCTTTTCAGACACAAGCTCTATTAAAACCTGAGAACGAGTTTGATCGTCTCGACCAGTTTTTCCTTTTAATTTAGCAAGCTCTTCTAATAACTTATCTCTATCATGATTTTCAAATTCAGTTCGAGCTTCACGAACTGCTGTTTGATGATTTTCATCAAACTTGTAACTTTGATCAGACCTAACAAGCGGAATTCTACCTCCTACACTTGCGGCAATATCATGACTCATAGAATCAACCTCACCTTTACGCTTCGTTTTCATGTCTGCAAGGATGCCTCCAAATTGTTTTTTAGTCGCTCCAAAATTCAAAAGTCCGGCAGCAATATTACCAGCACGCTTATTACCGAAAAGTCCTTTATCTCCTAAGCGTAGGGATAATTTATCTCGCCCCAGATCTGCAAGGGAAGCTGCCCCTCTCCCAGTTGCTTTTGCTGCGCCAACTGCACCAGCTGCACCAGCGACAAATGGCATCTTGAAACCTTTTTCTGCAAAGTCACCAATGGCTTTAGAACCAATCAAAGACAACGAAGACGTGGCCTTCATCCCAATAATCAAAAATACCATTACAAGTAAATTTGAGCCAATTGTAAAAACAAAATCTGAAATATTTCCATACTGTGTAGTAAAACCTGGATTATTACCTTTACCAACCAAATCTGCCATGATTGATTGGGTTAAGCTTAAGTCAACTTCGGTGCTTCCATTGGAAGAAATAAATGCCGCGATGTTTAAAAAGAAAGCTAAAATGACTGCATAAAAAGCGTATTTAAGAAACTTGTCCCACCACATTTTTTGAAAACTTTTTGTGTTTGGCAATACTCCTGCCACGTAGGCCAACGGTGAGAGCATTAATAAAATCCACAGCGCGATAATCCTAATAAACAACATCGCTGCTATGGCAACAAACAAGACAGTTGTGCCCAAAGCCATAGCTAAACTAATGAATGGTAAAAACAAATTACCAACACCTTCTCCTGCTGTGCCTGGCTTAATAATATTTAAGGCTGATTTAGATAAATTATTAAGTGAAGGCCCAGCGATTAGCACATAAGCCAAGCGACGCACTGGAGTAAATTCAAATACTCCATTGGTTTTTGGTGGAGGAAGAAGCTGAGTCTGCACAGTATCGGCAAGGCCTAAAATAGACTGACCAATAACCAAACTAAAGTTAACTAAAACAGCAGCGATTATTAAGTTAACCAATAACTGCTTATACTGATACCCTTGGACTCGAAAAATTGTTGCCAGTCCAATAACTAACAAAACAAGGATGAAGAAAATATTACTAAGATTTCGTAGGACAATCCAGCCGGGCAAAATTACCGCAACAAAAGAGTCTTTGTAAGTTTGAATCCCAATTAATGCCTCTATAAGTGGGACTACTAAACCAGTCACAATAAAAGCTAAAATACTAGATACTATAGTAAAAAGTGGGCTAATGATAGCAGCTAAAAGATTCAAAATAGTATTAACAGTCTGCTCAATAGGCCCAGCGCCACTTGGATTTACTCCTGTGCTTGTTCCTGTAACTTTTTCATCACTATATTTAAATTTTTCTAATTCCTCGTCTGTACAAGTATCTTTACCTAAACTTTTAGCACAAGCACTTACTAAATCCTCCTTAGTCTTAAAAAGCTCAATATCAAAATTAGTTGGTGAAGAGCCTAACGATGCATCAAATACGCTCCCAGAAAAAGGAGAATTATCTAGGCTTAAAATTCCAAATAATCCGAGTGTGACTTTAAACGGATCGTGTTTATCCGGGTCATCTAGCCATTTTTTATACTCAGGACTAATTGCTGACCAATTTGGAAAAGTGAAATTAATGGTTTTGCCATCTCTAGGGAATTGATCCGTTATTCCAGACTCTTTATTTATTATACTTGGCCTACATGAAGGATTTGGAATTGTTAATAAGCTTAGTAAAGCTGCGCCCACAGCATTTGAAGGAAAAAGCACTTGGCTTACAAATTGACCATTAGAAATGTCCTTAACTGACTTTGGGCATTCTGGGGCTTTGCTCAAACCATAAGTAAGCCCAACGTAATAACCATCAATAATAGGATTGCTGGCTAAGTAACTAAGAAAGTTATATGGTGCAAAATATGCTTTATCTAAAGAATCTTTACCAAACTGAATGGATGGACTTAACTTTGTTGCATCATACTTAAGTACAACAGAGCCATCAGCTAAAACAGCGCGAACTGTTTTATTTGTAGTAATCTCAGCTGTGATTTGGGTTGATTGATATGTTTTTGGCTCAGTTACACTTCCTTCAGAGCTAGAAGCCGCCTGAGAAATTGGAACTAAGGACTGAAAAACACCTAGCCCAATAAGCAAAAAGGTTAGAGTGGAAAGGGCTATTTTTGTTTTAAATTTTTGTTTCAAAAGCACAGAATTTATAGCTAAAAAGTCTTAAAATTAGACCAAAAGTTAGCTTTATTATATCACAACAACTCTATTTTTTCCAAATTCTAACGGAAGTTTCTCAAAAGCCCCCTACATCACAAAGCTCTATTCAATTACCTCACTTTTTCACGACCGTGAAAAAGTGAGGTAATTGAATTTATAAATATTATCTCGACAACTTAAATCGCTTACGCAAATCTGCATCATCATCCATCTCGGCAATCAACAATATACGTATATAATCCCTGAGGCCTGATTTATTCAGATACTCCACTGCCTGTCGATTCAATGGATACGGACTTATAAAAACACTGTCTTGCAAGCCATAGTATCCATTTAGCTTAAGTAAACGACGCAACTGATCACGACGTTGTCGTGCATTTTCAGGGATGTCAAAAATAATCATACGCCACTGTCCATCCCAAGATTGGCGCGTTGATAGTTGCGCTTGTTTAAACAGTACTTCTAGTTGACCCTTACTGGTGAGTTGTATGAATTTTTTTCCATTTTTTTCCGAAACGGTCAACACGCCACGTGACTGCAATCGCTTCACTGTATCATAATACTTTCTGTACGGAAGACTTCGAACACGCTTAAGATGCGCATATGGACTTTCAAATGGCCGCGGAAGAAAATCGGCTGTATCATGGAGGATCTCTAGAATAACTCCACTGATATTATGTAAAGTATTATTTTTTATAGTCATACATGGGGACTTAGATTATATAATCTTATACGTACAAAATACCCCACTTTTTCACGACCGTCAAAAAGTGGGGTATTTAATAAAATAAGTCAATTAAATCGCTTTTTTCAAACTTTCAGCTTTAACCTCGTGGCCTAATAAATTGCGTTTTAATTTTTGGAACTTCTTTAGATTTTTCAGACACAGGGATCTGGCTTTTAACAGTTGGTTTAGTAACTGGTTTAATAACTGCAGGGCGAGCCGTTATAGTATTTGTCGAAGCCGATGCTCCCACACCCTGCAGTTTTGCTTTACCACTTGGCAGGCTAAAACCATTTTGTACCATTACAAATAACACTAAAACAGCCGCACTTCCCGCAATTGCTAAAAGATGGGTAAGCCCAAAACCAAATTTTGTATTACTACTCATCATATTTTATTG
>OFRG01000297.1_pt1 | contig 20879 bp, 27 predicted proteins | sample 1543071 | NCBI WGS metagenome assembly OFRG01 (sample SAMN07774222, study PRJEB24372) | wastewater metagenome | isolation source: WWTP Verbania (Effluent) | place: Italy: Verbania | collected 2015-12
AGGAATGGTCAAAAATAAAAAATTAGCTAAATCAATTTCTGATGTAGGATGGGGGATGTTCTATGGTTTTTTGAAATATAAATCAGAATGGTATGGGAAGAATTTCCTTGATATTGGTAGATTTGAACCATCTAGTAAGATGTGTTCGAGTTGTGGTAATATAAAATCAAATTTGAAACTTTCTGACAGAGAATGGACTTGTGTTAAATGTGAAACAAAACATGATAGAGATATCAATGCTTCGATTAATATTAAAAACATGGCATTCACTAATCAGAATATCATTAGATGTATAGGGCTGGAACAGCCCGAATCAACGCAAGTGGACACTGTAGCAATAGCTACGTGAATGAAACTTGAAGCCCCACCCCTCGTGGGTGGGGTAGTTCACGCGGCACAATGTTTCGGCTAATGCCATCTCGCTCTAAACTAAGTAAATCAGGACTATCTTTTTGTTGTAGAGCTTGTAAAGATGTTGCCCAGCGATTGGAGAATGGGTTTACAAATATGCACCCTGCTCATTACGGAACTGCTGATAATAGCGACAACCACTCCAGCACCTTCCGTGTTATAGCTTTTCGCAATAAAGAGCTTAAATGTGAACGTTGCGGTTATGATAAATATATTCAAGTCTTGGAAGTGCATCACAAAGACCGCAATCGAAGAAATAACACGACGGATAATTTAGAAATATTGTGCCCAACTTGTCACATGGAGCATCATTTTGTCACGAAAACGGGGCGATATACAACTGTCAAACAATTGGTTGGTCACAATCAGGATTGATAATCACTCTGTGGAGATGACGAGAATTGAACTCGCTATAAGTTCCCTGCCGAGGAACCCCGCTCCCATAGCATTCATCCCCGCAGAATGATTATGATTATGAAATTGGTGGGCCACGAAGGAATCGAACCTTATCCTCCACCGTGTCGAGGTGGCATACTACCATTATACGTCGCAGCCCGAGAAATGACGGAAATCGCAAACCGTTTCATAGAGCTTTTGAGGCTCTTTCTTTTTTAGAGAAAGTTAGAAGGAACGATTTTACATAGCCGTCAAATTTTGATGGAGGGTTGTTCACCCTCCAAATCTTTACCAGAATCTTAGTTTGACTGTGTAACTTGAACCGTAGTCGCAAGTCTCACAACCTGAATAAGAATGTCTGTTGGTTTCGTCGCCATTTTCACATCCTAGCGTATTAGCAATAGCCAAATAACCCTGAAGAGTGCTGATACCCTTAAACGTTACATATTCGTACATCTTGGTGATTGTTACATAGTAACCATTTTCCTTAGTGTCGAACTCAAATTCTGGCTTTTCAAAGCTAGAAGTGTCGAATAATGAGCGGATTGAGTTCATCTGCTCATGTGTTATTGGTGCGTATTCTTTTTTCATTTTTCTCCCTTTGAAAACGTGGTAGGCGCACAGGGAATCGAACCCTGGTAAGACCGTAATCGGCGGCCGACTCTGCCATTGAGCTATACGCCCACGTAGTGTGTGTAAAAATTTGGTGTCCGCACAAGGATTCTAACCTTGAACCGCTCCCTAATCAGGGGAGAGCGCTAACAGTTGCGCCATACGGACATAAATTGGTGGAGATGATGAGATTCGAACCCCATCTCGCTTATTGCAAGTAAGCTGCTTTCCCAGTTAAGCTACCGGCCCATAAATCTTGGTGGAGGATAGGGAATTCGAATCCCTGACCTGAACTTTGCAAAAGTCCCGCTCTCCCAACTGAGCTAATCCCCCGTTACGACAACGCTTCAATAAAATCAGCGTAGTCAAGTTTGTTAATTTCAGCGCAAATGCTCTTTTCACGCCATTCGCAACGAATCTGTGGATTGCAGTACCAACAGTCTGGCCCGCAACCGTAAAACTTTTTCATTCCTGCGTGTCGCCACTTGCCTTCGTTTCGATAGGCATAGCGATACTGTCGCTTGATGTACTCGTTGGTGATTGGAATATATGCGTGCTGAGAACGGCTGTAAATCGTTTCCTGCTCGATGTTGTCCTTCCAATATCCTTTATTCCAAAGACGTTTTTTAATGAGCGCAGTCTTATAGCGGCGCTCTGCTCTTGTTCTTTCCAATATTCTCTCCTAAATACCGTGAAGGTATTTTATTGGAGAGAGCCTTTCCCGAAGTGTTTCATGTTTGTGTTACGCACTCTTGTGAGTGTTTTGAGGAAATTTGGTAGGCGCTGAGGGATTCGAACCCACGACTTCTTCCGTGTAAAGGAAACACTGCTACCGCTGAGTTAAGCGCCCATGTATATTCATTATACCAAAAAAATGATGGAGCTAGTGGGATATTATTTAACCCACTTATAGCTTATGTTTCGACCAATACGACTTATAGTCGAATGGTCAATATCAAACTTTTTAGCTAACGCTCGATTGCTAAATTTATTACTTGAATAAAGCTTTCGAATATCTCTAACATCTTTGTCTGTTAACTTGCCTGTTTTGTTGTTACGCAAATCAGTTCTTACACAACTTAAAGCGGCATCTATTTGTGACTGCCTTCTTTGGCTCATGTGTGGTCTCATTCTTCGCATAAGGTCTTCAGCATATTTACCTCGCTTAACAACTACATATGCTTGTTTGTGGTGTTTCTCTTTTTTAGGGACTTTTCTGTAACCCACTTCCCACAAAATAGAAATTTTGCTAGCAATATCTTCATCAGTAGTAGTAAATTGTACTGACACCGTTGACGGCTTGCTTGGACTTCCTTTTAGAAAACTTCCTTCACCCTCCAAATAGCCACACAACCAATAAAATTCATTCATATAAATAATTTCTGTGTAAAGAAAGAGTATACTTTTATCTTTCACTTTGCAAAAGTGATGTGCAAGCCCACCACACTCCGCAGCCCATGTTGATTGTTGTTAAATTGGTCGGCATACTAAGAATCGAACTTAGATAACCCGATTATCAGTCGGGCCCTCTACCGTTGAGGTATACGCCGAAAATTGGTGGGCAGTGTGAGAATCGAACCCGTGCATAAAATGGTACCAGCAGGGGGAATCGAACCCCACCCACTCGAAGATATGAGCTTCGGTTTCTTAGCCCAAGATTGCTGGCTTATATTTGGAATAGAACATTAATCTGGTGTGCAGCACCAAGATTCGCTTAACGGTTTATAGTCTCGTTTTGACTTATCCAATGTATGATTTGGATGATTCCACAAAATTCTGTTGTTTGGTTGAGCAACTATTAATCCGTTGTCCAACTTAATCAAATGCAACATATTCTTACTTTTGTATGTTGCTTCGTCTGGATAGTTAGCCCAGTCAAAGGTGAACATATATCTTCCATCGTGCCATTCATTTAAAATCCTGACTAAAACTGGAACATCCCGAAGATATTCAAATTCAATCACACCAATATGATTGCTAAAACAATCATACGGTTGATGACATTCTAGTTCCCATCTCGGAGCATCTTCTTTAAAAGAAAATGCGTGTAATGGTAAACACTCCCATAAAGCGCCACCTTCAATGAATGCAGAAAAAAGCAAAGCTTGCTTCTCATGTGACGATACTGCAAAAACAGTGCAATCGACATATTCATCTTGATGGTCTAAAAAACCATAAAGAAACTCTTTACGCAATTTACACTTGAAGTTTGGGATGTTTGCATTGATAAACATTAATTAGACTTTCGAAATCGTCTGCCCATGTTCCTTACAAATGGGATGGAAGATTTGGGCATCTTCCATCCCTCACAATCAACTCTATATTCAATTTTCAAAGTACGTTGGATTTTCCGTCCAGTGGTTGTTAAATCTACAAAAAAAGAAGGCTCAGTCTTTCTGACCGAGCCTTCTTGTGGAAATGTTTCTTTAGAAGAACTTAGGTCAGAACGTCCGCTGCGACCATAATCGCTGCGGCTGCAATAATCACTACTGCCATGTTCATGTTGTTCTTGTTCATTTCGTGTTTCCTTTTAAATTTGGGTGCAATCTGCTGGAATCTAACCAACCTACCGTGGCTTATGAGACCACGCTCGTCAACAGTAGAGTAAGATGCATTTCATTATATGCACCTGTCAACATGTTTGTCAACACTATTTTGAGGAAAATCAACCAACACAGGAATTTCTTCCAGTTTCGAGCCTGTCGATGCTTGTACAACTGACAATTGGCGTGAGTCAACCAGAAATAACGTTGATTTGCCAGATTTAACACATGTATTCATTTGTCAACAAAATTTGAAAAATAAAACTTCGCAGGTGAGAGCGGGTTGGGAGTTGAAAAATACACCAACATGAGCAACAAAGAAATCAGCCTAACTTGCGAACGATGTGGCTCGCTCTTTTTAAGAACTGTGAAGAGAATTAAAAACAATCTGAGCAGAGGCCGCAAAAATTATTGCTCGCTCTCGTGCAATTCTAAAAAATACCAAACCAGGGATGTTAATATCACGTGTGACTGTTGCGGCACACATTTTACAAAAGAGGCATCGCAAATTAAAAAAACATTAAATCATTTTTGTTCTCGCTCTTGCGCCGCCACGTGGAAAAACATGCACAAAAAAGGTGGATTTAGACGCTCTAAATTAGAGTTATACCTTCTTTGAAAAATTTAACAACAACTATCCACACATCAAGGTTGTCCCTAACGACCGACTGTTGATAGGATTGGAGTTGGACTTATTGCTGCCCAATCACAATATTGCTTTTGAAATTAATGGTATATGTCATTATAAACCGATATACGGAGATGGCAAGTTTCAAAAGACTTTGCAGAAAGACGCTGAAAAACAACAAATGTGTCAAGACATGGGCATAAAATTAATTATTATTCCGAATTTGTGGCGAACATTTACCGCAGAGATTGGTGATGCTTGTTGGGCTCAATATATTGAGCCCACAATACCATAAATAAAAAAGCCGTCTTTCGACGGCTTCTGATTCTGGTGCTTTCATTTATTCAGCATAAGACCTTTTATGATATCTTGTGGAACTTCTTCATAGCCGCATGGCGTGGAAGTGAAATCTGCTCTACCTTGTGTTAAAGAGCGTAAATCTGTTGCATAACCGAATGTTTCTGCAACTGGGATTTCTGCCGTTACGAGCTGCTGTTCGGTGGATGTAATCTTCCCACGTCGTTTGCTCACATCTGACACGACTGTTCCAATAAATTCTACTGGTGTGTTAATCTCGAAATGAGACACTGGCTCAAGAACAGTCATTGGTGCTTTTGAACAAGCGTCTTTTACTGCAAGTTTTGCAGCCTGTTTGAAGTCTTCAGGTTTACTGTCTACATCGTGATAGGTTCCGCCAATCAGCGTGATTTTAACATCCACAATAGGGTGACCAATTAAATATCCTGCCTGAAGCGCTTCTAACACCCCTAATTTAACTGACGGGATGAACTTGTCTGGCACCATAGTGTTATTGACTTTGCTTTCAAATTCAACGCCAGCGCCTCGTTCCAAAACACTCAACTCAACGATACAGTGACCATGTGAACCAAGTCCGCCAGTTTTTCGAATATGTCGCCCTTCTCCAATATACGTTTCTTTCATATCAACCTTTATATACAAAAAAGCCGTCTTTCGACGGCTTCTGATTCTGGTGCGGGGGCTCGATTCGAACGAGCGACCTCCTGTTTATGCCTACCACTATAGTTTTCACTACCACTTTCGTGTTTGTAGTCTGGACTTTATCTTCATCATATCTTTCGATTTAGATGTTGCCTGTCAAGTCTCTACACCTTCCTATTTTACTAGGCTTGGCTCGGTATTAGCATGTCTTTCGATTTAGCCTTCACCGAGTTTAAGCAATATTGCCTTCAAAGTTTCCAAAGAAGCGTCCCAATTGAGACAGACGAGCTACCAAACTGCTCTACCCCGCGCCACAATCTATTTTATTATACCAACATTTCTCGTGTTTGTCCTGCTTTTTTTGAAATTATCAAAAAATGTATAAATGTTTTGCGAGTTGATGAAATTCGCAGAGTTCAATGTGATGAGCAATGAACTGGAGATTATGATGAATAAAACCGAACTAATGCGACAAGAAATGTTGCGCACGATTAATTACTTTGATGTCACAGACTTGTTTCAAGATGCTTTTTCCAAGTCATTGTGTGGAAAACTTCTCAATTTAAAAACATTTGATAATGCAGATGAATTTAAGCTTACCGTTTCACACCCATCGTCGCAAGTAACTACCTACAACGATTCTGTAAATTTGGATTCAACAGAAATACGGGTGCCGCCGCTGATTGTTGCCTGTCATCCGTTGCTTAAATTTCGAGAATGGAGAAAGGATGACTTTGATTTAGACAACCTATTGCTGGTTGCAATAAGCAAAATTACAACTCAGCTTGATTATCAGTTGTTGAAGTTAATGGTTGCAGTTAAAGAAGAAAATCCGGTCTCTCCTAAAAATGCAAGCACGATGATTGTTCATGGAGCGCATTCGGTGGTTGAACCAAATGATGGTGAAAAGAAACCAAAAATCAACGCATACGTGGTTCAACCAAGGGGTAGTACGGCGACATCTGCGTTGTATGACTTTGATGAAAAGCCAGAATATGTGTTAGAAACACAAGTAGACAATCAAAGAGTTTTAACTAGTCAATGCTGCCCTTGCAATGCTGACATTTATTGTGATGATATTATCGGGACTATTTGCTCTCTTCCACGTATGTATGCAACTCCAGATATAGACTTGGCAAAATTAAGAGCTGGTTTAGTAATCGGTGGAGAATTTGGATTGTGTGTTCATGACAATCCGAGAATATCTTACGTAATTCACGAAACTGATTCTTCTCTTACGACGCCGTAAAATTCATCAAGCTCTTCGGTGGGGATATTATCCACCCATAATCCAGAGTATGTCAAGATTGGATACAACCTTCTGACATACTCTTCAATTTGCAAGTTTGAGAGTTTAGCGCTCTCATCTTCTATTTTGTCATTTGCAAATTTGAAAATTTCCATCATTAGCAGAATGTTTTTTTCTGGCTCTGAGAGTTCAACATCAATCGTGATTTGTTTTTTCTTGTCATCTTTTTCAACAAGCACACCAGGCGGCAATGTCTTTTGAACGACTCTCCACCAATTATTGTCACCGACGATAATAGCTGGAGTTAATTTTGATTTATCATATCTAATCGGCACTTTAGCAGTGTTGTCGTATTCCCATTTTCCAGCTTTATAATTTAGAGATGCTTCTGTTCGTGCATCTTCTTCGGTTGTAGCCCAGCCCAAGTAGGTCTTGCCATTCACTGCAAGTTCTGCACTCCACGCATATAAACCGTCGCTACTGACGCCGCTTCTCCACACTCTGAATGTGCCATATTTACCAAGAATCACGTCGTTCATGTGCTTGGCTTGTTTAATCGTATTATTCATGATATTATTTTACATATTTTTTATGTGGTATTCCTCATTTCGGTCAACTTGTTTGCATAATATTGCATGTTTGACTCATCGAACCCCTACCTGGAAGAATTTAAAGCACTTGGCGTAACAAATGGTTACGACTTGGAGCGAAATATCAAATTGTTTCAAGAAAGAGATAAGTTGGTGGTGAAATATGCATGGGCTATTCCCAACGACGAAGCTATAAAAACACTGGTAGAGCATTCTCCAGTTGTTGAAATAGGCTGTGGAACGGGGTATTGGGCGTCTTTGATTGAACAAAATGGTGGCGAAGTCTCGACTTATGACAAGTATGTAGATAAAAAAGGACGTGTTCGTTCTCAAAGCACAAACAGGTATGTCAAACCATTCACCGATGTAATTAAAGGGAGTCACGAAGCTGTTGAATTGCACAGTGATAGGACTTTGTTTTTGTGCTGGCCTCCATATCATAACAGCATGGCATACGATTGTCTGTCAACGTATTTAAAGCACGGTGGGAAAACACTTATTTATATTGGCGAGAGTTGGGGTGGATGTACTGGGTGTGATAAATTTCACGAATTGTTGGATGAACACATGGAAAGCGTTCGTTGCATATCAATACCAAGATGGAATGGCATGAATGATTATATGGAAATTTTCACCGTTAAGGCTTTTCCTCAAAGCTAGATTAGGGTACGCTATAAAATCATATGAAAGTTTGCATGGCTCAAATTGAAATTAGAACTGGCGATATTGACGGTAATACACGCAAGATTATCGAAACAATATTCAATCATGGTTCTTCGACAGATGTCATCGTATTCCCCGAGCTTGCTATTTCTGGATATAACTGTGGCAGCTTGTTTGAATCAGAAGAATTTGTTGATTCTTGTCTTGAGAAAATTGACACAATCAAACAGCTTGTTGGAGACAATCTCGTAATAATCGGCTGTCCGACATATGCTGAGCCAAAATATGAATGTAACGGCAACCTTAGACTTCATAACTCAGTCTTTGTCATTCACAACGGCGAGATTATTCAAGCGTATGACAAGATTTTGCTTGCAAACGACTTCCAACACGAAGATAGAAAGTATTTCATTCCTGGCGAGAATGTGACGCCGTTTGAATACAAAGGAAAGTCGTGTGGTGTGCTAATTTGTGAAGACACTTGGCGACACGACCATGATAGGGATTTGGTTGGAGAGTTGAAGGCTAAATCGCCTTCGCTTGAGTTTGTCTTTTGCACAAACTACTCCTATTTTACTTATCCAAAGGCTGACTTTAGAGCAAAGCTCATGCAAGAGCTTTCTGGTGAACACAACGTGTTTATGTTTTATCTCAATGTTGTTGGGATAGGAGACGTCGTGAAAAACTTTATTGTTTATGACGGTCGCTCTCTTGTGTATACACCAAAGGGAGAATGCTTGTGTGAAATGGCATCCTTTGACGAAGATGTTCACATCGTAAACACTGATGACGAATCTGAACAACACTCTCCGAAGAATCTTCTGAAAACCGCCCCTTCAAGAAAGGGCAGAGGAAGTTCTCAAACAATCCCCGCTCCGTTGTATCAGATTGAAACACGAACTTCGATGCGTGACCACAATCATGCCAAGTATTCACGAATCTGGGGCGCTATGCTTTATGCGCAAAAGAAAATTTTCGAACAATGTGGCATTAAGAAGGCTCAAGTCCATGTGTCCGGTGGTGTTGACAGTGCAATCGTTGCCGTTTTGTGCGCCAAAGCAATGGGTGCTCAGAATTGTATTTTCATAAGCAACCCTAGTATCCACAATGGAGATTTCACAAAGGGTAATGCTCAGTCTATTTCTGACAAGCTTGGTGTTAATCTGTACTGGGTGCCTATCCAAGAAACGGTTGAAGCTTCGATGCAAACCTGTGACACTGGCATAGGTGTAAACGTTTCACACGTTCCGTTTGTCGTCGGTACTTCTGAAGCGACGGTTAGAAGCACTATTGGTTTGAGTATTGCTAACTATTTTGGTTCTGGCATTGTCTCTACTGGTAATCACACAGAAAACGTTCTCGGTTGGTTTACTTTCCACGATATTGGTTCGCTTGGTGTCTATCAACCAATTGGTGACCTATCTAAGCTGGAATTGTTCGAGCTTTCTGGATTTGTCAACAGACTTTACAACGAAGACTATATCCCAGAAGAACTTTGGGATGAAGCTGTGCGAACACAACCAGCGGCTGAACTTGCTGACTCAACTGACGACCCATTTGATTATCAAATCTACTCTGGAATTTGCGCTGAAATTATTCGTGCGAGAAAGTTACCACGTGACTTAATGAGAGATTTTGACACAAGAAATCTAAACGCTGATGCATTTCCGCCCACCAAATACTATAACTACTATGAAGATAGATCTAAATTTGAGAAGGCTGTGAACGACGCATATAAGCGAAGCAAGCGCTCGGTTTACAAGTGTGCTCAATCGGCTCCACTTTTGATTATGTCGCCACGTTCACGAGGCTTTAGTTCAAGAGAAACTATTCTTAACTTCTATGATGGTTCGGTGTAAGTCCGAGCCATCATAGTTAGAAGAACGGAATGTCGTCAGAAACATCTTCAGCCATATTTGGCTCATCTTCTACATCTATTTCTGCTGCGGCTTCAGCCAGCTCACAGAAGTCTCGTCGGAAGCCCCATCCCCTTTATGGGTGGGGTAGTTGACCCCAATAGTGTCTACGACATCTTGTCTAGCGGCTTTTTTCTTTCATCCACACGGGTCTTCAAAGGCAGCGACCAAAACACGGTATTGTGACTCTGTAATTGGACACACAACGTCTCCGTTCTTATCAACAATATTGTATTCAATCAATCGACCTTCAGCACATTGTGTGATACTTGAAAGTCGTTAACGGGTAGAGTTAACTGAATACTCATAGTAACTATGTTCGTTCGGTTCTAAGGCTATTTAGCGCTGAGTTTGCAGCCATAATTGCTGTTTCATCCAAGTTTGTATCAAACGCCATTCTAATAAATGCTCCGAGTGAAATATCTGCCTTGAGATATCTGCGCTTGCCTTTTTCTTTGTTTTCCCAGTCTATGCCGTTCTCTGGGTCAAGCTCCCAAGCAACAACACAAAGCTCATAGTCGTCTGACAGAACAAAGATTCTATCGTCATAGCGCCATTCGCCGCCGTCAAGAAGGGCTTTAAGAATGATTCTGGGGTTTTGCTCTTTCAAGCGCTCTCGAACTTCTGGTGCAATATCATCATGTATGGTAGGCATACATGATTATAGCATATCTAATCGCCGCTTTCTTCTGTTTTTTTCGGAGAATAGCTATGACCAGCGGCTTCAAAAAAACCTTTTGGTGCTTTTTGGACGAAGTGTTTTGCTTTGAGTGCAGAATAGAATTTCTTTACACTTCCAGCTTCGTGCTTAACACCGCTGTATTCACACCTTTGAATACATTTGACGTAAAAAACCTTGCGATTGATGCCCACAATAGATTGTACGCAGACATCAATCGCAAATCCTTTAGCGATATTCTGGATAGTCGTTTCGATACTTAACCATATTCACAGGAGCAACAGCCACTCTGCAATATGTAGGCTTTTTGCCCTTTAGCGGGTATGTTCCCGTGCGAACATAATAAAGTGATGCATCTGTGCCAGATATATCACAAATACCAGGGAACATAAATTGTTTGTTTTCATCAAAGATTTCAACAATCACTCTTGTTAATCTAGGTCTTTGACTGTTGGTTCTTCTAACAGAAAATTCAAAAAGAACTTGAGATGCATCTTCTTTTTCAGAATACGTCTCGTTGCCCAATCTGTCTTTATTAAGAAGTGTTGTTATCGTAACAGTGCGAAAATTTAAGCCACGAATTTGCCAGTTGTCTTCGATGTCTGTCCAGTTGCCGAAACTGTCAATGGGACTTAACTCAAGTCGTGCCAATTGCGCTTTTTCTTCAGCTTTTTGTTTGGCAATTTCTTGTTCTTTTTGATTTAAGGCAGTTTGCTGTTGTTCATGTTGTTTTTGCTGTTGAAATTGAACATTAGCACGAATTGCTTCTGTTTTGATTCTAGCTTGTTCTTTGCCTCTTGCTTCCGCTTGAGCTAAGATATAATCTTTATAATTTTTTGTAACGGCTGGTGGGGCGATATCTCGCCCCACGGTAAATGCAATAGCAGTAGTACAAACTGCGCCTGCGATAATGAGTCTGTTGTTTGACATAAGTTATTCCTGTACTGGCTTTGTATAGGGGAACCAGCTCACCTGTCGAATGTGATGAGCGCCCGAAAGCACCATCGCAAGTCTATCAATACCGATTCCCACACCGAAAGCATTTGGCATTCCGCATGACAGTGCATAAACAAAGTCATGGTCGATTTCTCCACCAATAGCTTGTTGCTGCGCTTCAAAAGCAGCTAACTGAACTTGCGGGTCGTTCTGTTCACAAAAACCGTTGGCAATTTCCATGCCGCCGATATATGCTTCAAAACGCTCTGCATAAAATCCGTCTGTGCTTCTAGCAAGCGGTGACATACACGCAGGATGGTGTGTGATGATGGTTGGAGAAATCAAGTTTGGCTCAACATGCTCCTTCATCGTATTTTCCACAACTTCTGCAAAATTAGGATAGAACTCCCAATCTTGCATGTCACTTCCAGTGTAATTTTCGATTGCTTCTCGCATTGTCATCACAGTCCAAGAATCTTCTTGAATAGGATTTTCAAAAGCAGATGAAGCAATTTGAACGATTGCTCTAAAACGCTCCAGCCCTTGTTCAAAGTTTTCATGAGCAGTATAATACTCCAAAAGCGTAAATTCTGGATTGTGGTGCGCACTAATACCTTCGTTTCGAAAGACTGTTCCAATTTCATAAACTCTGTCAAACCCGCCACAAAGAAGCTTCTTGAGTTGAATCTCAAGAGAAATTCTCAGCTTGACATCTGCATCGTAAGCGTTGTAGTGAGTATCAAAAGTCTTTGCTTCAGCTCCACCTGGAATTGCTAGCAAAGTTGGCGTTTGCACTTCTACAAAGAATGATTCATCAAGAGTTTGTCGAATACGTGAAATCATTCGAGAACGAGCGATTAATCGTGCTCTAAGTTCAGAATCGACAAGCATCGCTAAATGGCGGTGACGCATAAGAATTTCAGCGTCACGCACTTGGTTAAATGCTTCTCCATCCTTTTCTTGACCATAAGGTACAGTAACCAGCGCCTTTGAAATTACTCGGAAGCTCTTTACAAAAACTGAACGCTCTCCAGCAACAGTGTTCTTAAATTCTCCATCAAAGTGAATGATGTCTCCAGAGTGAATGTGCTTCACCGTTTCTCTCCAACCGTCGAATGTGTATCCAGATTGAAAAACAATCTGAATTCTAGACAAGGTTGACGCATTGGGTGTCTCCGCATACATGATTGTAGCGAAGCACATCTTTCCCATACGGCGAATAGTTAAAATTCTTCCGACGAAAGACACACACACACCTTCTTCATAACCACCAACGGGCATGTATAGGTATGGAGTGTCTGTTAAATGGGGGTTTTCCCCCAAGGAGCGCAATTGCTCCAAGCTTTCAATTCTTTCTGTTTGCATTATTAAATCCTAAATATAGTCGTGAGTCGTGATAATTTTTGAGGAATCACGCATTGATGAACTACTGTGGTTTAATACGATACACGCTAAACACCCAAACCGATTCAATATTTGGTTCGTCATAGAGATATTCGTGTTGGGGTTCTTGAGTGCCAATGTATCCACCCCATTTGTGCCATCGCCAACCGCCTCTTTCAGATTGTTGGTCTTTTCTCACCTCTGTAAACGAGAAGCAGAAATGATTCTTTGGGCCATCAACATACGGCTTGTATTTTTCAAGAACTTGCTCTATACTGTCTGCCACACCATATGAGCCGAAGTACGTGTTATTCTTCATTTGCTCTTAAAAAAACGCCATGCGAACTTCTGAAGTGGATTTAGAGTCCCATGTTGGGTCGTAATCAGGAATGGGCCAATAATCAGGATATTCGCTGAGAATTTCACCATCTTCAATCATGTGATTAAAATTAAAACCACAATTGACATAAACACCAGGACTTGGGTTTTGCACTTCATCGCCGCCATTCATTTTTGAAAGAATAGCGACAACCGGGTTAAATTCACTTCTTAGTTTAACGTTGGACAGCATGCCGTATTATAGCATGAAATCCTAAGTTTGAGGAATTACCCTTCTGTGTCAAAGAAATCAATACTGCGCAATTTCACACAAGCTTTTACGCCCACAGCTCTACCACGAGCAACAGTTTCTTCTGCCAATTCACGAAGCCTTTGGGTATCTGCTTGATAAACAGCCAGCTTCATTTGGTCTTTTAAGCTAAGCCAATCGTAGTTCATTTCAGCAATTTCATACACATTGATTTGTGGAATGTTATATTTTGCAGCGAAATTGACAAAATCGGGCATTTGTGTGTAATTCTTGCTACACACTGTAAAAGAAAGTGCGGTGTGTGTGCGATAATTTTTTGAAGCTTCTTTATAAAGCTCCAGTTGATTACACAAGTGTTCAAAGTCATATTTACCAGACGGAGAAGGTCTCATGTCGGAATACACTTCCGGGGTAACACCATCTACGCTTATAACCATTTCGGTGATGCAATCAAGATTTGGAATAACTTTTTTATCTAAAAAGCATCCGTTGGTTGTTAACAAAACATTTAAATCTGGAAGGGTTTTCTTATGCTCGATGATTTTGTCATAAGATTTTAACAACGTTGCTTCTCCGCCAAGTATATTGAGCGTTTCAGCGTTTGATAAAAATTCATAAAAATCTGGTTTATTGACAATATCCAACCCATAGTCCACACTTGAATTTCTTCCAACAAATTGAAAACAATGAGGGCAATTCAAATTACACTTGTAGTCCAAAAATATTTGGATAAACGACGGATAGTTGTCAACGATGATTTTTTTATCTTGAAAGTTTTTATTGGTTTTTTTAAAATTTTTCATTTGCGCCGAAGACAAAAGTCTGAACGGCGTCATTTCAGTAATGTGTTCATAGCACTGAGTATCTCTTGAATTAAAACAAATATTTTGATACCCACTCTCAGCCATTTCTCTGCGCATTTGTTGGAGTCCATCTGAATTCCATATATCCCACATTGTTCCCGAGTTATTATCGCTGTTAAAACCTGTTATCGTAACACCTGTTGCGGCGTGATAGCAGCAAACAGATGTCATATATCTACTCATACGAAGATGAGCCCAGGGTAAAATACAAGCCTTAGAATGTGTCATCTTGGTTAAGTTTGTAAGACGATTGGAGTGTAATTAAGCTAACTAAATTTGTTAACGGATTGTTACTCACAACTTCAATGTCCATTGAGAAAAATTTATCTCCATCTTGCCCACACATTCGAATGGGTTTGTTATCATGGTTGAATAAAACTTAATGAATCGCAATGCAGCCAACGTCCATGTTCGCATGGAATTATCCAACTTGCAGGAAGTTGGATTTTTAATTCTTCTAACATATGCTAATTATACATTAATCGCCAGGGTGTTCACCTTGTCGTCTAACACGAATGTTATCTCCAAACATAAGGGGAGTAATGAGTTTCATATCTTCTTTATCAACATCTCCCTCACCAAAGTGAAGCTCATAGCAATAGCGCAAAGCTTTTGCATAAGTATCTGCACCAATTAAATCTCCGGTTGGGTCTGACCATCCGCTGTCTTTGCTGTAGCCTTCGGGGTTATCTTCTAAACGTGCTCGCCAGTTAATATCTGGATTTTGAGACTCTTCAAATTCAAAAGCTTCAACAATTTTTCGAATAGTGTCTTTGGCATCTTGTGACGGCAAGAAATTATATTCCATACAAATCAATGCTCCGCTTTTTAACTCAACCCACCCTTTCTTTCTTAATTGAGGCCATGACGAGTTATATAGCTGTCGCCCTAGTGTGTTTTCAAGGTATGTGTGACAACAATAGGCACACGGATAGAAATGACCCTCAGGAGACACCCAGCCAAGTCGAGCGCATGGTTCTTGCGGCTTTGGAGCATATTCTGTATCCAAATCATTTTCAGCTTGGTCAATTGCGTCACCGGGATATTCTCGTACAATGTCATAACACTCAGGTTCCCAATTGCAGTGAGTCATACCAGCATGCCAATGCATCTTGTCACCTGCAATGCCAACTAAAATTGGCTTACATGATTCAGGTTCGCTCTTGTCTCTAATCCAAAGTAATCTTTCAAATTCCATTTATCTTTTCTCCCAAGGGTTTGTTGATTCGCTTTATTGTTACGTTGTCTAAAAAGGCTAAAAACTCTGGTGTTCCATCTTCACGATAAAACAGGCTTACTTTACTATTTTCTGCATGCTTGAATCCGTGAAACCCGCCGCCAAATTCTGCCGTTTCTCTAGGCGTAGTGGAATGCAATTTGATTTGCACTTCTTTCTGCAAACCATCAGCGTAGGTTAATTGAAGTGTTTCTCCATCAACTAACAAATACCCATCGAGACTGTCGTGATAACAAGTGTCACCATAACTGTTGATTATTGAATAGTGGGAAACGATATCGCTCATTTTGTCACCAGCCACATATTTTCACCATCTTTGCCTATATCGCTCAACACCAATTCTACCTTATACGGCAGTGGAGCAAGGTCTTTATCAAAATGACTTTGCTTTCCGACATAAACCATTGGACATCCGTTTTCAACCGCCTTAATGATTGTAGCATGAATCCAATCTCCACGACAAGGGCGGCACATCAACGCTACCATACCATTGTAAAACGGGAACATCGCTGAATCCATTGCAATCATGTCGTCAATAACCAAATCATCGTCGCACATATAAAGGTCAACACCAGCGACAGATAGTCCAGCTTCTCTAAGCACCTTGACTACATATCCTTGACCAGCCCCGCAATCCACCCAATCTGCGTCAGGATGCGTTTTCTTACACCAATCAACAAACTCTGCCTTGGGCTCAAAAAAACGGCTGCACATCGGCATTCTCGCAATTCCTTCAAGAAGACGCATCGGGCTTGTGAGATAATTAAGTAAAAAAGCTCTGGTGTCCACAATGCTTTATTTGGCTTTGAGTTAACTTTGAGGAAAACAGGATTTCACCGACCAAGAGTTTAAAAATAGTTACATGTGGTACAGGCAAACTATTGCTCATATTAGGGGGGAATATTGGCTTAATGAAAATGGTCCTGAATATGCTGACGGTGATGTTGCAGATGTAAACCACGAAATGATTGCTGAATCTCACTTGCTTAATGAAATTGGTAATGATATTTCAGATGAAAACTGGGGTGTTCAAACATATTACAATGCTCGAAATATGTTTCTGGAAGCTTTAGAAAGCCCACAACATTATTTGGGAGAAATGAGTGATTATATAGAAGAACTACAAGCAGAACATGGAGATGAATGGTGGGATTATGCCGACTTTGACAATTATTTGGTTTGGCTCAACACTCGGAATCAAGAAGAGCACATGCGAAAAATTCAAGAAGATTTCGTAAGAAGAGAGATTGGCGGCATGAAAGACCCACGAAAGCATGTTGCCCAACACTATGACTGGGTGAGAGTGCAGGGACCAAACATTGAAGTTTGGGAAATGAATGCTCTAGCTGTTGCAAGAATTAAAAAACAAATTGAAAAAATATATGATGACGAATCTGAAGAGTTTGGAAATTATGACTATGAAGATGAAGCTTGGAAAGATTCACCCAAGCTTAATCTAAGCATTTTGTCAACAGGAAAATACATTGAAGGTATTTCTTACAATGATTTAATTTACGGTAGATGGCAGAAACGGTTAAGAGAGCCAGAAATCATGGAAGTTGGCAAAAGACCGAAAGTGCCAACAAACGTTCCTGGGTATCAATACGAAGGTGGATAGGCTGTTCTTTTGCGACGTTCTTTGTTAATCAGTTTACATCGAGCAAGTCGAGATGCTGGTGTTCGCCCACGTATCCAAACCAACTTTCCGTCATTGTCAACAAAATTAAGACAATCTTTGTATTCTTTAATAAATCGAAGACGATGAACATTTTTCTTTCCAGCATATTCATCTTTTATTTTGTATTCTTCACAATCAATCTTGTTAATAATCGTGGAGAGTTTAAGTGTTTGTCCAGAGAAAAAAATGAACGGGCAACTTGCCATCATTGAAGCGCCTTCCTGAAGTTTCGATGCTGCATCCCAAGCTTGTTTAGCTGTGTCAAAAGGGCCAGCAGCTTTTGCTCTACTACCATCGAAGCAAGAATTTCTAACAAGAAATTCTTTAGGCTCTTCTTTACCGGGATTTTCATCTCTCCATTTGGCTATCTCTTTTTCAGTAGCCTGACGATATCCGTAAGCTGCCCAAGAACCAAAACCAACTGCGTAATATGGCATGTGTTTACTATACCATATGTTGTAGAGTATGAGGAAACCGTGTTAAACAGATTTATTCTTCGAAATTAACACAAACAACGAATTCTGAATATATGATACCCATACCAAATTCTTGTTTGTTTCCCCTGGTGGCTAAAACTCCCACAAATTGTGGCGAAGGAAGGAAAAAAGCTTTATTTTTAGGGCAAAGCTCTGATTCGTGTACATTAAGAAGCGGCACTTCAGTAGTAGCACGAGACGGGTGAACCACAACTTGAGTGCATCTCAGGTCTTTACCATCAAAATACGAATGGATTTTTGTCCACGCATCCCAATCGTCTAAATTTTTTGCACTTATGTTTCTGCTTGAGTCAGATTCATTCACGCTTTCAATCAGCATTTTAATTAATTCATCATCCCAATTAACATTTTCAGTGGTCATAGGAACAAGTATTTCTTCACTGCCAAATTTTTTAACAATGTCGTTTTCTCTCGGATAAAAAACAAGAGAAACAGTGTCGATTGACACCACATATCGTGCAAAATTTTCATCTGGCACTTCGTCAACCATCAACACCTTGGAAGCTAAATAATCGTACATAAATAGATTATACCATTACTTCTTTTTCTTCGGAGCTTGGGTGTTGGGTTTTTTACCAGCGTCTTTTGGAGCTTGTTTGGTCTGCTTTTTCTGTTTGTCTTTGCCTTTAGCCATGATAATTGACTATACTTGAATCAGATTAATTTTTCCTTCATTGTTTAAAACAAATAGTGTGAACATTTAACTGAGAGTCCCCAACGGGATTCGAACCCGCGTTTCCTATTTGAAAATAGGTGTCCTGACCTTGGCGTATTTAGACGATGTAGCCTCTCAATTTACACGCTTTTTTTAGCATGTTCTATTAAAATTTGCAAAGGTGTTCCTTTGTATTTATGTTGCCAAAGATGTGGTGAATTTTGAGCTGTAGCAATTGCCCATTCTAGTCGCTCATATTCAAAACCAGTTGAAACACCGATGCACATTTGAATACGAGTCGCCTCTGGGCTGTGGTAAATATGTTCGTTTTTTTTGTGGCATATCATTCTACCGAATCAGCGAATGGGTCAAAATTTTGATTTAATGCGTCTTCAAGTTTGTCGGGAAAACCACAGCCGCTATATTCCCATTTCGCCCCAGTCATGTTGATTTTTTTCTCGTCACAATCTTTGTAAAGTTCGATAATTTCTTGAGGCTCCATTGGCATTTATCTTCATGATAATGAACCAATGCGCCATTTTTGTAATAACCCTTTCCCCATTCCAATTTCACAACTGTTAGTATTGTTTTGCTCATGTCAATCACGTTTAAAACCCAGCTAATTTAAGAGTATTCTTGAATTCTTGCAATCTTTCTAGGAATTTTACAGCATCGTCGTCATTTCCAATAGCATTGCCAGCAGATTTAACCGTGCCACTGCTAACTCCGTGTTGACTTGGTGAAACTGTAATGTAGTAACAAGTGCATCCGCTACTTTCGTCTTTTTCGACTCCAATAAAAAGGTCGTCTATTCTTACTGGGCTAAAAAGTGTTATCTTCTTATCTATTGTGTTTGCTTGAATTGATGTGCTAGGTGTACTCATGATGTTCTCTAAGTTTAGTTGCAGGTGCCAGTCTTTATTTACACATCCGTTATATATTCGGTGATAGACGCTCCGCACATCCTGCGTTTAAGTCAGTCGTCATCTGACTATGCATTAACATAATACCACAAATGGAGCGTTCTGGCAGAAATAGAGTATAATAATAATGCTATGAAGCCATTATCTCCATTTGGAAGGTGTATCAATTTTTTAATTAAATCAGAATCTGATAACAAAAATTTTATTACTGTCTGCGGCATAACAGAAGAAACGCTGGAAAAATGGTTGTTCTCAAAAATTGAGATGCCGTCAGATACAGAGCTTACAGCGCTTGCAACATTCACCAAAATGTCTGTGGATAAGGTACGAGCGATTATTACTGCAAGTAATGAATCCATGTTTGAGCTTAACGAAGCTTTCAAGCATCCCATCAAGCAATAAAAATGGAGCACAGTGTGGGAGTCGAACCCACGAAGGTTTTCACCAGCAGTTTTGCAGACTGCGCCCTTAGACCACTTGGTTAACTGTGCATTTATTGCTCTCTGGTGTTACATCTGAAATTCTGTAAGATGTTCCCCACGGCGAAAAATTTTGTTGAAAAACAACATCGTAGAAAACAAATGGTTTAGCATGCTTGTCACATGCAGCCCATGAACCCATTATCCAGGTTGCAACGTTTTCGCAAGACACTCCATCATTGGAGAAACAGCAGATAGCAGATTTTGTTTCCATCATATTATTATACCCCAAAATTGGTCCGCTCGACAGGACTCGAACCTGCATGTGTTCCATTAGCTTTCTCTTGGGTCGAAACCAAGTGGCATACGAGCGGATTTGATAGTTGTAAATTTGGAGCACGGTGGGAGAATCCAACTCCCTCACGAAGGGTTGCAGCCAACTACCTAAAGCATTTGGTTTACCGTGCATTTGTTTTTGAAAGCTTTAATGTTCAGATAGTTTTTCAGATTTCATAAGTCTTTTTGCTAGCTGATATGTTTTACTAGGATATTTACAAGCAGGCATTTGTTTTCGCAGGATGTTTATTTCTTCCCACGTCTTTCCTTCCTTGCGCCATATTTCTATTTGTTCTTCAATAAACACAACGTAATATTTGTTCATATTTATATATGAGGAAATTGGAGGCCAGAGCGGGACTTGAACCCGCACATCTTCGCTTTTGCAGAACGACGCTTTATTCCAATTTAGCTACCCGGCCTTTTAAATTTGGTCTCTCTGACTAGCATCAACTAGAGGTGCTAAATTTGTGAATATTGAGCTAAAAAACAAATATCCTCCATCATTCACATAACGAGAGCAAGAATTGCATGTGTCACAACCATATACACCAATCCAGTGTTTCCCAATGGACTCTCTATGTTCTTGCGTCGTCACTAAAGTAAGTTTTCCATTACAATTTAAATCTCCGCAAAAGGCGTTGTCAGTTGGCTGATTGTTAAACTCAAGAAGTTTTTTCATAATGATTTCTATTATAGCATATCTTAGTTCGCAT
>OFRG01000298.1_pt1 | contig 20868 bp, 33 predicted proteins | sample 1543071 | NCBI WGS metagenome assembly OFRG01 (sample SAMN07774222, study PRJEB24372) | wastewater metagenome | isolation source: WWTP Verbania (Effluent) | place: Italy: Verbania | collected 2015-12
GAGCAACGGCACGGCGTGGACGGCTCGCACGCTGCCGGCGACGTGGACCGGCTACACCGGCGCGAACGATCCCTGGATCGGCTCGCGGCCCGGTCACTCGATCGCCATCTTCGCGGACCCGACGACGGCGGCGAAGGTGGAGATCGTCTACTCGGCGAACGGCACCGCGTGGACGGGGACGAGCGTCACGAGCACTGCGCTCTCCCAAGCGGAGATGACGGCGGGCAGCCGCCTGACGCGCCCCGTCTACGATCCGACGTCGGCGACGTGGTTCTTCGCGCTCTCGGGCACGACGGTCGACAAGGCGGAGATCTGGGCGAGCATCGACGAAGGCGCGAACTGGGCGATCGTCGCGACGCACACGACCAAAGACGTCGAAATCTTCTCGATGGGCGTGCTCGGCGGCGAGCTCGTCGCGGTCACCTCGAAGGGGCGGATCATGGCGTCGAGCGACGCCGGCGTCACCTGGCGTTGGGTCGCGGGCCTCGCGGGCTCGGCAGGTCAGGCGCGCATGCGGCACGGCGGAGGCGGCGCGATCGTCGTCAACGCGACGGACAAGACGACTCGGTACTCGCCGCGCGTCGGCGTGGACCTTGGGGCGGTGATCTGATGACCACGAAACCTCTCGACGCGTACCTGCCGATCAAAGAGCTGCTCGTCGACGGAGTGGTGCAGCCGTACACGCGAAAGCTCGACATCGACGGCGCTCGCTTCACGCTGACGCTGCAGGACGACGGCGAGACGAGCACGCTCTCGACGACGAACGAGGGGGACGTGCCGCTCGACGAGGCGAGTTTCGGCACGCAGCACACGGTGAAGGCGCGGCTCTTGTGGCTGCACACGACGAACGCGACGCCGACGCTCTTCGTCGACCCCGCGACGACCGACGTGCTGCAGGTCGTGGCCGGCACCGCTGCGGACCTCGTCGGCACGGTGATCGGCAAGAAGCGCGCGAGCGTGGACATCTACCGCGCCGACGTGCGCGGGACGATCAGCAACAACCTGCCCACGGTCTCGACGCTTTCGGGCGACTCGATCACCAACGAGGTCAAGACGGGCGCACTCGCCGCCGCGAGCGTGACGATCGGCACGGACGGCGCGGGCGCGTTCGAGATCGAGGTCACCGGTGTCGCGGCGACGGACATCGACTGGAGCTTCGCGGTCTAGGTGCAGCCGATCGGAGTCATCGCGTGAGCTTGCCCCGCGTTCGTCGTCCTACGCAGCCCGGCCTGCAGCCCGGTGCGGTGCACCGTGGGCCGAAGGGCGATCGCGGCGACAAGGGCGATCAGGGGGACACCGGGAAGACCGGAGACACCGGGGATCAAGGCACCCCCGGCGTCGACGCGATCCGGAAGACGCTGAGCACCGACGCGGTGAAGTCGCGGGCGGTCGAGCCTGACCCCGCGCAGCCGGGAAAGATCCGATCCGCGACGGTCGGCAAGTTTCGTCGCCTCGGCGGGATCGCGGCGGATACTGCGTTCGCTGGCGCGACGATCGCCGCGCAGCACTCAGGCCCCGTCGACCCGAACGATCACAACGTCGGCGCCGGGCTCGCGAGCATGCTCGGACGAAACTCCGCTGGCGATACCGTTCGCGCTGGGCATTCGTCGTGCGTGACGGGCCTCAACTACGTCGGGTGGTGCGACGAAGCGGGAACCGAGTTCATCCAGCCGCGCATCGAGCAAGTGTTCAACGTGCGCGACTTCGGCGCCGTCGGGGACGGGCACATTCCGGGCAGCGGCCCGGACATTGGGAAGGTCATCGGCACGGACGACACCGTCGCGATCCAAGAGTGCATCGCGGCCGCAAAGCGATTTGCGGTGAGCAATGCGACGCTCGGCAATCCGCAGCCGACGATCTACTTCCCTCACGGCGTATACCTCACGTCCGAGCCGCTGAACTTCCGCACCACGGGCTATTACGCGAATTACTTCCCAGGCGTGACGATCTGCGGTGACGGAGGGTCGCTCGGGACCGAGGAGCCCGCATCGAGCGCGATCGTCTACACCGGCGCGACGGGTCGGCTCATCGATGCGCGATCGACGGTTGGGTTCACCGTGCGGGACATCGCGCTTCTCTACAACGATCGCACCTACGCGGGCACACTGATCGACTTCGCGCACTCCGAGGTCAACAACGACACGCAAACCGCGACGCTGATCAACTGTTCGATCGGCTTCGCGTACTCGCCTTCAAGCGGGCTCGGACGCGCGAACAAGCTAGTCAGTCTCGATCGCGCTCTCTTCTCGGTCATCGACAACTGCTACCTGAGCGACGGGCGGATCGGGATCTGGGGCACCGCCGACGGATACAGTAACCAAGTCACGATCCACAAATGCACATTCTCAGCGTTCGACTTTGCGGCTATCGCGGACATCGGCAACGCTTGGAACATCCTCGGGTGCGCCTTCGAGGGGCCTTTTCTCTCTCGCGCAATCGGCGACACGCGCACCGGCGCTCACGTCTCATGTCTCGTCGTCGACGGGTGTTGGACCGGCGATTGTGGCAACTGGGCGCCGTGGATCGACTGCGGCAACTCCGAGTTCCACTCGACGAGCATCCGCGGAACTCTCTTCTCCGCGTCGATCGCCAACCCCGCCGCGAGCTTCACCGGGACGGTTACGTTCGACGCCGCGGCGCGAACGATCACCCTCAGTGCAGGCAACTGGAGCGACTACGGCTTCGATGCAAACGTCCAGTTCGACGTCACCGGCACCGCGTCGAATGATGCACAATACATGTGCTCGCTTCCGCCTGTCGGCGGCGTGATGCAGGTTTTGCAGGCCACGCTCACGAACGAGACGGTGTCATGCACGCTTGCGAATTCCTACCCGGTCGGCTCGACGAAAGACTCGATCAGGTTGGGCGGCTCGAAGGGCGTAGATATCGCCGCCAACAACATCGGCACGATCGACTTCACGCCGGGGTATGGCCCGTCGAACGCCGCCGGCATCCACATCCACGGCAACGAGCTTTATGCAGACGACACGGGCGTCGTCGTCGACCCGTTCACCGAAACAGGCGCGCCGCTGTTCCGGTCGCTTTTCCTGCAAAATACACACGTCTTTTCAGACGTGGTGATCGAGGGAAATACCTCGAAGTATCAGAATTCGCCCGGTCAGCAGTGGTTCAGCGGGCACATCCTCACCGCGCCTGAGAAGGCGGTCAAGCCGACGGCGACGAGTGCCGCGGGATCGACGGTCGCCCTCGGCGGTGACGCGTACAGCGGGAGCAACGACACCGCGGGGCGAATCACGCTCACCGTTTCGGCGCCCACAGCGTCTGGAGAACAGGCGCGCGTCACATTCTCACGCGCGTTCAACTACTTCTATGGGCCCGCGCCCTACGTGCAGCTCACGCCGGGAAACGCGGCAACCGCCGACCTTGCGGGCATCTGGGCAAGCTCTGAGGGTCTCTCGGGCGCCGCGTTCATCATCGGCTCAACGGCTGGCCTCGCGGCCGGAACCTACGTCTGGCAATACTGGGTGACCCAATGATTTGGACTCCGAGACAGAAGCGCATCGTCAAGCCGAGCGATGTGGAGCTCAGCGTGTTTGGCATCGGTCTTCGGCTTGGGGGGGGCCGCATCGACGCATCGTTCCTACCGAGCAGCATCACTGGATTGGCCGCGTGGTGGCGCGCAGATCTAGGATTCACGATCGCAACCGGCGTCTCGCAACTGAACGACCAGAGCGGTGTCGGTGACAGCAACCGAAATCTCGTGCAGGCGACGGGCTCTAAGCAGCCTACGCGAAACGCGACGGATGCAGCCTATAACAATCAGTCGACGCTGAGCTTTGCGAGCGCATCAAGCCAACAGCTCGACTCTGCAGGCGCATGGGTCAGCGCGATCTCTCAGCCGTACACGATCTTCATCGTCGGCCAGGACGGAGGCGCGGGGTTTCAGGGTTGGGCGTCCAACACCGCGTCGAGCGTCGCAATCAACTACGGCAATGGGTCCGCGAATATCGTGATGTACGCCGGTTCGTTCCTCGCATCGAACCAAGGTGCATCGGCGTCGCCAAAGGTGGTCGGCGCCGTGTTCAACGGCGGAAGCTCAGCGATCTACGAGAACGCCAGAACGGCGCGTGCAACGGGCGCCGCGGGAGCCACGGCGCTAGCGCAGCTCACCCTTGGAGCGAATCCCGGTGCGGGGATCTTCCTCAACGGAAAGATCGCCGAGTGCGTTGTGTACTCAAAGGCGCTCAGCGCGCCGGAAATCGGTCAGCTTTGCGACTATTTCACGACCCGATACGGAATCGCGATCGGCGCTTGAACGTCCCACAAAGGTACAAACATGTCCGCTCAAACCGCTTCAGCCAACGCCCTCAAAGAATTCGGCGCCTCCGCGTCTACGATCATCGCGGACGCCGACGCAATCGACGTCTCGTCAGTCGATGCCACGCCGACGCGCACCGACATCGACGGGAACGTGCTGCAGCCGTTCGGCTTTCACGTCGGCGTCGCCGGCAACGTGAAGTTGACCACGCTCGGCGGCAACACGCTGACGCTCGCCTTCGCCGCGGGCGATCACCCATGGGCCGTGACGACGATCCACGCCGCGGGCGAGGGGACGACGGCCACCGGGCTGGCCTTCCTCTACGGCACGAAGAAGTCGAAGCCGGGAGCGCTGTTGTGACCGCCTCCGCTCCCGACCTCGACGAGTTCGATCAGGAGGACATCCCGACCGGGGTGAAGCTCCTGATCGCGGCCGTGCCGATGGGCGTGCGGCCCTTCGCGGAGGCGATGGCGAAGGAGCACTACGCGATGCTCAAGACGGTGCGCGACATCCGATCGCTGCTCCGACTGATCCGGATCCTGCTCTTTCTCATGCCCGCCGTGTCGGCCGTCGTCGTGGCGATCGTCTGGGTGCTCTTTCACGTGGAGATCAAGCGATGAGCAAGTTTCAATTTTCATGGCAGCAAGTCGTCGTCCTCGTCGCGATTCTCGGCGCGGTGTCGTACTTCGCGCTTTCCGGCAACGGCGACAAGCTCGAGAGCGTCGGCATGGGCGTGCTCGCCCTCCTGGCCCTCGTCGCTCGCTCGCCAATCGGGACCGGAAGCACGCCGGCGCCGACGGTGACGTTCCCCGACGAGGAGCCGACGAAGAAGGAAGGCCGGTCGATTCCTCCGCTGCCGGTGATCTTCATGCTGCTGATGCTCGTCGCCGGATGCGCCGCGGCCGCCGAGTCGTCCTACACCGCGCAACAGCTCCAGTGCGTCGACCGCGCACGTACGCTCGAAGAGTCGAAGGCGTGCAGGGCTGAAGTCGATCGCGCGTGGCACGTGGACGCGGGGAAATAGACCACTTCCGAACCTGAAAGGATCACGACAATGCACTACCGAAATGGACGCGAAGCAAAGAACGGAGACAAGATCGTCCAGCTCACTGGCCGCGGCGGGAGCCTCTCCGCCGTCGGCATCCTCTTCGACGCAACGCCGGGGAACGACTACTGCAACGGATCGATCGCTCCGCTCCTCGGCGGGCCCGTCGTCATGGCGTGCATCTGCGATTGCCTGCACGCCGACGACCTCGTCGCGCTCCTCGCCGAGAAGGGCCTCGACAAGCGCCCGCCCGGCAAGTGATGAACGCCTCGAAGACCATGGCTCGCGTCGGCGATCTCGTCAGCGCGATCGCCATCGAAGACCCCATCGGTATCGCTCGCGCCGTCGTCGCCCTCGGCCTCGATCTCGTGCCCATCGAGCTTCTTCGGGAGCATCTCGACGCCGAAGCCATCGCTCGAGCAAATGCCGCGGCGGATCTCGCCGAGCGCCTGAAGTTCGGCGTCGTTGACGAGCCGGGCAAATGATCCGCCTCGGAAGCAGGGGCCTCGACGTCGCCGAGTGGCAGAAGTCGATCGGCATCGACTCCGACGGCATCTTCGGCCCTAAGACCGACGCGGCCACGAAGGCGTGGCAAACGGCGCACGGCCTCACCGCCGACGGCATCGTCGGACCCAAGACGCTTGCGGCAGCGGCGCCGGATACGCAGCCGGAGAACCCGGACAACCTGCCTTTTTCGTTCATCGAAGCGAAGGGCCTCTCGCGCATGGGCCGCAAGGAAGTGCGCGTCGTCGTGATTCACACGATGGAGTGCCAGGAGCTCAAGGGCCGCGCGAGGTGGTGCGCGGAGTGGTTCGCCGGCAAGTACGCGCCGCAGTATCCAGCGCCGCAAGCGTCCGCGCACTTCATGATCGACGACCAAGAGATCGTGCAAGGCGTGCGCGAGAGCGACATGGCTTGGCACGCGGGCAGCGCGAACCCGTTCAGCATCGGCATCGAGCACGCCGGGTACGCCGGCCAGAATGCGCAGCAGTGGGATGACGACTACTCACGCGCCGTGCTCGATAGATCGGCGCAGCTCGTCGCCGGCATTTGCAAACGATGGGCCATCCCGATCGTGAAACTCAGCCCCGGCGATCTCTCCGTCGGTCGGCACGGGATCTGCGGCCACCGAGACTGCACCGACGCGTTCAGCGGCGGCCGAGGACACACGGACCCAGGGCTGAGCTTTCCTTGGGCCGCATACCTGAAGCTGATCGAGGCGTACGCATGACGATCTACATCGGCGCGGTCGCTCCCGAGTCGTTCGAGATCGTCATCTCGAAAGGCGCGAGCTCGCTCGACCTGTCGACGGTCTCTGCGGCGTCGCTCGCGGTGTCGAGGCCCGACAGGACAGAGACGACGTGGACCGCTGCCCTTTCCGAGCAGAGCGCTACGTCGCTCAAGCTCACCCACACGTTTGGATCTGGAGAGACCGATCAAGCTGGCGACTACTACATCGTGCCTCGGCTTACCGTGCCTGGCGGCACGCACCGTGCTGAGCGAGTGATTCTTCCGATTTTAGACCCCAACAAGCGGAGATAGCGATGGCCAAAGGCAACACGACGATCAACGACATCCTCAAAAAGCTCTACCAAGCGGTGGAGCTTTCGTGGGATGCGAACACTTTCGTCTACCTCGCGCTCCACACCGCCGACCCCGGCGCCGCTGGCTCGCAGACGACGAACGAGGCGAACTACACTGGTTATACGCGTATCGCTGTGGCTCGCGACGCCACGGGCTGGGACGTCGTCGGGCAGGCCGCATCGAACGATGACCTGCTCCAGTTCCCGCAGTGCACGGGTGGCACCAACACGATCACCCATGTGAGCATCGGCACGGCGTCGAGCGGCGCGGGTCAGATCATCGCGAGCGGCGCGCTCAACGCCTCGCTGGCCGTGGCGAACCTCATCCAACCCCAGTTCGCGGCGAACGCCCTGACCCACACCGAGGTGTGATTAATGCACTCTGCACCTAATAAGGTTCCCCTCTACACGTGCTCTGCGTGCAATCTCGCCGTGCTCGTCATCGACGGCAAGGTCATCAAGGGATGCACGTGTGAAGCGGCGGTGCGCGCGAACATGAGCGCCACCGTCCGCGGGCGTGGACTCACGGCGATCAAGTAAATGGCCGGCTTTCGGAACGTCAAGGCGCTGGTCGACGCTCGCGAGGGCGGGCGCTCTCTCGGCCCCTGCTCGTTCCGTAAAGTGCCGGGCGCAGCTCAGACCACTGTCGCAAATTGGTGGGTTGACCTGTCGATGTTTCCGGGCAACCCGCTCCCCAACTACTACGCGACGTCTCCGCTCGCGGCTGCGACGCTCGATACCTTCCGAGGCATCTATCACGGAGACGCGAAGTCTCCGTCGAGCATGCACCTAGAGTCGATGTTGCTCGTGTCCCCGTCGGCGGGGTTCGTGGGCGAGTACATTCTTTGCGACTACTTGCTTTTCTATCCGTTCGTCGACTTGGACGATCTCGACCCGCAGACCTTCGACAACGCGATCACTCTGCCTCGGTACACCGACGGCGCGAACGTCGCCGCGATGATGGTTTGCCAGAACCCGACCGTCGGCGGAGGCACCTTCAGTTTCGACTACGTGAACCAATCCGGCGCATCGAAAACGTCGCCGGTGCAGTCGTGCTCCACCGCAGTAGCCAACTCTGGGAGCGTCATCACGAGCGAGCCGGCAACGGCCGGGCGTGGGAATCCGTTTCTTCTCCTCGCCGACGGCGACACCGGCATCCGCCAGATCACTGGCTGGACGAACCTCGTCAGCAACGGTGGTCTCGCCGCGATCGTGCTCGTGCAGCGACTCACGTCGCCGCTTCGGATCCTAGAGGTCAACGTGCCCGTCGAGCGCGAGTTCCTGAAGGACCGCGCTGCGCTTCCGCAAATTCAGGATGGCGCCTACCTAAACCTGCTCTGCAAGTGCACCGCGTCGATAGCGTCGGGCACTCTCTCCGGAATGCTCTCGTACGTGTGGAGTGAATAGCCATGGGTTTCACGTCGCAGGATGACCTACTCAATCAGATCACCGTCAACGGTAAATACGGGATCCAGTTCCACACGAAGTCGACGGCGCCAGTGCACACCGCGGGCGGTTGGCATTGCCTCGCGGGTCTGAACGGCTATCCAAACGCGTCAACGTACCCCGGCACTGACCTCGTGTGGTCCAGCGTGGACGAGAACGCGGGCGACGGAACCGCGCTCCTCGGCGGGTGGATGGGTGGCGGAGTCCTCTCCGCTACCAAGCACCTCTTGTCCGCGTCGGGCAGCATCGTTGCAGCAGCCGGTGCACCGTGGACGATGTGCCTCGTCGACCTCCAAGGGTACTACCGACTCAGCACGACGAACGTGACGGGCACCGGCTCGCGCACGATGATCAACTCGAACACGTTCACCGCGTCTTCGTCGTCTGGCCTGCTCCTCACGTACACCAACGACTTCAAGTCCGGCACCAAGGTCCGCTTTACCACAACGACGACGCTCCCCACGGGGCTCTCGCTCAACACCGACTACTGGCTCGTTCGCGTTACGTCGACCACCGCGCGCGTCGCGACCTCGTACGCCAACTACGTCGCAGGCACCGTGGTCGCGTACACCGATGGCGGCACCGGCACGCACACGCTGATGATTCAGATGCCGCGCTACGCGGGCGGCGTGGGCTGCGAGGCGTTCTTCGTCGTGCAGACCGCACCGACCGCTGGCGGCCCCAACCTCACCGCGAGCGCGTACGATCGCGACACCGATACCGCCGGCACAGGTACGCGCGCGTTTCAAGGCTCGGTGACCAACGGCGCCGCAGCAGATGCGTACGCGACTCGGATCCTACACTCGGGCAACGCCGCGGGCAGGTACGGCCCGTTCATGCCGCGCCAAGCCGCGGACACGAGCATCGCGCGCATCAACTCGTTCACGTGGAGCGGTGGCACCGCGTACACCGGCTCGGGTGTCATTGCGCTCTGCATCGCACGCCCGCTCCTCTGGTTCCCATCGTCCGCTACGGGCGTGTGGACCGAGCGCGATCTCATCAACCAGCTTCGATCCGCTCCGCGCATCTATGACGGCGCCTGTCTTCAGTGGCTCATGTTCGGCACCGGCGCGACGACAACGGCGTCGCCGTTCAACGCGTCGCTTGAGTACGGGTGGGGCGGCTGACGTGGCCCTGCTCGTCAACGGGACATTCGCATCGAGCGGACCAGGGCGCCGCATCGGTATGTCCTCGTACGTCTGCACCAATCGCTACGAGTGGAGTACGCCTGGATCCGAGAACGGGCACGCGCACGGCGAGGCAGCGCTCGACAACGCTGCGGCGCTGGCGGCGGTACCCAGTGGGTACCTTCACCCCGGCGCGTGGGTGCTCCCGCTCAAGGCAGGCGACATGGCGAGTCGATTCGAAGTGCGAGGCGATGGCACCGTGTCGAGCGCGAATCTCGCGGGCGGGCTGAACGGTGAGGCCGCGCTCACCGGCTCAGGCGCGATCACCAACGCAGACCTCCGGCTCCTCATCATTGCCGCCGCAGCGCTCGCGGGCTCCGGTGCGGTCACCGCGGACATCCAAGGCGTCGTCTCGATCGCCGCTTCGCTCCTCGGCTCCGGCGACGTCACCGGCTCGCTGAACGCCGTCGTCAGCATCGCGTCGACCATCGCGGGTTCGGGCGACGTGAATGCGTCGATCGCCGGCGTGCTTCAGGCCGCTGCGGACCTCGTCGGCTCGGGCTCGATCACCGACGCTGCCCTTGGCGGCGTGCTCCTTGCCGCGTGCGCGATCAACGGAAGCGGCACCGTCGTCGCGGACGTCATCGGTGCGTGGTTCCCGACCTCGGCGATCGCTGGCAGCGGTGGACTCACCGCGGGCATCACGGCGCTCGGTCACGCGGTCGCGAGCATCGTCGGATCGGGCAACGTCACTGCCGTAGCTGCGGCACCTGCGTCGATGTCGTGCGACATCACGTCGGTCTCCGAGCTGTCGCCGCAGTCGCTCGCCGCCGCCGTTTGGAACAGCCTCGTCGTCTCGTTCCAGCAGTCTGGCAGCATGGGTGAAGCGCTCGCCACGGCCGGCAGCGGTGGCCTGTCGCCGACGCAGGTCACGATGCTTACGGAGATGTACCGCCTCGCCGGGCTGGACCCGACCCGTCCGCTCGTCGTCACGGCGACCACGCGCGACGCTGGCGCGGAGATCGAGCAGTCGATCGTCGAGGCGCCCGCCGGCACCGTCACCGTCACGAGGGAATGATGCTCAGTCCTCGAGCGATTGCACTCCAGGGCGTCGGGTCTGCCGCGGCCGTGCTCGCCGTCGTGGGCTTCGCTTCGGCGGCTTCGGATCAAGTCATCGTCATCGAGTCGCTTCAGTCGACCGTGGTTGCAGAATCGAGACACTTCGCCATGAGTTCGATGCCTTCGTTTGCGATCGAGTTGCGGGGATCCCAATTTGGTACTCACCTTTGCCGTTCGCCTATACTCACGACGACGCCGGAGAGCGAGGAATCGTCTCTGCCCCCCCTGGTTGGGTCCAAGAGGCTCATGGTCGGCCCCGCGACTAGTTTTGCTTCGGCGCCGCTCTCTGAATCGAGAACATACGGACTCGCAGGTGCGTCCGCGAATAGCGACGCTTGCAGCGCTTCGGTCGACTCCCACGTTTGTCTCGTCGCTCGGCTCGTTTCAACGCCCGCGCGAGCGAGCGATACCTCGTCGCCGGTCGCGCATCGTCTGCTGGCGGTCCTGCTGGATGATGATGCAGAGTGAGCTGCGGGTCACCCCCCGTCGGTCGAATTGCAGTGCCCGCCGCAGGTGACGCAGCTCTCGGCGTCCGGTCGCTGCACCCCGCCACACATCAGGGTCCCGTTGTTCGCCCCGACGCAGACGCACTCGGGCGCGTCGGCCTCGGGGGAGGCATCGGGCGGAACGGTGGCGCCGTCCTGCGTGGCTGCGTCCGTAGCAGCGTCCGGCGGGTTCGGTGCGGGAACGGAGCCCCCGCAGGCGAGGAGCGTCAGGGAGGCGATGAGGAGGGCGAAAAGGCGCATTCAGGCACCGTAGCCACGTCCAGACAGGTTGGATATGTGTACAAGTGTAAGTGTCCAACCTGTTCACTCCACCGAAAGCGCCAATTCCTCGACGTTTCGCCACACTGGGACGGGGGCGAAATCGGCAACGAGGCGCATCTCGACAGCCAAAAGTCGGACGATCTGCCGCCGCGCCGCCGGCTTCGCTTTCCGCCACGCATTCGCAAGCAGCTTCACGTCTCGTAGCACAGCCGCCCGAACCTTCGGCGACGAGCCCGCCGGCGACGCGGGCGGCGTCAATGCTAGCAGCTTGGCATCGACGTCCGCGACGGCCCGACGCATCGCGTCGCGCTCGATGATGCCGTCGGTGTAGCTCTCGATGTACCTGGCTCGCTTCCGTTCGAGCTTCTCGCGGTCGCCGACGCGCAGCCGCGGCGCGCTTTCCGGTGGGGGCTCGCGCGCGAGCTCGTCGCGCAGATCGATCAGCCGGGCAACGATCAGCGGTTCGGCAAGCGCCTCGACGACGCGCACCGGCGGGTAGGGCGTGCAGCCCTTGCGGCAGCGGTAGTAGAATTTTCGCGCCCTCTCCTTCGCCCCGGCGTACGAGCTCGTCATGCGAGCGCCGCACTTGCCGCACGTAGCGACGTCGCGAAGGATCCAGTCGTCAGTCTCCGCCGGTGAGCCAGTGGGCCTAGCTCCACCGAGCCGACGCGATCGCAGTCCTTCCGCAACGCGAAGGAACAGCTCGACGGCGATGATCGGATCGACCTTACCGCGTCGCCACGTGCCGTCGCTGCCCTTCACTTCACCGAGGTAGACGCGGCTCGTCAGGATCTGCCGCACGTTGAACTTCCACCGGCCGGTCAGGTCGGCGATCTTCTGAACCGACGTACCGCCAGCGCTGAGACGGAAGATGCGGCGCACGAGCGCGGCCTCTTCCTCGTGGATGACCAGCGTGTTCTTGTCGAAGGCGCGCTCGCCCTTGCCGAGCTTGCGTCGATAGCCGAGCGGTGGCCTTCCTTCCGGGTAGAAGCCGGCGTCGCGAAGCTTCTTGCGAGTGCCGACCATCCGCTCTTTGATTCGCTTGTGCTCCTCGCGAGCGAAGAGAATGCGGAAGCCGAGCGCCGTGTCGCCTTCGGACGTGGACGGGTCGAGCGATTCCGCGACGGCAAAGAACGACGCGCCGGCCGCGAGCAGCTCGCGCACGCTGCGGTAGGTGAATTCGGGATCGCGTGACCACCGGTCGAGCTTGTCGACGATGACCAGGTCGCCACGACCGACGAGGGAGAGCAGCTCTCGAATCTGCTCGCGCTTCTCGATCTTCTCGTGGATGCCGCTCTCCGACTCGACGAAGAAGCGGGTTACCGGTCGCCCGATGCCCTTGGCATAGGCTGCGATGCTGGCTTGCTGATCTCCGAGGGAGCTTCCGCGGGTTTGCTCGACGGAGCTGACGCGGGCGTATCCGAAGACTCGTCGCACTCCAAAGCTTGTAGGAGGAGCGACCGGAGCAGGTCAAGGCGCGAGGTCATGCGGCGATGCCTCGCGCCCGGTCGAGCCACTCGCGGATCGCGTCGCCGAAACGGAACCACTCGCCTTCGAGTCGGTCGGCGGCGAAGCGGGTGTGCAGCCGAAGCTCGTCGGGCTTGTCGCCGGGGAACACGAAGAGCAGCACAAGCTGGAACGTCTCGCCCTTCCGGAGCTCACGGGTGCGGCGCTCGACGTCGCTGGACCATCCGATCTTCACCGCGTCGTCGGAGTCGCGCTGCACGACGTAGATCATTGACCGCCGCGAGCGCGCGACGGTGTTCGGATACCGCGAGGCGATCCAGGCTTCGGCGTCGCGGCGGACGAACCGCAGCAGCTTCCCGACTTGAAGGCTCGGCAGCCCTTCGGCGCTCCACCGCTTCAGGGTGCCGACCGGGATCTTCAGCTCGGCGGCGAGCGAGGCCATGCTCATGGTGCCGGCGCATCGGCAGATGTCGGAGGTCCCAGCGGCGATCGCGGAACGCTCGGCGAGCTGCGCAGCGCTTGCGGCCTCAGCGCTGCCGAATGTCCCAAGGTAGTACCGTTCGCCCTGGAACGTGATGTGTGCGGTGTGCTTCATGCGCGGCGCAGCTCCTGCGTCATCGCGTCGCGCGAGTGTTCGAGCAGCTCGCCGAGCACGTCGTCGAGAAGCTGCTCTGCGCTGTTGAGGTCGTCCCGTATGGTCGACTGGACGTAGCCGCGGCTAATGTTGACGATCACCCGTGCGCGCTGCAGCTTGCGGCGCACGTCGTCGATTTGGCCGGAGGTCATGGCACCCGCCTCCCCTCGCGATCGAACGGCGTGCCGAAGAAGCCGAGCGATCCGAGGAACGGGATCGGCTTCTCGAACGCGACGACGTCGTCGAGTGCGAGCGCGAATCCGCCCATCCACCAGCTGTCCTCGTTATCCGTCAGCGCGCGCGAGACGCCGCGCGTGTCGTCGGTGAGGCGGGCGCTGCTCGTCGTCGGCCTGACGATCCCAACCACCTTCGCGCGGCCGACGATGGCGCCGCGCACGAGCTGATCGATCGGCTTCGGTCGCCAAGCGAGTTCCTTTCGAGCGGTCATGAAGTCGACGACGTCGGCGTACTCCTCGCGCGTCATTCCCTTCGACGCGTGGATCAGAAACTCGCCGCGGAAGTTGGAGTTCTTCCAGTCTCGGTTTTCGATCCGCTTTCCGCCGTAGAGGATCGCATCGACCCACGGCTGACGGACTGAGAGCGCTTTCACGGCAGGATCCTCGACGCGGTAGCCTCGACCACCTGCCCATCGGCCGCGAAGTCGATCGTCCACTCGGTGTCGGCGTTCTTCGGCTTCTGGTGCTTCGCGAGCCACAAGCACACGGCCTCGCGCAGGTCGGCCTCGTCGAGCGTGACCGATTGAGTCGTGCGGCTCACTTCGACACCTTGGCGGGCTTCGTGGCCTTCTTCTTCGCCTCGTCCTTCACCGCTGCAGCGGCCTTCGCGCGCAGCGTCTTCGCGTCGACTCCGAGCGCCTTGGCCGTCCCCTCGGTCGAGTCCCACGCTGCGCACTCGGCGAGGAGCACGAGCAGGTCAGCCTCCTTCGCCGTATCGGGGAGCTTTTCGAGCTGCTCGACAGTGATCCCGCGGCGCTTGGAAATCTCCTCGTGCGCCATCGACGAGCCGAGCAACATGTCGGCCGCCATGCGCAGCACCGTCACGCGCGCCTTCGCCGTCCCCGCCTTCGCGACGATCGCCGTGACGATGGCCAGCTCGGCGGCCTTGCCGATCGCGTCTTCGAGCTTTGCCTTGGCCTTCTCTTCCGGCGTCGTGGGCTTCGGTTGGTACCCGGCGACACCCGCGAGGCGGTCCTTCGGAAGCGCCTTCGCCGCGACCTTCTCGGGCACGAGCTCGTGCACCTTCCCGTCGGCCGTTCTGACGAGCGTCGTCGGCGGCAGCTCCACCTTCTTCGCCGCGAGGATCTCGCGGTTCGTCCGCTGCTTCGCGTCGTCGTAGTTCTTCTCATCGAGACGCACGAACCCCGCCGGCTTCGACGACTGGTAGGGCAGCAGCCGATCCGCCTTCGGCCCCTCGATCACCGTCTGGCCTGCCTTCTCGGCCTCGGCCTTCTTCTTCGTCCACGCTGCGTCCCTCTTCGTCGAGAAGCACGTCGGGTCCGTGCAGACGTCGGCAGACTTTACGTCCGCGAAGAGCTCCTTCTGATTCCCCGTCCGCTTCGGGCACGTGGTGCACGCGCCGGCTTTCGCGACGAGCGTCGCGTCACCGCGATCGAACGGCGCCTCGGCCAGGCGCAGCATGAACTTCCGCTCGATGCGGTCGAACGACTCGCGCGCGCCGAGCGGCTCGTCGTCGGCGTATGGCTCCAGCTCTTCGAGCGCCTGCTTCTGCAGCTGCTGCGGCACTCGCGCGACGTACAGCGCCGAGCTCGCCGACAGCAGCCCGTCACGGAACGCCTTTCGCGCCTCGGGGATCAGCGCGCAGAGCTTCAGCCGCGCGTACACGTGCGCCTTCGACTTGCCGAGCTTTGCGGCGATCTCGTCGACGCTGCGCTTGTGCTTCGAGTGCAGGATCTCGTAGCCCTCGGCCTCTTCGAGAGGATGCACGTCGGAGCGCGTACCGTTCTCCGTGAGCTGCCATTCGAGCACCGTCGCGTCGTCGAGGTCGTCGCGCACGACCGCGGGCACCTTCACGCCGATCGACTTGCATGCGCGGGTGCGCCGCTCGCCGACGACGAGCTCGAACCGCTTGCCGCGCGCGCGGACTGTGATCGGGTGGATCACGCCGTGCGTTTTGATGTCGCTCGCCAGCTCGGCGAGCTGGGCAGCGTCGAACGTCTTTCGCGGCTGCGTCGGGCTCGGGTCGATCAGCGCCGGGTCGATGTGGTGGATCGCGGTGGTGGTGGTGGGGAGGGTTCCGTCAGCGGGCATCGGTGGTGTCTTTCGGTGTGGATTGGGATGCAGTGGGATTCAGTGGTGGGCGGTGGTGGTCACTGCGCGGCCTCGTCGTCCTCGAAGAAGTCGAGCGACCACGGGATCGGCGACGAGGCGTAGGCTGGCCAGACGTCGTTGTCTTCGCAGCGGCGCAGGTGTTCGAGCCAGAGGCCGATGCTCTTCTTGCCCTGCTCCACGCCGGCCGCGTCGAGATCGAGGATCGTCATCGCGTAGGGCTCTTCGACCTCGCAGCCGATCACGAGCCAGCGCTTCGGCTGCACGTCGAGCTTTGCGCGCGCCGCGGTGTCGTACCAGGCGAGTTGCGCGTGGTAGAGCATCGACGACGCGTGACGCTGCCAGCGCACGGGCTCGGTGTTCGACGTCATCTTGAGATCGGCGATCAGCGTCGGCGTCACGATGTCGATGCCGCCCGTCGCGCACGGAAGGCCGCCGTCCTCCCACTCGACGGGCACCTCGAAGAGCGCGCCGTCGCGGATGATCTCGATGAACTGCGGATCGTTCTTCACCGCCGCCGCGATCGGCTCCGCCTCCTCCCACTCCGGCGCGGTGACGATCTCGCAACCGGGGTTCGCCTCGAGAAAGATCGTCCACTCCTTCCCGCGGCGCGCGTCGCCGTCGAACCTGACGAGCTTGCGCCGCGGTGCGCCGCCGAGCACGAGATGGTGCACGATCGTCCCGATGCGCATAGCGCGCGTCGGCTCGAACGTCCGCTCGCAGCGCGCCTTGTAGTGCGCAGGCGATCGCGCGAATTGCTTCAGCTCTGAGAAGTGAACGCGCCCGTCGGACGCTCGAACCAGCTTACCCATGTTGCTCTTCTCCTTCTGCTCCGCGCCCGAAGGCCGCGTTCTGCTCGTCACGCATGTCCTGATCGACCTCGCGCTCGGGAACGGCTTCCGCCTGGCCCACCGGCTTCTTCGGTCGAACGCAGATCCCCTTGACGGTGCCGCCTCCGTTCGGGTTCCGCACGTCGCCTTGGTAGAGCGTCACGAGCTTGCCCGGCCACCCGTCGATGTCGTCGCCGTACAGCCGGCCGATGATCTCGCAGTTCGTCGTGTTGCAGACGAACGCCTTCTTCGCGCGCTCGAACACGATCACCGCCTTGCGCTTCCCCTTCGGCGTCTGCCTCGTCTTCAGCAGCTTCGAGTTCACCGACTTGATCTGCAGCGTGAAGTCCTTCGGCGTCTTCCCGTCGCGCGGGTCGACGAGGTCCCACGCCCCGAGGTGGTCCTTCTCGATCAGCGTTCGCCAGTGGGCCATGTCAGGTGCCCCCCAGGCTCTTGGCGAACTTGCCCGCGAACACCGGGGCGTGCGAACGCAGGTACTTCGCGAGCGCGCCCAGTTCGTCCTCGCCGAGAACGATCGCGTTCGTCGTGTCGATTCCGTTCGACGTCGTCAGCTCAAGACCGCCGGGGACGATCTCCGCGTACGCGCCATCGCCCAAGTATTCCTTGTTGCTCATGTGCACCTTTACCTTTCTGGTACGGCTGGTGGGCCGAAGAGGGCGCCGGTCCGTCGGGCAGACACGCAGCGATCACCGGGAGGGATGGCTGCTGCGCTGACCGGCGCCCGCTTCGATCCGTCAGACTTCAGCGACGCGCGCGAAGCACCTCGAGCAGAGCGCGATCGCCGAGCAGCTCGGGGTCCACGCCGACGTGCGACGCGAACGCGAGCCACCACCAGCACCAGGCCGAGCGGCCGCGGACGATGCCGCTCACGACGCACCGAGCCGGTCGAAGTGAAGATCCATCATGGTGAATGCGCGCTCGATCCCGCCGAGCGCCAGCTGCGCCGACGCCTCGTCCTCCGCGTGCAGCAGCATCTCGCCCCAGAAGTCGAGCGACACGAGCCACTCGCCGACCATCGCGTAGTCGTCGATCGTCACGCTGCACCGCCGTCCAGCCATCGGCGGTAGTAGTGCGCCGAGAGTCCCGTCGGCTGCGCAGCCGCGAGACGGCCACGCGCGACCTCGGCCTGCGCGTCGTCCTCGGTCGTCGGCATCGGCTGCATCGTCGACGCACCGAACCGCGCGCGAAGGTCGCGCACCGTGGCCAACGTCTTCGGCGTCACCGGGCGCGGCGCGCGCGGCAGCGGCAGGTCGGCGACGAGCACCGGCGCGAGCTCGGGGCGCGGCTGCCTCTCGTACGCGTGCGGGCCGTCGTGCCCTGCCTCGCGCGTGCATCGAAAGAGCGGGTTACGTCCCGACGAGTGCGTGCGTCGGCCGGTGCCAGTCCACTGGTGTTCAGCGCCGCAGCTCACTCGGCGGCCCTCGTGCCGACGTCTGCAACCGACTGCTCGGCCTCGCCCTTCTTCAGCACGCGCAGGTGCTGCAGCGTCTGCTCGGCGTGCGCGATCGCCGCGTCGACCGACGGCAGTGCCCGCAGCGCGCGGCCCGCTTGCACGGCCGGCGAGCCGTACGGGATCTTCAGGTCGTCGGCCGCCTTCGCGGAATGGATCAGCATCTCGGCGATCAGCATGGTCAGTCCTCCCGTGGAGACGTAACCATAAGTTTACTTGCGTCGCCTGTCAAAAGAAATCGTAAGTGTACTTTTCGCCCCGCTCAACCGGTGCGGCGCATTGCGCCCATGATGGCCAGGGCGGCCGCGACGTTCAGGCCCCCGCGCTCGGGATGCGCTGCGAAGAAGCGATCCATCTCTGCGCGTGAGAATCCGTCGACCATCGCCGCCGCCTCAACCGCGGATCGCCACGTGCTCACCTGAGCCACGGGGCTCACGATGGTTGCTGATGCGTTCGGCCCGTACGTCGCGATTACATCGGCGACGCTGACGCCCAACATCGCTGCAATACACCGCTGCATTTCTTGCGACGGCCTCGACTCCTCCTTCACCTGGGCGCGCAGCGCGGTCGCCGTGAACGAGAAGTGTCGACTCGCTGCCATCCGCTGCAGCTCGGCGTATCCGCCGTCCTTCGCGACGCGGTTGTACAGCAATTGGATCGCGGTCCAGAACGGGCGCGCATCGTCGACGTCGATCGTCGGCTTCCCGGGTCGCCTCGGCATTCCCTGAAGGATCGCATGCGGGCCCATAAGTTACCTTTCGCTTTCTCTTGACGTGCGGCAACCGCAAGCATAAGTATACTTGCTCATGGCCAGTCGAACGCCGGGGAAAGAGTTGCTGCGTCGGTACCTGAAGGCGCACGGCATCAAGGTCGCCGCTGCAGCGGAAGCGCTCGGGGTCGCGCCCGCCGCGATCTTCCAGTGGCGCGAGGGTCGCACGAAGCCGAGCGCCGTCAATCGCGCCGCGCTCGAAACGTGGTCGAGCGGCTTCGTCCCCGCGTCCTCGTGGCCCGCGCTCCCCGCCGCGAAGCAGGTCGTGCCGTACGGAGCGGCATCGTGATCGCGAAGTAGTTGCACCCTGCAAGCGTAAGCGGACTTTCGCCGCGCGCAATGAGTGACGTTCGTTCAAGTGTCCCAGTGTGGGACGAGAGGCTCGCAGCAGACGTGACATGGGCTCCCTTTTGACCTTCCCGACTGACCGCACGCGGCCAAGCACCGAGAACCTCAAGCGGGTTCGGCTGCGCGTCGTGGCTGCGGACGGCGTCACCATCGAGCGCCCGAAGACGCGCGGCGAGTGCGTCGGCGGCGAGCGGCCGTGCCCTTGGGTCGGCTGCAGGCATCATCTCTTCCTCGACGTCACGAACGGCGGCACGAGCATCACCTACCCATTCCCCGACAGCGAGCCCGACGAGCTGGCCCACTCGTGCTCGCTCGATGTCGCCGACGACGGCGGCATCACGCTTGACGACGTCGGCACCATCCTGAACGTCACGCGCGAACGCATCCGGCAGATCGGCGACAAGGTGCTCGACAAGGTGCGACGTCACCGCTCGGACGTGCTCGCCGAGTTCGTCGACGAGGATCCCGACAAGCTCGAACTGCGTGGCGCGATGGGGCATGGCGGGCGACTCGGTGACGGTGCGCGCGTCGAGGCGCGCCTCACGGAGCAAGCCGACGAGCAGCCCGAACCCGTCGAGAAGCACGTCGCGTCGCACATCGTGTGGCCGCCCGACCCGCGCGACTTGCGCGAGGAGCACGACGCGCTCGCGGGGCAGCGGATCTGGTCGGCCTACATCCGCGACTCACACTCGCGCGGGATCGCCGCGAACGAGTTCTCACCACACCGAAGGGATACCAACATGGGACGCAGCGGAGACGAGCGACGGGACGCGATCGTGCAGGCGATTCGCGAAGGGAACACCTCGCGGGCCGAGATCGCAAAGGCGATCGGTGTCGAGCCTGGCGCAGCGGGCATGTCGCTCAAGCTGCAACTGCAGAAGGGCGTCATCGCGAGGACGGGGATCGGCAGCGGCACACGGTACTCGCTGCCTGACGGCGCGACGAAGTCGATCGCTGAGGTCGTCGCGAAGCCGCGTACCAAACCGGGACCGAAGCCGAAGGCCAAGGAGCCCGCCGTGGGGAAGCGCCCCTCGCTCTTCGACGGTGTCGATACGATCGGATTTCTCCACGCCAAGCGCGACGACCTGCAGCGCAAGCTCGCCGCCCTCGACGCAGCGATCGAGGCGCTGTCGTGAACGCCCGCGACGTCGTCGCCGCTCCCTTCCTACTCGCCGGCCTCGCGTGCTTCGGCGTCGCGATCGTCTGCCTCGTCGGTGCGCGCACCGCGTGGGGGATGTGGCGCCGATGACCCCCGCCGACTACCTCGCGTGGATCCTCAAGATCGCGCTGCTCGTCCACGACGCGCACGGCTTCACGCGCCCGATGCCCGCGTCGATGGCGAGCGCGATCGCGGACGTCACCAGCGACCGCGACGAGGCCGCGGTGCTCGTCGTCCTCGCGTTCCTGGCCCGGGTCGCCGCCGCCCGCGCCGCGCTCCGGCACGCCGCCCGGCAGGACGCCCGTCCGATCTCGCAGCGGCGCGAGACCCCGACCTGGGCCGACGTCGCCGCGATCCTCCTGCGCCGCGTCGCCATCCCGGCGTGCTGGCTCGGCGCGCTGGCCGCGTTCGTGTTCGCCTGCCTGCGCTACGGCCGCATGTAGCCTCTGTGCTAATCGTCGGAGCCCACTTGACAGTTACTCGCGCGACACTATAATAGCTCTCGAAAGTGAGGCTGG
>OFRG01000302.1_pt1 | contig 20722 bp, 22 predicted proteins | sample 1543071 | NCBI WGS metagenome assembly OFRG01 (sample SAMN07774222, study PRJEB24372) | wastewater metagenome | isolation source: WWTP Verbania (Effluent) | place: Italy: Verbania | collected 2015-12
CTTTAAAATTAGCTTATATATCAAAAAACTTTGTAGACTATATATCTACAAAGTTTATATTTATCCACAAACACTCCAATACACTAGTGTATTGGAGTGTTTTAAGTACTAAGCCAAGTGCCGTATTGGCGGCAAAGAAGCTCTTTGGCCCGCATTGGTTCAGCCATTATTTCTTTTGTAATCTTTTCCATTCGCACATACTGCGAACCTTTAATCCAAATTAAACCCTCTGGTTGCAAGATATCTTGAATGACTTGTTTTGCACTGTCAGAGTCTGGAAATGACAACACTTTTTCTGCTGGAAATCCCGAAGCGACAGCACTTTCTGCAATTTGCTTTCCGCCATCTCCAATAGTGATTAAATGATCCATAACAACAGTGCTAAGCATTTTGCCGACCATATCATGTGATTCATCAGACAAGTCGCCAAGCTCGCGCATTGTACCAAGTACTGCAATTTTGTGAAGCCCAGGCAAACGATCAAACACTGCCAACCCTTCAATAACTCCTTGGGGCTCTGCTGCGTTGTAGGTATCATCAAGGATAGTGCTATGTTTTATACCAGAAATAATATTCAATCGGCCAGGAGCAGGCTTATACTCTAAAATTCCTTTAACTACCAAATCTGTTTCAATTTTTAAGTACTCGGCTACTGCGATTGCTGCAGTAATCGCCGCTAAATGTGGTCGGCCAATTGCATTAACAGAGGCTTCAAATTGTCTACTAGACGTCTTGGCTTCAAATATTGTTTGCGCTGTTGCATCAACTAATTCAGTTTTTAATACAATACTGATATCTGCTACACCGGTAGTACTATATGATAGGCTGGAACCTTTTGATTTTAGTTTTTGCGCTAAAGCTTTTTCATTATCCGCATTTACAATAACTACCCCTGTTGCTGGCACAGCTTGCGCAAGTTTACCTTTTTCAAACTCTATGGCCCCGGCATCATTAAAAAATTCGTAATGAGATACACCAATACTAGTAATAATAGCAATATCGGGTTTCGCGATTGAAACTAAATAATCCATATCCCCTGGCTTGTCGATACCATATTCTAAAATTAAAACTTCTGGATACTTGCTTCGCACCAAAATAAGCCTAATTGCCCGAAGCAACACTTGAAGCCAAGTAAACAGATTTTTCTGAGGGTTATCATTGTACCCAACAATCGCCAACGGTAATCCTAATTCATCGTTAAAATTTTTGGCGGCACGGTAACTCTTAAACTTTTGGTTAACCACGGCAAAAACAGCCTCTTTTGTGGAAGTTTTGCCAACACTACCAGTTATACCAATTATTTTTGGCTTGTACTTCTTTATAATCGTCCTGGCCAAAAAAGCGAGAAGATTTTGCAAAATGTTTTTCATAAATCTCTAGTTCCTATCGCCTACTTTAGCATATGACTCAAAATGAATATCAGAATCGTTAAAAACTTCAACGACCTTATACGAACCCTTGGTGAACACCTCTCCGTTTTCTGAAAAATGAGTAGACTCAATGATTACGATACTAGCTTTTGGCCTTGATAAAACCTCGCCCCCTTTTGTTTCCAAAAGAGGTATCTCGCCATGAAGCCAGTAATTCCTTTGACCATTTTTTAAAAAACCATAGCTCTGACCTACTTCTAACGGCTCCGGTATACACTCTAGTTCTTTTCTATTACCAGATCTAAATTCAGCAATATCTCGCAAAGCTAAATCAGGATTAAATTCTACCTGTATGCCCATGTTCTACTTCTTAAGTTTAATAACATCTACCCCAACATATTTGCGTAGGACTTCTGGCACAACGACACTGCCATCGGCTTGCTGATAGTTTTCCAAAATTGGGATAAGAATACGAGGGCTAGCCACAGCAGTATTATTTAGCGTGTAGGCAAATTTTATTTTACCTTCGCTGTCGCGATAGCGGATATTTAAACGCCTAGCTTGCCAGTCTGTAAAACTAGAGTCACTGTGAGTTTCGCCGTAGCTTTCACGCGAGGGCATCCAAGTTTCAATATCGTACATCTTATACTTCGCCGAGCCCATATCACCTGTGCAGATATTAAGGACACGGTATGGAAGTTTTAAATCTTGCAAAATTTCTTCAGCAATTTGGCGAAGTGTTTCCAGCCACTTTTCACTTTCAATTAAATCCGCTTTACAAATAACCATTTGCTCAACTTTAGCAAACTCATGGATTCGGTAAATCCCGCGAGTGTCTTTGCCGTAACTGCCAATTTCACTACGATAACAAGTGCTAACTCCAGAAACTGTAATAGGTAAGTCTTTTTCTTCTAAAATTTGATCGGCGTAATAAGCTAACAGTGCGGGTTCAGAAGTACCGCCCAAATACAATGACTCTTTGGTATTATCATCTTCATTTTCAGACTGCTCTGAATTAGCAATGCGGTAAATTTCCTCTCGCCCAGCTGGAAAATGACCACTTCCAATAAGCGCAAATTCTTTAACTAAAGTTGGCGTAGACATTACCGTAAACCCACGGCCACGTAGTTTCTCCAAAGCAAACATCAAAAGGCCTTGTTGCAACATTACCGCTTCATTTTTCAAATAATAACCACGAAAGCCTGAAGTGTTAACTCCGCGCTCAGTATCAATTAAATCAAGTTCTTGGCCCAGGGTGATATGGTCCTTAATTGCAAAGTCAAACTTGGTTGGTACCTCTGCTACCTTAGCTTCATCTTTAGGGTCTACGTGGCCAACTATGGGTCCCCAGTAAGCCCAAGGAACGTTACCACTGCTGTCTAAACCAATTGGAGTTTCCGGCGCAGGGACGTTGGGGACTAACAACAACAAATTTTCATAATCATGCTCCACAACTTTTAACAAACCTTTGAGTTCAGTTTGGCGTAAATCAATTTCCTGCATTTCTAAAATCTTAACTTTCTTGTCTTCCTCTGAAAGTTTTGGAATTTCTTTAGACACAGAATTTTTTGTAGCTTGCAGGGTTTCTGTTTCTGCCAAAAGAGTACGTCTTCGTTCATCAAGAACAAGCAACTCGTCCAAATTAAGATTAATTTTTTTATCAACAATGGCCTTTTTCACCACCTCGCTATTTTCACGAATATATTTTATGTCAAGCATAGTGTTTAGTCCTTAGTAATTAATTCTCACTGCTGGAAAATATTGACTGCAAAATTTCAAGATCTTTTGGAATCATCAGATATTGTGGGATATCATCAAGCAAAATAAATCGAAGTTCAGATATTTTAGGGTCAACAGGGCTCTCATAAAGCGCTCCACCAATAATTGTGCAGGCATAGAGAAACAAAAATACTTGAAGCTCATCCCCATTATCTTTTTGCCACTGGTTCGTATGCACTTTTGGCAAGAGTTTCTCTACGACTACGTCGAGTCCTGTTTCTTCCTTGACCTCTCGAACTACTGCTTCTTCAGGGGTTTCTCCAAACTCTACCTTACCACCCACAAATTCCCATAAGTCATGAGCATCGGGAATGCTTGGATCATTTCTGCGTGCTAATAATATTTTACCCTCAATATCAGTAATAACAGCCAACGCTACTGGAATTTGTTTTTGCACAACCATTACAATACTGTTACTGCTAACTTTTCTGCTTCTTTGGCAATCGTAAAATCTAATTCTGTAATCCCGTCTTCATCGTGAGTAAAAAGTGCTACCGTTACTTTATTGTATTTAATTCGCATATCCGGATGATGGTTTTCCTGCTCAGCGATAATTGCTAACTTATTAATAAACTCTAAGGCCTTCATAAAACCGTCAAAACTGTAAGTTTTTTGAAGCTGACCGTCCACAATTCCCCAACCTCGTAGAGTTTGCAGATTTGCTTTAATTTTTTCTTCTGAGAGAATTGCCATATAAAAGCTTGATAAAAAACCTAAGATATGGCTGAATTATAACAAAAAACCATTCCTGTGTACACAGGAATGGTTTTTTTAAATTTTAATTAATTGAGACAACTTTATAGTCCATGTCTCCTGCTGGGGTACTAACGGTAACCACATCCCCAACTTTTTTCCCCAACAATGCTTTACCAACTAAAGACTCATTTGAAATTTTTCCTTCCAAAGGGTTGGCTTCATTGCTACCAACAATAGCATAAGTCTTTTCGGTGTCTTTGACAGAAATAGTAACTGTTGAACCAATTGAGACTGTATTATGCTGACCAGACGCTGTGATAATTTCAGCATTTTTGATCATGTCTTCAATTTCTTGAATACGGCCCTCAATGAATGACTGTTCTTCACGAGCTTGAGCATAGTCTGCATTCTCGGAAAGATCTCCGTGCGCTGCAGCTTCTCGAATGCGCTCAATAACTTCCTTGCGTTTATCAGTGATTAAAAGTTTTAGCTCGTCATTTAATTTCGCCAGCCCTTCATGGGTCAGCAGATATTTTTTACTCATAGTCAAAATTTAATATATAGTTGCCTTATTGTAATGAAAATTGACAAGCATGTCAAGAAGCAGGCCTACTTTAACTCTGCTACAGAAATAACATTCTCAAGAAGTTTTGCCACAGTTACTGGCCCAACCCCACCCGGCACTGGTGATATCCAAGAAGCTTTTGGCGCAACTGAAGCAAAATCAACATCCCCTGAAATACCAGCTGTACTTTCTGCGGTTCCTGCGTCAATCACAACGGCACCTTCTTTGACCATATCTGCCGAGATTAAACTAACTTTGCCAGTGCCTGAAATAATCACATCTGCCTTTCTGCAAAGAGCGGCCAAGTCAGTAGTTGATTGATCTGCAGTGACTACAGACATGCCTCTGGCCAAAAGCAACGAAGCAACGGGCTTACCGACTAGTTCACCCTGGCCAACGACTACAAATTTCTTTTGCTTTTGCTCTAACATAACACTGTCTAAAATATACAAAATTGCTGCGGCTGTTGGTGGTACCAACGAAAAATCGCCCTGATAAAACTTTTCTGTATTATATGAATTTAGAACATCAACGTCTAATTTGGCTGAGATTGCATCCAGTGCAACCTGCCGATCTATGTGTGGTGGCAAGGGCAGTTGTAATATCAAGCCACACATATTTGGTGTAGTGTTTAACTTTTTTATTTCAGCAATCAAATCTTGAGTTGAAATTGAAGCAGGGAACTGTGCGCGCCAAAACTCAAGTCCAATACTTTCAGCTTTTTTTGCTTTAATGGAAACATAAGACAAAGAGACTGGGTCATCGCCAACAATAACATCACAAAAAACGGGTTGAAAAGATAACGCCTTTACGCGCAACCGTAAGCCCTCTAAAACTTGGTCTGCAATTTTTTTTCCGTCGATGATCATAGTTTATTAACTGGATCCCGTATCGAGTACGAGATGACACCTATAAATATAAAGGAGGTTGTCACTTCTTATATCTATTCTCTGCCCACCATTGTAGCGTGCTATTTACAATTGGTACAGCGGCCACATCCCCACCCCCGCCTGCTTCAACTAAAATTGTCATAACTATTTCCGGGTTTTCAAAAGGCGCATAGGCTGTAAACCAAGCGTGTGTGCGACTTGGATCGCTACCATCAAACTGTGAAGTCCCAGTTTTTCCAGCACTACTAATAGGCAAAGTGTTAAGCCTTCTTCCCGAACCAGCTAAAATTGTCTGCCTCATTCCTTCTTGGACAATTCGAATATTTTTATCGCTAGCAAATTTTTCAATCCCAACTGTGGCCTCAAACTTTTTAATCATTTTCCCGTTTGGATCTACCACGCTCTGCAACAACTGTGGGCGCATTCCAACACCATTATTAGCAAATAAAGCTGTCATTGTAGCAATTCTAAGGGGTGTCACGAGCATGTCTCCTTGGCCAATGCCAACATGATAGGTGTCACCCAAATACCATTTTCCTGCAATCGCATCACCTTTATAGTACTGACTTTTCCACTCTGGATCTGGGACTAAACCAGACTTTTCCCCTTTCAGGTCTAGGCCTGTAGTTTTTTGCAATTCAAACTTACGATAATAATTTGCTAACTGCTCAATGCCCAAACCTTTTACAGGTGAGCTTGGGTGGCCACCGGTAACGGTGTAAAAATAAATATCACTACTTTGTGCAATTGCGCTCCGAACTGTCATTGGGCCTAAACCCTCGCGTTTCCAACCATAAAAATTATAACTTTGTGCTGGATTAAACTGGTTAGGAATAACCAATACACCTCGGTCAACAATTGTTGTACTTTCTGTCACAACATTATTTTCTAACGCTGCCAACCCGACCATAGGTTTTACAGTTGAGCCAGGTGGATAGGTTCCACTAATTGCTCTGTCAAAGAGCGGTAAAGTTTTGTCTGTAACTAAATTTTGATAGTCGGCCTGTGATATTCCATGCGCAAACAAATTATTGTTAAATCCTGGAAGAGAAAGTAACGCTAAGACAGCTCCAGTTTTAGGATCCAGAGCAATTGCTGCACCGCGAATACGAGGCGAAAGTTTGATAAATTCTTGATAAATATGCTCCTGCAATTCCTTGTCTATTGTCAGACTAACTGTATTGCCTGGTTTTGGGTCTAACGTTCCAAGAACATTTACCGGACGCCCGAGAGCATTAACTTCAACTCGCTCTTGACCATTGGTCCCTCGCAAATAATTTTCATAACTCAACTCAATTCCTGCTTTACCAATATAATCTGAAGCTTGATATCCCTGAGCCGAGAGATCCTTTAACTCGTTCTCATTTACAATCCCCGCATAACCAAGAACATGTGAAAACATTTCTGCATTTTTATAGTCACGCACAGGAATACTCTTAATAGAAAAGCCGGGAAATTCAAGAGCTCTTGTTTCAAATAAAATTGCTTCTTGCACCGCGACATCTTGCTTTATAACTACTGGTTCAAGAGAACTACTGCCGGACCGGGCGACAAGAGTTTTTGCCTCTTGTTCATCAAACTTAAAAACTTTAGACAACGCTGTCACTAATTCAGGCACTCCTTCTTTGGGTAAATCGAAAGGGGTTGCGACTAAATTAAAACTGGCTGTATTTTCTGCTAAAGTTTTGCCGTAGCGATCAAGAAGAAGGCCTCGCGGAGCCAAAATTACACCCGAACGCAGACGATTTTCTTCAGCCATAACCCGATAGGAAGAACCTTCAATAATTTGCAGACCAAAAAGTCTTATAACTAAGACCGAAACAGCAACAAAGAAAATACCAACTATCCAAAGCGTGCTTTGCTTTGTTCGTATCCCTTCATAAAAGCCCTCAACTTCAGACTGACTATCCACTGCAGCTTCGTCAAAATCCAGACCCGAGTGCTCTGGTGTTTGACCAAGGCTAGATTGTGCCTCAAAAGGATCAGTCATAGAATTATAGTCTAAACCTGTTGTTAAATCGCTTAGAAAATTGTGTTGCAGACAAGACTAAAAAATATAGCGGATATACTAACAATAAATGATACAATGTTTGCCACAAAAGCACTCTCGAAATTAATCCAAACGAAATGGTTATGACTGGGATGTGCAGAGCTGACAAGAGTAGTGAGGTTATCCAAAAACCAAAAATTCCCAATACGCTACAAACAGCCGTCACAACCAATAAATATTTTCCGGCATTACTTGGTAATAAGACCTGACTGAATAACCAATTTACTGCTTGCGCAATAACTGTAAAAATCAGTGCAAACACTCCGGGCAAACCACCGCTAGCTAAATCTAACCACGTCCCAAGTAAAAAAGCCATAACCAAGCTTTCTCTTTGTGTCCCAAGGATTGCAATTAGAATTGCAAAAACTAAAAAAATATTTGGGACTACCGAAAAAAGCGGCAAGTAGATAAAAACACTTGACTGCAATATTACGCAAAGCAGAAAAATTAATGTATAGATTATGTATTTCATTTCAAATTATTTAACGACAAATACAAAATCAAGATCATTGAAACGAATCGGACTTTTAACTGTCATTTTTTTGAATAAATCACTCGGGCGAGAAACCAACTCTCCTAGTTCCCCCACAATAATATTTTTTGGAATTTGGCTTATCCCAGCAGTCACTAGTATTTCTCCTGACTTTAACTCTGAATTTTGAGGAACCAAATCAAAAACTAAACTACTGCCAAGCGTTCCTCTCACAACTCCTGAAACTTCCCCACCACTAACCACTGCATCAATTGAAGACTGTGAACTGGAAAGCAAAACAACTGTGCTAGTCAGATTACCAACATAAATAATTTTACCAACTAAATAATTTCTGGAAACAACTGGCATGCCAACTTGGACATTTTTGTTCTTCCCACAATTAATAATCATCGCGTCTGTAAGGGATTGTGGATCGATAGATAAAACACTGCAAGGCTCTAAACTAAAACGATTCTCTCTAGCAAAACCTAACTCCCCTCTTAGGGTATCATTTTCTTGTTTATATTGATTTAGTAAAACTACAGTATTTTGAAGCTCGCTAACTTTTGTCCTCAGTTCTCCGTTTTCATTGGCAATACTACGCAGTCTGTACAATGTTGAAAAAAAATTCTGTACCGGCCTTGTTACACTGCTTGTTATCCGAGTAATAGGGCGAGGAACAGATAATATTGCGTACCTAACAGGGTCCAGCCAGCCTACTCGATATAGTAACCCTAAAATGACAAGGAGCACTAAGCACCCAAATGCAACGGCAAAAGTTTTTGAATAAATAAAATTCATACGTTTAATTAGGATCAAAAAAAATAATCCTAATTTACTAATAACACCAACGAATCTACAAATACCTACAAATGCATGCTAAGTACGTTTTGCTTTAAATTCCGGATTAGTAGGTATTTGTAAATTTGTGCATCTCATTCGTAGATTAGGATTATTTACTGCATCTAGCTTATCTTGGGATTTTACCAAAGTCAGTTGGCACTAAAACATCTTTTAGCGTTTCCAAATCTTCCACCACTACTCCGGTTCCGCGGACGACACAAGTTAAAGGATCATCAGCGACAGTGACTAAAATTTTTGTCTCTTCATGAAGAATTTTATCCAGACCGCGCAGCAATGCCCCACCGCCTGCAAGAACAATTCCTTTATGCATAATGTCAGAAATAATTTCTGGAGGAATTTCCTCTATCACTGACTTAACACTGTTAACAATAGTGCGCACCGACCCCGACAGGGCTTCTCTGACTTGTGTGTCTGTAATTGTAACTTCTTTGGGTAGTCCTGTAACCAAATCTCTGCCACGCATTTGTGCAGTTAAAGCTTCTGTCAGTGGAAAAGCCGAACCGACCTGAATTTTAATGTCTTCAGCAGTTCGCTCACCTAATAACAAATTAAAATTATCACGCGCATACTGAATAATATTTCGGTTCATCTCATCGCCTGCAATTCGCACGCTCTTTGCTACTACCACGCCACCAAGGGACAGCACCGCGATTTCCGAAGTCCCGCCACCAATGTCGATAATCATATTTCCACTTGGATCCTGCACTGGAAGTCTAGCGCCAATTGCTGCAGCCATTGGTTCCTCAATTAGAAAAGCTTGACGTGCTCCAGCATTAATCGTGGCGTCTTGCACCGCGCGCTTTTCAACCTCAGTAACTCCCGAAGGTATCCCCACCACTACTCGGGGTCGCCTCAAAAAAGTGTAAGTTTTATTATGCACTTTATCGATAAAATACCGGAGCATGGCCTCAGTTACTTCAAAGTCAGAAATGACCCCGTCCACAAGCGGACGAGTTGCCACAATGTGGCTTGGAGTGCGACCAACCATCCGGCGCGCTTCTTCTCCAATAGCCACAATCTGCTTGGTCCGCTGGTTAACTGCCACCACGGATGGTTCATTGATAACAATACCCTTGCCTTTAACGTAGACGAGGGTATTGGCAGTTCCAAGATCTATACCAATGTCCTTGGAAAATCGGCTGAATAATGGATCGAGTATCATGTTTTGAGGTTTTTAAAATAATCTAATACCGTTGTAAGCGGAATGCGCTCTGAGTCCTCTTGATTACGAAGCTTAATTTCAACTTCAGCATCTGCCAAAGTTTTACTCGAAACAATTATGCGATATGGAATACCAATGAGATCACTATCTGCGAATTTTTCACCAGCCGATTTATCACGGTCATCGTAAAGCACTTCAACACCGACAGCTTGCAAATCCTTATATAGCTGATCTGCAGTTGCTATGACACTGCTGTCATCCTTGCCAACAATTGTAACTAAATGGGCGGTAAAAGGAGCGACAGATGCTGGCCATATAATACCCTTGCCGTCGTTAAATTTTTCTACAATCACTCCCATTAAGCGAGATATGCCAATTCCGTAGCAACCCATTACAGGGAATTGTTTTTCTCCGGCCTGATCAGTAAAACCTAAGTTAAAGTCTGTACCGTATTTAGTGCCAAGATCGAACACATTTCCCACTTCTGAAGCGCGTGCCTGCAGAAGCTTACCCTTATTGCAATTTGGACACAAATCATCAAGTTTAACTTTTGCAATGTCCACATTTACACAAAACTCACACTCTTCACAGTACAAAATATCATCTTCGCCGGCATCTGTAAGCACCATGAACTCGTAAGATATTTTTTGAGAAAAAGCTCCCCCAGAAGCTTCAGTTACTTTTGCAACCAAGCCCAGCCTCGTATAAATGCGCAAATACGCCTGCTTAACTATTTCATAGAAACGATCAAAGTCTTCCTGACTTTCGTGAAAGCTGTACATATCTTTCATCAAAAATTCGCGACCACGCAGAAGACCAGATTTGGCGCGAAGTTCGTCCCGAAACTTCCAGTGAATCTGATAGACTGCAAGCGGGAGATCTTTGTAGGTATTAATCCGGTTTAAAATTAGCGGGGTCACAACTTCCTCTTCGCTTTGACCAAGCGCGTACTGCTTATCAGTACGACTTTCTATTTTAAATAATACGTCAATATTGTCCCATCCACCCGTAGTTGCCCAAATATCTTTTGGATGGAGCATGGCCATCAACAACTCCTGTCCGCCAACAGCATTCATTTCCTCACGAACAATATTTTCAATTTTGCGCAAAACACCCAAGCCAAGTGGTAAGTAGCTGTATACTCCAGCCATGAGCTTATCTACATACCCGGCCTGTTCAAGAAGGCGTGCATTCACAGTCACGTCATCTTTTGATGAAGTTTTGCTCGTTTTAATTAGAGAAATTGATTGTCGCATGTATATAGTACTCTGTACTAAGTACTAGGTACTCAGTACTATAATATTTAACTACCAAAAAGTTTACTGATAATTCGCCCTACACCGCCGAGACTACTAACGTCTTTAACTGTGATAACGGCCATGAGTAGTAATAGTAGCAAAAATCCGGCAGTGTTCGCTAGTTGCTCAAATTTTTGATTATTTCTCTTTCGCCTAATTTTCTCAATAATTAAGAACAAAACCCGACCACCATCTAAGGCAGGAAAAGGCAAGCTGTTAAGAATGGCTAAATTAAGCGATAAAAAGGCTGTAAATTGCACAAGATAAATAAAGCCCAAGTCTGCCACCTGTCCTGTAAGCTGGGCAATTTTCACTGGCCCACCTAAACTTTCAAGTCCTACGCCTTTACTAAAGAGCTGATACATCCCTGTAAAAATGGCGCCGAGTTGAGAAATAGTTGTTCGGCCTCCCTCCCAAATAGCTTGCACCACAGGAAATTTTAACTTCCCTATTGTAGCAAGAGCCACTCCTGTTGGCCCCTGACCAGCCGGAGGTTCACTATTAGATTGCACTACTAATTTTTGCTCTTGAGTAATACGCTTAATACTAAACTCAAAGGCCTGCCCTTTGTTTTTAAAAATATAATCTTTCAATTCCGGTACAGTTGAAAATTTTTCACCGTTAATACCAGTAACAATATCACCTGCTAAAAGTCCTGCTTTACTAGCTGGTGAGTCTGGACTAACTTCTATAATTGCCAATTGAGCATCCCTAACTTGTGCATGCTTTCCTAAATCCTGCGTGTCATCGTAAGCTACTGGCAGTCCATACATGTAGCCTGCACTAAACAAAACCCAAGCGAGCACCACATTCATCAGCACTCCGCCAAGCAAAGTAAGCAACCTTGGGAAAAATGGTTTGTTGATAAAACTTTTTGGATCGCTTTCTGATTCATTATTTTCGCCAACAATTTTTACAAACCCGCCAAGTGGAATCCAGTTAATTGAGTAGACTGTTTTTTCTTTATCAGTTGGATCCTTGTGACCCCAAAGAAATTTAAATTTTCCACCCAACTTTTGAATACCAACCAATCTTGGAGGAAAACCAAACCCAAACTCATCAACTTTCATACCACTTTTTTTGGCAATCAAAAAATGTCCTGCTTCGTGAACAAAGACTAGTACTCCAAGAATAGCGATAAAAATCAAAATTGTAATTAACATAGAGGCTCCGAGTACTAAGTACTGAGTACTTAGTACTTAGTTAAACGGTCATTACTTCGTTTTCTTTGTCTTCGGCAACAGACTTAATCTCACTGTTATAACTATCTATCATATCTTGAACTTTTTTTTGAGCATGTGTGACATCATCCTCACCAATCTGGCCGTCGGTCTCTGCTTTTTTAATAGCCTTCATTAAATCTTCGCGGGTTTTACGCACGCCAATTTTAGCTTGTTCAGCAATTTGTCCAAGAAGTTTTACCATTTCTTTTCTGCGCTCTTCGGTCATTGCTGGTAAATTAATTCGAATAACAATTCCGTCATTGCTTGGCGTAAAGCCCAAATTTGCCACCATAATACCCTTTTCAATTGCTTGTATCTGACTTTTATCCCACGGACTAATAGTTAAAGTTTTCGCGTCACTTGCAGTTACACTGGCAACTTGCTGAAGAGGCACTTTAGTCCCATAACTTTCCACCATAACTGTCGCAAGTAGGGCAGGATTAGCACGTCCTGTGCGAATACTAGACAATTCGTGATGGTAGTGGTCTAAGTGCTTTTGAAATTCTTGTTTGTGCTCATTTATTATAGTTTCAATCATATTTTTAGTCGGTGCTTAATTAGTGTTACTGTATATATATACCAGCAAATGCCTTTTGAGGCAACCTAGGATCTATTAAAATTACTTGGATATAGCCTGCTGTTGGAATGCTTTGAGTTTGCCAAGACGAACCGTCGTCTATGGTTTTATAGATAGTGGCCCCAGCTCCAACATACAGAACATTTGGACTAGATGGACTTACCGCTAAACTTCGAACTACCACTCCTTTAGTATTTAAAGGCAAATTTAACGCTTCCCAACTGCTTCCTCCGTCAACACTTCGTAGCAATGCGGTTTCAGCAGCAAGATAAATTCTTTGGCCACTGTTGTCAATTGCGGCTTGATAAAATGGACCGGCTTGTTTGTTTGCTAAAAATTGCGAAACCTGACTTCCTTGCGCAAACAGAGATGTTGTCAGATCGGTAACCGTAACCCCTCCATCTACTGACTTTAATAAACCTTTTCTTTGCAAGAGAATAAACAATCCACTGTCATTCCAATACAATCGTTGAATTTGAGTTTGAAGTTTTTGCAAAAGCTTCCAGTGCTGGCCTGAGTCTGAGCTAGCTATTAATTGCCCCGATTGCAATCCAATTACTACTTCACTAGGATTTCTAGGATTAATTGCCAATGTTCGCACTGGGTCACTTTTTGCCTCTTCATTATATATTTCTTGCCAAGACTTTCCTCCGTCACTTGTCATTAAAGCCTTACCGTGACCACCAAATGTTCCCGCTACATAAATAATATTACTTTGAGTTGGATGAAAAGCAATATCATAGACAATAATTTTTGACAAAATTTGTTGCCAGCTCGTACCTGAATCATCACTTTTATAAACTGCTCCGGCAAAACTACCAAGAACAAGCTTATTGCTGTCGAGGGGATCGAACAATATGGACGACACCGCAACTCCATTTAAATTGGCATCACTATCTTTTAACTTATTGGAAAATTGCCAGTCAGCGCCACCATTGGTAGTCAAAACCACTCCTGCTCCACTAACCGAGCGAAAATTATTGCATCCAGCAGAAAGTAATAATAATGGGAGTATAAGTATGACTAGTTTTAAACCCTTAAACATAAATTTTGTTTTAGTGTATTAATAATTTTTGCAACACTAACTTCTTATTCAAATTTGCTTTTAGACCACTCAGGGCTAACAGACATCCAGACATCAAACGAACTAATTGAGTGTCTGTTTGTAACAGTGACCGCGTCTTTGCTAACAATCTTCCCAAAATGGCAGTTAAATCTTCTTGTTCTAAATCGGCCAACTGATTAATTGTGAGAATTTTTGTGGACAAATCACTCATGTAAGCATCAAATAATAAATTTGCTTTCTGTTCAACCATTCTCGAGGCTTCTGGATCTGTAACTAATGCTCGCAGGTAAGAGGCTCTTCCCTGACTTTTGGCTAAGGCTTCCTCGGAAATCTGCCAACCCGAGCGAGAAGCAATGGCACTTAAATCACTGTTTGAAAGTTCCGAAAAAATGACCACCTGACAACGTGACACAACAGTAGGTAATAGATTTTTTTTATTTGAGACCAAAATTAAGACAGTGCTGGGACTTGGCTCTTCCAGTGTTTTTAAAAGTGTATTTGCTGAAGCGAGATTTAAGTTCTCAGCGCCATCTATAATAAGAACTTTATACTGGCCCACAAATGGACGGCCACCTAATTCGGAAATTACTACTCTAATTTCTTCAACACTTGTATCAGCTGTAACAGTGACTAATTTAAAATCTGGGTGCGCCAAAACATTACCTGCAGAAAGCAGTTGTGATGAAAAGTCCTGTGCTAAGGCAAGCTTTCCAACCCCTTCTGGCCCGGCAAATAAAAATGCATGTGAAATATGGCCGGAGTATAGCTGACGCTCCAGATTTTGCTTCACAAGTTCATGACCAATGACTTTCCAAGCTAAATTACCAGAAGATTTCATATCTTCATTATATCACCCTTTATTGTTTATAAAAACCTTCCTTTGTTGGAGTTTTTAGGTTCTGGAGCAAATTTTTCAATTTACTCGGAAACAACAATGGAGCCTGTGCTAGAAGGGCTTAAGTGATCATGGAATTTCCAAGTACCAAGCTTGGTAAATTTAAAGTCAAAAGATTTTCCAGGAGCGATGGCAGCCTTAGCATCAAACTCAGGATACTCAGAATGAGTAGGGTGAGCGCTGGAGGCAGGCCAAAAATTTTGCTGGCTCTTATTGCGGAAAATTACAATGTCACCAAGTTTAATAGAAACTGTTGCAGGAGAAAAACTCTTTCCATCAAAGTCTATCTCTGTAACTTGCACATCCAAACCTTCAATATCTGATTCATCGCTAAAACGAGTTTCGCTCGGGAGAGACGCAACATCTTTTGGAGCGTCAGTTGTCAAAGGCATTTCTGGGGATTGTTTTTCTTCACTCGAACTTTCGGTTTTAGCAGATGAATTTTCTAAAGACTTTTCAGTCGTCGGAGCCAATAATTTATTTTTTTGTTGGTAATAGAAATAATATCCTCCAAAAATTATAGCAAGAGCAAAAAAGCCAACTATCAGTTTTGTTTTCATATATTTGTTAAGCTTTACTAATAAAAGGTATACTATAGTGTAACATAGTTAAGCTATAAGGTTTCGAAATTATGGAAATTCAAACTAAAATAATTGCGGTCATTGGACCAACTGCCAGCGGAAAAAGTGAGATGGCTGTAGCTTTGGCAAAAAAATATAACGGAGAAATTTTGTCGGTAGACAGTAGACAAATCTATCGCGGAATGGATATTGGCACTGGAAAAGTGACAGGAGCCTGGCATAGTATTCCATGCTTCTGTCATCCTGAGCTTGTCGAAGGATCTCTCCATAATTCTCAAATCTCTAAAAAAATATATCTTTACAAATCCATCCCCCACTACGGCATTGACATTGCCAGTCCCAAGACTCAGTATTCTGTAACACAGTTTCAAAAATATGCCAAAAAAATTATCAAAGACATTCATAGCCGTGGCAAACTCCCAATTCTTTGTGGAGGCACTGGACATTGGATAGATGCAGTTGTGTTGGAACAACAAATGCCTCAAGTGAAACCAAACCCCGCACTGCGAAAAAAACTAGAAAAACTTAACACAACTCAACTTTTCGCTAAACTGGCAAAATTAGATCCACAGCGTGCCCAAACTATAGATGCAAAAAATCCACGTCGCTTAATTCGTGCTCTAGAAATTATTTTAAGCACAGGCAAACCTGTGCCAGCGTTGACGGCCGAATCAAAATATGACGTGCTTTGGCTTGGCATTACACATGATAAGAACATCTTAGATAAACGGATTGATAAACGATTAGGTGAATGGTTAAAATCAGGCATGCTTAAAGAAGTAAAAGCCTTGCATTCAAAAGGTCTGTCTTGGAAACGCCTTGAGGATTTTGGCTTGGAATATAAATTCGTTGCACAATTTCTTCAACAAAAAATCTCCACAATCGAAATGAAAACCTTAACTTCGACTTCGATAAAACAATATGCCAAACGACAGCTAACTTGGTTCAAACGAAATAAAAATATTCATTGGATAGAATCCAAACAAAAAGCTTCCTCGCAAGTCAAAAACTTTTTACATCACAACTAAAAAAGCAAATAAAAAAACCATCTCTAATTCGCGCGAATTAGAGATGGTTTTTTTTACTTATTCTGATAATTTTTTCTTAAGCAGTTCATTAACCACGGAAGGATTTCCTTTGCCTTTAAGTTCTTTCATGGCCATACCAACCAGAAAACCAAAACTTTTCTCTTGGCCAGCTTTATAATCGGTCACAGCTTTTTCATTTTCGCTAATAACTTTTTCCACGGCTTGCAAAATTGCACCTTCGTCGCTAACTTGCTCTAGCCCTAAATCCGAAACAATATTATCAGGCTCACCGCCTTTTTCATACATCACTTTAAAAACTTGCTTCGCCGCACTGCCAGAAATTTTTCCTTGTTCTATCAATTTTACCAACTCTGCCATGTTCTCGGCAGTAACCAAAGCTTCATCTGGATTTTTATGTTCTGCGTTCAATAATGCGCTAAAATCCTGCAAACACCAGTTTGCCGCTGTTTTAATCAACTTAGATCTATCTAAACCATCACCATCTTGCTCTATCCACTCGTCAAGCTCACTAATCACATCTTCAAAGTAATAGTTAAGGTCTTTCCACACAAGCAAGTTCTCAATATCTGCTTCCGGCAAACTATATTCATCTTTAAAACGAATTCGCTTGCTAGCCGGCAATTCGGGTAAATTACTACGCAAATCATCTAAATATTCTTTTGTGAAATGCAAAACTGGTAAATCTGGATCTGGGAAATAACGATAATCGTTGGCCTCTTCTTTACTTCGCTGCTCAACGGTGATGTTATCTTTTTCGTTCCAACCCATAGTAACCTGTTTTGGCATGCCGCCATTTTCCAAAATTTCTGTCTGGCGTTTGATTTCGTAATTAATAGCGCTTTCGGCAAATTTAAACGAGTTAATATTTTTAACTTCAACTTTGTACTTCGGTAAAGTGGTCTCCCCTGGTTTGCGCACAGAAATGTTTGGCTCACAGCGCATTGTGCCCTTTTCCATATCAGCCACGGAAGCGCCAACATAGCGGACAATATTGCGAAGTTCTTGCAAAAAAATTCTGGCTTCTTCTGCGCTTTCAATATCTGGCTCTGTAACAATTTCAAGAAGCGGACAGCCAGCGCGGTTATAGTTAACCAAAGAATATGGCAAACCTTCTGGATGAATATTTTTTCCAGCGTCTTCTTCTAAATGAGCGCGTGTAATCCGAATACGCTTCGTTCTAGTTTTTTCTCCCCCTTGCAAGGGGGAGTTAGAGGGGGTATTAATACCTCCCCTAGCCCCTCCTGCATCAGGAGGGGAAGAAATAGGAACCTGAATATCAACATAGCCCGCTTGAGCAATTGGCTCATCATACTGAGAAATTTGGTAGCCCTTTGGGAGGTCTGGATAGAAATAATGTTTGCGATCAAACTTGGAATATTCATCAATTCGGCAGTTGAGTGCCAAGCCAACCATAACACCAAGCCTCACGGCTTCTTGGTTAACTACTGGCAAAGTTCCAGGCTCAGCCGTGACCACTTCATCAATGTTCACATTTGGTTCAGTCGTGTCAGGATTATTTGGCGCGCTCGAAAACATCTTGCTCTTTGTCGCAAGTTGAACGTGAATTTCCATGCCAATCACCGGCCGATATGTATTTAAATCTTTTTCTTCTGTCATAATTCTTAATTCATTATTCTAGGGTTGGGTGTTTCTTATGCCACTGTGTAACTTGCTGATAAGCATGCCCGACATTAAAGATTTTCTGTTCGCCCCATTGTGGACCAATAATCTGTAAACCAACTGGTAAGTCGTCGCTAAACCCACAAGGGACTGACAATGCTGGAAGGCCTGCTAAGGATCCTGGAATGTTCAGCTGGTCGGCAATATAGCCAAACAATGGATCTTGGGCTGCATGCCCAAGCTTTGCTGCAACGCTAGGGACTGATGGACAAGCCAAGACATCAACCTGTTTAAAGACTTCTTGAAACTCGTTGATAATTAGTCTGCGCACACGCTGTGCTTTTTTATAGTAGGCATCATAGTAACCGGCGCTTAAAACATAAGTTCCTGTCATAATACGGCGCTTAGCTTCATCCCCAAAACCTTCGGCGCGAGACTTTTGATAGACTTCCATTAAATCTTTTGCTTCGCCTGTTACATGGCCATAACGAATCCCATCATAGCGCGCCAAGTTAGAGCTAACTTCACTTGGGCAAACAATCGCATAGACTAAGGATCCGTATTTGGTGTTGGGCAAATCAACTTCAACCAAAGTTGCTCCTTGTTTTTCCAATTCTTTGATCGCATCCATGACAGCCTGCTTAACGCCTGCTTCCATGCCCTCAATAAAATACTGTTTTGGAATACCAACTTTAATACCTTTTAAATCGGTATTTAAATTATTATAAAAATTTTCTACCTCGTGATGTCCAGTTGTCCCATCTTTCGGGTCCTGTCCCGACATTACTTCTGCAATAATCGCCAAGTCTTTAACCGCGTATGCTACTGCACCAATGCTGTCTAAAGAAGAACCCATTGCCGCAACGCCATAACGACTAACCCGGCCATAAGTTGGCTTCCAACCAGAAATACCTGTTAAACTTGCTGGCTGACGAATACTTCCGCCAGTTTCAGTGGCTAGTGCCCACGGAGCAATTCCAGCACTCACGCTTGATGCCGAACCACTAGAAGAACCACCAGGCATGCGAGTTGTGTCCCATGGATTTTTTGTCGCGCCATAAGCAGAGGTTTCTCCACTCGAGCCATGCGCAAACTGATCAAGATTAGTTTTACCAAGCAAAACTGCTTTTTGCTCTTTAAGTTTAGCGATAACCGTAGCGTCGTATGGAGGAATATACCCCTCTAAAATTTTTGAGGCAGCTGTTGTTTGAATGCCTCGAGTCATAAACAGATCTTTGGCAGCAAACGGGATTCCGGTTAGAGGGAAATTCTCGCCCGGCCCGGCCATAAATTCGTCTGCTTCTTTGGCCTGCTGCAGGGCTTCTTTTTCTGTCACTGTAATAAAACTGTTTAACTTTGGATCAAGTTCTTTAATACGCGCCAAAAAATACTGCGTCAGCTCGAGCGACGAAACTTTTTTCTCATCAAGGAGTTTGCGTAATTCGGTTAATTCAAGAAATTCGTAATTCATGTCTGTGCAACTAGTACTGAGTACTAAGTACTTAGTACTTGGGATTTATAATATCGCCTTAACTTTATAATACCCATCTTTAATTTCTGGGGCGCTCTTTAAAATCTCATCGCGATTATTCGCGGAGCCAAGAACATCTGGGCGCTGTATATTTTCAAGCCCAGTAACTGAAGCGACAATTTCCAAACCTTCAGTATCAACTTTTTTTAACTCTTCGACATAGTCTAAAACCGCAGATAAGTCTTTTTGAAACTTTTCCACTTCTCCCTCGCGAAGTTCTATCCGCGCAAGCTTTGCAATTTTTTGGACTTCTTCTGTCGATAACATGGACAAAGTATAACAAATTGCTGGAAAAATCAAAAGCCCCCCATTTGGAACTTGGAGGGCTTTAAATTAATCAGCTCAATCTATTTTGTTTCAGCGCTAGGGGCTTCTTGTGCTACCGAAACATTAAGCTCAATAGTGCTAACAGTTTCTGACTTGTTCATCACTATTGTCATTTGAGAGTCGCCTTTGCTAGCAACTAAAATTTTACGAGTCGCTTCATTTATATCATTTTCAATTGACCATGAAGCTTTTTTCAAGTAATCTTTATAAATTTTATAATTTTCGTCTAAAGTTTTTTTTGTTTCGTAGACTCGCGTTGACTGCATTACTCCACTAACAGTGGTAGCAGTATAATTTTGAGTAACTTTGGCACCAGTTTCCAAAGGCAAGTCAGTTGGAAACTTCTCTGGGAGCTTGGTTGATTCCACCGCCGTTTGGCTAACTTGAACTTTAGGAGGTTGGTTATTAACCGACTTCCCACCAACGTCCACCTTGTCACTATTTTTATAAAACTTATTAAACGCTAACGCTCCGCCTGCTAAAATAACCATAAAGATTATCAACCAAACGAACTTAAAGGAAAAGAAAAGAGTCACAATGTTGTAAAAGGAGATACACTTTGGGAAATTGCTGAAGCACATTATGTAAACGGTGCAGATTGGCATAAAATTGCTGATACAAACCACGTTAGTTATTTAAGTAATGGTAATCCATTAATAGTACCTGGGCAGGTACTTACAATACCGTAATATAATAGTTATAGGTCT
>OFRG01000303.1_pt1 | contig 20709 bp, 39 predicted proteins | sample 1543071 | NCBI WGS metagenome assembly OFRG01 (sample SAMN07774222, study PRJEB24372) | wastewater metagenome | isolation source: WWTP Verbania (Effluent) | place: Italy: Verbania | collected 2015-12
ATTGTTTTCTCCGGTAAAAATTCGGTTTAACAGGGCAGTCGAGCGGGACGCTACGCGCCCCTCACTTCTGCGTTAGATGGCAACAACCGCACAGGCTGCGGGAGGCGGTCAAACACCTGTGGGAACCGCGTTTGTGCTTCGGCCAACAGTTCGTCAGGTGCAATCGTCAAAGACGGCGCGAACACCACGCTGTTGCAGCCGCCGCGCTTGTCCACGCTGTAGTCCCAAAATGCCAACGCACTCATCCCCCAGCCTTCAAGGCGCGACACAGTGGCGATGTAGGGCGCTGTATCGGTTTGTGGTGGCAGCATGCCATCAAACCGTGAAAAGTCCCTTGACCCGTATCGCTGCACAAGCGACCGCATCCCCTCACCAAATGTGTAGTGGCCGGGGCCACGGTGGCACCCGAAGTAAATCCAATTTCTCATCGTTATTTCCTTTCGCCCTCTAACTGGGCATTCGTGGCGGACGTGCCGCCGCACAATTCGGCGTTATGCAACACTTGGCGCAACCTCGTCGGTTGGGAAAATCGCAATCTCAGGCATCGGGGTTTCATAGCCGGTCTGCGACTCAAGAATGTACACAGGCACCCCTGTTTTCATTGCCAGCCGTTGCGCCTCACTTTCGGCTGCGGCACGGTTGAAATGCTGCTTTATTGGGGCCTGCGCTCCAGTGACAAACACCATCCAAAATTTGTAGCGGTTGTTGTTCATGTGTATCCTCGTAAAACGTGTTGAATAACCTGTCATTCAAGAGCGGACGCCTTCGGCTCCGCTTAATTTGGCGTTATGCCGCATCCCCGTAAAGGTCAGGGCGCGACTCCCGAAGCCTGTTCTCCACAAGCGACGGGAAAAGGTGTAGAACGTCCTCATTCATCGGGGGCTCATGCAACACTGGCCCAAGGTACATTGGCACTGCGTCAGGGTCCATGAAGGCGTTCGCTTTTCTGTATCTCGCTTCGCACCACATCACCCCACGGTACGCGGCGGGTTCACCACTACACCCAGGCTGCGGGGCTGTAAACAACCCACATACCCGTGCGTGGTTTGTATTCACTTCACGTGAAAAATCTTCTGGCGTGTAAAGGCAGTAGTCCCCTGCTTTCCACTCCAGCCGGTAGCCTTGCGGCTTATCGCGGCGTTCGACCGTATTCACTTCGTTCATCGTTCAACTCCGGCGTTATCTGGCGTAAATCGACGCGTGTGTAATCATCACGTCTATGGCATCACACAAATTCATGTGGTTGCCGTTGTCGTCTCTGGCGCTCACAAAAACAGCGCCCGGCTCGTCGTGTCGCTCTGACAGCCATCGGAACCGCTCGGCATCTTTGACAATTCGCGCCATTTCTTCTTTCCCGATTGATAGCCCGGTCAACAAATCATCAATACCTTTTGCAGCCTCGCGCAGCAGAGCAGCCGCTTTGCGCTCACGCACAGAGCGGTTTAGGCTTGTGGCCTTATCTCGCAACCTCGCTGACAGGTCGGTATATTCCGCGTGCGGGTCAAATTTCGTCATATCGTTCTCCGTTTCAGTCCACCACATAACTGGGCAATCAACCGGACAAGCCGGTTATTTCTGCGTTAGAAGGCATCAATCTCCGCAGAAGCACGCAATGGCTTCTTCGTTTTTGTCGAACATATCGGCCTGATCGTTTGCAAACTGCGCCATCGACGCATAGCTCGGGCGGTCAGATCGGAATACCGCGCCGCTTGGCTTGCTTGCCAGTGCCAGTGCCTCCATGCCTGCCCACCACACCGCACGCGCTGGCTTCTCTGCGATCAGGCTCAGAATCTGCGCCCCACCTTTGAGAAAACACAAATCACAATTGCCGTGCATGGTCACGCCGTTGTTATTGGGTAGGCCCAAGTCAAAGGGCTGCGCCCGCCAGAATGCGCCCACATCCTCTTTTGTTATGCCTGCGGTCACAAGTGGTATGCGTGACTTGTCGGCAATCTTTGCGGCTCTGCGCTGTTCGTCTGCCCGCATGCCAATCATGCTCATGTTCTCCGCTTCGGTCTTTGTGTCGGCCATGCCAAGGCTTAACAAGTAGCGGCCAATCGGGCGAATCTTCAAATCTATGGTGCAAAACCGCGTGACTGGGTTTGGTAGATAGTTGCGCTTGCGAATCAAGGCTTCAAATGGCTCACCGTTGCGGCTTGCCGTTTCAAACGTCACAACTTCAAATCTGTCTTCTGTGTCTCGGAACTCCAGCCAAGTAATCGGAACAAGCCAGTTCTTTGCACTGTCCCGCACAAACTCAAGTGTTGCCTCGTCTTCCTTGCCGGTGTTCGCAAAGCAAATAATCGCGTCATCCGGCAAGCCTTCGTTACTTTGCAGCACGCGCCACAGCATGTAGGCGCTCGTCCTGCCGCCGCTAAAGCTGATGCAGGTCGGGCCTGTAATTTTGAATGGGTCTATCATGTTGTTACTCTTGTGGGAAGCCTTCTAACAGGTCAATCAAGGCCGACCTGCGGCGGCTTATCTCCGGCGTTAAACCGTATTGCCGCAGCCTTGAGCGCCTTGTGGGTAGGTGCCATCAGCGCCATCAGGCCACGCCGGAATGAGTCTTCTGTGTGGTCGCTGTACTGGCTGACATGCTCGGCTATCTCGCGCAGCACTTGTTCCGCCTGCGCTAGTTCGCCGCGTAGGCGCAGAACCGTCGAGTCAAGCTCTACTAATCTGTCTTTGTGCTGATCCACAAGAAGCCACGCGACACCCATGGCTTTTGCAATCTCCGTGATCTTGGCTTGCAGAGCACAGCACTCGTCTTCTGCTTTGAGCGCTCTTTTGAGTTGAAATGTCGTATTTCGCTCAGACGGTAATTTGTTCATGACATCCTCCCAAGCACCCAGATGAACTCTTCTACAAAGTAGCCTATCCCGGACAGCATTCCCAGTATCAATAGGCCCAGCAAAACAGCGCGTGTTTTCATTTTCATGGTGTCTTTTCTCCGTTAAAAATCGGTTTAACTCAACGCTCGGCGCGGATGCTCCGCACCGGGCAGCTATGCGTTAAGTCCTCTCCGCGTACAGGCCAAGATCGCGGCAAACATTGCCCATCCCAACCCGTTCGCGCCATGTCACCATGCGGCCATCAAATATTCCGCGCTGGTATCGGTACGCCTGCCCCGGCAGGATGCGCCCCTTGTCTGCTTCTGCTGCCTCGACAATCAGCCTCTGGTCGTCGCTGATGCAGTCATTCAAGTCGAGGTTACAGTTTGTCCACCATGCGTAGGCATCACACTTGTAGTGCTTCTTTGCGTGGCGAACTTCATCTTTCAAAACTACGTCCATGGCTTTCTCCGTACTTAACCGGGCGTCCGAGTCACACCCTGCGGGGTGCTCGACTCTGCGTTAGAACTCATCGTGCCCGCCATCAATCACAAGGCGCATAGATCCGCGTTCGGTGCCGTCTTTGCGCATGGCGGTTCCGCCGTCGTCATCAGTGAGTGGAACCCATGTGAAGGCGGCGCTTTGAACGTCCAAAATTACCGCGCCGTCACTCTCTAGTGGGTGGTGGAAACTGCGTTTGTTGACAGCCACTTTCATCCAGCCCTGACCGTTCTGGACCATCTCGCTGAGTTGCTTATGCAGCCGCGCAACCGTCATCGTTTTTGCTTTTGCCATTTCAAAATCTCCGTTCTAACTGAACATTCGGCTCGGATGGCTTCGCACCGCTTATCGCGGCGTTAGCCGACTCCCGCTTGCCTGCATCTGCAAGCGTGCGGGCTGTGTAGTCCTGCACCCACAGCGAACCTAGCAGGGGCCGCTCATCACATCGCTTGCACCAGCCGCGCACCGCCAGCCAAGCGCCGTCCGCCTCACGTTGCTCAACGCTTGCGAACACCTGCGCCCCGCTTGGGTGAAGGTGCCCTAGCACCTTGCAAAGCAGTTTCACTTTCCCGCCGCTTCCAGGCGCTTCAGCGGCAAGGTCAAGAACCATTCGTTTATATCCATGTCAATCTCCTGTGTCTAACTCTCTATCGAACCGACCCTACGGGCGGCTCATAACGGCGTTAAACCGCTTCATCGTTGCGCCAGCATCCCAAGAGCGGCCACCGCAAGCAGGGTGCTTGTGTTTAGTCGTCCGCGAAGGGGTGGCCGTATGGCTGGTTTCACGCCTCGTGCGAGCCGTTCGGCATCGTCCTTCTCCCAAGCTGCCTGCCTTGCTGCCAGTCTTTCGGCTGTTGCCTTGCGCTCGGCCTGCGCCTGTGCTTTTTGAATAGCCTCCGCAACCCTTGCGCGTTCAACTGCTTCGGTCACCCGCTGGTCTTTGCTGCCGCGTGCTTTTGCTTGTCCCATATTCTTCTCCAGTAAAAAATTCGGTTTAACCGGGCGGTCGAGTGGACGGGCCACTCACCTCTGCGTTATCTGGCAGAAGTGCATTCGCCTTGTCGCGCTTAATAATGTCCGTGCATCCTTGGTCTCCGTGCTCACAGGCGTCAGGCATTCCAGCCGGGAACGTACTGCAACAACTGGCACACACCCATGAACACTCCCCCCGCGCAGCACGCATCTCCCATTCCCGCGTGTGCTTGTCCATCGCACTGATCATCTTGCTTAGGTTGTCGTCAACCGGCGCAATAAATACTCCAACCATCATTTCTCTCCTGTTGTTCCAGCCCGATAACCGGGCAATCAACCGGACAAGCCGGTTATTTCTGCGTTAAACCGCATGAGGTTCGCCGCGTCCGCAATGCGGGCAGCGCATGTAAACTCCACATCCTTCACAGTCTGGGTCTTCCCTGAAGTTGTCGCCCCACTCACCCTTCGGCAGCACACGAGTACTACCAATCCAATTGCCAGCAAAGTCATGGGTGTGCGGAGCTACGCCGTAGTACGGAAACACACAAAGGCCGTCGCCGTCGTCACAGTGTTCGCAGCACTTCGCAAGCGCGGCCTTTACGTCAATGGCGCACACATGCACGGTGCCGAACCACTCATGGCATTTATGGCACTGGTTGTTTTGCGGAAGTTGTTGCATCATCTTTCTCCTAAAATTCGGTTTAACATGGCGGTCCATCGGACAAGCCGCTGACCTCTGCGTTATCTAGCAGTGGCGGCGCAGGTAGTGGCATCCAGTGTGTGGGTTTTGCAAACCTCCCACTTGAATCACACCGCCACGCAAACTCTCCTTGTTGTGGCTCCCCAAGATTTCCATATCGTTTGCGCCCACAGTAGACAGACACAAACCCCCGGCAGTACAGTAGTACGCTTGTGTCTTTTGGCGCTGTTTCAATTGATTGCCATTGCATCATTTCTCTCCTAGTTCTGTTCCATCCCGATAACCGACTTGTCCGGTTATTTCTGCGTTGTGTTGTCATTTCTGTGACATTGCACCCAGTACACAAGGTGCTCCCTGTGCCCTGATTTATAGTTTTTAACTGGTGCTGTCCCGCGTTCTACGCACCCCTCTTTCCAGAGTCTTCGCAGTACCGAGTCAACATTCGACTGACTCAACTTCAGTGATGTTGCTATTTCAAGGGATGATTTCTTCTCCCCATCAGCTAAAACCGCTAGGACGTTACTCTTGCTCTGACGCTCGGGCATCACATGCTGGGTCCGGGGTGGTTGTGGGGTGTACTCCCCCCAGGGGTTCACCCCGTGGACGAATGTTGTCTTGCAGTCGTGAGCAGGAATCATGATGCCAGCCCAAGAGCGAACCCAACGAATCCGCAGAAGAAACACAGTATGATTGTGGCCATTGCATCGTGCAGGTACGAATTAACCCAGTTGTCGGCATCGCCACAGACGCAGTTGCGTCCTTGGTTGCATTTCTGGTTACAGCTCATCAGGCACCTCGATTTCATCGCCCAACTTACTTGCCACGAAGCAGCGCATGGCTGCGATCAGTGGGGTTGGTGCGGTACAAGAAAGGTCGTCATCGCCAAAATCTTCTCGGTCATACGCTGCACACCAAGCACCAACGTCAATAGGGTCTACCTCATCTTCTTTGAACTGGGTCAAGCTGATGCACTCCCGCTCAATGATCGGCCCCGCTAATGTCCACTTGGTTGAGTATGCGAACGGATTTTCTGTTCCTCGATCTGCGGCTTCAAGTACGCTGTTGCTCCAATACCCCGGATACCCGGTATGTAGGTCTTCACACTTCGCCACCACCCAATCTAGAGCAGTGCCTGTGAGTTCTAATGTTTTGATCTTCACGACATCGCCCCCAACACAAAACCAACGATCCTGCTTGCGTCACCACGCCCTGCAATAATTCGACTCTTCATCGCGAGGATGCAACGTTCGACGTCACCCGTGTAATGCAGGTCGTTTGCGATAGTTTCGCAGATTGCAATACAGGCTTCGCGTTCCGCTGTTGCGATAGCCTCTGCGAATAGAATAACTTCGCCGGGACTCATGCAGTATTCACCGGACCAATCGGTCACGGCACATACCTTTAGAGCCAGTTTAAGAATTTCGTCGTTAGTCATTTTCAAATTACTCCTTCGTTGTTAAATACGTTTGTCTTTACCATTAGTCGCCAGCGGCAGCGGAATACCCGGCGATAACGATGGCGCTCCGTTACGACTTGTCATTAGGATAAACCCTGCCTTAACCAACCCCAGCAAAATGTCCTCAAAGTCTCGCATACTGGAAAAGTGGGAATGGACGTGGCGATAGGCTTCTTGAAACGACACCTCACCTTTTATTTGGATGAAGTTGACCAGCCGCTCTGCATGGAGTGAGGCGTCGGAGCGGCCAATCTTGCTAAACACAAACTGCATATCCGGCTCGAGGTCAGTTACCATTGAATGCGCGGTTGCAAGGTGCTCAGGACGGATTAACAACTCATCCGACTGGCTTGCCGCGAGTACCATTGCGAGTTTGTGGACGTGGGTCTGCTTGCGGGCAATGTAGCCGCCAAAACGGTCCGGGTCGAGGTTCGCGGCGCGTACGGAATAGTGTGTCTTATACCAGTCCTCCCCCCACGCTACCGCATCCTTGGTTAACACGTACTCCCCTGCGAGGGTTGATATGTGGGTTAGGTCGGAGACGAGGTCGGCAGCCTGCTGGGCAAGGTTCGCGGGAACTTTTAGTCCGGGGTAGGCCACGTAACGTTCCTTCGTGTCGGCGTAAACGAAAATCGTACGCGAGGTGAACCCACCCCCAACCATGTACTCGGGGAAGTTACCTGCAATCCACGCCGGGGTGGTGCAGGCGATAAGGTTAATCCACGGATTTTCCACTGTGTCCTTCCCGGAGTGTTTAGTTGACTTCTCAAAATTACCCTGCTTGCCGTCCCAAAGACTGACCAGTAGGTCGACCATTTCTTTGTCCTGCGGGTTTAGCAGGTTGCCGAACTCGGAGGACTCAAGTGTCATTGCCGACATTGGGTATATCATACCATTATATTCGAAGCCCTCGGTTGATTCGGCGAAAGCACTTACGAGCGCGGGCCAAGTAACAACGTCGGGGCCGAATTTGATACCTGGGACTTGCCGCAACAGGCCCATGGCGACGCCTGCCGTGGTGGACTTCGAGACGATTCCCGGAGGGGCGACGAGGCAGATGTAGAAATTGGGATACCACTTAAAGTACGCCTGATCTATCCACACCTTCCTTCGTAACGCCCCGGCGACCGCCGATACCCCAGCCCAAAAGTACATGTGTCTAGGGGCTTCCCCGAACTGGGAATACTCGAGAAAGGCGTTCAGCCAGTCAGCGTTGATTCGGCTCACCTGCAACCTCCCCAGCTCTCCGTAGAGGTGACAACGCCGACTGGGATGATCAGCGGGTCGTCGTAAGGAAGAGCGATTTGCGCCTTGTCAACAATCTGGTCAATCATCCACTGACCCATGTGGGTAGGAAACTGTCCGGCCAGGCTGTCGTGTACTTGCAAGAGGATGTCGACTTGCGGTAGGTCTCGGTCGATGGCTACGTAGGCTCGGTTAATCAAGCACGCTACCGTAGACTGCGGAATCCATGCGGCCGCTTGATTGAAGATAGTGCCCTCGATGCGGTCGAAGAAGTAACAGCGATAGCCGAAAATGTTCTGCACCATCCTGCGTTTGACGACTTGATCCTTAAGGTCGTCCTGCCACTTTTTGATCTTAGGGAAGCGCGTGAAATACCACTTTTGGGTCTTCTCTGCTTCACTAACTGATAGTCCGAGGCGCTCTGCAAGTCCTTTAGCAGTCCCAAGATAATTCGTTCCATGCGCAAAACTCTTAAACGTCTGGCGGCGAGGGTCTTTTTTCGAGATCGTTGGGTCATGGTAGAATTCCTTAGCAATTTCAGTGTATGGATCGAGCCCCTCGCGGAGCATGGCTTTCATCTCTGGCTCGTCGGCCTCCCAAACGACAATTCGTAGGTCAGCAGAAGCGAGGTCGATGTCGAAAAAGGTGCATCCGGGATCGGGTATGAAGAGACTTCGAACGTTTGGCAACTGGAGTTGATCCTTTCCCCCTCCGCCCTTAGGGATGTTTTGGAGGTTAAGTCCGGAGTTGAAGGCGTTTTGGGAACTGCTGAAACGGTAGGTCTCTGTCCCTGCAATGTTAAACGAGCAGCGCATTCTTCCATCAATGTCGAGAGGAGCGTTGACGAAAGTGGACAGGAAAACTCCAAGACTGCGGAGCTCTTGAATTTTCTTGATGAGTGGTCGTAGGAGAGGTTCACGATCAGCAATTCGACCAAGTGCTTCGTCATTTGTGGTAATGCTTCCGGTTTTGCGGTCGAAAATGGGTTTCTGGGCAAGAGCGGCATAGAATAACTCCGACATTTGTTTTGGGGACTTGATGTTAAGAGGCTCGCCGAGAACGTCGAACATCCATTGCTCGCGGGAGGCGATCTCGTCCATTAGCTCGAGGGCGAAGGCACCGCGCTTGGCCGTGTCCACACGAAGGCCCTTGTTCATGGTGCGGAGCACTGGCCAGAAGAGTTGCTGCTGGAAGTCATGTACCTCCCGGAGCTTCATCGAGTCCACGGTCTGCTGCTCGACTTTGTCGACCTCGAAGGTGATAACCGCGTCCTGGCAGTTGTAGGCCCAGAGCTGATCCTCTCCGGTCTTGGCATCCCACGTCTTGCCGTCGTCCTTCCAGTAAGTGTGGTGCTTGCAGTACATCGAGGAGAGGAAGTCGAGGCCCTTTTGCATGTTGGAGAAGCAAACGTGCTGGGCGAGCATGGTGTCGCGCTTTAGGTTTGGCAGGAAGTGCATGTGACGCCAGAAGTACTGAGCATCGTAGCTGAAGTTCTGACCAATGACTTCGCAGTTCGGGTGGGTTAGGAGCTTGTACAAGAGGAATGTTATCTGGGCCTCCTCCTCTTCGTTCCAGTAGCCTTCAGCCCGTTCGGCGCACATCAAAGGGAAGCAGATAGCCTTTGTCTCCGACCAGGCGATGCCAATGCAAGCGGTGTGCCCGGCTCGGGTTTCGATGTCGACGGCCAGTGACGTGGGGCGCTCGGCTACGGCCTCGCAAAAGGTTAGTAGGTAGTTCAGTGCGGTTGGGTAATCCGGTCGGATTATGAATTGATAATCCGGGCGCGTTATTACATTCGACTCCGCTTGCGTCTTGCACCGCCTCAGGTCATGGACGAGGATTTGCCGCCAACTCCACTGCCGCATAATTGTCGTTGGGGAGTAGGTTGGGATGACCTTTACTGGGTAGTCGAGGGCTAACTTGAGGTCGCATTCGAGTAGGCTACCGCGCCAGCTAGTAACCCCCCACTTGCCGGTAAGTGCCCACATCGCCACGTTGCCAAGGGCGATTATCAAGTTGGGCCGAACCATTTCGATTTCCCGCTCGAGCAGGCTAATCCCCTCCCAAACTGGTGGCAAGCAGTACTTATCTCGGATAAGGGCGTGCTGCGGAGTGACTTGCATCTTTTTCTCTGCGATGAAGGCCGTGATGTCCCCACCGGGGGGCTTGATGCGGATGACGTTGGTCACGAAGCACTGGGAACGGTGAATCCCCGCCTCCATTAGCATTCGGGAGAGTTCCTGCCCGGAGGCTCCGACGAATGGCGCGGATTCACGGACTTCCTGGTCACCAGGGGCTTCGCCGACGATCATAATCTTGGCTGGGGCTGGCCCAGTTGGTCTGATTTGCATGGCAGTTCCTAGAACAGTTCTGGCGTTTCGAGCTGCTTGCACCGGGCGATTCGGGCTAGGCACATGCCGAAATACTCAGGGTTCAGCTCGGTACCTGTGGCGGAGCACTTGAAGCCGTTGGCTGCCTCGAAGATTGTACCGGAGCCTGCGAAGGTGTCGAGGACTCGGTCACCCGGCCGGACGCTGCGCTGGAGGAGGTTCTGGTAGAGGGCGACAGGTTTTTGTGCCCCATGGGAGAAGTTTTCATCTGCTGAAGTAGAGATAACATCAGGATAGATATGAGTAGTCTGCTTTTTACCTTTAATTGCATAGAGGATGATTTCATACTGTCTTCTGGGTCCTTGGTCAGGCAACGGCACCCGCCCAGAATTCATCTTGTGGTTGATTAAGGGAGTGCGAAACACGTACCAGCCCGCGGCTTGCATCAACGCCTTTAGCTCATGGAACTTGTCGATATCACAGAAAACGTAGGCATGGGCTTGAGCCTTGACGACGTTATAGGATAGCTTGCTCCAGGCAGTCATTAACTTGGTGAAGTGCTCTGGGGAATCGTCGTAGCGGTGCTCGATGCCAGTTAGCTTACCCCCGGCGTCACCGAAGTTGTCGGCTCCCATGCCATAAGGCGGGTCGGTTAGGATGACGTCGAACTTTTCAGCTTCTGGCAAGTCGGCGGCGGTCGTCATGTAGTCAAGGCAGTCAACGTTTAACAGGGTATGCAGATCGGCGTTGAAGCTCGCCCCGACGGTTCTGGCCAGTTCGACGTTTTTGGCGGACTCCTCTTGCTTTTTGAGGATCTTAAACGCCTCGTCAGCGGACTTGGCCTTGGCGATAGCCGGGTTGGCGAGATGCTTGCTAACGATGATCTCCTTGCGGATTTGGTCTTGGTAGGCACCCTCCGACTTGCCGAGGAGTTCTAGGGCGGTGTCGGCATAGGTTTGGGCGACGAGCGGCGTCTGCAACTTCACAGCCTTTTCTACTTGCTGTCCCTGGCGAAGCCTGTGCAACCTGGCTACCGCAGCCGCGTGCTCTTGCCAGGTTAGGTCCTTACGCTTGAGGTTCTCATCCAACTCCGCCTCCTCTGCTTCGAGGTCGGACAGATCACCGAGGTTGGTAAACGGCATCTCGCCTGCGGGAACTTCCTGATTGTCACAACGGAAGCTACCACCGAGTTCCCAGATCTGGGCTATCGCCTTCATCCGACGTTCGCCAGCGACCAGCGTCCAGACTCCTGACTCATCGCGCAGAACGGGCGGGTGCAATAGCCCGCGCTCTTCGATACTGGTCACCAAGTCCTGCAGGGCAGCTGGGTCGAACTCCTGGCGCTGGCGGTCGGGCTTGATGAGGACTTGGGAAATGGGGATGAAACGCATGGGAGTTTACTCGCTGGTTTGGTTGAGGAAAAATGGGCGTGGGAATGCCGAAAGTCGGGGCGGAACCCGTGAAAATAGGTGGGAAAATGGGGGGTTGATGCAACCACACACGGATGCCAAATAACGCGCCAAAACGCGGCTATTTCCCGTGGGAGTTACTAGCAGGTGACTGAAAAGCATGGGTAAATACCTCAAGCAAGGATGACGAAGTGGGGGACGGCAAAAGAAAGGGAGCTCATAACTCCCAATCTTTTGCCGTCGGATTAGACCTTTGCGACCTGCTTGACTTCCGCGTAGATGTTCTCACCGTCGACTCGGTGCTCGACCTTAACGCGGGCCATGCGGCCAGTTAGCATCGTGACCGAGAAGGGCTGGCCGGGGCTGTTCAATCCGCAGGCTTCGCGCAAGCGGCCCAAGGAAATATTCCGGCCCTTGCCCATGTCCAGTCCACCGGCTTCGGACAGGTCCAGCATAACGCCTTGCTTCACCGAGACTTCGTCACGACCGAGAAGGGTCTTGACCCCGGCATCGTCGAGGGTCCATTGCAAGTCCAAGGCAATGCCAGCCTTCGAGGGGTCGGCCTTTGATTGCCAGGGGCGAATTTTTACTTCCTTAACGACGGCGATGTACTCGCCGGTAGGCACCGGGATGACCTTGGTGTCGTTGGACTCGGTGACTTGCATGTCGAGGAATTGCTCAGGGGAAAACATACTCATGATTAGCTCCAAAAAGGAAAGTTAAGTGATTGCCACTGAACGAAAACCGCGGTTACAGCCAGTGGCGAACCGTTATGCGCGGGGATTGTTAGTATCGGCTCCCTAGTCGGAGCTGTCAACTGTTATTTGTTAAGCAGTCGCGGCACGGGCTCGCCATTTTGCAACTACCGAGGCGAAGCTCGGAGGGTTGTCGGACTTGATGGGGAGGTTGCGGGTCTTGAGGTCAGCCATCACGTTTGCTGTGTCCCAGGTCCACTTATCCCCTTGCCTGACTGTGAGGATAACATCCGAAAACATCGCTGGAATTTTAGGTGCAAGAGCTTTTCCGAGAGTGCTCGCCATGAGCTTAACTCCCCCAAGGACGAGATCGGATTCCCGTTCAACGTGGGCCAGGAGGACGAAGTGACAGCTGCATCCGTCGCACAGCTTTCGCAAAAGGCCTTCGAGTTGTTGCTGGGCAATTCCCCAGTCGGACTGCGAACGGACGGGCTTGCCACCGATGACCAAGCTGAGGGCTGCATTATTGAGTCCGGTGAGGGAGTCGATGACGAGGCAGCGGTCGGTGCCCCAAGTGTTGACTGCGCCGAATTTCTTTCCATCGCGTTGATCCTCGAAATCGTTAAGGGTTTTGAATAGTTCCAAGTACTGGTTGTGGCGCGACTTGTGCGGGTCGGTCATCTTTGCCAGCATTTCTAGGGAAAAGGTGTTGATCTTGGTAGCCGTGTCGAGCATGTCCAGGAAGGAGGTGTCGGGAGCCTTTAGTGTGTGCCAGTGGAGGTTGGTAGGAACTGGCTTGCCCGAGTCGGCCCAGTAGCCAAGCAAGCTTTCCAGTCCAGGTTCGAGGGCGAGGTAGAACACTTCGACTCCGGCGTCGACAAGTGTGCCGATGGCGTGGGTCTTGCCGGAGCCGGCTGGCCCCATTAGCATGCAGTTGAATCCGGGCAAGGAGGACTTCGGCGGTGCGACGTTTGCGGCGGCTGTTTGGTTGGGTGTGGTCATGGTTACTCCTTGATTACCAAAAGGCAAATGATGTTGAAGATGAGAATGGAAAGTACGGTGATCAGCATGGTGGCTCCTGTAAGTTGTCGAGTGCAGTACGCAGTTGGTATTCCTGCAGCTTTAAGGAAAGAATGGTTGAGTTCACCTCTTTATGGGTTCGATCGGAGACAAAAGGCATACGCGACAAGGCGCTCTTTAGGTTGCTACTCGCCCCGGTTGTAATGCGGAGGAGCCAAGCTAGGTCACGCTGCTGTTGCTGGAGAAGAGTTGGCTGTTTCATGGCGAGTTATTAATAGATGCAGTTCGTAGGCGAGAACCTCCGGTGGAAGCTCCTCGAACGTATTGCGCCAAGTGGAGATGAACGAGCCACCTCCGTGCTTGCTGCAAAGTGTTGTCTGGGCAAACCAACCGGCGAGTCGCGAGTCCATGATCCTTGCCCAGACTTCCCCACACTGCGGACAGAAATGGGCGACGTTCTTGTGATGGACTTGCCAGTCCTCCCACCGGGGTATGGACTGGCTGGTGCCGAGGAGCTGGCTGCCTAGGAAGTAGAAGGCTGATGCCCCCATGAGGCCTCCCACTCGGCGACTGTCAACTCCCGGCGAGCCAGGGGATCCCAAACTCTTTGGGTGAAGTACATCGGCAACCATGCCTCAGGCTCGTTACTTTTGCAGACATTCACCATCGAGCAACCCCCGTACTCGGCGCAAGCGTGGTCCAAGGAAAAGTCCCAGTACCCGGCCTCCCACATCGCAATCGCGCGCTTGATGTCGCGGTGCGTCTGGTCGAGCCAGCGGTCAACTTCATAGGGGCTGCGGTAGGTGACGTGCTGGAGGTGGTCGTACTTCGTTTTGAGAATGGAGACGCCACGGACCAAGGTCCCTTGCACGTTGAGCCCGACCTTATTCGCTGCCCATTGGTAGCCCGTGAACTGCGAACGCATCTCCCATTGCTTGCCCCAGCTGGCGCCCAGCGAACTCGTCGTTTTCTCGTCCACGGCGTAGTTACCGCCGCAGAACTCCGCGATCATGTCGGCTCGGCCTGTGTAGAGGATGGGGTCGCCAGTAACGGGGTGAACGATGTCGAGAGGCTCGGCGAAGGAGAACTCGATAGCGAGCTTGCCACTTGGGAAGCGAACGGGCACTGCCGAAGCCCCGTCGAGCGGATAGTTGTCGAAGTAGAACTCCAGCGCCCCGGCCATACGGTTGGCTGACTTGGCGGAGTCCGCCGGGCAGTCGAAGTCACCGTAGGCAAGCAAGAGTGCTTGCAGGCCGTGGGCAACAGCATCCTCTTGACTTGCCCCTTGCTCATAGTAGGCCTTGCGTGCGACCTCGATGCCCTTGGCGAAGGCCCCACCAGCGACGAGGTGGACGGACTCGGAACGAGGTTTCCAATGCTCAATATAACTGCGGAAACATTTCTGAGGACAAGACCTGAAAGAACCAAGCATTGTACTGTCCCAGGTATGTGGAAACATGACTGATTTACTCATTTTTTACTTTCGCTATAAGCCGCGCGTCTATAAGCGTTGCGACATTCTGGATGATAAAAGGTAGTTACTCGGCGTCCCGCTTTCCTGACCGCAAGCATTTGTTGCGGTTCATCATACTCTTTGCATACATAGCACTTAAGGTGATTCGGATTGCCACAGGCTTTTTGAGCTTCCATGCGCATGTGGATAAGGTTATGATAGGCTTCATTCGGGAACACTGCAAGATTAGAAGGAACGTTGTTTGTCCGGTCTTCGTCCCAGTGGTGAACAACCGCGCCTGGAGGAAGGGGCTTACCCAAAAGTTGCTCTACGGTAGTTCTGTAACGCCTTCTTCCTTTAGTGGGCTCTGCTAGCTTAGTCATGGCTTGCCTCCTCCATTGTCAGGCACAGCAACGCATCCCTGCGGGCTTTAATCTCCATCATTTCCTCGTATGCTTCCGCTTGGACTCGCTGTTCCTTTGCCTTCAACTGCGCCAGTACCGGCTCCAGGCAGGCCTCACGAGTGGGGAGGGTCACGGCGACTTCCCCGATTAACATCCCAGTAAAACCTTCGTAAGCAATCGGCTGCGGATAGAGGGAATAGCACCAGGTACTGGGCTCCTTGCCAAGGGCTACTGCCTCTTGACCTTCAGCGGATAGGTAAACGTACATAACTAACTCCTGTGAATAAACGCTACAGGGAACGTAGCCCAAGGCCAACTGTCACTTGGCTATGGGATAAGCTCACTCAACTAGATCAAATCAAGTATATAGTCAGGTTCCAGCCCAAACATATCTTCGAGAAGCTCCTCGGGGTCAGCACCGTCTGCTACTTCCTGTCGAGCTTCTTCGATCTGGTAGTCTGCTTCGTCGGCGCTTAGCTGATCTCTTCGCATTAAGACTTGTTTAAGGGTTTCCATACTAAAGGCCCTCCAGTTCGGAGAGGAGGTCGTCGCCGGAGGGCTTCGCCGCTTTCGCCGCCTTGTTCGTCTTGCTACCGCCAGTCGCTGGCGCAATGAGGGAGCGCCCGGCACGGAGTACCTTGATGGCCTCACGAGTTTCCTCGAGGGTTAGCGTGCCTGCACGGGCCTTGGCTCGCCACTCTTCCACTTTTAGCTGGAGGTCTAGTTGGGTTGACATGACTTGGTTCCTTTGGTGATGTTGGGGGGTTATTGTCGGTGTATTATGCCGTTATAATCCCCCGGTGTCAATACAGTTATGAAAGAATCAGGCAACGCTTGGGGCGTGTGCAGCTGACATATAAACAGCGATAGGCCTCCTGCCGGTTCCTGTTCAAGAGTATGTCTTGCCAATAGACGAAGGCGGTGTCGTAGGTCGAGCCCTGTGCCCTGTGCGCGGTGATTGCGTATGCGTACTTGAGCTGGTGAAACCCATCCTTGAAGTCCCAGAAGTCCTTCCACTTCCGTGAGTTGCTCTTGGCGATAGCCGATAGCTCGTCGAGCTTGCGCTGGTAGTCGCCGAAGGATTCGGGATGTAGGACGCGGGCAATGACGGAGCGATTGTCGTCGAGGGTGATTGCGATGCGGTAGATCTTGAAGCTGCCGTACTTGGCGTGCCACTCCTCATCGACCCGAGTCACTTCCCCCTCGTCGTCGGTACTTGCCATCGGCTCATCATCGAGATCACGGGCCGGGCCTGCAAATAGCACGCGGTCGCCGACCAGCCAAGGCAGTTGCGGGTAGTCGAAAATGGCATTGCGAATGACTTTGTTGAACTTGTCAACTTCGACATTCCGCCAGGCGATTACCTTGCTAGCGTTAGGTCGGGTGAAGTCCGGGGCGGTAGCTAGGATGCGCTGCATGAAGGCCGGGCCGTCGAGTTTCCAGATCCCTTCGTCGCCGTTGTTGCTTGCAGCGAGCTTGATAGTCGGGGCAACCCGGTCAACCTGCTCACGCAGTCGTGTAGCTAACTCAAGGATCTGATTGTCATGCCGCATTACCTTCAGTAGCTTGCTACCGACGGGCAGTTTCCAAATCGGGCTTGCTGCTTCCCCGACTGGAGGCAGCTGGGCAGCGTCTCCGAGGAAGAGGAACTTGATATGATACTTGTCCGCCGTCGTCTGGATGTGAGAGAAGAGCTGGGCGTTGACCATTGACCCTTCGTCGACGATCACTGCTCGATATTGAGAAAGGTCAATCGGGTCCTCGGGAGCTTTTAGCTCCTTGATTTCCCCGCTGGCTTCCAGCCGGAGTCCGAGCAGCGAGTAAATGGTTCGGCACTCCGGCTTGTAGTCGGCCTGGGTTACGGACTCGCGGAGCACCTTCGTCGCCTTGTTAGTTGGTGCAGTGAAGATGAATCGGCCCTTGGTAAGGTTCGTTAGCTCGCGAATGCAGAAGGTCTTACCCGTGCCGGCTGAGCCGGAGAGGACGAAAAAGTTCCCTTCGCTCGACTTAAGAAAGCTGTCAATGGCAGCAAGGGCCTGTGCCTGCTCGTTATTCAGCTTCGTCATAATCGGGCTCCATGTTGTCGCAGGCTTCACAGACCAGTGTGGCAATGTTGTAGATTACGTCGGTGTGACTGATCGGGGAGGTGTTAGTAGCTACCGCAAGGCACTGCATCATCTCGTAGATCGAGACGTCTCCGACAAAGATGTCCTCAACCTCGAAGTAACTCGGCTCCCCCTCGTAGCAGTCCTCAGGTGGGCCGGATAGCTTGCTGGGCTCCCCCGGTTCGTAATTGCCCTCAACGTCGAGTTCGACTCCGAGGTAAGTAATAGTGACCCGCATAATGATAACTCCTAATGGTTAGGCCCGAAAGAGCCAGTTGAAAAACCTGCGCACCGCATATCCACGAAGGATCGAGATGCCTGTGAAGAACAAGACGATACCGAGGTCTTGCTCCAGCGAGGTCGTGAGGCCATACCAAGGCATTATAAACGCCTGAGCTAGCAGCGATAGGAGGAAGCCGATGGCCGTGCCTCCGAACACTTCAATCCAGGATTGCCGTGGCGTCTGCTCGTGCTTCATGATGACTTCGCTTCTCGCTTGGCCAGATCTGCTTCAACGAGGCGAACGATGTAGCGTTGCCAAGCCCCGAAGGGCACCTTACCTTCGAGTTCGCTAAACAGCTCCAGCTCCACACGCACGACGACGGACTGGGGCAGGGAGATGTTTTTTTCAACGGGTCGGTCTGTTTTCTTGGGGCGTGCCATGATTTACTTTCTCACAGAGGTCTGTGTCGGGGTTATAGTGATAGGGAACTGGACCAGTGATGCTCGCACACTCTGCTTCCTTCTGGTCGCGATAGTCGCCGGAGCTGGCAAGCGCCCAGCAAGCTAGAATGCCGAGGGCGGCGAGCCAAGTTGGAATGGTTTTCATTATACTTGCCACTCCAAGTCGGTGACGAGTGAGTACCCTTTGCTAGCCGCGCAACGCTGGCACATTGGGATGCGGGCCGTGCGAATGGCAGTCTTGTTGGGGAGTGAAGCCAGCGCTGCTTCTTGGACTGTCCAGCGGTTGGCGTGGCTGGAGTGACGATGGCGTTGTTCGAGCATGAGGCCCTCAAAGACTGTCGTGTGGAAGCCGCAGGTGCAGACATACCGCTTAAAGAGGGCGGTGTTGGCGACTGGCAGCCATTCTTTAGCCAGTTCCCAAGCCCGGATGCGGCCTTGGTCCTCTGTAGATAGTCCAAACCCGCCTTTGGCCTTGGCCCGGAGCTGCTTAACCGCTTCTGTCGTTTTTCTGTCGGCCATGGCTTCGCCTAAGAGGGCTTCGAGTTCGTCGAAACCTTCGTCGTCTTGGGCATCTGGAGTTGGCTTGGGGTTGATAAGGGCCTCGAGTTCAGTGAAGTCCTCGTCGCTGTCTGCTAACTTGATATAGTCAAGTTCCTGGGTCATGGTGTAGTCTCCGGTTTCCTGCAAAACGCAGTAGAGTAGGCAGACTCGCTGCCTGAACTACTGCGCTCTACAATGTGCACCACATGGCCATTAGAGTGAACCAGTCTACATTAAATGTAACCTGTCCGCAACGGCGGTCTTCATTCGTCAGAAACCGTGTAAACTCCGGGGAGAGTTCTTCAAAATCGGGGAGCTGGTTGGATATAAACATTTGAGGTCCTGGTAAAAAATAACGCGGGTTGCGTTATATACCGTGTATTATAAAATGGTAATCCGTGGGTGTCAACCAAGTTCTAACACCAGCGCCGCGTTACTTTCGGGACGGTCCATCCGACGAGCCACAAGTACTAACGCCCCACAAGCCGGAGACTAATCCACTTGTGGGGCGTTTTCGCCAGCACTACCTGCTGGCTGGTTTTCGCAGCCGTATGTGACAGTCTAAATCACATCGTGAAGCAAACTCGTTTAACCCAACTCGCCCAAGAGGGCGTCGGTGTCGACCTTGCTAGCCTTCGAGACCTTCTCGCTTTCAAGGCGCTCGACAATCGGCTTAACTTTCCCGGAATTCCGCAGCGCGACCTTCTCGCCTTGCGTCTTGCCGGCCAAGAAGGCCTTGATCTGGTCGCGGGTCTTGCCTGTGAGTTCGCAAAGGGCACGGGCCAGGATCGAGGTGCCTGCCATGCCATTCGCTTCGCGTTTAACACCCCACTCGCCGTTATAGAGGCGGTCGATGAGTTCGTCAACTGCCAGCACGCAGTCATCGGTGTCATCCAGTCCTGAGATCTCATCGCCGAGTTTCTGCTCGGCACCGTGCGCGGCGAACTTCGCTACCATCGAGGCTGGCACAGTAAAGGTGCGGGTTTGACCATTGCGGAAGTCCATCCGCACAGCGACAGCGCCTTCGGGAGTGATCGTCGAGGTTTTCAGCAACTTGCGCTTGCCTGCGAACTCCACAACACGAGCATCTTCCATCGTAACTGTCTCAACTTGTGTTTCAATCTTAGCCATTTTCATTTCCTTTTGCACATTGTGCGTAGCGCAGGCATTTAACAGGGACCGCTGATAACGCGGAGGTGCTTGCTGGTATGCCTCATTGCGTGTCGGTTGAATGGATAATCGCTGATCGTCGGGAAGTTGTCAATAGCTAAAACGGTGTACTTCGCAATCCGGCATAAAAATCTTTCAGGGACTGAGTCACCGCGTCACTTGGCCGAGCCACCTCGACTGCATACGTGCGAATGTACACTGTATGCCGCCTGCCATCTGGCTTGCTTGGTTCGTAGACCTTGGTAAAGCGAATGTGCTTGTTAGCAGCCAGGAGTTGGAGCTCGCTACCGACTGGCTGGTACTGCTTGAGCCCTGCTCGCATTGCCCGTAGTTTGTGAAGTGTGCGATCCGCCTCGGCCTTGCTAAGCCCCGTTGCTACGACAACCAGCTCCTCCCGTTTGGCGAGCGATTCTTTCAGTTTGTTCTGCAGGAGAATTTCAACATTTCCTAGCAGCTTGGGTGTATGTGTTGGCATAGCTTGCTCCTAATTATTTCGCGCGCCATAACTGGCTGCCAGTGGTGTAACCTTCAAAGCAGCCTCGGCCTCCGCTGGCGTATTAACTCGCTGCATAATCCGCTCCATCGAAGCTTCCGCGTTGTACTGGTCAACCGTCTTTGGTTCCCGCCCGAGTTGTGCGAGCAGCCCCTTGGCTACATCGCCTGCGAGCTTGCGTTGGATCAACACGCCTTCCGGTGTTATCAAGATTGCACAGTTGTTAATGGCGTCAGCCAGCGCCTGATCCGGCTCGCCTTTCCCGTTGCGAAAGTGCTTTACGGCTCCGTAGAGAGTGAAGCGAGTACGAACCGCCTCGGCTTTCGTAGCACATTTGATGAGCAGTCCATCTGGCGATTGATAGCCTGCTCGCCACGCCTCTTGCATTAGCGCCTTCTCGTTGTTCATGTAATTCCTTGAGTTGTTAGTTGGGGTTGTCAGTTGGATAGCGTGGCCGGGTTGAAGCTAAGGACAACTCCGGTGGAAAATCGGCCATTTGCTATGTTGGGCGTATTTGGCGCAGTTGTCAATTGGAATATTGGAAGTAGTGGCGTGCTATTGCCTGCTGTTGCCGATTGACCTGTTTAATCTGTTGCCGTGGCATTTTGGTGCCATTTAATGCCATTGTCGATTGGAAATCTAACCCGTACCTTCCCCTTCTACCCCTCTCCCCATTTCCAATAAAAAAAAGATCGGAAGAG
>OFRG01000304.1_pt1 | contig 20698 bp, 19 predicted proteins | sample 1543071 | NCBI WGS metagenome assembly OFRG01 (sample SAMN07774222, study PRJEB24372) | wastewater metagenome | isolation source: WWTP Verbania (Effluent) | place: Italy: Verbania | collected 2015-12
CGCCGTTATAATCGCAGTCACTGACTCCGCAGTCCTTCCGCTTGATATACCACGTGTAATACAGAGACTCCTGTGCATTACTGAAATACATCGGGAAGGCCCGAGCAGTCAGTTTAGCACCCACTTTCGGATCGGACGGCGAAAAAAAGAGGGAGACCTCCGGCGCAGTTTTCTTGGAACTGCTCACATTGAACTCCTGCGCCATATTCTGGATGCTCCCCAGATTCAGGTTGTAGCGGCTTTCCATCTGTGAAGCTATAGTTGGCGCCGTCGGACTCTTCATAGCCCAGACCGCAGGACTGCCGGAAACCAGCATGCTCAAAGCCATCACGAAGGCAATCGCTCGATTTATATTTTTTTGATATCGCTGTGTTCGCATAGTTGATAATTAACGAAACGCGAGAAAGATAATGTCGATGAGAAAAAAGAGAGTCCAACTGACAAGCCACGAAGCGTAGAGAGATCCTGAAAAATACGCGACGAGTCCAGAAAAAAAACTTGCGTATATCAGCGATGCGTACTGCCAGGACAATCCGCCGGTCAGAGAGAGGAATCCTGCAAAAATCAGCACCTGCAGGAATACCGACCATATGCCGAGCGGCGACAGCCAGAGCTTCATCACCAAACCGCGAAAGAACACTTCATACATCAGCGCGATGCCGCCGACCGCTATGACTTCATAGGCGACGAACCAGAGGAAACTCTGCTCCACCACCGAAGGCAATCGGTAAGCTTCTTTGAAAACTGGATTCTCAGCGACGAACAGGAGTCCGATACCACCTATGCCGAGAGACACAACACCCCAGAACAATGCGGGGAGCCATCGCGTATTCCCGAAACCTATCGAGGAGAGAGGTTCCTTCAATACTATTCTACAATACATTATCGGGAGCACCAAGAAGAGCACGAGACCAGCTATTGCACTCTGCAGTGCCGCGCCGATAGTCGGGACATCCTGCATACCACCGAAAATCGAGAGCGTCGCTATCGCGAGTGTCACTGTCATGATATTGCGCTGTCCACGGAATACTGAAAAAAATGTTGCCATAGATATCCTTACTTCGACTGTGTTACACCACTCATGCTCAGGCTCCACCGCTTCTCACGAAGATAGATTCCAAGGATGAGGCCAAGACCAATCGGCAAGAAATTCAGGCCGACCACCAATCCCTCGACGGCCGTACCAAAAAAAAGCATCCCACCCGCCTGAATAAGGAAGGCCAGCTTCGGACGAGCGGTCGCGTGCTCAGACAGGACAAATAGCATGAAAATCAACAGATAGAGGCAAAACGTCAGTACTGTCCCTACACCCGGCAGGGAACCGACCAGGACAAGATCAAGCAAATCCTTGAAGCCGGCGATGATAAGTGGTCCAGCATACGAAATCAGCTGAACGGAACGCTGCGGTGCGGCGGCCGATGGCTGTATCTGCGGAATCGACGCGAGAGCTGCCGCTGCCAAAGCACGCACCCTCGCCTCACGGGTCTCTGTCTGAGACGCCGCTGCCTCCTCCAATCGGCTATAATCGCGCGATGATGCTGATTGTTCTGCCTCCGACATACGCGTATTCACTCACATCACAGGGTAACCTATTGTCCGCTCTTTTTTATACACCTGCATCAAAATCCTTCTTCGCCTGTTCAATCTCCAAGAGTTGACGCGGATCTGAAGTGATGATCTGGTCCTCACTGTATGATGCGATTACTTTGATCGCCGCATGCTTGGTGCCTGCGAAGAAGATGCCTTCGCCGACATTCGATTCGAGCAAGAGGAACTTCTCGTGATCGGTCAGATAGAAAGTCTCAGCCACTGTCTCGATTGATGCCGGCGACTGACGGAGCAAAAGCTGGAGAGAAGAGTTGGTCACGATTGGCTTGCCATAGCGGGATGTCATGAAGTCGCTGATATCCTGCGTGATCGTCGTCAGGCCGGTATAGTATTTCCGGCAACGCTTCGCGACGCCGAACAAGAAGGCAGCAGCATCCTCATGCTGCATCATCACCCAAGCCTCATCAACGACGATGACCCGCTTCTTCATTTCCGTACGGATCTCATTCCACATGTACTGAAGAATGATATACATCGCGATTGGACGAAGCTCTTCCTCGAGATCGCGGATATTGAAGACCACTAGCTGACTCCCGAGCGTCACATTGGACTGCTTATTGAGAAATCCGCCGAAAATACCCTCTGTATAGCGCTCAAGCCGGGTCGCGAGCGACTCCGCCCCATCCATATTCTGCAACACGGCATAGAGATCCGACATGGTCGGATAGGACTGCGCAGTCAATTGTGATACATCGGTCTTCTCGGTGATATCCCGAATCGCATATGTCTCGCGGATACCACGATCGAGAATCGAATCCTCTTCCGGGGTCACGGCGCCAAGCATGAGATGCAGGAGGCCGATCAGGTTAGCGATATTGCTCCGGAGTGCCCCTTCGGGATCCTCATCGTCGTTCTTCTTCGGCAAATCGAACGGATTGAGATGCACCGGCGAATTGAGCGCAATCTTCATGAAACTGCCACCGACCGTCTCGCAGAGATGCTTGTACTCGTTTTCTGGATCGAGAATGATGACGCTCGCTCCAAACATCATCGAGCGCAGCACTTCGAGCTTCACGGTATAGCTCTTACCGGCACCCGACTTTGCGAAGACGACCATGTTTGCGTTCTCGAGCTTGAACCGGTCGAACAGGATCAGCGAATTATTGTGCCGATTGATGCCGTAGAGAATACCATCGCCGGACGAAAGATCTGAGGAGACAAACGGGAATGTCGTCGACAATGGCTCAGTATTGAGATTATTGGCCACATCGAGGGTATCGGTACCGATAGGACGGGTCGAAGCGAATCCCTGATCCATACGAAGCACGGCCGGCTTCACGTAGACGAGCTGCGCCTCGAGCAGCGATTCGATTGCACTCGACTTCTCAGACAAATCCTTCTCATCCTTGCCATACACCGTCAGGTAGAGACCGAAACGGAAAAACTTCTCGGTCCCCTGCTGGAGCTTATCGCGAAGCGCTTCGATATCCTGATACGCAGTCTCGAGGATCGGATCGCGCACTTTGCCGCCCTCGGCCTCGATCGACATCTGCGACTGCACCTGAGTGGATGATTTGCGCAGCTGTTTCAGGATATCAGCGGTCTCAATCGGATGAACGAACAGCGCTACATCCATCGAAAAATCGATATTGATGATCGGCGAGAACCAGTTGGTTGAAAGATACCGAGGATATGCGATGACGAAATATGTCCGCGCGAAGATATCCCCGATCTGCATCATATTCGGAGACAGCTTGACAGCTGGAGGTGAGATCAGGTCGCGCACGGTCGCGATACCCTTCTGATAGAGGGCCTCCGTATCCTGCGCGGTCATCGAACCGAGTGACAAGGTGTCATTGGTCACTCCGACCATCGTGATCGGCGATTCTTCTTTTTTTGTGCTTCCGAAAAATCCCATGATATTTGTCTTTATGTGAGTTCGCTCTCCGCTATTGCTCGGCTATTTCAGCTCTACCTGATCGATATTCTTGAGGATAGCAGAGGTGAAGACCGATGGATTGTAGCTATTATAGAGCAATTCGATGATCTCTTCCGTCTCGAGCATGACAACGTGTACCCCGGTAGCCGACAGCGCCGCGATCACATGGTCGACACGCTGCAAGAGCTGGCTCCGATAGGTCTCAAACAGCTCCGGATGATGATCCACCGCCTCTTTCGACTTGAACATCCCGAACATCTTGTCGCCGAACCCGCTCTTCTTATCCTCGACGGATGAGAACGGTACGACGATATAGAAAAACTTCGACATGATATTCGAGACCTCGGTCAGATTCTTCACGAACTCTTTGTACTCGGTGATCTGGAACCGGAGCAGGTCATTCTCCTGCTGCTTCTCGCGATCCGACAAAAGCTCAAGATACGGCTCGATATTCAGCCGACGGGAGCTCACGACGATCTGAATAGGAAAATCAATCGAATTGAGGAAGTTCTGATACTGCATGATAATCGCCTCCTGCTCATCAGATGACTTGAGATCGAAATTAAGAGATGAAACCAAGAGCACGGCGCGCAGCGCGCCCGTCTTCAACACGATAGCTCCCTCGCGGATCTCGTCGACATCGACGTATTGCTGGGTACTGCTCTTCGAAATCGTACCAGGATTCTTATTTTTCGGATTCAGGAATTCCATGTCTTTTTTCTTGTATTTTTATCGCCGTCGGTCCAGTAGAGCAGCCAGCGCCCTGAGCTTCTCTTCGTCTATTGATTTCTTCTCCTGAGTGGATTGTATCGCCGCATTCGGATTCTCTGCCACCACCTTCTGCGGGCCGGTCACATGTATCGGCCGCTCCCAAACCGAGATCTTCGGACGAAACAGAAAAAAAATCCCATGGAAGACAAAAGCGGTCATCGGCATCCCGTTCGGCTTATAGAAAGCGAATGCCAGGAAGATAAAAGCGGTCGGAACCCCAGCCAAAAGGAAAAGCTGGAAATCGAACATGGAGTAGAAGAGCAGAAGGGTCGTCCCCATGGCAAACAGCCAGCCGAGGTGCTTCCACGTGAATGGCCCGACTATCTTGTCTTCTACATCGATATATTGCGGGACAGCGCTCTGCATATGCCTCACTCCAACACGAATTTTAATTCAACTCTATCGAATCAGAAAACCCCTATCCGATACTTTTTTTATTCCTTATCCAGACGATCATTGCTGACCGGATCGATACGGAAAGGGTTCGGGATATGGCTCGGATTCCGCTTAGGCGCCTGAGGAGGCTGGATCGGAGCAGCCGGCATCGCTGCTTCTGGCTCGACATCACTTTGCACCAAGAGATCCTTCTCAGCCGGCAGGACGTGTTTCGAAGAGAAGCTCAGCGTACCCGCCTGTGGCACTTGCGGAGCCTGCGGAACCGCAGCAGGAATCGGCTTTACGACCCGCATCGGACCCGTCGCTGATGGGGCAGTAAACTCTTCCGGATTCACTCGACGTACGATATTCTGCTCGCCGATCGTGCGATCATGCGGCGCGATGACGAAAGCATCACGTTCAAACGGCATCGTCTTTTTCTCCGCCGCTGCAGCCGTATGAGCTGCCGACAAAGCATCCTGAACAGGATCAAACTGCGGCATCCGACTCGGTGCACCCGAAAGACCGATCTGCGCTTTGGGAGCCGAAACCACTTCTGGAAACATGATTTCCTGTCGGTCAGTATCTACATCGAGCATCTCTCCATCCTCAATCGAACGGAGCAGAAGCGATATGCGTTCACGCTCTTCATCCGAGAGTCTAGCTCCATTCTGCGATCGGAAAAGGAATTGTCCACGAATCACCGAATCGTGATACCCAACGCCGAGCTCCTCACGATAGCATTTGATCCAATTAAGAAGCGATCCGCGTGCCGGCTCAGCGCTCGCTTTGAGCTTCACCCGCGTCTCTGTTACGGTCTGCTGGCCGAGCTGCGGAAATTTCGACAAGGCTTCAAGCAGCGCGACGCGGACCCGCTGATGTTCAGCGCTTGCGGCTTCAGCAGCCTCCTCTTTCGGAACGATAGTCAGAATATGGTTTTTCACAGCCGTCACGATATCCGCCGCTTTCCCGGCATTAGCCGCATCGACATCCTGACACCAGGCAGTCAGCTCCGACACAGAGGTCGCATCATCCCACTCCTTAAAAAGCATCTTGCGAACCATGACAGCGACAAACATGACCGAACTCTCGTTCAGAGAAAATTCTTGCGCTAGAGCATCGATAGCCTGCGGCAGCTCGGCTGATGTCAGCAGATTGCGAGTCAAGAGCGGCAGTTCGCGAAATTTCTGCCACAAAGCAGCGCACGCAGCCCGATCCCGCGGATCATAATCCGCTAGCATCGGATAATACTCATTTGAAAATTCATTCGACATACCAAGATTGAGACACTATTAGCGACCCCTCTGTCCTGCTTCGCGCATCTTCCGAAGATTTTCCTGCCGTGCTGCCTCTTTTTCTTGCGCAATACCAGCCTTATTATCCTCTGGCACGAGACCAGCCTCATTCCACTTATCCTGATCAGCCGCCGACATCTTCTCCATCGTCTTCTGATAATTCACCTTGTGGTTATCAACGTATTCCTTCATGTACTCGCGCAGATTGGCATCGCTCGCCAGAGAACTATGGACGCTTCCCTGTTTCGCCAAATCATCAGCCGAGAGCTTCCCAACCGTATCGGTATAGACATTCTGCCGGATTTTCCGCTCATCGACAGAACCGCCACTCGCTGATTCTTTCTGGATCTCAGTATCAATACGATAATCCGCAAACATCTTGATCTGCCCTTCTTTCTTCATCTTCGAGCTGAAGTCCTTGTACATATCCGACTTCTCATCCAACTCATACCGGCCATCAGCCCCCTGGACTGGCTTCCCGTCACTTCCCTTCTTGGCGAAGGCTGGGGAATTCAGCAACGTAGCTATTTCCTGCGGATTGTTGAACTTAAGTGCATCTCCACGGGCACTCTCCATTACCTTGCTGATTTCACGAGTATTGTCACCCAAAGCCGTTACCGCCTGCTGGAGCTGCTCCGGCGATGAGATTGCCTTGCGATCAGCCAGAGTGATCGCTGCCGCTGCCTTGGCGACCGCGCTGCCGCTCTGCAGATCATTCAGGAGACCGGAGTTACTGACATTATTCTTCTTGTTCTCATCAGCAGCCTCGTAGATCTTCTTGTTCTGAAGACCAAGCTTGGCATTGGCCATACCTTCTCTGCCGCCTTTACCGAACCCTTTGTAAGCAGCTTCGGTATCTTTACTCTTATCACCCCAGTATTTCGGAGTCAGGAGTTTCACTCCCCTCGTCTTCTCGGCTCGTTCTTTCAACCCAGTTGCCAAGCCTCTTGTCCTTGCGTTGTAGAATGGAGCGACCATGGCGCCCATAGCGGCCTTCTGCCCCCAGCCTCTGACTTTCCCTCCCCAGCCTTCTACGGCTTTCGCGCCCGCGATACCCATCTTGCTTGAGATATTAATCGTCATCCAAATCATGATCATCGGGATGGAGAAGAGTATCATCTGCTGTGCCAAAGCGGTCGCATCCGTACCGCTGCCAGCGGCGTTGTTCGCCAGATTTTCTGCCTGCTTGTACCAAGAATCCTCAGAGATAGCACTCATGAAGCGCACCGTCACAAGGAGCATCAGCATGGCTGCCGGACCGAAAATCAGATATTTGTTGAAATTATCCCACCACTGTCCGGAGAATTTTTTCAGCGCGTCTATCGGTATGGCTGCCGCTACGAAACCGATTGGCGAGAAGATGACCAGTACTACGAGTGCTGTCAGCCGGACAACAAACATGATGGCCAAGACTGCCAGCGTGACCGAGAACATGAACATGAAAATAATTGCCAGAAACAACTTTGACGGATCCGTAGACTCCAAATCTGCCTTGCTTGAGTCATTTGCATCCCTTACCGGCAACAAAATCTGTTCCATCCTCGTTGACGAAAGAGCTGAAACAGCAAGCGCATCCGAAGAAGATGATTTTCCGCTAGCCGCCATCATCTGCTTGGCGAAGAAATACATTGGGACATTGGCCGCATCGATCAGGAAGCGGGAAATTGGGAAGCTGAAGTTCACAAACAGCGCCGCCAGGACGATAGAGAGCAGCATCTTCTTGATGCTGTATTTCTCAATCTGAAACACGGTCGAGAAAGCAACGAGGAGGAGCGAAAAAATGAAGAAGAGATTGAAGAAATCGCGGATGAATTTCCAGAGCTCATAGACAACCGCACGATTCAAGAGACCGGTCGATCCTGAGAGCATATCCGGATTGGCAGCGAATCCAAAAAGCGCTATCGCACCCGATGCCATCCAAGTAATAGGAATGAAGACAACATAGTATAACAGCCAAACAATAGCTCCTTTGATACCCTTGATAATCGAACCAAACATCCCGCCATCTCCGGTCTGCACCGCAGCAGCATCCTTGGCTTGAGCCAGGGTAATATCAGGCATCATGAAAAAACAGATGCTGATGCAAAAAAACAATAGCAGCAGCGCTACAACTTTCTTTTTGTTTCTCATAGGCATATGCAAAAATTATACCCTAACTTCTCTAAAAAAAGAAGGAGGACTCACAATATATTTGTGAGTCCTCAAGAGAGAACCGTAGCCATCAGCGAAAAATCCGATCAAGAAAAGCGTTCGAGCCTGGTGCAGATTGTCTTACGGCCTGAGCACGATTACGATTCTTGGCTGTCATGGCATAACATTTATCCAGCAATGCGCGATCCCGTTTGGGGAACAAGTGGGCATTCCCGACCGACCGATATATAGACCAGTCTTCCTGAATACGTCGGCACTGACTTGGTGTCGGATCACTTCCGGCTGAAGCGGAAGGGATAGTAAACAAGAAAGAAACGAGAACGAAAGCCGCAAAGAGAGCGGCGCTAAAGGAACGAGATTTCATGATGCCCTCCTGGTGGCGGAAAAAAAAGAAACACGGCGCCCTTGCGGGCGAGTGACTGCGCAAGGCAGCTATCAGACGGTCGAGAGGTGGCGCAAAAGAAAGAGCGCGCTGTATGAAAAAATCATCTGGTAGCTGCCTTGGCGTTTTTCGGTTGTTAACGAGCTGCTTTCTTGATGGCAAATTACCAGAAAACAGTACTCTTGTCAAATAATCGGCTAGTAAATGAAGCCTTTGATGGCGCGACTCGAAGCCGAGAGCGTCCGACGACTCGTCTTGCCCCAGGCGACGTAGTTCATCTCGCTCACCGTAATCGTATCGCCGTTCACCCGCTCGACCAGCGCAACGTGGCCATAATAACGATTCTCCGTCGTCACCATGATAGAGCCAGGAACCGGTTTGCGACCGGTCTTGTACCCGAGAGACTTAGCTTTATACAGCCAGGTTCCAGCATTACCACTCCACGGGACATAGCGCTTCTGCGCCACGTACCAGGTGCACCAGCCATACGGAAACTTGTGCCCGGTTCCCGCCTTGCCGTCAAGTGTCCGGAATCCTGAGATATCCGTCGCGGCACCTCCACCCGTCGTCGCATACTGCCGGCGAGCCAGGGTATTCTCCACTGGCGAGGTGCTCTGGACCGGCATATCCTTCTGCCCATTCGGAATGATAATAGAATCTCCAACAGAGAGTTCACCATTGGCGGGCAAACTATTAAATGAGATAATCTTCTCTTTTTCTGCCTTGTATTTGGCCGCGATCGAATCGATTGTATCACCCTCTTTGACGGCGTATGAGAGTCCAGCGACCGGCAGGATGAATATCTGGTCCCCCGGCTTGATCTGGTCCGGATTATCAAGATCATTGGCCCAGAGAATCGTATTGACCGTAATATTGTTGCGGGAAGCGATACCGCTCACCGTATCGCCATCGACAACGGTGTAGATTTTCACGCCGCCTTCCTCCTCAGGATCCTTGGCCATAGCTAGGTGTCCACCCGCCTGCGAAGAGAGCACAATCTGGTTCTGTTCCGCGATACCATCGATATCAAACAGCGTCGCATCATCCTTCTGATCCGGATCAGCGTTCAGATTAACCGTCGCTAGAGGCACGAGCGAAAGATTCTCTTTTTTACTGGCCTGAGCCGCTATCCGATGATTTGCTGCCTCAGATGCCGCCTGGACACCGTCCGCGTAGCCGAACAGGAATCCTTTGACGTCCTTGCCGTCAGCGAAGTTTGTCGCTGAAACCAAGAGGGCGCTCGATGCGACCACCGAAAAAGCCGAGTAATCCCGGAACCAATACACGACACGATATCCCGAAGCCTCCTTGATCGCGATCAAGGCTTTGGATTGGATATGATGGATTTTCGTATGGAGACGCGACGGCCAATCTCGAAGACTGGCTGGCTCATCATCCGAAGCGCCGCATCCACAGAGGGACTTGATTTTTTCGGCGCCTTTCGTAAGGAGTGCTGGGAAACGAATACTCGTTTTCCTTTCTCTGGAAAGAACCTCGGCCTACCGTGCGAAACCGCTTCGCGAACCGGCAAACATAGGGCTTTTTCCCTAAGAGTTACAGACTCGATTCTAGCGCACCTTAACTCTCACGTCAATGCAAAAATACCTCATTTTCTATTTTTTTGTTTTATATAAAGCTTTCTTTATGTGGATAACTCAGGCCATACCAGAGACGATTCCGGTGCGCTATACTCTCTATGTCGCATAATACTCAAATACCAAAAGCGGACTAATCCTATGTCTCTCTCTCGACCCGCCAGCCCGATAGAAGAATACGCCAAGCGTTTCCTCGAGCATCTCGAGATCGAGATGAGCCGATCACTCCGCACACTTGAGAGCTACGGCCGCTGCCTCGACCAATTCATCCGCACCACCGGAGTCAAGAAACCGGAGGACATCACGCTCGATACCGTACGGGACTATCGCATTTCCCTTAATCGACGCACCACTCGGAATGGAGCCACCCTCAAGAAGAATACTCAGAGCTACCACGCTATCGTCCTGCGTTCCTTCCTCAAATTCCTCGCCAAACAGGACATCAAGACCCTCTCGGCCGAAAAAATAGAGGTGGGGCACACGCCGACCCGCCAGGTCGATTTTCTCGATCCGGATGAAGTCGAGCGGATCATCTTTGCCACCCAAGGCTCTACTCTGCGCAATCTCCGTGATCGAGCCATACTCGAGCTCCTCTTTTCTTCCGGCCTCCGCGTCTCCGAGCTTACCTCTCTCGACCGTCAGCATATCAATCTCGAGAAGGAAGAATTCTCCGTACGCGGCAAAGGAAGCAAGCTCCGTATCGTCTTTATCTCCCCCTCCGCCAAGGGCGCCCTTACCCGCTATCTTGACCATCGCACCGATACCGATGCGGCACTCTTCATCTCACTCCCGAAAAAAGGCCTCATCAATGAGAAGAACCGGAAGCGCGATACACTTCGCCTCACCTCCCGCAGCGTTGAGCGCATCGTCAAGCACTACGCGACCAAAGCCGGCATCGTCAAAGACGTCCATCCTCACACTCTCCGCCACAGCTTCGCGACCGATCTCCTCATCAATGGCGCCGACATCCGCAGCGTCCAGGCCATGCTCGGCCACGCTTCGATCACCACGACCCAGATCTATACCCACGTAACCAACGAACATCTGAAAGAAATCCATAAGTCCTTCCACGACCGGCGCCGCAAGAAGAAATAACGCATGCACGATTTACTAGGCTGCAAAAGAGTTTTTCTCTGCTGCCCGAGACTTCCGAGGCGATAACGAGGAGAAAAGCTGCTTTTTCGGCCTGGTAAACTAACTTACTTTACCTCTCAAAGCCTGGGGGTGAGAAATTTTTTTCTTGCTGTACGCTCGGAAGCGTAGTGCATCGAAAAAATATTTCTCACCCCCAGGCTTTTCTGCATCATTCATAACGCAAGAAAAACAAAGAGCGGACCGCATCATCAGTCCGCTCTTTTCTATTTTTCTCTAGCTCTTTCGAGCGACTTACTCGAGCGCCTTCTCGACAACTGGCGCCATATCCTTGAAGCTATACGCTCCGCCAAAATTCGTAGTATTCACGTAGAAGCTTGGCGTCCCCTTGAAGCCGAACTGCTGAGCGATCGCCATATCACCAGTGATACGATCATCATACTTGCCGCTTTCGAGACAGGACTGCATATCCCCCGCCTTGACAGCGCTCTTGAGAAAATCCGCCATCTCTCCCGCTTTGGCGACATCGTTCTTCACCTGCTCGTTCATGAGCTTATACCCGGCCTCGGACATAAGGAGATCGTGCACTTCCCAGAACTTTCCCTTCTCCTTGGCGCAGTACATCGCCTTGGTACCGAGTTCGCCATTGCCATGACCATTAGCATAGACCCAGACGAAAGCCGCTTTGCCAGCATCGACCAGCTTCTTCATTTCCGGCACCGGAGGCAGATAAGTACCACCATCCTTCGCCATCATGAACTGCGAACCCGCCTGTTTGTTCAGTGACGGATTCTTCCCGCCAGCTATATGGCAGTACGGGCAGCTCGGATCACTGAACTCGACGAACAGGACCTTGCTATCTTTCTTGCCGAACGCGAGATTCTTATCTGTAAACAACGCTTTGACCTGATCAATCGTCACCGGCTGGGCTGCTTCGGGCTGAGCCGCCTGATCGCCCGCCTGTGCTGTTACCGATCCGGCTACCTTCATCATCTGCATCGAGACAAACAAGATCATCCCCGCGATAACGAGGCAACCGAGCAACACCGCACCCGCGATGATCAAGGCATCCTTGCTCGCCGGTACCGAATCGATTTCCGCTACCATCGGTTCGACCGTCTCTTCAATCTTCTGATCTTCCATACTTTTCAGTGTTCACTAGTTACTTGGGACAGTATACCCTGATTTCTGAGATGGCAAAAGGCCGCCCAGAGAGGCGGCCTTCGACCAGAATAATCATGTTTTGAACCACGGCTATTTCTTCCGACCGGCACGGACACGATCCGTCTCGGTTAGGATCTGCTTGCGAAGACGCACGGACAGCGGAGTGACTTCGAGATACTCATCCGCGTTCATAATCTCGAGACCACGCTCAATGGTGATTTCCCACGGCGGTGTCAGCTTGATTGCCTCGTCGGCGCCCGACGAGCGCATATTGCTCATCGCCTTGCCCTTGATCGGATTGACCGCCATATCGGCACCCTTGATGGCGTTGCCCACCACCATGCCCTCATAGACTTCGGCGCTCGGGGCGATATAGAGTGTACCGCGTTCCTGGAGATTGTTGAGAGAGAACGCCAGCGCCTTGCCGGTCGCCATCGAAATCATCGAGCCGACATCGCGATGCTTGATCTCGCCAGCGTATTCGCGGAAGCCGAGCACTCGTGAGTACAGCGTGCCTTCGCCCTTCGTATCGATAGTGAATTCTCCGCGATACCCGAGCAATCCGCGGGTCGGAATCTCAAAAATCAGCCGCTGGTATCCGCCGGAGCCTTCCTTCATTTCCATCATAACTCCCTTGCGCTTGCCGAGCTTCTCGATAACACTACCGGTTACTTCCATCGGGCACTCCACAGTGACCTCCTCATACGGCTCCGACTTCACACCATCGACTTCCTTGATGATGACCTGCGGCTGCGATACCTGGACTTCATAACCTTCGCGACGCATATTCTCAAGCAGGATAGCGACGTGCAGCTCTCCACGGCCATAGACCTTGTATGAGCCATCGAAGAAATCGATCTTGAGACCGACGTTGATCTCGAGCTCCTTTTCGAGGCGCTCGCGGATCTGCTTGTTCGTCACAAACTTGCCCTCGCGGCCGGCGAACGGCGAGTCGTTGACGAGGAAATTCAGGGAAATAGTCGGCTCATCGATCGCGATAGCCGGGAGATTCTCCTGCTCCGGAGAAAAAGAGATGGTATCGCCGATGTCGACGGTTGGGAAACCGGCGATCATCACGATATCGCCCGCTTCCACCTCGGTCGCTTCGACACGCTCCATACCGCGGAAAGTGAACAGCTTCACGACGCGAGCCTGATCGCACTTGCCAGAAATATTCTTCACGTACACCGGATCATTCACCTTCATCTTGCCCTCGTAGACACGAGCGATAGCCAGGCGACCGACAAAATTATCATAACCAAGATTGAACGGCTGCGCGCGGAGCGGCTTGTCGGTATCATTGCCGGCCGGCTCGATGCGCTCGATGATCGTATCAAGCAGCGGATCGAGATTCTTGCGCTCATCAGCGAGCTCATGCATCGCCACGCCCTCGCGGCCGACAGCATACACCACGGGGAACTCGAGCTGCTCATCGGTCGCGCCGAGATCGAGGAAAAGTTCGAAGACCATCTCCTTCACTTCCTCCGGGCGAGCAGCCGGCTTGTCGATCTTGTTCAGCACGACGATCGGCTTGAGTCCGAGCTCGAGAGACTTCTTGAGCACGAAGCGCGTCTGAGGCATCGGCCCTTCCTGAGCATCCACCACGAGCACTACGTCATCGATCGAGCGGAGCACGCGCTCTACCTCTGATCCAAAGTCGGCGTGTCCCGGGGTATCGACGATATTGATCTTGGTATCCTTATAGAAAATCGATCCGTTCTTGGCATAGATCGTGATGCCACGCTCCCGCTCGAGCGCATTGGAATCCATCGAGACGCTGTCATCCGATACCATGCCGGTTTGGCGCATCAAAGCATCGGTCAGCGTAGTCTTGCCATGATCGACGTGAGCGATGATAGCGATATTGCGTGTCTCCATAGGGAATACTTCGGTTAGATAACAAAAAAAGGTCCAAAAAAAGGCGTCACCGCCTTCTTTCATTGCTCACCTAGTATACCGATTTTCTGCCCATAAGTCAACTATCTAATCCCTAGGTTCAACAAGCAAACGCAACACTCGCAGCGTGCAACGTAGGAACAAAACAAGAAAAAGGCGCCCCAAGCATACTTGGAACGCCTTCGATACTAACGATAATCAGGGTCGCGGTTTTGCGATATACCAAATTTGAAAGTTTGTCGGATCATAACCGACCACAACCTTCATATTCAATTGCTGAGCCTTGAGAAGCATTGCGACCCAAGTGGCAACAGAAAATTCCGTATGCCAAGATTCTTTCGAATCCGCCCATAACGCCTGGCCATTGGCAGCCGGCACTCCCCAGAGAGACAGCTTGCTCAAACCATTCATATCGTAAAACTGAGTATTCGGATTGAACTCAGCTTCTGCTGAAAATGCCGTCGGCGATACGGTGGCTAGTGCAGAAGAAAGCAGAATTGACGCAATCAGATTGAACTTCATTTTGTTTCCTTTCAGTTGACAAGCAGTCTATAGACAGCGGGATTGATATGATGAACAGCTGGTGGATCTGGGTTTGTTACTTGAAACACAATTGATGAACAATTGTTCTCTTCATCTATTTCGCCCACCCTGTTGTCGTAATCAGCACACGCTTCGAGAGTGTAAGAAGCTGGCTTCAGAGGGGCAACTGCATATGAAAGCGTTTCGGATTTGAACACACCAGAACCAAAGTTTTCCTCGGTAATATTATCCGTACCGAGCAAAACTCGATTGAGCAGCTCGCCGCCACTCAGATAATATCCGACACGAGTATCTTTTGGTGCGCTATCCCCGCTGTTATGCGCAGTAACATCGACAGAGAACACTTCGCCCGGCATCAAATGAATCTTCCCTTCGCCTAATGCGATACTAGTGATCCGAAAATCAAATGTTCCGCTGACAGTGAATACCGTTTCTGTTGAACAATTATTTGATTCGTATCTTTCTGGCCAAGCACCGATTCCGTTGTTTTGGTCGGCAATTCGATCGATACACCAGACAATATTGTAGGTTTTTCCAGGTTTTATATCTGAACGTTCCCACAATTTCAGCCCTTCAGTTTCCGTGTGAGTCTCGCCGACATCCAGACTATCCCCACGAATTTCATCCGTTCCAACACGAACCCATTCATTATGCGAATCCTCCTTATATCCCTTAGAAAGATATGCTCTCGCCTGAATTATGGCATCATTAGCAATCTCACCAGTACCGATATTCTTGAATTGCGCCTTCATCTTGACCTCATCGGTCTTGGCAAAAACATATTGCTCTACTCCGCCCACCGTTTCAAGCCAGCTCCGATTCACAATGAAATCAGGCGGATTGGCAGCAGGAGAACCAGTGACGGCCGAAGTCGATCCCGGGCCATTAGACGGCCGAAGGATTTCAATCGTAACAGTCGGGTAACAATTTTGTGCTTCAGAAGATAGTATCGAGAAACAACCGATGCATAATCCGATAAAGAATTTCCATTGCATTTCAAGAACCCCCTTCCTTATTGTGGGTAACACATAGGTGCGACTTCTGCACAGATACTCGATGTCTCGACAGAAGCCGCCTTCCAAGAGCCATTAGATTTCTGTTCGAGCCGATACCACTCGCTTGCCTGACCACAGATCGGCGTAGTCGGATACCAACCGACTGTTCCGGCACGATACAAAACGAGACGCTCCATTGTTGGGACTGTAGTTCCTTTTTGGTAGATGAAGCCAAATGTTTTATAGGAAGTGGCACCATATCCGGATCCATATTGCACAAGGACTTTTTTCCAATGACCACCGGAAATATCTTTCACTTTAGTGCCTAATTGAATCTGCCCATCACCAAACCAGTTGGCATGATTAACAAGGATTTCATCCTCACCGAGAGCTGTGTCCTCATTGCTTGTTTTAGAAACAATAGCCACGTGTCCGGATGAAGCAGGGTATGAATCACCCCATCTATTCCACACCAAGAGCGCTCCTACCTGTGGAACATGTCCTGTGTTATATCCGGGCTTATAGCTAGCTGATTCTTTTTCAGTAGCCGCATACCACCACTTATAGGCATGCTGAAGACCTGCAAATTCCGCCCATCCTTCCTGTTGAGCATAAACAACGCATTCAAGCGCATAAGAAGGTCGTCCCATCAGAACAGCTAAAATCACCAAAAGGTATTTAAGCATTGCATATTTCCTTTTTCAGTTGTTAAAGAAAAAACCAAGCCCCTATCAAAAAGACTTGATGCTTACCAAAGCTAACAAAAAAATTACTGTAGGTCAAACAATTCTTATTTCTACTCAAATTTGAAAGTAGAAATAAGATGTCTAAAATTGTTTTCCAACAATTCGCTATTCGTAAATCCTTGCTTTCGTATCAAAAGCGTTTTTACACCGAGATTTATATATATCTCTTCTCCTCCAGGTCTTCCCTTGGTAGCAACATTTAGTCTCTCTCCGTTCTCTAATACCTCCAATTGCTCATGAGCAATAATCACGCTTTTTCCATCGATAAAACCTTCCTCCCATTTCGTTTGAAGTGTTTTTGCAATTTCCTCTGAATACCGACTCGCATACTCTTCGAAATCTTCAGCTTCCTGTTTTTTTGAATTCAGTATCTCTTTCTGGGCCATCGATGTTGGATACAGATAAAAGTCAGTCTGGAAGATATTTCCATCAATATAATAAATCCGATCAGACGCGGCCACGCTCATCAACGGAAATCCGGCGGATGTTTCTGCTTCTATTTCTTGAAAAATATTCAGAAAATCACCCATTGTCTTCTGCGCCAACTGCTCATCCGAGAAATCCCAATAATCACCGAAGAATCCCCTCAATTCCTCTTCGTTCATGGGTATCTCTCCGGTATTACGCAACTCGACCAGCCATTCGTCTGGTACTTCGAATGAAAATGTTGTTTTCCCGTCATACGCAGTCACCTTTTTATAGGGACCATCCAGGTCGACGACACCGGTTTTCTGGAAGCCTGCCAGGGTACGGTCCGAGAGACGCGATATCGAAGCTATCGCTTCTGATTGGGTATCAGGCGTATCGGAAACAGGAGACGAAGTCTGGGCCATCAAGAAATACCCGACCAAGGCGGTAAGAATCAGGACGAGAATACCGATAACAGGCAATAGGAACGGATAGCGCATATATTCTTGCTTAAATGAACTTTATTTAAACACAAAGATCGGTTCTTGGGAAGACGGATGGATATTGTAGAACAAAAAAAGCGCCGGATCTCCGTGAGAACCGACGCCCTATACCGCTAGCGGACACCCTCAGCCGCTTTGGCTGGGAAGAGATGATTGGCGATCATCGTCGAAAGCCCGAGGGCTGTATCCGTGAACCAGACCCGCTTGTCCGGAGGGTATTCCAAGAAACAGTACTGGAAACAGGTCTCAGCGCTTCGCAAGAAGCGGACGCCCGGCTCCGAAAGGGCCTGGATAGCCTCTCGAGAACGGTACTCGCTCAGCTTTTCCTCCGAATCGAAAATGTACTCGATCACGGTATTGAGCTCCGTATCCCCCATCATTTCGAGATCGACAGATGTGTCCAGAAACCCGCTGACCATACCGATAAACATCGTGCGATCGCACGAAAACCCGCCATACCGCTGTGTCGGTTCCCATGGAAGCGACACGTTCTGATTCAGAGCATTGACAATACGCCGGACAGACTGGTGTTCTATGCCTACGAAATGCCTCATGATGTATTCTCCTCTGTCTTCTGCTACGGTTCAAAAAAGAACTTGACTGATCATTGTGCATTAACTATTGCATTTTGTCAATACCGCTGCCCACGACTCCAAGAAGACTAATCCTCATCCGTGGTAGCGGTCTTGATCGATGAATAGGCGGAATACGTGCTCTCTGTCGCCTTCTTGATGCGTATCTTGAAGCTATAGGCCGTATCTGATTTCAGTCCATCGATAGTGACCGATCCCTCTCCATCGCCATCCAGCGTAAGCGCATAGTCTTTCTTTGACCAGGAAGTCTTCTTCTTGTACGCCACCTGGACGTTCACCGAATCACTCTCCAGATCATCGCAGATGATGGCTAGCTTGGCCGAGCTCTCAGTGATGCTCTTGATTGCGTCGATAGTCGGCTCATAATCCGATCCCTTGGTCTCCGTATCGATCGCGCTGGAATATGATCCGTAGGTTCCCTTCGAGCTCTTCTTGACTTTCGCCTTGACGCTATAGCTCGTCGCCGCGTCGAGGCCGCTCACCTTGATACTGGCCGTCCCCGTCTTGCTGAGCGTGGCGGTCACGGTCTGCGTTGAGGTCGAATCGCTATCATCATTATTCTCGACTTCGATCTTGACGGTTGCTTTGGTCTTTTTGAGCGTCGAACAGGTCAGCTTGAGCGTCACCGAAGTCTCTTTGACCTTCTGCTCTTTGATAACCGGCGTACAGCGATCGCTCGTATCAGTGACTGCCAGGGCCTGAGGCACGCCTGCTACGGGCAGCGCTACCAGAGCGAAGGCCGCCGCTCCGAATGAAAGTTTCCGCAAAAAATCGTATCGCATATATTATTGCATTCTTGGATTTCACCCCTATCTTACCACACGTCTACAAGCTACAGCCCGCTCGACGCGATATACAGGGATACTACGCTTCCGAAAAACAGTCAGACGCAAGTATCAGCTACGAGAGTCCGCTTACGGCCGGAAGAAAGAATAGAAGAGGACCACTGCGGCCAGCGCCATGACTCCGCAAGCGAGCCTGACAAAGAAGTTTGAGAGCCGCCCATTCTTGTATTCTCCCATGATACGCTCGTTGTTGCCGACCTTAGCAATGACGAAAAGGAGCGGCACCGCCGCGATGCCATTGAACACCGCCGTGAAGATCAGCGCCTTGATCGGATCCAGTCCGACGAAATTCATCCCGAGCCCGACCAGCGTCGCCAGCATGATGATGATATAGAATCCGCGCGCCTTATGGAATTTCCGATACAGACCCTCTTTCCAGCCAAGCGCTTCGCTGATCGCGTACGAGGACGATCCCGCGAGCACCGGCACCGCGAGCAATCCAAGCCCGATGACACCGATCGAAAAGACGAGCTTCGCGATGAAGCCGGCATTCGGAAAATCATGCACCAGCGGCTCGAGCGCCCGCGCGGCATCAGCGGCCGTATTGATCTCGGTCACGCCGCTCTGATACAGGGTCGATGCGCAGGCAATAACGATGAACCAGGCGGTCAGGCTCGCGAGCGTCATCCCGACGAAGTTGTCGATACGCAGGTGACGCAAGAAACGCCGAGTCGGCCTCGGCTCCTCGCCGATCTTCGACATATTGTGCTGAGCGACTTCTTCTTCAACCACCTCGGATGTGTCCCAGAAAAACAGATACGGCGAGATCGTCGTGCCGATCATGCCGACCAAAATATAGACCGTTTCGAAATTCATCTTCGGCGTCAGCGTGAACGTATGGCGGAATATTTCCAGCCAATCCTGATTTACCATAAACGCCGTAATCGGATAGGCCAGAAGCGTGAGCGCTAGCCACTTGAGCATCTTGGCGTACGTCTTGTAACTCACAAACACAACGAGCAGCACGATGAGGACCGCATAGAAAATCGCCAGAAGTGCGAACGGTATATCAAGGAACAGCTGCGTCGTCGCGGCCATCGCACCGAGATCAGCACCGATATTGATCGTATTGGCCATTACCACTAGCCCGACCGACAGATACAGAAGTCTCCGCTCATAGTTTTCTTTGATGACCGCCGCCAATCCTTTGCCCGTGATTGCGCCGATACGCGAGCAGCTCTCCTGCACCGCCAAAAGGAGCGGGTACATAATCGGAAATATCCAAAGCAACCCAAGTCCATACCCGGCTCCGGCCTGTGAGTACGTCGCGATACCGGAAGGATCATCATCCGCCGCTCCGGTCACCAGGCCGGGACCCAGGATGCGCAGGAAACGATTATAGCGCTTGCGATTCAATATGTACTTACTGAAAGCGTGCGCCTGATGCTCGGTTTTCTTCAGTCCGTCACGGATACCGTTACCCATTCTGACGAAACCGTTCACTGTTTTTTGCATACCTTGTTTTTTTGTTCTCGATGCTCTCAGTCTATCCTACCATGGACATTTGCCCAAACAGATATCATATTTCTACTACTCCTAAATTATCCGCATACAGAGTATTCCCATCAAATAGGTACGTCATTTCAATACGTAATCTATCAAAAATTATTACCGAGCAAAGCGGCAAAACATAGCCCCCTTGATCTTCCGCTGCTTTTGTTTCAATACTTACGCTACCATGCCCATACCTTAAATACCCGCCTGAGCCATCAGGCCGAAAGATAAAATGCGGATCATTAATATGATCTCTTTTCCTATTCTTTTCTCGCAGAAAAACCTGCATATCAAAGACATCGCAATTAAAATTATTGTCTCTCCCTATTTTTATTTCAACCCTATATTTATCAGTATAATCAG
>OFRG01000305.1_pt1 | contig 20556 bp, 40 predicted proteins | sample 1543071 | NCBI WGS metagenome assembly OFRG01 (sample SAMN07774222, study PRJEB24372) | wastewater metagenome | isolation source: WWTP Verbania (Effluent) | place: Italy: Verbania | collected 2015-12
CGGAAGGCATGGCGAAGTATCAGACCGCGCAGGCCACGCAGAAGAGCCTGCTGGGCGCGATGATGACGGACGACGAACGGGCGCGGATGCAGCTCGCGGCGGCCAATGAAACGCTGGCCAGCACCTTCGCCGACCTCGGCCAGTCCGTGCCTGACAGCGCCGCCAGCATGCGCGCGCTGATCAGCGGCCTCGACCTGACCACGCAAGCCGGTCAGGACACGCTCACGCAACTCGCCGGCGTGCCCGACGCCTTCATGCTCGTCGCCAACGCCGCCAAGGCTGCCGAGCAAGAGCAAAACAACTGGCGGCTGAAGCTCGCCATCATGGAAGGCCAATACACCGAGCAACAGGCCGACCGCTTCTTCGCCCTGACCGGCGCGGCGGACGACGCCACCCGCGCCATCATGCAGCAGGTCTATGCGCTTGAAGACCAGCAAGCCGCCGCCAGCGCCGCCGCTGAAGCCGCCAAGCTCGCCGCAGATGCCCTGGCCGAACTCGCCAGCCGCGCCGCCTCTGTCAAGAGCAGCGCCTACTCGGCTTATGGCGGCCTGCTCTCCGCCACCGGAAACGAGCGCGGCGCGCTCGAATTCAGCGTCTCCGCCGCGCAGGAAGCCTACCAGCAGGCGCTCGCCGCCGTCGCCGGCAATGCCGGTATCTCGTCCGCCCAGGCGCAGGACTACATCGACAGCAATGGCGGTATGGCGAGTGCGGCCGCGAAGTACTGGGGCGAACTCGGCGGCGCCCAGGACGAAGCCACGATCCGCAGCAAGGAGCTGCTGACCGAGTTGGTCAATGCCGCCTCAGGCGTCGCCACCGCGCAGAGCGCCCTGAAGGGCTTCGGCGAGCAGGGCGTCGCCAGCATCTCCAACCAGGTCGCCGACGACCAGGCCCGCGCGCAGCAGCAGATCGCCGACGATCAGGCTCGAGCGCAGCAGCAGATCCGCGACGAGTGGCAGCGTACGGCGGATAGCATCTTCGACACGATCCAGAAATTGCGCGGCGACGTCGCCAGCCCGGCGCAAAGCTATGCCGCCGCGCAAGCGCAGTTTTCCATCGCCACCGCCGCCGCACGGGCCGGCGACCAGGACGCCGCCGGCAAGCTGCCGCAGCTCGCGCAAGACGTGGTCGACCTCGGCAAAGCCATCGCCGTCACGCGGGTCGACCAGCAACTGCTGACCGCCCGCACCATCGCCAGCCTGTCGGCCACCATGGAAGGCATGCGGCAGTTCGGCATCGAAATCCCCGCGTTCGCGGCCGGTGGCTACCACGCTGGCGGCCTGCGCCTGGTGGGCGAGAACGGCCCGGAACTTGAAGCGACCGGCAGCGCGCGGATCTACAACTTCGACCAGACGCGCGACATGCTCACCGGCGGCAACGACATGCGCGGCATGCGTCAGGAGCTGATCGCCCTGCGCCGCGAGCTCGCTGCCCTGCGCGCCGACAACAGCGCCGAAAACCGCGCCATTGCCAGCGCCACGGCCAAGACCGCCAAGACAATGGAACGCTTCGACGACGGCGACGCGCTCACCGTGAGGGTCTCCGCATGAGCCTGAAATTCCTCAAGCCGGTGACGATCACCACGGCCATGCTCATCAGCAGCACGCGCGCCGAGACCGATCACAGCGCCTGGAGCAACGCCACCACCTACTCCGCCACAAACCGCTGCATCTCCACCACCACGCACCGCATTTACGAGAGCGTGCAGGGAGCGAACCTCAACCACGATCCCACCACGGATGATGGAACCTGGTGGATTGATGTCGGCCCAACCAATCGCTGGGCGATGTTTGACCAGACCGTCGGCAGCATCACCAGTCAGGCCACGCCGCTGACGGTGGTACTCGACCCCGGCATCATTTCCGCGCTCGCGCTGCTCGACGTTTCGGCCACCAGCGTTACCGTCAGCATGCTCGACGCGCCCGCCGGCGCCAGCGTCTACAGCGAAACCTACAACATGACTGACACGGCGGTGCTGCTCGATTGGTACATGTACTTCTTCGAGCCGATCACGCCGCGCACGTCGCTGGTTGTCGATGACCTTCCGCCCTATGCCACCGGCCGGCTCACTGTGAGCATGGCCGCCTCGACCACCGCCGAATGCGGCACGCTTGCCGTCGGCGATCTTGTCGAGGTCGGTGATGTCCAGTATGGCCTCAAGGTCGGCATCATCGATTACAGCCGCAAGGAAACCGACGCCTACGGCATTACCAGCGTCACCGAGCGCAGCTACGCCAAGCGGCTCGATTGCGATCTGGTCATCCAGAACACCGCGCTCGACTACGTCGCTCGCCAACTTGCCGCCGTGCGCGCCACCCCGGTGGTCTGGATCGCGTCGGAAGGCTATGACAGCCTGACGATCTACGGCTGGGCGCGCGACTGGGGCATCTCGATCAACTACCTGAATCACTCCATCGGCAACCTCTCCATCGAGGGTCTTGTATGACGACAATCACCGCACTCCCGACCGCGCCGTCTCGCGCCGATCCGGCCAACTTCCGCACCCGCGCGGATGCCTTCATGGCCGCGCTGCCGACGTTCGCCACCGAAACCAACACCGTCGCCGGCGAGGTCAATACCAACGCCTCGAACGCCGCGACCAGTGCCAGCACAGCCACCACCCAGGCGGGTATAGCCACCACCCAGGCGGTGACGGCGACGACGCAGGCGGGTATAGCCACCACAAAAGCTGCCGAGGCTGCGGCCAGTGCGTTGACTGCGGTGAATGCCCCCGGAACGTCTGCTACGAGTGTCAGCGGTTTGGCTGTTGGGACGGGTAGTAAGAGCCTCACGATCCAGACAGGTAAGGCTATTAGCGTCGGCATGTTTATGACAATCACCTCGACCGCATCGCCGGAAAACTGGATGCACGGTGAAGTTACAAGTTACGACAGCGGTACGGGTGCGTTGATTATCAATGTCGAAACAGCGGCAGGGGCAGGGACGATTTCAGCATGGACTGTGGCCGTTTCAGGGCCGAAAGGCCCGACAGGCCAAGCAGGCGCATCCCTTTCCGGCGCTACAACGCTTGACCTCACCTCCGGCAATGCGACGCTGACCAGCGCATCGGATCAGGTGCAGACCATCGCCGCCGCCGTGATGGGAAGAGCTATCAACCTTCCCGACTCCACCAGCATGACTGAAGGGGGATTCCCGTTCATCATCATCAATAAAACTGGACATTCTGTAGCGCTCAAGAATAGCTCTGGGACGGTGGTACGGGTAGTCGGCGGTGGGGTTGTGTCCTTGTGTGCGATCACGGACGCTGCGACAAACGCTTGGGCCTGCTACCAGTTCGCCAATGAAATGGTAGTGAATCTTGGCGCGGTGTTCAATAGCGGCTCGACTTCATACACCAGCATCGCCATGCTGGATTCGTCGACGGCGATTGTTTGTTACACAGATGTCAGCAATTCATACTACGGCACGGCGCAAATCCTTCGCATTGATGGCGGCACGATCATCGCGGCGCAGAGCTACGAAACGGTGTTCAGCTCTGCGTCAACATCGCATGTTTCCGTGGTGGCGATTGACTCAACACATGCGCTGGTGACTTATGCCATTTCAGGCTATGGCAAGGCTATGGTGCTGACAGTCTCGGGGAACTCGATTTCGACAAACACCGCCGCGACGTTCAACAGCGCGCAGACAAGCTACGGAAAAGTTGCTTTGCTCGACTCGACCCACGCTATCGTGGCGTATAGGGATGACAGTGTTGTCTATGGCAAAGCCTGCGTTTTGTCGGTGTCTGGCACGAGCATTTCACCAGGTGCGCCTGCGACGTTTGTTTCTGCTAGTACGGATGATCTTGGTCTGGCGGTGCTCGACTCGACACATGCGATTGTCACTTATGCCGATGGTGGTGCATCAAGTTACGGCAAAGCCTGCGTTTTGTCGGTATCGGGCACGAGCATTTCACCAGGTGCGCCTGCGACGTTCGAAGCAGCATCATCTAGTGAGCCACATGTAGCTACATTGAGTGCGAGCAAGGCTGTAGTTGCGTACAAGGTTGGCGGGGGGGTGTCGTATAACAAGACATGCGTGTTGGATGTGTCGGGCACGAGCGTTTCGCCCGGTGCTTCGGTGACCCTTAACAGCGGCAGCAACGCGGGTTCTTACTTCACCATCACCGCGATGGCATCTGATCGGGCAGTGTTGGCTTACCGACACTCTGAAGTAGGGGTAGGTTACGGTGTAGCACAAATGCTTAACATCTCAGGCACGACGGTTGTTCCGGGTGCGTTGACTGTTTTCCGTAACGCGGCAGTCGCATATCTGGGTATCACGGCTATGGACCGCGGCAAGGTGGTGGTGACGTATCAGGACGCTGGTCTGTCGTCCTACGGCGTAGCCTCCGTGTTGTCAAATCTTTGAGGGGTGAATATGATTGCTATTGACAAGACCACACTTGTTGCCGTGTATTCTGGAGCGCTGCGCTTTGAGCACTGTGTTCTGCGCGGCGACGATTTCATGGACTCCAGGATGACCCCTGAGACGTGTGATCTGATCGACGCACCCGCGCCTCAGCCTTGGCGCGGTGGCGGATGGCGGTATGTGGTGGATACTTTTGTTATCGAGCCATGGTGGCAGGAGCAAGTAACTGCTGACCAAGCCGCACAAGATGACGCCAAGGTAACCGCCAAGATCGAGAGCCTTTGGGCTGCTGCCGATGCCTACACATCCAGCTACATCAGCGGGGTGGCGGTGGGGTTGCTGACCATCGGCGTGCTGCAATCGCTGCCCAAGGCTTTGGCCGTGTCGGCCTGGTCGAGTGCGGTGTGGGATGATTACTACGCTCGCAAGGCCCTTGTCACCGTATCCAGCGTCGATGATCTCGACTTCAGCAGCCACGGCCCGATGCCGCACAGCATGCCTGAGTTGCGGGCGGAGCTTGGGATATGATCACCGCCGCCCTCCGCTGGCTGCTAATGCTCGTCGCCGATCTCACCGTCTTTGTACTGGCCTGGCTGCTGGGCCCCATCCTGCCGGTTTTTGCCATCGGGCGCGACCATCTGCCTTACGAGCTGTCCTATTTCGACACCCCTGACAATCCGCTTGATGGCGATATCGGCTATGTCATGTTGCATGCGCCGTTCAAGGGGTACGGAGTTACGGGGTGGCGGCGATACATCAACCGCGTTGTCTGGCTGTGGCGCAACCCTGGGTATGGCTTCTCGTACCGGGTTCTCGGCCATCGCGTCGATTCTCAGCCGCTGGTGGTCAGCGGCGATCCGTTGGTATCCGATTCTGTCAATCTGACTGTCGGACGGATGCACGGACTCTCCGGGCATGTACTGGTGCGCGATGGCGTGGCATTCGAGTTTTACCTCGTCCGCCAATACGGCGATTCTGGCAAGTGCTTTCGCCTCAGGATGGGGTGGAAGCTGCTCGGATGGGTCAATGATCCAGCCACCTGGTCACTAGGCAGAAAGGCGCAGTTTGTCTGCGGCATCAAGCCGTTTGGAAGGTTTCAGCGATGAGGCGTCGCCTGCTCAACATCCTGATTGCCCTCGACCAACTCGTCTATGTGCTGCTGACGATGGGCCACGGCTCCCCGGATGAGACGATGAGTGCAGCGGCTTACCGGCTGTGGCTGCTCGACAAACTGGCAGGGCGCTACTTCAAACCTGCCATCGATCTGCTGTTTTTGCCGATGGAACGCGACCATTGTCGACACGCCTACCTCTCCGAGATGGATCGTCGGCATCTGCCAGGAGGCTACACGCAATGAGCAAGACCGCGACGCGCGTGCTTCAGGTGCGATTGATTGTCTCGACGACGGCGCCGTACCTGTCGATTCCGGAGGCGCATGACTACCCGCTGATCGCTGAGGCGCGGGAATACCTCATCGGCGTACTGGAGCATGTGCACATCGTCCGCATGGATACGGCGCAACTCAGTCAAGGTGAGGTCGAGCGGCTGCGGTCGAGCGGCTGGCCGCCGCGGGCGCGGCAAAAAATTGACTGGTGGCTGGTCGGCGTATGGGCGAGCTACATGGTGGTGACCACGGGTAGTTTCGGGCTGCTGGCGATGATGCTGGCGCAATGTTTCAAATGACTAAGGAGTACACATGGCAGAACCGCACATCACCACCACCGGCGCCGCCGTGGGACTTGCCGCCGCGCCGCCGCTGATCGTGCTCGGTGCACAGATCGACGCGCTGGTCATCGGCCTGGCCGCCGCCATCTTGGTCACCTTCTGGATGGATACGATCGACAGCAAGCTGAAATCCGGCGCGGCCATGGTGTTCTCGGCGCTGCTGGCGGGCTACGGCTCGCCGGTCGGCGCTGAGGTTGCCATCGGGTTGCTGGCGCCGCATGTACCCTCAACAGCGCTCGATGGCGGATCGCTGCGCCTGCTGCTGGCCTTCGCGCTCGGTGCAGGTTCCCCCTACCTGATTCCGCTACTCATCCGCCGCGCCGGTCGCAAGATTGCGGAGGATGTGAAATGAGCGCCGGGACGACCTTCCTTCTGCTGGCGGCCAGTGTGGTGCTGATGCGCTGCGCCTGCGTGGCCTCGCACCTCACGCCGCGCAAGTGGGGCGCGCATCGAGTCCGCTATGCGGCCTACGCCGGCAGCCTGGCCGCCCTCGGCGCCGGTGCACTGGGCGTGGCCCTGCACTGGCAGCCGGCTGGCATCATGCTGCTGATCGGCGCGGCCGGCGGGATTTTGTTCGACCGGCGGACGCCGCGCGCATGAGCGCCAAGATTCTGCCCTTTCACCGATCTTGCCCGAGGCCGTCGGCGGTGGTCGCCACGGTCGAGGATTCTGTTGCCACGTCGATCAACTTCGGCGCGGCCTGGTGGCTCTGGTGGTTTTCAATCTGGGGAATCGAATGCGACTGACCGACCATTTCACACTTGAGGAGCTGACGTTCAGTGAGTTCGCTACCCGCCGTGGCATCGACAACCGCCCGCCCGATTCAGTGCTCCCGCGCCTACGACTGCTGGCAGAAGGGCTTGAGCGGGTGCGCGCTCTTCTCGGCGTGCCCATCCATATCAGCAGTGGCTACCGCTGCTGGTCGCTCAATCTCGCCATCGGCGGGGCAAAAAACTCCGCGCACGTGACCGGCTTCGCGGCGGACTTCACCGCGCCGACTTTCGGCACGCCCATGCAGGTGGCGCTGGCGATCGCCGATAGCGATCTCGAATTCGACCAGGTCATTCACGAGGGCCGTTGGGTGCATATCAGCTTCGCCCCGCCGTTGCGGCAAATGGATATGACGGCGACCTTTGTCAATGGCCGTCCGTACTACACGCCGGGGATTGTATGATCGGCGTGCTTCCATGGCACTGGGCGGCCGTCGTCGCCATCGGTGCGGCATTGTGGGGGCATGGCTACGTCACCGGCTTGCGGCACGAGTCCGGTCGGCATGCCGAATTTGTGACCAGGATCGCCGCCGCTGCCACCACGCAAGCCGCCAAAGCCGCCGCGACGATCCGCAGACAGACCGAAATCACCCGCCAAATGGAGGAGGCCCATGCCCCACGCGCCGATACGCTTCGCCACCTGTACGGCCCTAGCCGCCCTGCTGACCGCCTGCGCCAGCCAGCCCACTTTACTGGCGTCTCCCTGCCCGCCATTCCCATCCCCGCCGCCAAGCCTGATGCAGCCGCCGCCGACGCTGTATCTGATCCCGCTGTCGCTGCGCCCGATGCCCCCGATGCCTGTGCCGGGCTTCGCGCAGACGCCGCCGTGACGGCATTGATGCTGCTCGACCTGCAATCGTGGGTCGAGCAGCAGTCTGTCGCCAGTCAGTGACGCAGCAGCCCGCGTGATCGGTCTGTTTTGTCATCATTTGCCCATTGAGTGTGCATTGGTTGTGAAACCATCTCCGCAAGTCGCTCCAGTGTACAATGTGCCCCTTGTCTGGCGGTGACGCTGTCGGCTGCTTTGGGGGGGGGTGAGTTGAAAAACAATCACGCAAAAATCACGCACGTCGCCGTGCAAGCCTCGCCGGTAGTGGTTGTCGGGTGCTTCTCGCCGGCACCACTCGTATGTAACAAAATAAACGCGCAAGCGTAAATCCTTGAGTTTTACAGGGGTTTGCGGATTGCGCGTTTATTTTTTTTCGCCCAAAATCGCCTTTTATTCACTTCGGCCACGCACGATTCACGCACGCGGCCACGCACGAAAATGGCGAAACCGAGAAAGCTGGCGTCCGGGAGGTGGCGCGTTGAAGTTTGGAAGCGCGGAGTGCGCGATAGTCAGGTGTTTTTGACCAAGCGCGAGGCGGAATCCTGGGCGGCGCGGCGCGAGATTGAAATCGAGGATGCGGCGCGCACGACGCCGGCGAATCGGCACACGCTGGCTGATGTGATTCGCAGGTATCTGGCCGAGGTGGCGCCGGCGAAGAAGGGGGAGCGCTTTGAGCGGCTGCGGCTGAATGCTTTTCTGGAGGCCGGGCATCCGCTGTTTTCGATGACGGTTGGGGATGTTCAGCCGGCGGATATTGCGGCCTGGCGCGATACGCGCGCGGCGGTGGTGAAGCCGGGTTCTGTGTTGCGTGAGCTGACGCTGCTTTCGGCGGTTTTTGAGGCGGCGCGGCGCGATTGGCGGTGGCTCGAATCAAATCCGGTCCATGATGTGCGCAAGCCGCCGGTGCAGCCGCATCGGGATGTGGTGATTTCGCGCGCGCAGATCAAGGCGATGTGCCGGCAGTTGGGGTATCGGCGCGGGCCTGTGCGGTCGGTGACGCAGGCGTGTGCGGTGTGTTTTCTGGTGGCGCTGCGCACTGGGGCGCGTGCTGGGGAGTTGACTTCGCTGCGATGGGAGTCGGTGCGGGAGCGGTCGGCGACGGTAGATGGCAAGACGGGGAAGCGTGATATTCCGATCACGCGCCGCACGCGGCGTCTGCTGGATCAGGTGGCGGGGTTTGATCGCGTTCTGGTGTTTGGTGTCGGGGCTTCGACGCTGGATACACTATTTCGGCGCGCACGGGCGGCGGCGGGGCTGTCTGGCTTTACCTTCCACGATTCGCGCCACACGGCGGCAACATGGCTGGCGCCGCGCATTGATGTGCTGACGTTGTGCAAGATTTTCGGTTGGTCTAATCCGAAGATGGCCATGGTTTATGTAAATCCTACTGCCGATGAAATTGCGGATAGGCTGGAGTAGCGGGGTTGCTTTACGCGGCCTCAAGCAGCCGGTCGATCTCGGTGATGGAGATCATGCCAGCGTTGTTGAGCCGGATTCGACCAGCGCGAACCCATTTGCAGATCGTGGCTTCGGACACGCCGAGCATCTGCGCGGCTTGCTTCTGATTGATGTTTGCCGGGCGCGGATGCTTCGCGGCGAAGACTTCAATGGCCTTGATGGCGATTTCGAGGTTGTTCATTTTCTTTCCTTTCAAAATCCGTGGAGCCTGGCCTGCGCCTTCGTCCATTTTTCGCGCTCGGCCTTCATGTCTTTCTTGGCCTGTTCATGCCGCGCCCACCCTCGGCATGCTTTTGCGGAGCCCGGCCAGAATTGCCGACCAGCCGATGCGGTCTTTCCACGGCTGACCGTCGACGGTCACGCGGTAGCAGTCTCGGCGGTTCGTCCGGTGCAGTTCGATGACGTGGATCTTGTGGCTGAAATCCCAATCTTCGATGACGATGCGGCGGCGCAGGTCGGGTAACTCCGGCAGGTAGTCTGGCGCTTGCCTGGCCATGCGCGCAGCAGCCTTGCCGCGCTGCATGGCCGCGAGCTTCTGGCGCTGGGCGATGGCTTTTTTTGTCAGTCTGTACATGGATGTCTACCTTGCATGGTTCGTCTACTACTTGTTCGGCGTCATGGGCAGCAGCAGAAAATGTAGCGAGTGAAAGACAACCCGCATTTGGCGCACCGCTCCGGGTTGCCGTCCTCGCCGTCAATCCAGTCGTGGTCGCAGTCCTCCTTAATCGCCGGAGTTACATGGACCACAACGCCCTCTTCGCCGTTTTCAAGCGCAACCGTGTCGCCTACCTTGGTCATATCGTCGCCTCTTCTGCTTCGCGTTCAAGTTCATCAGCCAGCCGCTGTGCCGTCTTCACGCGCTCAGTCAAACTCGGGTAGCACTTTGCGTGCTCCGGCCAGCGCTCATTGTTCTGCGCCTGCTCTGCGGCCTTTCCTCGCAGCCATGCAACCGCTTCCTTTTGCCATGTCGTCATCATCTTCCCTTTCAAAAAGTCGGCTCTGGCGGTACGCCGCCGAACTAATCAATCAACAAGGACTGGCGCAATAAAGCCGCGCCAGCCTGTTATTTCAGCCGTTAGGCATCACTCGTCGGTAGCCAATGCCGTTCTCTTTTTCGTACCGCTCTACCAGCCCGTTGGCAATCATGGAATCCATGAGCCGGCTGGCCCTGTTGTAGCCAATCAGCAACAGGCGTTGCAGGGTCGTCATGCTCAAATGCTCTTCGGTTTCCGCCAGCCATACCGCTTGGCCGTACAATTCATCTTGGCTTTCCATGCTTCATCTCCCTCAATCCGTGCTGCCTAACCCGGCGCTCAACCTCGTTCGCTTCGCTCACTGGACGCGCCGCTATGCGTCGCGCCGGTTAGCTCTACGTTAGGTTGCAAGTGCCGCTCTCACGTTCGGCAACGCCTCTGCTGCGCGCCGTTCGCACCACGCCAAGTCATCACCCGGCTCTCGATCTGCGTCGCCAATGTCCGCCAGCGCGGCTTCGGCCTCTCGCAGCGCAACGCGCAACCGTTTGAGTTCGTTCATCGTCTCTATCCCGTGTTCGATCAGGCGCTTGGCAACGCGCAAGTCACCCACGGCATTGGTTGGCACATCAACAAGCTGTTGTGCCCACCTTTCCAACTGCTGTATCTGTTCCATCGTCATTCCTCGTGTTGCAACCTAACCCCAGGTCAAGCGGACGGCGTACCGCCGCCGCTTACCACCGTGTTAGAGGGCTTCCTGTTTTTCATAGAGAAAAGCCATCCTGCCCTATACGCGATCCGCTCACAGTAGCTGGAAAATTGAGGATTGCTTTTCAAGTTCGCTTTCTCCCCGGCCTTCTTCCCCTGCGAATACGCCAAGGCTTCCCCACTGGTCGGCCATTGCTTTTGCAATTCCTTCATACGTCCTGCTCCTTTCCTTCCAGCGATCCGGCGACGGGCCGAGCTTGTTCTGTCCGCTTGGCGTCTGGTTTGCCCTGCGCGTCTTGTCATCGCCGGGAAGCTTTTCAGTAGCTACCAGCTTCGGCAGGTTCTTCAACCAAAGGCAGGTTTTCTTGCTGGCATCTTCTCCGAACCACCACGGCTGAATTACTTGGTCAGGCTTGCGAATCCGCGTCGAAATGCAACTCACCGGGTTTTCTACGGCGATTCGCGGCACATTGGCGCTCATCAGCATTCGCACAAAATCCAGAGCATCTTCAGTCTTCTGTGCACGACCAGGGGTACGTCCGTTCCAGTGCAGCCCACTTACCGCAAGATATGTGCATGGTGGATGTGCAATCATCAAGTCAAAGTCCTGATCCTTGAGTAAGTCGCACACATCGCCTTGGTAGTGGTAAGGGCTGTCGTCTTCGCTGGGGAGAAAATCACAAGACAAAACATCGTGGCCTTGCGCTGCAAACGCACGCCGCACCCGTCCACTGTATTCACACGCCACAAGTATTCTCATCGTTCCTCCCGTTTCTGAACTGCGCCCTCTAACCCGTCGTGCGAAGGGACGCGCCGCGATGAAGCTGCGTCGCGCCCCTCCACTCTGTCGTTGGGCGTCTTGTTCATGTTCTTAATAACCCGGCCCACCGCGTCGTCGATTTGTTTGCCAAGGTCAATACACTTGGCGCTCGGTGTCGTTCTCAGCGTGTTGTCAATGAAACACTGGCGCATCGCTGACAGCTTTGCGCTCAACGCCAGAATCTCGCCTCTTGCCGCACTCAGCAAGAGTGCGCTTTCCCTGTTCGCTACATGCGGCGCGAGCTGGCTCAAATGGCGCTCAATTCGCACAAATAAATCGACATTCATCGCTTCCCCTTTCAGTTCTGAGCGTCAGCCGCCCAACCCATCATTCCACCGGAACTTCGCTACGCTCGTCCGGTGAATTCAAACGTTAGAGGGCAAGGTCACACTCCACCTCGTTGCCCCACAAATCCCAACCGGGTGCCGTGCGGCGGGCGAAAAGTTCCACCCTCGGCACGTCCCCAGCTAGGGCTAAAATCTTGTCCCGCGTTTCATCCGGTTTGCGCGAGTGCTCCGCTATCGGCGCGTAAATAATCTGGTGCACCCCGGCGCTCTCCCGCTTCGGCCTTCCTCTCGTTGCCAAAAGGCAAAATTCCGTGTTCGCCCGTGTCCACCGCCCCATGCCCCAAAAGCTGTCGAAACTCTCAGCCGGGAAAAAGCTCGCCTGGTCAGGGTTCGTTCGCTTGTTCGTTTTCACCCACACAAAGGCGCAAGTCTTAAATTCAAAACCCCATGCCTCAATCACCGCCTTTGCTTCAAACAGTTTCGGCCATGCCACCCACATAAAAAGCAAGGCATCGTCCGCCGCTATCTCGGCCACCGGAAGGGCGCAAATATCCTCCAGCCTCATAGTGCTGTAGTGCCGTTCCGCCCCGCCCCTGTTCAGTGCCTTGTCGTCGTAGCTCCAAGGTGGGTCAGCGTAAATAATCTGGTATTTGCCCATGTCTCTCCAGTTGCCCTCTACCACGTCGGTCAAGCGGACGGCGGAAAAGCACCGCCGCCGCTTACCTTGGCGTTAGGCACCAATGCCGCCTGCCTCTCGCGCTCAACATTCACGGCCGTCTGCGCGATTCCGAGCGGGTAGTAGGCCCACGCCACAATGCTGTCGCTGTACCAGTCAAGCACTTCCCCGTCCTCGTCTTTCAGGTCGAACTGGAAGTCGAGAAAATCGGTTTGGTCGCCGGACATGTATTCATCAAAAGCCGTCTCGTCGTCGTACTCGTCGCCCGGCCCTTGTTGCTGAACGTAGGCCGTCATCACCACCGTGTATGGTTCAAACGTCCTGCCGCAATCCTCTGAGCGTGAGCCTGCCACCATCAGCAGCAGCTTCATGTCGAACGGCGGCGGGTTCACGCCAGGGTTAACCCAGCCGGTTTCGGTAGTTCCAATCAGTTGTGAAGCCATGTCGCTCTCCTATCGTTTGTTGCCTAACCCGTCAATCAACCCGGACCGCTGGCGCGGCCGGTTATTTCTGCGTTATGCCTCTTGTTCCAGCGTTCGCGTAGCAGGTCGGTCACGTCGTCCATCAGCGGGTAAATCAGGCCGCTGGCTGCGCCGCACGCGCTGCTCGTGCACTGCACGCATTGAGCGCCGATGCTCGGGGCGTCGGTTTCGCCTTCGAGCGTGATGATTTCCGCGTCCGCGCCGCAGAACGGGCACGGCTTAAGCCGATCGCTGTCGTCAATCAGGTGGTCCATGTTCATTCCCTGTCGTATGCCGCCGCCCGTTCTTCCGGCGGCAGGTCAAAGAAGTTCTCCACGCCGCCACGCTCTGCCGCAGCACGCATGCGCTCGGCTCGTTCGTCGGCCGGGCGGCCCCAAAATCCGTTGTTGCTGTCGTTGAACCTGCTGTCTTCGTAGTCGCTGTTCATGTCGTGCTCCGTAGTTGGTAGAGGCATAACCCGTCAATCAACCGGACGGCTTTCAGCCGCCGGTTATTTCTGCGTTGTGCGTCGCTAGCGCAGCCAGGAATTCCCGCACTCGCGGCATCACGTACTTGTCGCGCACTCGCTCCACAACGCAGCAGTTTCCGTTGTGGCGCTCCTCCCATCGCCTGCATTGCCGCTTGTGCATTTCCAGCGCGTCGCTGAACTTGTAGGTGTTCCACTCGATGCTTCTGCCTTCTTCCCATCGCCAATACCATTGCGCCGCCAGCTCAGTCTCTTTGAGCGCCATCAGTTCTGCGTCAGCCGTTGCTACTATGGCGGTCAGCACATCGCCAATCTGTTCTTTTGTCGGTTCCATCATCTCTCCAAATCCGCGCCGCACAACCCGTCAGTCGAGCCGACCTGCCGCGATAATGCCGCGTCAGGCGGCTCACTTCTCACGTTAGAGCGCACGATGCTGTCGCTGAAGTTCTTCCAGTTGCAATCATCGGCATGGGAAATCCAACTCACTTCCCCGGCATAGCCGTATCCGTACCCCGCATCAGGGTCGCTCAGTTCAGCGTCGCTCGCTTCATCAAGCGACGGAGACCCGCAGCAGCCGCATCCGCCGATGGTGATTCCTGTTTCCCTGGTCAGCTTTGCCAGGCCGATCAGAAATTCCTTTTCGCGTTCTTCTTTAGTTTTCATTGGCTATCCTGTCTTTGCAGTGGTTACAATACCCGTCGCCGCCGCAGCTACAGCCGCGATTGCTTGCGTGCAGCGAGAACTCGAAATGCGGACCCTCTTCGGCCGCCACTTCGAGCATGGCGTCGTAGCACTCCGGGTGCATCTTCACGACAGCCGGGCCGTCGTCTCCGAAATATCGGTAGCGCATGTAGGATTCCCCGGCTTCGATCTTCTCAGGGCACCAGTTGCACTGGTGTTGCTTCTTCGCGGTTTTTATGGACTCGACGTTAGAACTCATGGTCAGTACTCCGCTCAGCGTCCTTGCGTAGCCAGCACCGCTTGCAGATAAACTCGCCACGGCGCAGCTTCTCGATGTAATCGGCCATGCCCAGGCACAGCGCTTCCAGATTCTCGTACGTGACATCCGGCCCGTGGATGTAGTCATTCACGGTCGCAAACCTGTAGTCGGCTGGCATCGTGATGCCTTCCTGCGTCTCGGTCAGCACAGCGCCAGTGGATGCGCAGATCGTCAGGCTTGCTGTATTTCCCATGCAGCTATCCTTTCTCTGACAGTGCGGCCCGTAGCTGACGGCCCAAATACTCGGTATAAGCTGGCGGTATCGCCTGCGACATCTCGTTTCTGTTCATCCAGTCAATCCCCATGGCTTTTTTTGCGTACTCGACACCTGAGAAGTTGCCCACCACATGAATGAAATCCCCTTCCTTCGGTGGGCGTCCCATCTTTGCTTGCTGCGCGGCGTGTTCAAGGTGCACGGGTACTGTGACTGGAAAGTTTGTTTCAAAAAGCCGATGCCGGTAGGTGTATAGCCCAAACATCGCCCCGCACAATTCCACGGGATCTATGAGCGGTGATCCGGGCACATTTTCGATCACCCACGGCAAGCCGAGCCGTTTCAGTGCGGCGCGCGTCGGGGGTATCAACTCCGGGTGGGCACTGCTCTGTATCTTGCGCGTTTCGCTGTACGCTTGGCATGGCGGGCTCGCGTGAACCGCGTCAAACTTGTGCCCGTGCTCGAAAAGGAACTCCAGTGCATCGCCTTGGTGGAAGGCGAATGGGTAGCGCGGCTGCGCGTTTATGTCTACTCCGACCACTTCAAAACCGGCCCGTGCGTAGCCCATCCCGGCCCCGCCCGCGCAGCAAAACAGGTCGAGTAGTTTTAGTCTCTTCATGCCGCTCTCTGTACAATCGCTTCGTGCAAGATGTTCTCCGCCTTGAATAGCGCGCCCTTCGTGTCGGGTTCGGTCAACAGCATTTGATAGACACGGGTCATGGTCGCCAGCATCTCGCCGTTGATGATGTGTAGCTCGTCCAGGCGCTCCGCGGCTTCGGCGATCGCGGCATTGGCGACGCCGTCCGGGCTCTGGATGTCGCGCGCCAGGATGCGCATGGCGCTCGCGAGTGTGGGCGTGGCTGTCTTCCTGGTCATTCCTTGCGCTCCTTGATTATCCTGTCGATCGCCTTGCGCCGTGCCGGCCATTCTTCAGGGGTGACGTGAAACTTTTGTATTCAGAGTGTGCGCTCATTTCAATTCATGCCTCCGCACCGTAACGCCTGGCCATTGCTCGGTGATCTTGCTGATGCTCGGGGGGCGTTCGGCCGGGCGGTCCAGATGTGGCGCTTGGTGCGCTTGCTCATGCTGCTTTCCTTTCGCGGACGAACCCACGCGCCTTATCGAGCGCCACGTTCGCGGCGCGAAACAGTTCGCCGGACTGGCGCATCCAGAAGTCACGCGAGACGTCGACGAGCGCTTGCAGTGCTTTCAGTTCCTCGCCCGTCGCGCCCATGCGCTGCTTGTCGAGATAGCGGTCCTTGATGTTGAGCAGCGCCACGCCGGCCAGATCGCAGACGGCCATTACGCCGGCATCGTGCTTTTCGTTCGCGGCGAGTAGTAGCAGATCCCGGCAGTCGGCGAGGATGTTGAATTGGCCTTTGTCGGCGGCGCCGTTGCGGAACAGCAGGACGGCCATGAGCTCGGTGGTCTCGACTTCCGGGGAGATCGCCAGGGCGACCATCGTCGGGCAGCGGGCCGGGCGTGGGATGCGCTTTTTCATCGGTCGGTCGCTTCGCTGGCGTTCGGGTAGTCGTCGCCGGTCATGGCTTCGGGGGCGTCGTCGTCATCGACGAGGCTGAGGATCGCCGTGGCGATGCGCGTGACGATCAGGCAGATGGCGATGATGGCGAGGCTGGCGAGGCTCATGCGGGCTTGCTCCCGGAGTTGAGCATGGTGATCTCGTCATGCGCCTGGACGAGCGCCATCTGCACGGTTTCCAGCGGCACGCCGGCGCGCAGGGCTTCGGTGATGGCTGCGCGGAACTGGTCGCAGAGGTGTTGCTGGGCGATCGGGTAGCAGGTCATGCCAATCACTCCGGCATGTGGATGGTGTGGCGCGTGTGCGTGAGCGGGTGCATTTGCGCGTAACGCATGCGCAGCTTGATCTCGCGCTGGGCGAGTCGCTCGGCGTTGTGCTCGGCATGGCGGGCGGTGCGCTCGGCCTGCTCGATGGCGATCGAGCAGGCGGCGATGCGGTTCTTGAGTAGCCAGGTCTTTAGGGTGTTCAGCATGTCGTTCTCCAGTTGTCAGGGTGGCGGTGACGCTACTTCCGCCTGCGCTCCAAAGCTCAGCCGCCATCTCGCGGCTTGAGGACGCCGTCGGGGTTGATCAGGCGGCCAGTGGCATGGCGGCGGGTGGGGTGGCTTCGATCTCATCGACGACGATGATCACGTCGATCACTGTGCGGATGCCGTCGGCTAGATACACGCGCAGGCTATCTGCCGTCGACGTGCCGATCTGGATGCTCTGGATTTTGAGGTCGGCGTCGGCGAGCGCTTCGCGCAGCTCGCTCTCGCGGGCGGCGATGATCATCACGCGCGTGGTGAGGATGTCGCCGCTGATGTAGGCGGATGCCTTGGCGCCGAGGCCCGGCGCAACAGCGGCGAGTGTTTCGGTCAGCGTTTCGACTTCGGCGAGTTGGTCGGCGTGCTGGTCGATGAGTTTGACGCGATTGGCGCATTCGCTCATGACGTCATGGATGAGTTGATCTTTCAGGTTCATGGGGTGCTTTCTCAGTCGTTGTAGGGCGCCCGGCGCATTGCCTGGGCGTGTCGTGCTGCGGTCTTCTGTAGCGCGCGCACCGTGCCGATCAATGCGGCGCGCAGGTAGGGAATGCTCATGGCCTCGTCGTAAGCAATTCCGCGCTGCGCGAGTTGCCCGCGCCGCCAGGCGGCTTTTAGTTGGTCGGTGGTCGGTTGCATGGTCCTCTCCCGTGTTCATGGCCGTAACGCTGGCCTGCGGGGCGGTCACGCGGTCAAAGGAACCGAGGAGTTCCCGCGCCTGCCCTGCCGGTGTTTTGCCCCACTACCGGCTTGGGGATGGTCGCTCACTACGTTGCTGCGTGCTGCGGTGCTGCTCTGCTCTCCCGGTGGTGTGCCATTCGGTCTCATGATGTCGGCGGCGCCAGTGATCCGTCTTGACCTTGGGCGCTGCCAGGCTCGCTGGTTTTGCCGGGGATGTGTGTATTATCCAGATACGGCTAGTTAAGTCAAGCCATATCCGGCTAGCGCGTGATAAAAAGATGCCGGCAATGCCGGCAGTCTTTTTGAGAGGTGGTCAGTGGCTACAGTCGCGACGTTCCAATTTGTCCTTCGCTTTAGCGTCTTTTACAGTCTGCCATTGCATGTTCGCTGGTGTGTCTGGGCCCCCGCAGGCGAGTGGGACGACGTGGTCAATGATGAAGCCAGGGCAAGCCCCCTTAGGTTTCCCTGTCGATGGGCAATGCGCCGCGCGCTTGAATGCGGCTTTCGCAGCGGAGCTTCGGTGAGTTCTTGCGTGCGTCGATTGTGGGATGGCGAGCAATGCAGCGATGCTGACGATGGCCGTTGTCGTGATGAGATTCATCAGTTCCTTTGCCGCTCAGCGTAAGTCACCGCATCAATCAGATTGGTGTAGCGGTAGTCATCGAATTTGTAACGCTGGCCGTCGAACGTGATGTTAAGTCGCCGCATCTTATCGGCGTCGCTCTCCGTGCTCATGTCCTGAGGTGAATCGTTCTGTGTCTTTGTTAATGCGAATTTCTCGGCCAGTGCCTCGCCGCGTGGCGAGTTTGCCGGAATGACGCCTTCAGCACCACACATTGCGCAGACGTTGTGTCGTGAGGTTGCGCGCCATACGGAATAAATAAGACCTGGCACTATAAAGCAAAGCCAGAGTACAACTTCAATAGCGAAATTCCCCCGCAGTGCTGATTTTGGAGCGCCGCGGCTTCCGCAGGTTGGGCAAACGACGGTGGTCGCATCTGAAGTGAAAATGAATCGCCGAAGAAGGAATACGGCCACCCCGAGAATGATTATCCAATGAAGCGCGCTAAATGAACCCATGAGATTCCTCTATTTAAAAGAAGGGATTCTAAACCAATTGCATGGCCTATCTAGTGATTATAACTAAAGATATATGCCCACATCCTACCCCTTGACCAAGCGCAGGCGGGGCGGGTTCAGGTTCCGGTGCGCTCGTGGAAATTTCGAATGGCGCGATCGGCAAGGAAGATCATGGTCTCCCTATCCTCCGTCGTGGCAGCCCGATAGCCATCCAGCAGCAGGGATTCCTCTGCTTGAAGTGCTTGGTATTGGCGGGTGGCGGCGTCATTTGCGGCAGCGGCTGTCTGCGCACTCTGTGCATCGTCTGATGTGGCGTCTGTAAAGAGGTCGGCAGGTTTTCGCTTGAAGGCTTTGGCTATGGCTTCGATGATGTCAACGGTTGGGTTGGCGTTGCCGCGATAGATGCGGCTGATGTGCGACTGACCGACCTTTGCCGCGCGCGCGACGGCCGTCTGCGAGGATAGCGCCGGGGTGGCGTCCATCCATCGCTTCAAGTTTTCGGTGATCAGTTTGTTGGCGGAATTCATCGAGCCTCTATTAATCCATAAATGGCTAACCATTTGGGGCTTGACCGGCTAGCCGTATGTGGCTAGACTGAGAACCCATGCAGTCACAAATCAATATTTACGAGTTCGTGATGGAACGTTTGCGTGCGAAGAAATTGCCGCAAACGAAGGTCGCAATGGAAACCGGCGTGCCTTATTCGACGCTCACGAAGATCGCCCAAGGGGTCGTCACTGACCCGTCCGTCAAGACGGTGCAGAAGCTCTACGACTACTTCGTCGAAGTCGATCGGAAGGCCGCCTGATGTCAGATCAACACAGCCAACTCGATCTTCTCGACGCGCTTCTGGCCCACGAAGAGGCAGAAATGCTGGGGAGAGCCCTGCATCATCTGTGCGACCCGGAGATGCGCCGGATATGCGAGACGCGCCGAAGGGTATATGCCGACGTGCGCAGCATGATTGCCGCGCTGATGTCAGGCGAGCGCCCAGGCGCTGGCGGTTTTTCGCGAGGCGCCAATCATTTCCACGAAAACGGCGAACTTCTGCCCGTCCCGACCGAGGAAGAAGTCTTGTCCTCCGTGGCCGCTCAGGCGCGCGGTGATGTGGTCTCCGGGGTGAAGTTCTATGCTGTCCAGTAGTTCGAAGGCGATGAATTCTCCATCGTCCATCTGTGCTGAGTATCGTCCGCGCCTGGCGTTGGCGATGTCGATTGTTCCGCAGGTGAGCGGGATGCTGGCGCTGTCGATGTTCATGGGGGCTCCTTCTGATGTTCGGTGATCTGTGGAAAGTGAATCGTAGCATGGCTGGAGCCTCCGCCTTTCGTTTGTCATGTTGCCGTCTCCTCCTGCCCCTGCGTCCTGAGGGGTTCTGACCGTGTTGCAGCGATGCGACACGGTTATTTTTTTACTCGTTTGGCACTGATAAACGCTGAAAAACAGCGATACAAATCACTATCTGGAGTTATCAGTCATGGAAAAACAGCAGCTCACTTTGGAGTTCGAGCCGTCGATCCTGGATCGCTTCCGCAACGTTCGCGAGGTTGTGGCTGCCGGTGTGTATCAGCGAGGCTTGAAGCGCGTCGCCGGAGATATGGATGTTGCTCCGGGGAATCTGTCATGCATGCTGAACGACGATAGCCAGCGCAAGCTGGGCACCGACGACCTGGAGCACTACATCCAGACGCAGGGCGATTTGACGCCCGTCCATTTCCTGATCGCGCGCTATCTCGGCAATCAGGCGGCGGTCGAGGGTGCAGTTCTGTCCCGCGTTCAAGATCAGCTGGCGGACATGGTGGCGATGGTGGCGCAGCTCACCAAGGCTCAGGGCGTGAAGGGCGCGCGCAAGAAATGATCCCCGCTCCCCGTCAGAGCAGGTGCAGCAGCGGTGTTGCGCAACGGCACAGCCAAGCAGCGGGTCCTCCCTGCACCTTTCCTTTGCGGGTCATTCTCGGA
>OFRG01000306.1_pt1 | contig 20437 bp, 25 predicted proteins | sample 1543071 | NCBI WGS metagenome assembly OFRG01 (sample SAMN07774222, study PRJEB24372) | wastewater metagenome | isolation source: WWTP Verbania (Effluent) | place: Italy: Verbania | collected 2015-12
GATAAGTATTACAACCGAGCGTTACTTACTGCTATAAAAGGTGCGGTAAAAGAAAAGACCGGGCTGGACATTATCCATACGAATGTTAATTATCATGTAGAAGATTGGCAGGATTATAAAGAACTTCTGGGCACGAGTCTTATTGCAATCTATCCGTTTTTAGACAGTCCTATGCCAAGATCGAGAACTGAATCAATGTTGAGTGGAGCTTGTATATTAACTTCTAGGCACCATAACGCTGACGAGTTTATTAAAACTGGTGTAAACGGATTTATAGTACCCGACAACCCTATGAGCTACGCAGAGACAATACACAACCTTATAAACTATTGTTACAAGGACACTGTAAAGATAGGGCAAGAGGGCAAGAAAACAGCCCAGAAGCTATTTACAGTAGACCAGTACCTAGATGATTTATACAAAGTACTAGTTGAAGTGGCTGACGGTAAAAAACCAGAATGGGATAATAAAAAGCGATGGGGCAAATGACAACTATACAACTTACAAAAGGCAAAAAAGCCATAATTGATAGCGACAAACTACCCGAACTGTCAAAATATAAATGGCACTTTGATGGAAGATACCCACGAACATATATAAATGGCAAGCCAATCCGTATGCATAAATTACTTACAGGATTTGATATGACTGATCATATAAATCAAAACTGTCTCGATAACAGAAATAGCAATTTACGAGAAGCAGACAAGAGTCTTAATATGCATAATCGTGGCATACAACGTAATAATAAAACAGGATATAAAGGTGTTCACCAACGCAAAGACACGAAACGCTTTCAATCTTATATAAAACTTAATGGCATAAGGTATCATTTTGGATATTACGAAACAGCAATAGAAGCAGCCAATGTTTACGACCAAGTAGCAATGCAGTTAGTGGGTAAAGAAATGGAGTTAAACTTATGGTAGTAAAAGCTTTTACAATGGAAATGTTCCACGCAAAACAAAATGTTGGTAGTACAAAGATACGAGTGCATAATCTTATCAAATACTGGCCGGATCTTAGTTTGTATCGCTATGGAGAGCTACCAGATGTAATGATTTTTCAAAAGGTTTATATAGGCAAAGACTATAAGTTTCCTAAAACATTACCATGTAAAAAAATATTGGATATAGCAGATCCTGATTGGTTTGAGGGCGTACCAATAAAAGAAACAGTAGATGCTATGGATGCTATTACTTGCCCCACAGAACCGTTAGCAGAGTTTATAAGACAGCTTACAGATAAACCAGTGGTAGTAATTAAAGACCGTTTCGACTTAACAGAGTTTCCTAGTCGTAAAGTACACAGGGGGCAAGCTAAGACTGTTGTATGGTTTGGCTATCATCACAACGCTAGTGCCTTAAAATTGGCAGTTCAGAGTATTGAAAGGCGTGGACTTAGATTAAAAGTAATTGCCGACCAAGACCCATTTGCTAGTCGGTGGGCGTTTAAGCCAAAAGAGTTCGAGAGTAAATACGAGTTCGTTAAATACCAGCCAGACACCGCATATCTCGAAATACAAAAAGCTGATATATGTGTATTGCCTAAAATGAACCGACCACAGGATAAGTTTAAGAGTGAGAACAAAACAGTTATTGCACAACTACTAGGATTACCTGTTGCTGTTAATGCCGAAGAATTAGACCAACTTATGACCGCCGAGCAACGCAACAAAGCTGTTGATACTGTTTATGATATAGTAAAGAAAGAATATGACGTTAATAAATCTGTACAGCAGATGAAAGGACTCATAGATGAAATTGAATTTAATGGCTGATAAGGTGACTGTGCGAGGCCCAAAAATAGACGGAAGTTTTGTTGTAAACCTAGAGCTAGGCGAGTATCAAAAAACTGTATTAGCTAACTTGTTAAATGAATTAGATTTTAACGAAATGGTAAAAGTTACTATTGAACAGAAAACGGAGAACTCGGACTGATGGGTATTTATAAAAACGTAGAGTTTGCAGAGTTTATAAAAGAAATCGAAAATGGTTCTATTGGCCATTGGCAAGAGATAGCGGAAGCATTAGATGTAGACCCTGACACAATTACAAAATGGAAAAAAACACCAGAAGCCATAGAAGCAAGGCGTAGAGGGATAGCAAAAGCACTTGCTGGTATGGAAAAAGCAGGTATAAAAGATTGGCGTATGTGGGCTGAGAAGTTAAAAATGTTGGGCGTAAACCCAACTGATAAGGTAGAGGTTAAAGTTACTGACGTGCGAAAAGCTGTATTATCAAAGTATGGTTTAGAGGGTGATGATGTTGGACAAGCTAAAGAAGCTTAGAGCCGACCATCTTCGTATACAGCACGATATTGTATTCTATCCGTACCAAGAACTTGTATCAGACAAGATACTTGAAGCGTTAATACAGAACCTTAGATTGACCGCAGGTGCTACCGAAGAAGATGTAAAAAAGTTAAAGTTAGTCGAGATACCCGTTGAGTTTAGTAGGCAGTCAGGCAAGACCACAGCTATTGTATTTACGGTGGAGTTTATTCTTACTTGGTTATCAGTTTACTTCGACAGACAGATACATATAGCGATATTCGCACCGCAGATTGAGCAAGCCAAAACTGACTTTGATAGATTAAAAATAGCGTTAAGACGTATTAAAGAAATGGTAGTCGTAGATGAAGCCACCGCTAAGATCATAAAAGAGCAAGAGAACTCTAAGACATTAGTGCTACCTGATGGCTCATCTTGTTATATCGCACCAGTTAGTAAGACATCACGCCCAGAATCTAAAACGCTGGATTTAATGATATTCGAGGAATCGCAGGATATGGACGACCAAATTGTTAAAGAAAGTATCTGGCCTATTGGTGCAAGCACTAACGCACCTAGAGTTTATATAGGAACGGCTGGCACACAGATATGCTACTTTTACAGATTAGGGCAAGCTGGCGGTCTTAAATTATACTTTGAGGATATAGCTAAACAAAGGCGTGAGGTTTATGAAAGGACTAATGACGCTAAACATTTAGTGTATGAGCAAACTGTAAGGCAAGAGATTGAACGATCAGGGCTAGATAGTGATGAGATACAACGCCCCTACTTTGGGAAATGGTTAATAGGGTCGGGTCAATTCACTACCGCAGAAGAACTGGATTTGCTTTATACAGATAGGAATTGTGCTTATAGAAACGAAAAAGATTATTGTTTTGCAGGTATTGATGTAGCGAAACACCCCGACTCGACTGTGGTTACTATTATCCGTTGGAACGAGGAAAAGAAAGTTAAAGAAATACTTAATTGGCTAGAACTTAGAGGTGAGAATTATCAAGACCAATTTGATATAATAAAAGACTTTCTAGGGAATTATAACGTAGTGGCGTTAGGAATAGACAGCACTGGAGTAGGCGATCCTGTAACCGATATGTTTGTCAGCTCTACACGTTTTCAAGATGAGAACTCAGGATTGTATGCGATTAAGTTTAGTGCAATTAGCAAGGATAATATGTATCGTAACTTAAAATTATCTATTCAGGGGTTGTTGACGACACTACCAAAACAGGATAAAAAACATGGTGAGAAGTTCCGACAGCAGATGTTGGATCTTCAGCAACAATACAATGGGCAGATACTAAAGGTTAATCACCCAGATAGTCCTGACGCACATGACGACTACCCCGATAGTTGGGCGTTAGCGGAATGGGCGTATGCAAAATGGAGTGAGAACAAAGTATCTATAGCCAGCGTTACAGTATCTCAAGATAAAGAGAGGAATGTCGTAAGAGACAAAAAGGGTTTAGTAACCGATTACTGGCCCGACTAAAATTATGAAATTAAATCTACCCATCATAGGCGAAATTAGAACCGGAAAAGACACGAAGCAAGATATTGTCGAAGTCATAAAAGAAGTACAAGAGAAAGCTAAAACCGTAACAGGAGGCTTTTTAGATTTTAGCACTAAAGAGTTAGTTGGAGAGACTCAAGTTAGTTCTAAAGTTCTTGAAGCCAATAAAGGATGGGTATACCGAAATAACGATGTAATTGCTAAAGAAGTAGGGAATATCGAGTTTGAATTATATAAAGTCCGGACTGTCCGAGATGAAGTTATCTATGATCGTATTTTTTCACACCCACTACTAGACGCATTAGATAAGTTCAATGAGTTTACATCGTCTTATGACGGATTCTATACCACTCAGAGCCACAGAAAGCTTGCTGGTGACGCTTTCTGGTACGTTGAGCGTACTGGACTAAAGATCAATAACATATTCATTCTACCGCCTGATAAAGTTACGATCGACTTAGGAAAGGCCGAGGGTAGTCAGAGGATTATTCAAGGCTACACTTATAAAGATACGATAAAAGGCGAGCCTATAGAAATAACTTACACTCCGGAAGAAATTATTCACTTTAGAGTGCCTGACCCTAAGAACTTCTACCGAGGCAAGAGTGCCGTAATGGCAGCCGCCGAGGCTATAGACACCGACACTATGGCGATAGAAGCCAATAAGAAATTATTTGAAAGAGGTCTTATTGCACAGTTAATGTTGACTACCGAGAAAAGCCTAACCGATGAACAACTTAAACAATTACATTCAGAGTTCCGGAATACTTACGGTGGAGTGCAAAACGCCTATAAAGTACCTATCTTTGGTGGTGGCATTAAACCTGAGAATGTTCAGATGTCTAATAAAGACGCCCAATTCTTAGAACAACAACAATGGCTAAGAGATAAGATTATGGTTATCTTCGGGAACACTAAAGCCGTGTTAGGTATAACAGAGGATGTAAACCGTGCTAATGCCGAGGCTTCACTGCTGTCTTGGATGCGATCTACTGTCAGACCGGACATGAAAGGTATTTGTGACACGTTAAATGAATTTTTAGTACCGTTATATGGCGATAACTTGCTACTAGGATTTTGTGATCCTGTAAAAGAAGATGAGTCAGATCATATAAACGAAGTTAAATCTTTAGTTGACGCTAACATAATCACTGTTAACGAAGCCAGAGAAGAACTGGGTTACGATCCAGTAAAAGGTGGTGATGAGTTAAGATCAGAACAGCAAGTTATACCGCCAGCCCTCAGATACGTTAATACTAACCGAGTCGTTATGAAGTGCCAAGCAAAAGCTCAAGAGTACAAGAAGCTTAAAGATATGGCACGACCACTCGCTACCAAGATAGTAAAGAACAAAAAGAGCAACAGCGAGTTTGTCCCTAGAGTTTTGCCTGAGAAAATGTACCAGTACACAAAACGGCACAGAGAAATCATAACTACTGCAGAAAAAATATTTGCCGACAAGGTTGTTAGCTTTATAAATAAATTAGTAGATAAAGCTTTAGAGAATATGCCTCACGAAGTAACAGATATGCAAAAGAAAGAGTTGTTTGATGAAGATCAAATGGTGGTTGAAGCTACGTTAGACTTTGAGCCAATATTAACTCAAGTGGCAACACAGGCTGGAATTGAAGCTATAAAACTGGTTAATGAAGAAAACGTATATAAACCGTTTAATATGCAAAAAGCCGTCAAAGAACGTGTAGAAAAGTTTGCTAAATCAATGGTGCAGACCGACAAAGATAGAATAATAGACATCATCGCTAATGGAGTGCAGGGTGGTAGTTCAATCCCTGAAATATCCAGCAGTATCAGGGACGCATTTGATTCTAAAGCTCAAGCTGATATGATAACGAGAACAGAGGTGGCTAACGCAGCTAGTACTGCACAAATAGACGCATGGAAACAAACAGGAGTAGTCGAGGGCAAAGAATGGATCGTATCTGACCCATGCCCTGAGTGTGAACCTTATGATGGAGAAGTAGTAGGACTAGATAAGAACTTCTATGAGGCTAGTGAGTTTGCCGAGGGCGATCCACCGCTTCACCCTAACTGTAAGTGTGCAATCGTGCCAGTCATAGATATGGAACGAAGCATGAGTGCCGATATTATGGTGAAAAGATTAGAGAACAAATTAGAAGATACTGTCGATAAAGCAGAACTAGATAAGCTAAAGAATGATCTTGATAAGGTTAAAAAAGCTGAGACTAAACTCAAAAGACAAAATAAAAAGCTTGAACAAGAGAAATCTGAACTGGAGAGCTTTTTAGATGAATCGTAAAATAGAATTAGCTAAAAGAAAAAAGGAAATACTAGCAACCCAGCAAGAACTTACGGCTAATGAGATTAAAGCTAGACAAAAGTTAGTAGATGCTACTAAGAAGTTATTCGATTTAATAAATGATCAAGAACAATACGATTTTACTAAGCTTGAAAAACAACTAGAAAAGATAGACAAGAGCCTTGATCTATCAAAATACTTTACGAACTTGGAGAGGTCAATTAAAGACAACTCACCTCATGCTCAAGTCACTAAAACAAAAATACAGGACTTCTCCAAGTTATTAGAAGCTGTATCGAAAAACAAACCCATTCCTTTAAGCATAGATTTAACTAAACTAGAAAAAGCTGTTGTAAATATTGAACAATATATACAAAACAATTCTAAACCCAGTGATCAAGGTGCAGAAAACTACCAACCTGTCAGGCGTGTATTGAAAGTAGGCAACAGATTTATATTTGATGATAATTTTACTAACGCAGGTGGTGGTTCTGGGGGTGGTGGAACTACTGACGGATTGACTGACGCTCAATTAAGAGCCAGTCCTGTTCCTGTAACAGCAAGTATTGATACAACTGGACTCGCCACATCTACCAAGCAAGACACTGGAAATACAAGTTTATCTTCAATAGACGGAAAGATTACCGCAGTAAACACTGGTGCAGTAGTAGTCTCAAGTTCGGCCCTACCATCAGGTGCTGCCACTTCCGCCAAGCAACCAGCATTAGGTACGGCAGGAACAGCTTCGGCAGATGTCATCACAGTACAGGGTAAAGCCGCTATGACTCCACTTCTAACTGACGGTTCAGGCGTAACGCAACCAGTCTCTGGAACAGTCACAGCCAACACTGGTTTATCCCAGCCTTTAACTGATACTCAGCTTCGAGCCACTGCTGTACCTGTCTCTGGTACGTTTTACCAAGCAACTCAACCTGTCAGTGGAACGGTAACAGCTAACGCAGGCACAAATCTAAATACCTCTGCTCTAGCTACAGAAGCAGGCAACCTAGCTACGATTAAAACCAATACCGATAAAATACCCTCACAAGGGCAAGCTCTGGCAGCAGCCTCAACCCCTGTAGTACTCCCAGCAGCCCAAATAACAACCCTAACTCCACCAGCAGCAATAACTGGATTTGCTACTAGTGCCAACCAAGCAACAATTATCGGTCACGTTGATGGGATAGAAGCTGCTGTAGACGGTATTGAAACCCTCGTAGGGACAACTAACACCACGCTCACAACAATAGATGGCAGGGTAGACGGACTAGAAACCTTAGTAACTTCTACGAACACAAAGCTCGATACAGCTAATACTAGCTTAGGAACATTAGATAACGCTATCTCAGGCAACGAAATGCAGGTAGACGTAGTTGCTTCCTTACCTGCTGGAACAAACAACATAGGTGACGTTGATGTTCTCTCACTCCCAGCACTCCCAGCAGGAACAAACGCTATCGGTAAACTATCAGCCAACTCTGGCGTAGATATTGGTGATGTAGATGTAACTAGCTCTGTATCGGCGACACTTGACCACGGCTCTAACTTAGACATAGACACCACAGCCGAACAGATTACTACTACCTCATTCGCCGCTAAGTTCGGAGTAACAGTCAAATCAGCGGCAGATAACACTGATACGGTCTACATAGGTAATTCTGACGTTACTGCTGGCACTACTGCAGCCACTGACGGTTTCCCGCTAGAGCCTGGTGAATCAATTACCTTACCGGTGAACAATTCCAATCTGTTATACGCCATTGGTGCAGCGGCCAATCAAAAGGTATTCTGGAGTGCTGTCTAATGAGTAGTTGGCACACCGCTAAACCAAGGATGGTTCATACCGTTGATACTAATGTGACTGTTACTGAGTTCTTCGGTAGTGCGGTAGACCTTGGAACTGGTGGCTTTTGTAGAGTAGACGCTCTTGAGAATAATGAGAGAATAAGGTTAAGAATACAGATAACCTTTGGCACGAGTATGAGCATCGGTTCATTGCCTATTACGATACTTGCTTCAGACCTGCCTGTAACTATCCCTGATTTTGGCGACCAAGTTACCCAGCCGGGCAACTTCGGTGCGATGTCTACCTCTGGTGGCGGTAACGAGATGTGGGTGCCAGCACTTAATAATGTTTCTGGTCATGGTAACAGCATCTTATTTTTCAATGCATACGGGGCATCGCCTACAGACTTCTTGCTAGGGTCGGCAGTCGCCCATCCACCTGTAGCTGGGAGTGTACTATTTAGTACTATAGACATTTATAAGAACATGATGGGGTAAAAAAATGGACGCACAATCAATAATCAACTGCCTAGAAGCACTCAGAGATAAAATGACACCTGAACAAATTGCTAAGTTAGAAGCACTCAAGAAGTCGGTTAAAGATAAGAGCGTGGTTGTTGACGAGAATACAAAATAAGGTTTACTAATAACAGTAAAGGGATAATATGAATCAATTATATACAAAAGCACAAATCAAAGAAAAAGCAGAGGGCGAATTTACAGCTATTGCATCGAGCGAGATCGAAGATAGACAGGGCGAGATAGTAAGACAAACAGGTTGGAATTTAAAAAACTTTAAGGCTAATCCTGTTTTGCTTTATATGCACGATCACACTAAGCCTATAGGTAAGGCTACCAGAGTTTGGTTAGATAAGTCCGGCACAAGCCCAATGTTAAAGTTTAAAGGGTTCATATCTGATGCTACAGAGGAGTTAAAGGGTTATAGAAAGCTAGTAGAAGATGGTATCCTTAATTCTTTTTCTGTTGGCTTTAGACCGCTCGAGATGGATGGTAACGAAATAACCAAAGCCGAATTATTTGAGATATCTCTTGTATCAGTACCAGCAAACCCAGAAGCTAGACTATTAGCTGTTAAAAGCCTAGAAGATGGTGGTTTTAAATCGGAAGTTATAAATAAAATAGTAGGAGATGATGATGATATTGAATCGCTTAAAGCAGAGCTTAAAGAAGCTAAAGAATTAGCTAGAGAAGCGTTAGATCAAGCTAATATTGCGGTAAAGGGGTTGCAATACCTCGCACCGCAAAGGTCGAAGCAGGAAATCGTTAGCAAGAGATTGCAGTCAGCAAAGTTGTTGGCTAGGGTTTCGGACAAACTAATAGTTGAGTCCAAAAGTCCAAAGACGGTTGACCATGCAAAACTAATTAAGAGAACTAGTGAAAAGCTAATCTCGGAACTTAAAGGAGACTTATAATGGGTCTATTAAAAGAACTTAGAGAAAAGCAAGCAGCAGGTACAATTACCGAAGAAGAAGTTAAGCAATTGCAAGCTATCGAAGCTGACATAAAAGCTGACGAGGGTGATGATTCTGATGAAGAAAAAGCAATCGAGGACTTAGCACAAAAATTAGCCGACAAAGCTAATAGCAAAGTTGACGAAAAACTTACTCGCATGGAAGATATCATAAGCAAACTTAACGATAAAACTGAAGTAAAAGTAACTCAAAGCGGTAGCGACAAGATGATTGTTGATGCCGAAATGGGTGAAGTATCTGTTAAAAAACTAGAAGAAGTCACAGTTGAAATTGCAGACCGTAAGCAACGTGGGAAACAAAATACCATGATAAGCAAAAAGTCTATTCACTTCGTTGAAGCAATGATCCGACAAGACCGACAAAAGCTACAGATCCTCACAGAGGGTTCTGCTGCTGGCGGTGGTTACCTTGTACCGGAAGAATTTGCTAATATGATTGTTGAGGATAGACGAGATGCTACTATCATGCGACAGTTAGCTACAGTTATACCTGTTAGCACTGATACATTCCACTTGCCAACTCTAGCAAGCCGACCAAAAACATTCTGGCGTTCAGAAGCCGCAGTTAAGAACACATCTACTGCAAGCTTTGGCGAGATTGTTTTGACACCTTACTCACTTGCGTCTATCGTACCCCTTTCAAACGAATTGGTTGCTGATGCAAGCTTGGGAACAGGTGGTTCTATCGTGAGCATGATTGCTGGCCTTATGGGTACAGCACTTGCTGAAGAAGAAGATAAAGCTTTCTGGACTGGTAACGGTTCAGGCAAACCAACTGGAATTGACAACTACTCATTTACTACATTAACTGCAGGATTAACCGATGTCTCACGAGCAGACACGCTAATTCAGGCACTTTACAAGTTGCCACAAGGTTACAGAGCAAATGCTGTTGTTGTTGCCAACAAAAACACTTGGGCTAAAATTGCTACCCTAAAAGATAGCAATAACCAATACCTATTAACAGGTCTTGGGAACAGTCCAACACCAGTACTTCGAGGTCGCCCTATTTACGAACAGAACGACATTGGAGATGGTAAAGCGTTTATTGGAGACTTCCGTGACTACTACATTGCAGACCGACAAGGTGTTACAGTTGATGTTTCAACTGAAGCTACTGTGGGCGGATCGTCAGCTTTTGAAAAGAACTTGACTTTCGTTCGTGTTGAATCTCGTGTAGATGGTGAACTTGCACTAACCAACGGTATCGTTGAAGTTGCAGGTTTGGGAACAGTCTAGTTTAGCTTGTTAATCACGAACTAAAATCGTGTAGGTTACGCTGGCAGACCTGAGTGGTAAGCCCACAGCCAGCAACAGGATATATATGATTAGAATAAAGATAATCAAACCTCATAAACAATATAAAGTAGGTGAAACAGTCTACGTTACCCCAAATATCGCTCATGATCTTATAGATAAGGGCTTCGGGGAAAAGACAAAAGACATGACGTCTACAGATTACAGGACAAGCAATGCAGGAAATAAGCTGCGAAAACTGCCAAAAAAAGTTTAGCGATTACCGAAGTAATAATAGAAAGTATTGTTCGAGGTCTTGTGCCTATAGTGCCTTTGAGGTTAATCACAAGCACACTTGTGCTGAATGTGGTGTTATTTTTTTGAATAAAAAAACTACTAGCAGGTTCTGTGGACTTAGCTGTTCGGGGACTAATGCTGTAACTTTTGTAAAGAATCACAAAGGCGGTTCACTGTCTGGAAATAGACATTGGAACTGGAGAGGTGGCGGAACGATAAATAGTCAAGGATATAGAGAAATACCGCTAGGAAAAAAGAACAAATAAATACTTGAACACCGTATGGTAATGGAAAAACATTTGGAGCGAAAACTTCAAAGAATCGAACACATACACCATATAAATGGAGATAAAACAGATAACCGCTTAGAAAACCTCGTGGTATTGTCGCCATCAGAACACCAAAGATTACATTTACAAAGGAGATATCATGGCAGACTTGCTCTCGTATAGTTTGACAAATTTGGCAGACGTTAAAGAATCTTTAGGGATTGCTTCTAGTGATACATCAAAAGATAATCTTATAAAACGGAAAATAAACCAAGCTACTCTTTATATTGAGTCTTATTGTTGTTTATCTAGCGATCACCACTTTGCCCTTACTACTTATACAAATGAAGAATATGATGGGGTAGGCAAAAACACTATAGTGCTTAGAATGAGACCAGTAGTAGGATTAACATCTTTTCAGGGAAGAAGTTCTGTAACTTCTGATGGATCGTTCTCAGATATTGAGAGCGAATTATACTTTACTGATCTAAAATCAGGGGTTGTCGAGCTGTTATTCACTACAGTTAATAGTTGGAATATGTACCGAGTAACTTATAGTGCTGGATATTCGACTATACCTGCTGATCTTGCAGAGGCTTGCGTTACACTAGCTTGCTTTTATGTTGAGAACTCTGCAAGCGGAACGGCTGTTAAGAAAAAACAAGAGGGGCAAAGGTCTATTGAATACTTCCAATCTAGCTCTGGCGATGGATCGGTGATTGATCAGTTAGGGATAGATGACGTGCTATCACGCTATAAGCAGTACAACCTAAGCGATACAAGATGACAATGCACTTCCCCACTTCTAATATAGAAATCTTTCGTAAGCGACGTATAGGGGCTACAAACCGCTATTCTATGTCAGCAACACTTACTGCCTATAATGCCGATATACAGCCAGAGGGCAACCCAGAACGTGTAGGAATGGACGCTTCTAGGTATGGTACTGTCTGGACTGCATTTGTGGACACCTCTGTTGACATTCGAGAGGGGGATGAAGTTCATATTATTGATACGGATAAAGTTTATTCGGTCAAAGGTGTAATAGAATACGCAGGGGCTAATTTGCAAGATCATAAAGAACTCACTCTAGTTAGTCAGGACGGTCAAATATGATAAATGTAGAGATTAAAAACATTGATCAGATAAAATCAGCGTTTAGGCGAGCACCTTATTTAATGACAAGGAACTTATCTGGTGCTATTAGGCGTGTATCTTTGAACATTCAAAGACAGTCGATGAAAATAACACCTGTAAAAACAGGATTCTTGAGACGTTCGCACACAACCACATTTGAAACCGGACTCAGAGCAACTGTACAGCCAACTGCCAATTATGCAGGATTTGTGCATGACGGCACTAAGTTTATGTCAGCCAGACCGTTTTTAGCTGATGCAGTAGACATTACACAAGGCTTCACTGATACCGAGTTTGAAAAAGCTGTACAAGACACGTTAGATACGATAGGACGGTCAGTATGAGTATATATAGTGCAATGAGCGAAATTAAAAAACAGATCATATCTAAGATACAAAGTTTAGATTCTGTGCAAAAAGTTTACCCTGCCGAAGTGCCTAACCCTAAAGGCTGGCCATGTGTATTTGTAACGGCAGCCGATCTTGAGGGAGAGTTTAGCTCTAACGCTGAAAACTCTAGAGTATATGCGTACAACGTAGTTATATTATTCTCTGAGGGGCAGAACTTTGTAGCGGAGACTGAGTATGAAAGATTAGATTATACCGAAAGAGTAGTTGGTGAGGTTGTTGACGAAATAATAAATGCAGTTGATACTGACTTTGAGCTAGATAGCTTGCCAAACGACACCACCGTATTGTTTGTAAATGCAGCAGATTGTATCTGGGGTAGATACCAATACGAGGGAGGCATAGCTAAAGCAGCACAAGTAACATTAAAGGTTTACACAGAAGTAACCGTTGTATAAGGAGAAATAAATGACAAAGTTTGCCGGTAGACGAGGAAGCCTTGCACTAGCGATAGAAGATTCAAGAGGAGTTCCACCAACTTCTAGTTCTGATTACTTCTGGGTTCCTTTTGCTACTATGAGTTTTAAAGATACAGTAGAAGAAGCCAGAGAAGATCAGGGCATGGGAAAGATTGCTGATGGCGATTCTAAATATGTAGTTATGAAAATGGGCGAGGGTGAAGTTGAAGCTCAATTATATGATAAGGCTCTCGGAGTTATTCTTACTGGAGTTCTAGGGGCTATCCCAACACCAACGGGCTCAAATCCCTACACGCATACTTATACTTTAGCTAATACTAACCAGCATCAATCTGTATCACTATACTGGAGCGATCCAGACCGTAGCGATATGTATAAGCTAGGTATGGTTGATAGTTTTCAAGTAAGTGTAGAACCTAGCGGAATCGTTAACTACACAATTGGGTTTAAGTCTAAGACTGCTGATGAATGGACAAGCATAACTCCAGTCTTTACATCACTAGGGTCTAAGTTCCTACACCAACACCTTGCAGTTAAGTTAGCGGCAACCGTAGGCGATCTTGCAGCAGCGACTCCAATTTCATTAAAGAACCTAGAGTTTACAGTCAACAAAAACACTATGTTTGATTCAGTAATGGGTACAGTAGAGCCAGAAGATGTGTTAAACCAACAGATTAGTGTTGAGGGTACACTAGAGCTTAACTTAGAATCCGATACTTACCGGGACTATATGCTTAACGGAACCTACCGAGCGATGGAGATTAAACTTAACGGTGGCACAAGTTCGATTCTAACCCTACAATTCCCTAGAGTAGACTTTAGCGAATGGGAGCCGGACTATAGCCTTAACGAGATTGCTAAACAGTCTATAAACTTCAAAGCTAACTATGACGCTACGAACGCACTAGATATAATCTCAACCTGCACATTAGTTAATACTCAGACAACCTACGCATAGAATATAAATAAGAAAGGAGCGTTGTTTTGCAACGTGGAATAGTTACTAAAATATCAGTCTATGAGGACTTACCAACGTCTGTGTCTAGCACAGCGTATGGTGCTAATCTGGACTGTTTTGCTTTTAACGTAGGGTTAATATCAAAAACTAGACCGGACTTGGTACAGAAGCTAATAGAGCTGTACGAAGAATGTAAAAAGATAAGGAGTAAATAATGGCGAATATCGTAATAAAAAGAAAAGTAATGTTAGATTTTCTAGGTGATGAGTACAAAGATTCTTACCTAGTATTCAAAGCCGTGCCAGTAGTGGCATACAATGATTTAATTGCTCGTATTGATTCGGTATCAGATCAAGAATCAATGGCTGAGATCATAAAAATACTAGAAGATTACTTTGTTGATGGGGTATTCAATAATGAGAAAGTATTGAAAGAAGATATTAAACAATTCGATGGCGATACTATGCTCAGATGTTTTGAAACGCTCACTGGACAGACCAGAGATGAGTCAGGCGGTTTAGAGCTTGACCCAAAAGACGTGCCGTCATCGACAACTACATCTACAACGGAAGTGGATATAGCGAAGAAGTAATAAAGTTTCAATATCGGAAGTTGTTTAGCATGACGGAAGCAGAATTAGAGCAAGAGCCAATAGATACGTTCTATACAAACTTATATATCCATGCTCAAATAAGTGATAAACAAAGGATAGAAGCAAAACATGGCTGATGCACATATAAAAGCAGTTATAACCGCAGAAGATAGGGCAAGTGCTACTTTAAGCAAGTTTGGGAACAACGCCAGTGGAATGAGCAGAAAGATTGTCAAAGGCTTAAAAGTCGCAGCCGTTGGTGCTGCGGTGGCTGGAGCGGCGGCTATTGCGTTTGGCGTATCTAGTGTCAAGTCGTTTCAAGAGTCCGAAAACGCTCTCGCACAATTAAATGCTGTTCTAAAATCGACTAAAGGCGTGGCTGGAGTAACGGCTAAAGCTGCAACAGATTTAGCTAATAGTTTACAAACGGTTACTAAGTATTCAGACGAGGAAGTTTTATCTGCTGAAAATCTACTTCTAACATTTACCAAAATTGGCAAAGATATATTCCCACAAGCTACTAAAACAGTTCTAGATATGTCTACTGCTTTAGGACAAGACACAAAAGCGAGTGCAATTCAATTAGGAAAGGCATTACAAGACCCTATACTTGGGATAACAGCTTTGAGACGTGTTGGAGTAAACTTTAGTGCCGATCAAAAAGAAGTAGTTAAAAACTTAGTTGCAACTGGACAATCTGCTAAAGCCCAACAGTTGATTATGAAAGAGTTAAATACCGAGTTTGGTGGTAGTGCCGAAGCTGCTGGTAAAACATTCTCGGGTAGACTTGCTATATTAAAAAATCAATTTGATGAAGTTAAAGAGTCTATCGGTCAGGTTCTAGTTAATGGTTTGTCTCCGTTAATGAAAAAACTTGCAGATTTTGTTGCATCGGATAAATTTCAAGTATGGCTTAAAGACACTACAGAAAAAGCTACAAAGTTTGTTGAGGGGATAAATTGGGAGAAACTAGCGGCTGATGTAACGGCTATTGCTAACGCTTTCGTAGTAATGGGTAAAATTATTGGCGGAACAATAAGCAATATAATCACATGGCAAAATAGATTCATTGCTATCGGTGGAAAAGTATTGTTTGAATGGCAAAATATTATCAATAACATTAAAGTAGCGTGGCGTAGTCTTAAAGCTTCTATAGTTGCAACAGGACAGGGGATATACGCAAACATATATAGGTATCTGATAGACCCTATAATCAGAGTAAGTTATTGGATACAAAGAACTATTGCTAAGTTCTCTGGTATGTATCCGGCTGTAACAAAAGCTCTGGCTGGAATTGGTAGTGCAATCACGGCTCCATTTAGATCAGCTTTTAACTGGATAATAAATTCGGTAGCAAGGGTACAAGCGGCGATAAACGGGTTATCTGCTGGAAATATCGGCTCTGTCGCAAAAACTGTAGCTGGAGCGGCTTCAAAAGCTGCAAAAAAAGCCACTGGCACAGATTTCTTTACTCCTAGAAAATACGCTGGTGGTACAAGCGGTGCATACGGTGGCATGGCATTAGTTGGTGAGCGTGGGCCAGAAATGGTTACACTACCTAGAGGTTCTAAAGTAAGTAGAGCAGATGAGACAAGACGTATGATGGGTGGTGCTACTACGATCAATATCACTGTACCGATGATGACTGGCTCAGCTAATGAAAGACGAAAGGTTGCTAGAATGTTAATTAAAGATATACAAGACATAGCCCAGATGAACGGAAAGAGCGTTACAGATATGATGAGTTCTAATTATGGATTGGTAACGTAATGGCTTATATACTAGACGGCAGTACAATACGATCACCAGATTCTTTTAAAGAGAGTAATTCTACTCAGGTTGCTCAAAACAGAACGCTAGACGGCACTATCTCAAGAGATTACTTTGGAGATAATAAAAAAGTGTGGGTGCTAGACTATAAAAATACTAATAAAACTCAATATGATATCATAAATACAATTTATAGTTCTTATCTCTCTACCGCTACGGCTAAAACGTGGCAAATTACTGAGACTAATTATCCTGTCGCTTCAACTAATGTGCATATAGACTTATTAGAACGTGGGTTTGGTGTTAAGGGAACAGACTACATATCAGACTTTACGTTAATTTTGACTGAGGCGTGATATGCAAACGGTGACTAACGCTTTTACAGCCGAAGAAAAAGATACGGTTAGAAGTCTCTCTCATTCGCTTTTAATGAGTTGGAATAAGTTTGATCTATCTGGGAACAGAACATTTACCATTGGCGTTTCTGCAATAGGTGGTAACGATGTTATAGGTGCGAATCCGGGCGGTATTGGAAACCCCGGACAATGGCAATACGCAGATGATTCAGATTATGTTATGTCTTTGGAGTGGGAGAGACAACTTAATATTCCTACGGGGGGGTTGACTAAAGCATTATCTGATGTGGAATTCGATAACACTAGCGGAAGATATCTACCGGAATATATGGGTGGTAACAGTTCGTTGTTTACGTCAATACTACCTAAACGACCACAAATTATTAGTGCTGGGTTTAGTAATGTGAATATACCTCAATTTGCTGGACTACTTAATAAACAACCTACAGTTAATTTAGGAAGTAAAACAGTCAACTTACAAGCTGATGATTATCTGGCGTACTTTGAAAACAAATATGTCGATGATACTGCTATGTTTACAGGCGTGACTACCGATACTTTAATCGAGACTATGTTCCAACAAGCCGGCATGGCAACATCTCAGTATGATCTTGATACAGGGTTAAATGAAATACCGTTTACTATTATTGAAAGCGGTGCAAAAATGTCTGATGTTTTGTCAGAGTTAGCAATGGCTGAGAATGGCCATATATTTCAAGATGAAGAGGGGGTGTTTAAGTTTTGGAATAGACAAAAGTTTTACAGTGCACCCTATAACCAAGTTCAAAAGATATTATTAACATCACAGGTTATAAATGTTGAAAGCCCTAACGAAGATCACATCATAAATGTGGTAGAGGTTAGTTCTGACATTTGGCAAAAGCGAGCATCGCAACAAATATTTGATCTCGCTGGAACTGTGGAAATTATAGCTAACCAAGATACTGAGTTCTGGGCTAACTTGGATGATCCAGTATTGCAGATAACTTCGCAATCCATAACTGGTAATACTCTAGAAGATGGCACTGGCTCAGCTATAACAATCACGGTTAAAAACCGTCAGGTATTCTCCCAAGCCGTCAAGTATGTTTTAACTGCACCGACTACTGGGTATATAACAGCGTTCACTATAAATGGTCGTTCAGCCATAGTCGGAGAGTCGTTTGTCAGTAGATTGAAAGATGACTCATCAGTTACCGCTTTTCAGGAAAGACCATTAACCATAAATAACAAGTACATTCAAAACAGAACTTGGGCTAACAGTTACTCGCAGGTTATATTAGATAGATTTTCAGAACCCGATAACATAATAAAGATTACTATCCGAGCTATCCCTGAGTTACAACTTGGTGACCTTATAAGCTGGCAAGGACATTACTGGCGTGTTTACTCAATACGAGCAACGCTAGATAGAGGAGTTGGATTTGTACAAGACCTGTTGTTGGTCAAGCCAAGACTAGATTCATACTTTACGATTGGAGTTAGCGAAATAGGTGGAGCTGACCAGATAGCAGCCTAAGTTGGGTTGTTGACGATTTATCAATTAAGTATATAAAGGAGTTATATGAACGTAAAAGAATACAAAGTTACTTGCCTTAAATGCAAAAACTTTAATATTGTACCGATTGCTGATGATAGGAATGTAATGTGGAAAACTGCCGACAGGATTATCTCGGCTCGATACAGATTAGATGGACAATGGGGTTGGCAATGCGTTTGTGGTAACAACAACCTCTTAACTGAGCAAGAGGATAAGTATATTGAAAATAAACAGAGTCCTGATCCTAAACAAATATCAGAGATAGTTAAAAATCTAATACCAGACAACAGAAAATTGTTTGAGATGAGGAGTATATGATTAACTGTGGTTGTGGTTGTAACCACCAGCTAGAGCAATACGACTCAAGAGGGCGTGAACGCAAATATTTGCATGGTCATGCTGGGCGTGTGAAAAAAGTAATTGTGGACTGCTATTGTGGTTGCGGAACTACCTTTTTAGCTAAAGAAACCCAAGACAGAAAATATATAAAGAACCACCAGAATAAAATAGTTGGTTTTAAAAAAGGGTATACACCGCACAACAAGGGTAAACACTATATGCCCAAGAATATTGACCAAATATTAGAGATGGGGAAAAAATATAGATATGATGGGTCGGTTAAGGGAAAAGAACACCCGATGTATATTGACGGTAGAACCCCAGAAATGCAAAGACTTAGGCAAAAGTTTAGACAAACTATTAGCCCCATTGTTTTAGAACGAGACAACTATACCTGTGTTTTATGTAGTAAACGTGGCGGAGATCTGCACGTTGACCATATAAAAGGCTGGTCTAATTACCCAGACCTGAGATTTGACGCAAGCAACTGTCGAACACTTTGCGTTGAGTGTCATTATAAAGTTACATTTAACAAACCAAGACCAAGTAATTCGTCTTGGGGTAAAATAAAGAAAGTGAGGTACTGACATGGCTTATGCAAGCTGGTCAGTGGTGTTTTTGGTGAGCAACCAAGTGCTGCTAAATGGAATATTTTAGGAACTAATGATAGTACATTTAACACGTTGCTAGGAACATACGGAGTAAGAAACCCTTACTGTTTCCGTGCCTATGCTTCAGGAGCTACAACACTAGCAGATGGGGCTTCTACTGATATAGCATTTGCTACAGAGGATTATGATTACAATTCTAACTTTGCATCTTCAACGTACACAGCACCTGTAGCTGGGGTTTACCACTTTGACGCAGCTTTTACTTACGCAACAGCGATATCTACTGGAGTAATTGCTAACTGTCGAATAATGAAAGGCGGAGCATTAGCTCTTACGGGTACATCATCTGTACCAGTTACCAACGGAGCATATTCAGTATCGGGCGACCTACTTCTTGCACAGGGCGATACCATTAAAGCTGCGGGATACCATGATTCGGCTGGGAACGAAGATGTTGCTACTGGGACTACACAAACTTGGTTTAGCGGACACCTAGTGCACGCAGTTTGATTGGGATAATGAATGAACATGCTAAGAATCTGGAACAAAGTCAAGAAAACACCTACTTGCTGGGAGTGGACAGGAGCAGGGGCAAACAGTGTTAGGGGCTATGGTCTGTTTTGGTACGGGGGGAAGCTACAACAGGCTCACAGAGTTGTCTATACGCTCCTTGTAGGGGAAATACCAGAAGGATTGCAGCTTGACCACCTCTGTCGTAACAAGTCTTGTGTAAACCCAAACCACTTAGAGCCAGTAACGGCAAGAGTTAATACTCTGCGGAGTGATGGCATAACGGCTAAGTTAGCTTTACGGACGCATTGCAAAAACGGACACGAGTTTAATAGCGAAAATACTTCTTTTTTACCCAACAGAAGACGGTGCAAGATTTGCAATAGGAGTATTGCGAAGAAGTATTACTATAAACAAAAGACGGTATAGGATTATGTATGAATGAGAACTCCGTAGCACTAGCAGTTATCGCACTCGCAACTGGCATCTGTTCTGGATTCTTCGCTCTCGTTAATAAGCAGATAAAAATTCATGGTCAAATCGCACACGGTCTAGACAGACTAGCGAAAGCCCACGAGACAGGCAATAAAGAATCCGCAGAACGTAACGGACATCTTGGAGAATTAGTAACAGAACAA
>OFRG01000310.1_pt1 | contig 20298 bp, 18 predicted proteins | sample 1543071 | NCBI WGS metagenome assembly OFRG01 (sample SAMN07774222, study PRJEB24372) | wastewater metagenome | isolation source: WWTP Verbania (Effluent) | place: Italy: Verbania | collected 2015-12
CGTGAGCGTGGAGCCGTAGCCGCCCGTGAGCGTGGAGCGGTCGCCGCCCGTGAGCGTGGAGCGGTCGCCGCCCGTGAGCGTGGAGCCGTAGCCGCCCGTGAGCGTGGAGCGGTCGCCGCCCGTGAGCACCCGCCCGACGCAGCCCATACCGCACTGACCCCGAGAGACGAGAAAGGCGATTGCGTCAAGGCGACGGTCAAACGCCGTCGCGCCCTGCCCCACATGGGCGACAGTGGTCACGGGACATTTCACCTTGCCGTCGAGGTGCACGATGTCCGCCGTCGGCGTCTCGATTACGAGCCACTCGGCCGACTCAGACCAGTCGGCAAAGTCACCACTGCCCTCCCCGTGCAGAAAGCCGTGGAGGCCGTCACCACACACCGCGGCGGGGTCCCACCGCACGGGGCGCACCGTCGCGCCCACGGTGGACGACCACACGAATCCGCCGTGTGCGGTGAAGCCCGCGCCACATGTGCGCAGGAGGAGGGAGGTGGGTGATGGGACGGTGGCAACGGTCATGCCTTGATCGTCGCCCGCCTTCTGATCGGCGTCTAATCGGGGCTGGACGCGGTCCACTGCCCGCACTTTACGGACGGAACACCGTCAGACCACCCGCCGCTACCATCCTCGGCACGCCAGAAGTAGGCCGGACCACCGCCCGGCCCTCGGTTGCCGAACGCGGAATCGTCCTTGTTCCGAGTGCCATTCGGTCCTGTGGCAAATCCTCCAACAGGGGTCCGGGGCCCGATGCCGTCCCCGAGGGTCCGCTCCAACACGCACATTATTCGCCGTCGCATGCCCGATCGTCGCCCGGCACGGGAGGGAGGTCTAATCGGGGCTGGACCACGCGGCGCACGCGCTCTCCAGCGCCGCGACGGCCTCGGGCGAGATCGGGCCGCGCAGGTCGGCGAGCAGGGCGTCGGCGTCGAGGTCCCCCGCGACCGTGCGCCGGCAGCCGGGCGGGAGGCGGCGCGACGCGTAGGCCCTACGTACAGTTTCGCACGTGTCGACCGCGCCGCGCGGGTTCGGGCCTGCCGCGTCCCATGCGACGATGAGGCGCTCGGCCAGTTCCACGCGGACCCCGAAGTCGCCGAGGGTCATGGCCGCGTGGAAGGTCTTGCCCTCGCGCCCGCCCATCACGTGCTCGGCCTGCGCCAGCCAAGCGCGCCCGCGCCGGTCGGCCTCCGTCTCGTCGGCCCACGACTCGGGCACATTGCCGAACGCGTCGAAGTCGAGGCGCCCTACCCGGTCGGCGTCCACGGCGGCGAGGTCCAGCACCGGCAGGCGGTCCCCGAGGTCGGCCGTCCACTCGCTCACCGGCAGGGAGGCGCGATACCAGCCCCGGCCGCCGCGGTGGATGGACCCGGGGGCGTGGATCATCCCGCCGCGCGCCTTGACCGCGTACCCCGGCAGCGCCTCCTGCGACACGCACCCGAGGTCGACGCCGAACGGGGAGCGGTACCACAGGTGCGCACGGCCGGCGGTGGGGCTGCGGACCATGAGGGGGGTCTCGCCGTGGATCTCGAGCAGGCGCTCCACCTGCGCCGCGTCGTCCACGTCCAGGCCCACGAGGCGCCCCGACCCGGGCAGGAGGGCCCACGAGGTCGGGACGCCCCGGCGCTCACGCTCGGCGGCGAGGGAGGCGTGGTAGGCGTGCTCCGCCTCCGTGATGCGCGGCGACCCCGGCGAGTGCCAGCGGGCCCACTGCACCAGCGGCTTGCGGGTCGTGACCTCGCACGGGATCACGTTGACCCCGAGGGCGCGCGCGAGGTGGCGCGCCATTGAGTAGGACTGGTGGGCGGTGGGGAGGGTCACTTGGCCACCGGCGGACGCCGCGCGAAAGCGTGGTGGAAGTTGGCGGCATTCGTCACTACGGCATCGTCACGCTTCTGTCCGTCGATCCAATCACGGATCATTTTGCGATCCACCAGTTGCGAGCAGCCATTGACGAACGCGAGGCGCTGCCCATCGATGACCGCGAAGGCGACGGAGACACAGATCGGACGATTGGTGACTTTGCCGATCTCGCGCCAAAACCCCATGCTTTGCTCTTGCCATTGCCGCTTGAGCCCCGGCTTGGCGGCGTACACATAACCCGAGTTGTGGGCGTAACGCGCCCACAAGCCGAACATTTCCTCGCTGCTGGCCTCCACGATCGCGTCGCACTCCGTAAGGCTCGTGATGTCTTGCATGCCCCCGATCATTGCCTTCCGTGGCGATGGTGTCTAATCGGGTCACTGGCCCACGTAGCGCACCAGCACGGACCCGCGACCGATCGGCAGCAGCGTGACCCGGCCGCCGCGCTCCAGCGACTCGAGCGCCACGTCGAGGCGGGTCTGCCGGTCGCCGCCCTTGAGTTTGTCCCACGCACGCCCGTTCAAAGGGAGCGCGGCGTGGAGTTCGCGCTTGGTCAGTTCGCCGTGGGAGCGCACGATCCGCAGCACGGTCTCGGCGTCGTCCACCACCGGCGCGAAGGTGGCCCGCGCGTACACCGCGAGGGTGTGAGGCAGGGCGTATCCGTCCAGGAACCGGATCGCGCGCTCCACGTCCTGCGTTTCGACGAAGCCCCCGCCGACGATCCCGCCCCGGCGCATGATGGCGAGCAGCGTCGCCAGGCGGTGCGCGTGGTCAGCGAGGCGGCTGACGAACTCGGCCACCATCGAGCCGTCGTAGGCGCCGCCCTTTTTCGCGCTGTCCCGGGTGCGGGTCTGGTAGGCGAGGAGGGTCGCCTCGGCTGTTGGCGTGTACGTGAACTTCCACGGTCGGGCGGGCGTGAGCGGGTGGGGCTCGTCGGCCTCGACCTCCTCCGCGCGGCGCTCGGGGATCCCGTCGCCGTCCTCCGCGATCTCGCCGGGCGCGAACAGCAGGGCGCCGAGGAGGGTTTTGTAGGGGCCCTCGATCTCCGTATCCGTGGCGACCCCCGCGAAGGCCGCCGCGTGCTGGGCGCGCCTGACCGGGGCTTCGGCCGACGTGACGGCGCGGGGGCGCGAGATCAGGAACCGGGCGAGGAACCCACGGTCGGCCAGCGTGGCCAGCATGCGCGCGTCCTCGGGCGTCGTGGGCGTGAGGACCCCGAGCTGCAACGGCAGCCACACGGTCGCGCGGTAGTCCGGGAAGCGGTGCAGGTCGCCGCGCTGTTCGGCCCCGACCGTCGAGTTCGCGTACTGTTCGCCCGTGAACCCGCACAGCAGGGGCGCGATGTCGCCTTTGCCGTTCTCGCCGACGAAGGTCCACAGCGTCTCCTTGCCCTCATCCGGGAAACATGCGACGAAGCCGCCGATCTCCATTTCGCGCATGTACTGCGCGCTGGTGATCTTGCCGACCTGCAGCCAGCCCGGAACGGGCACGGGCTTGACCTTGATCTCGTTGTTGAGCCGGTGGATCTCCGCGCCGAGTTCGCGGGTGCGGACGACATCGACCACGGCGGCGCGCTTGAGTTTGCGCAGTTCGTCCTCGCGGATCTTGCGCTCCACCACGAGTTCTTCGACCCGGCCGCCGGATTTGGCGGCGAGCCTGGTGTGCCAGTTCGCTACCGCGCCGTTCGCGTGCTTCGTGAGCATGCCCCCCTGACACGCCTTGCGCACCCGGGATTTGTTCTCACCGCTGGCCACCTCCGCGGCAAGGAACAGGTTGGGCGGGTTCTTCCATGTGCCGCAGTGACCGATCGCTTTGACGGCGACCGCCGCCGAGAAGATGGCGAGGATGGTCATCACCGGCAGGTCGGGCCCACACACGACCTCGCCCGCCACCCACCGCGCCATGCGCGCCACCTGAGGCGAGCCGCCGAAGAGATCGTCCACGTCGATCTCCGGCACGGTCGGCGGTGACTCCGGCGGCGCCTCCCCCGGATCCCCGACCTTCCACGCGTAATCCCGCGCCCCGAGGTGGGCGTTTACATCCGTGACTTTGGTCGCAGTTCCGAGCAGGAGCGCGATTTCTTCAGGCGTCGCGCCCCGGTGCCGCATCGTCCGGCAGGCTGCCGCGAAGGCGGCGAGCATCGGGTCGGCGGTGCCTGTCTCCAGCGCGAGGCGGGCGGCATCACGGGCGGGATTTTGGGTGCGGGACGGGGCTGGGCTAGTCACCGGTCGATCGTCGCAGGTCCGGCGGGAGGCGTCCAATCGAGACCCGCCGCCGTCCACCCTCGCTCAACTCCGGTTCCATTGCGGTGCGTCCTGTTATTCGGTGAGGGGTGGGGTCCCAAAAACAAGAGCCCCCAGGGCCCCTAACACGAGGCTAAATAAAAAGACAAAAGTAACATTTCAAACATTGCTGCTGTTCCTGCTGCTCTCGTTCTTTTGTTCAAATTTTAGACGCAACTCCCCCTCCCATCATATTCCATAGGATGGGGGGAGGCTAGCACCCTCCGCCGGGCCTGTCAAGGGGCGGCCTGTGGCGTGCTGGGCGGGTGGGGCCGGACACCGAATCACAGGACGTACGAGAGTGGAACCGGAGTGCAGCGTGTGTAGAGTGGGACTGCTCTGTGACTGGAGTTTGCGCCTACGCCCCGATTAGACGCCGCTGCGGGCATTTGCGACGATCGACGGGTGACTTGGATCCCCGTCCCACCCATCCCCATCGCCCGTGGGCGAATGTATCTCGGCGAGGGCTACCACGTGTGTCCGGAATCCGGCGACGTACGTTCGCCGCGCGGGCGCATCCTGGCGATGAGACCACCGGGCAAGCGAGCCGGGCTGGCCATCCACGTGTGGGGACACCTGCGCTCAGGTAAGCGTGCCCTGACCTGCACCACGGCCGCTCGCGTGATCGCGCTCGGGATGCTGGCGTCGGGGCTCGTTCACGCGCCGAACGATAACACGCACGTCCGCCGCGCGGTCTGCCTCGATCACCGCGAGCACCGCCCCCGCTGGACGAACCTCGGATGGCAGGGCCGCCTCGCCCAAGCCGTCGTCCCCCTGACCCTCACCGCCGCGGGGCTCGCCCTCCTCGGCCACCCGGAGCCCCGATGAACCGCACCACGAGCCCCGCCATTGAACGATCGGACCCCGGGAGCGGCGACCCCCGCCCCGCGACCTTGCGCCTCGCCACGGGGCCCACGCTTCGCCGTGTGAACGGGTCGAGTGTGGGCACCCTGCACCGCTGCCCGTGGCAGTGGCACCTGCGGGAAGTGCGCAAACTACAGCGCCGGGAGGGGGAAGCAAAACCCGGGACCGTGTGGGGGACTGCCTACCACGCGGCGATCGCGGCGCTCCTGTCCGAGCGCGCTCTCCGCGAGCACCCCGAGACGCTCGGAAGCTTCCACCGGGGCCCGCATCACTTCGACGCCGCGCAAGCCGCCCTCGCTGAGCGGGGCATCGCGCCCGAGGATGAGTTGGCGTGGCGCAAGACCGTGCGCGTCGCCGCCGACGTGTGCGAGGAGGCCGCGGCCGCAGCCGAGGAGGTCGACGCGTGGCTCGCTGCCGCAGGGTGGCGGGTTGCCGTGGTCCCGCTCGGACTCGGCGGCGCGATGGTGCCGGCGGTGGAGCTCCGCCTCGGTGCCGACTTTACTGCGGGGGGCGTGGCGTTCGGGGGCGACGGGCGGTGCGACACCCTGCTCGTGGATCCGCGCGGCCGCCTCTGCCTCGTGGACCACAAGACCGTCGACCGCTGGCCGGAGGGTGCTGGCGACGCGCTCCTGCGCGACGAGGTCAACGGCGTCGACCTGCGCGACGACTTCCAGGCGCGCTTTTACCTCGACATGCTCGAGGCCGTGGGGGTCCGCGTCGACCGCGTCCTGCACCTCGTCAGGCGCGCGACCGTACCGAAGCCCCCGCCGCTGGTCTACAAGCCGACCGACAAGCGCCACGGGCCGAGCCGCGCAAAGGACGTGGAGACGACTCCCGACCTGTACCGCGCCGCCGTGATCGAGTGCGGGAAGGACCCCGAGGACTACGCCGCCGAGATCGCCGCGGCGGGGCTGGTGCGGTGGCAGGCGTGGGCCACGGTCGAGATCAACGCCCACGCCCGGCGGCTCACTCTGCCCGTCGTGGCTGCCGCGGTGCAGCGGATGGACGCGTATTCTCGTATGGCGGCCGATGACGTACCGCGCCATCACGTCGCCGGTCGGCACCCGGGTTCCTGTGCACGCTGCCCCGACCGCGAACTGTGCGTTGCCGAGGCACGTGGGGCCCGATTAGACGCGGATCTCGAAATTGAGGGAAGATACGTCATCGCAACCGATCGCTACCCCGACGCTACCCACGTCGACCTGGAGACCGCCGATGAATGACACCGCAACCCCGATCCGCAAACGCTCCGGCCCAAACCGCCGGGTCATCCTGTGGGCCCGCCCCGACTTCGGCAAGACGACCCTCGCCCTCTCGCTGATCTCCGACGTGCAGGACGCCCGCTGGCGCTGGACGGCGCTGATCGACGGCGACGAGTCGGCCGCGTCGGTCGGCCATCTGTTCGCCGATCCGAGCGTCGCCCGCCACTTCCCCGTCGATCTCGACTGGCGCGAGTTCGTCAAGGCGATCGACGCCCTCCTCCCCGCGGTCGCGTCCGGCGAGTGCGGCGCGGTGGTCCTCGAGGGCCTGTGCCCGCTGTACGACTTCCTCGTCGGCGGGTCCTTCGGCGAGAACCCCGAGGAGGTGGAGGCCGGCGGCAACGCGATGTCCCGCCTCTACACCGGCCCCTCGGCCAAACTCCGCGCCGTGCACACCGCGATCACGCGGCTGTATCAGGCCGCCCCCAAGAATAGTGGGTTCGTGTGCGTGATTACCATGCACGCGAAGAACATCGGCGGGATGGGCAAGCCGCCGGTGTGGGAGCCCGACGTGTCCTTCGGCGTGTGGGACGAGTTCTGGCGCATGACGCCGATCGCCGTCGAGCTGGACCGCTTCGGCGACGGCGCGCCCCGCCTCGTGTTCGAGGACCCCGGCCACAAGATCCGCCGGATCAAAAACAGCGTCGCCCGCGACCGCCTGCGGCAGCTCGTCGCCAGCGGCAAGCCCGAGGACCTGCGCAAGTTCTCCACGCTCCCCGCCTTCCTCGACCTCCTGCGCGGCGCCGAGTCCTTCGCAGCAAAGCAGCAGGTCGCCCGCCAGGCCGCCGCCAACAAACCCGCCCCCGCGCCCACCCCGACCCCCGAACCCGTCCCCCTCGCCGCCTGACCCTCCCCAGCCCCGATTAGACGCCCCCGCGGCAACGCGGGATGATGCCCAAACACCAGCCCACGGAGCCCACGACATGCAGCCCGACCAGACCCCCGACCTCACCATCCCCGCGCCCGACTTCACCACGCCGATCGAGGGCACCCCCATCATCGACCCCGCCGCCAAGCAGTTCGCCGACGACGCGTTCTCCGCCGACGGCGTGGACGACTTCGGCTCCGCAGGCGAGTTCACCGGCACCCTCCCCGGCGAGCAGGCCCCCAGCACCGGCGCCCCCGCGAGTAACATCGACGCCCTGCTCGCCGGGATCGACATGAAGGACCCCCTCGACGCCTTCGAGGTCGGCAAGCGGGTGAAGTTCACCGGCAACGTGCTCGGCGTCAAGGAGTGGAGCGGCACGGGCCGCGTCGCCCTGATCGTCGACATCATGCCGACCTCGCCGCCGCAGTGCGTCGCCCTCGGGCGCCAGTCGGAGTTCTGCGACATCGTCGGCAAGGGCGCGGCCGAGGGACTCGCCAAGTTGCGCGCGCTGGCCAAGTCGGCCAAGACCCCGCCGGACAAGCCGTCGATGCTCGTCGGCAAGGAGATCGCCGCCAGCATGTCCAAGTCCAAGAAGGGCGACAAGATGTTCCTGAACTTCTGACCTCCGCGGTCAGCCTTGCCGGGACAGCACCGGCCCGATAGCCGGCAAGTGACACTGGCGACACGCCCATGGGGTCCTATCGCGGACCTCGGGAAAGAGGGGTCCGATTCCCGCTGTTGGCTGCTACCCGCGGCGCCCCGTTTAGACGTGGGCGCCGCGGGCGTTTAGCATGGTCCTATGCTGAATCCTCCCCGCATTGTGGCCACGTGGGCGGCCGACCTTCGCTACTCGCCCGAGGTGTTCGCGCAGGTGCGTTTGCTGGAAGCCGCGGTCGTGTCGGCATGCAAGCGGGGATCTGCCCGACGTGCACCGCTGACCTGATTAGACCTCGATCCCGCCGCCTGCGACCGTGGCGGGATGCAGCGCTGTGTATCGATCGACGCCGAGTGGCACTCCCTGACCGGCGCCCTGACCTGCATGCAGGTCTGCGACCTCCGGGCCGACGGCACCACCGGCGCCCCCCGCGTGCTGCCGGCGTGGGCGAGCGCCTGCGACGAGGCCGCGACGATGCTGCGCCGGGACCTCACGGATCCGGAGTGCGTCATGCTCGGCCACAACGTCGCGGGCGACCTGCTGGCCTTCGCCTCCGAGTGGGGCCTGCTGCGCGAGTTGGAGACCGCCTACACCGCCGGCCGGATCCGGTGCACCTACCTCGCGCAGATCTTGACTAACATCGCCTGGCCCGGCCGCCCGACGTGGGTGTGGCTACCCAGCGAGGCGACCGCCGACGAGGACGAGGAGACCGACCCCGACGCCCCCGGCCACGTGGCCCGGTGGGAGAACCGGCGCCGCGGCTTCTGGGCCCTCCGCAAGTTCGCCCCGCACGCGACCCTCGGCGAGATCGAGATCACGGACGACGACGCCGACGGCGGCCGGGGCGTGCGGGTCAAGTCCGGCCTCGGCGACCTGCTGCTCCGCCACCTCGGCCTCGACATCACCGCCGACAAAAAGGGGGCCGACTCGTGGCGCCTCCGATACGGCGAACTGATCGGCGTGCCGATCGCGGAGTGGCCCCCGGAGGCGCTCCGCTACGCGCTCGAGGATCCGGTCCACGCCGCCCAGCTCCGGGTCGCGCAGGCCCGCCGCCCCCGCGCCCCGTACGACGGCGCTTGGGTGGACGTGTTCTACCCGCCGAAGGGCTCGCCTCCGTGGGCCCCCTTCCGATGTGAGCAGATCGAAGCGTGGGCCCACCTCGCCCTCGTGGACATGGCCGGGCCGGGCATGATGCTGGACTCCGCCCGCGTCGACGCCGGCCGCGAGCGGCTGCGCAAGGTGGCCGAGGTGGCCGAGGTCGTGGCGGTGGCGACCGGCGTGGTGCGCCTCGACGTGCACCACGACGCGGCTGCCGCAGCGGAGGCGGGCCTCGTCGCTTGGGCCGTCACCCACGACCGGGCCGCCGCGAAAGCCGCCGGGTTCGATCCCGCGTGGACCCGCGGCCTGTTCGACGCCGCCCGCGAACTCGCCGCCACCCGCGACGCCGCCCTCGACTTCCTGGTCGCCGCCCACCCGTGGATCCGCGTGGAGGTCAAGCGCGACGCCGCCGCGATCCGCGAGGTGTTCGCCGCCGCGAAGGGGCTCGCCGCCCAACGCGACGCCAACGCCCTCGCCGCCCTGCAGGTCGCCCACCCGTGGATCAGCGTTGACCGGGTCAAGTGCGACGACGAGGTCCGCGAGCGGGCGACCGAAGCCTACAAGGCCGCCGGGTGGCACGAGTTGCCCCGCACCGCGAGCGGGGCCGTGAGCGCTGGCGCCGACAACCTCGTCCGCGTCGTGACCACCGCCGACCGCGAGACGTGGTGCGAAGAACACCCCGACGCCGACCCCGCGACCTTCGACGCGGCGGCCGAGGACCTGCGCGCCATCATGGGTCCCGACCTGCTCGCCCGGTTGCAGCAGTGGACCGACGCGGGCGAACTCGATCGGCTCGAGCGAGCGCTGCGTGCCGCGCAGGATCCGGGTCTCGCCAGCCACCTCGCGCGCCAGAAGTCGCAGACGTTCGACGGGTCCTTCCTCGCGCCGATCAGTGCCGCCGTCCGCGAGGAGAAGCGGGCCGCGGAGCAGGAGCGCTACGAGACCGCCAACGCCCGGCCGCTCACCCCCGACGAACTGGCCCACCTGTGCGCCAAGTGGGCCCCCGAGGGTCCGGCGCGGTACGGCGTGAGCCCCTGCAAGTCCACCACCCGCGCCGGCCTCCGCGGCGACGTGCGACAGAACATGCCCAAAGCCGGCGGCGTGCGCGAGTGCTACGTGCCCCGCCCCGGGAAGGTGCTGGTCGCCGTGGACTACGCCGCCTGCGAACTCTCGTGCCAGGCGGACAACCTAGACGACCTCGTGGTGCGGCAGGTGCTTCACGCAACGGGGTACTCGACGCTGGGGCAGGCCATCCGCGCGGGCGACGACTGTCACCTCCGGGTCGTGGCGACCCTGCGCGACGAGCCCTACGGCGAGATCGCTCCGTTCTACAAGCGGGTCAAGAAGTTGGGCGCTGACGCCGAGCCGTGGGAGCGCGCCGAGTGGGCCATCATGGATCGCCAACGGGCCGGCGGGAAAGAGGCCAACTTCGGCTTCTGGGGCGGCATGGGCCCCAAAAAGTTCGCCTTCCTGCAGGCCCGCAAAGGCAACCCGATCACGGAGGGTTTCGCCCGCGACCTGCGGACGGGGTGGATCGGCACGTGGGACCCCGAGGCCACGGTGTATTTCAAACTGGCCAACGACGCGACCACGTCCGGCGGCATGCTCACCGGCGCCACGGTGGTGCATGCCCCCAACGGCCACGTCCGCGGCTCCGTCGATTATTGCCAGTGGGCAAATACGCACTTTCAGTTCAAGGCCGCGCGCGGCGCGAAGTGGGCGGCGATCATGCTGCGCCGCGCCTGCAAGTTTGACCCCGCCTCCCCCCTGTTCGGCGTCGCCGTCCCCCTCATCTTCATCCACGACGAGTTCGTGGTGGAGGTCGACGCTGACGCGGTCGACGCTCACCCCCACGAGGACCCGCGCTCCCCCGTCGCCGAGATCGGCCGCATCATGCGCGCTGGGATGGCCAAGGTCGTCAACACGCCGGTCAAGACCGAGGCGACCGTCCACCGCACCTGCTGGTCAAAGTGACGCCCAGCCCCGATTAGACGCCCCTCCGCAGCCATTCGACAATGACGGGATGCACGTCCTCTCCCTCGCCGGCCCCAAGGGATCCGGCAAAAACACCCTCGCCACCTTCATCCGCGAAGCCCTCGATTGGTGTGGTGTGATCGATCATGACGAGGTCGCCTTCGCCGACCCGATGCGGTGGGCCTGCGACGCGATCGGGATCCCCGCCGACGTGACCCGCGAGCGCAAGACGGAGGTCTCGGGCCACGTCAACGGGGCCACCGGCCGGGAGGTGCTGGTCGCACTCGGCGAGTGCATGCGTTCGCTCGCGCCCGACTTCTGGGCGGACCACATGGGCCACCGCCTGAACGCGATCGCCCACGGCGAGCCCGACGCGATCGTCATCGTGACCGACACACGGCGCGACAACGAGGTCGCCGTCCTTGAAGCGTGGGCCAGCGTCGACGCGGGCCGCCACCTGGCGAAGCTGTGGATCGAGCGCCCCGGCCACGAGGCCGACGAGGTCCTCGAGTCGACGGTGCGGGCCCGCTGCATCGTCTTGTCCAACGCCGGCAGCCTCGCCGACCTCCGCGCGAAGGCCGAGGGGATCGCCGACTGGCTGGCCGGCGAGACGGCGCAGGTGGCGTTGTGATCGTGCACGTGGGGATCGACCCCGGCACCACCGGCGCCGTCGCTGCGCTGGACGACGCTGGCGACGTGCTCGGCCTGTGGGACATGCCGACGGCCGAGCTCGGCGCCAAGACCAAGGCGGGGCACGTGCGCATCGTGGACGCCGCCGCCCTCGCCCGCATCCTGACGCTTCCCGCGAAGGGAGCAAACACGATCCGCGTCACGATCGAGCGCGTGTCGGCGCGACCGGGGCAGGGCGTCTCCTCCGTGTTCACCTTCGGGGGCGCCTACCACACGGCCCGCGCCGTCGTGGAGTGCATGGCGTTCTGGCACGGCGTTGGGATCGAGACCCACCCCGAGCCCGAGTGTGCGACCGGGGTGTCGGCCGTGAACCTCGTGCAGCCGCAAGCGTGGCGCAAGTCGGCGGGGCTGCCGGCCGGAGCGGACAAGCCCGCGTACCACGCCGAGGCGGTGAAGCGCTGGCCGACCGCCGACCTGTGGGGCCCGAAGCGAGGGCCCAAACTCGACCGGGCCGCGGCCCTGCTCATCGCCGACCACGCCCGGCGGCTCGCGCTCGAGACCCGGGAGGCAGCGTGATCGCCTTCGTGGTGCTCATGCTGTGGACCACGGATCCGTGGCGCCACTCCGTCCACGTCGCCCGCCTGTGGTCGTGGTGCAACCTCATCGCGTGGGCTGCTCGCCCCGATTAGACCAGCCCAAACCACCTCGGATATCCTCGTCGTGATGAAACCTTCCGCTCCGATGTTCGCCCCGGGTGGCCGCAAGCCGCTGTCCCCCGCCGCAATCGCCGCCCACAAGCGGGCGAACATCGGAGCGGAGTCGTGGGCCGCACCGGCCGGCAAGCCGACGAGGGCGCGCCGGATCATGTTCCTCGGCGACGTGCACCTGCCGCACTACGACGTGCAGGCCGTCGCCGTCGCGCTCGCCGCAATCCGGGCGTGGCAACCCGACGAGGTGTGGCAGGCGGGCGACCTGTGCGAAGCGGGGCAGTGGAGCCGCCACGGTCGCAGGGCGCGGACGGACGACAAGGCCGTCGCGTGGCAACATGAGCTCGCCCTCGCCGCCCACTTCTGGGACGAGATCCATAGCGCCGCCCCACGCGCCGCCTGTCACTGGCGCCTCGGAAATCACGAGGGCCGTGTCGAGCGTGAACTCCTCCTCGTGCCGTGGGGCGAGGGCATCGCCGATCTCGTGAGCCCCGAGACGGTGGTCGGTACCTCGCGCCCGTGGCTCAAGATTCACCCGTACAACACGCGATCGAACTCGAAGCCCCTGCACGTCCTACCCGACCTCGTGGCCCCGCACGGTGCAGCGTGTGGGGTCCACGCGACCGCCGCCCACCTCCCGCTGTTCGCGCCGTATAGCGTGCTTCACGGCCACACCCACCGCGTCGCTCACGTGGTCCGCGTGCTCGCCAACGGGACCGCCCAACACTCACTCTCGCCCGGCTGTCTCTCGCAACTCCAGCCCGCGTGGGCCGGTGAACGGCCGACCGGGTGGGGTCACGGCCTGGGCTCGATCTACGTCCGTCCCGACCTGACGTGGTCGCCGCACCTCATTTCGATCCACAACGGCCGTTGCTTCCTGCCGACCGGCGAGGACATCCGGGCCTGATTGGACCTCGCCCCGGTGAGCGCCGATCCTTGCGGCATGCTGCGAATCGGCCTCGACACCACCCGCGCCTCCCCCGAACTCCGCGCCATCGTGGAGAACTACACCAACCACCTGACCATCACCGGGCCGCATCTTGGCACGCGACAGATCCCTTACTGGGTTTTGGCCGAGGACGACGCCGAGGCCGCGTGGGCGGCCCTGCAGGCGATGCCTAACGATGCCTTGCTGCCGTGGCATCGCCTCGTCGCCGGGCAGGTCACGCTCGAGACCCGCGGCCCGCTCGACATGATGCGGCAGGCGACGGGGATCGAGACGTGGCTCGTGGTGCGGGGCGACCTCGCCGAGCAGTACACGCCGACCACGGACGGCCCCGGTACCCCGATCGCCGTCGCGGCCTGATTAGACCTCCCGCGCTGGCCGAGCGACGATCGGGCTATGAACCTCGCCGCCCACCTGCACCGCCAGCGCGAATGGTCCGAGCGCACCTTCGGCCCCGGCCCCCGCACCGCCGCCCTTGTGGACCACATCCACAAGGAAACCCTCGAGATCGTCCTCGCCCCCGCCGACCCCGAGGAGTGGATCGACGTGGCGATCCTCGCCTTCGACGGCGCCCTCCGCACAGGCGCGACTCCCGAGCAGATCGTCGAGATCCTGACCGGCAAGCAAGCCAAGAACGAAGTGCGCCGCTGGCCGGACCCCACCGTCGCCGACTCCGACAAGGCCGCGGAGCACCTGCGCCCCGAGGCCCCAACGCCCCACGTGTTCAAGGTCGGCGACCGGGTCCGGTTCGCCCGCCGCGTGGGTGCAGAGAGTGAGCACACCGATGCCCCGCCGATCGGGTGGGCGGGTGTCATCGACGAGGACGACGGGAGTGAGTTGCCGTTGCGCGTGGTGGGTGAGGTGTGGGCACGGGGTCGCCAGTGGTCGTGGTGGTTCGTTCACGCAGCGCTGGACCCTGCGATGTCTGCCTAGCCTCCGGGCGTGATCAACCTCGATCCGCTGGCGACGCTCCGGGAGGCACAGGCCACCCTCGCCGTCGCTGGCCGAAGCGGGATCGAGGGCCTCGGGGTCGCCTGTTACCGCGAATGGAAACTGCGCCGCGTCGGGCACGTGATCAGTGACTTCCTCGAGTTGTCCTTGCTCGCGGCGCGGGGGCAGCCGGGCGGGGTGAAGCTGGGCGTGATCGAGGTGGCGCCACGCTCCGGCAAGACCCTGCGCGCCGCCGTCCTCGCACCGGCCCGTGGGCTCGGCCTCGACCCCCACTTGCAGATCGTGGCGGGCTGTCACTCGCGCGAGCTCGCCGGGCGCAACGTCCGTGACTGCCGCCAGATCATGCAGGTGCCGGCGTACAGCGACTCGTTTCGCACGCGTCTGCGCTCGACGGTCCACGCCCCCGGCCAGCTCCGCACGCACGCAGAGGATCGGGCGACCATGTTCCGCACCCTCTACCAGACCAAAAACGGCGAGGTGGCTGCCGGGGACGGGTACTACCTCTCGACCTCGCTCGCGTCGGGCCTCACGGGCTGGGGTTTCCACCTGGGGATCTGCGATGACCTGATCGCCAGCGACGCCGACGTAACCGAGACCAATCTCGAGCAGGTGTGGGGTTGGTATCAGTCCGTTTTCTGGACCCGGCAGCACGCCGAGCGGAGCGCGATTATCCTCATGGGGACCCGCTGGCATCCCGCCGATCCGATCGGGCGGGCGATCGCGCAGTGGGAGGCCGCTGGGATGGCCTACTACCGCTGCCGCCTTCCGGCGCTGCTGGACGAGGATCTGCCCGCCGACTCCTATGATTGGCGCGAACCCGGCGAGTGGCTCATCGACGAGCCGAGGTGGGTCGAGCACTACGAGCGCTCACGCCTCGTGATGGAGCCGGAACGGTGGGAGGCGATGTATCAGCAGCGCCCCATGCGCGCGGGCGGCAACCTGTTCCGCGAGGCCGACTTCGGGCGCTACGACCCGCGCGCGCTCCTGGACTACGACGCGGTGGTGATCAGCGTCGACCCCGCCAGCAAAAAGACGGGCGCGAGCCGCTGCGCCCTCGGGGTGTGGGGCATCGGCGCCGGCCGCTTGGACCGTCTCGATCAGGTGGTCGGCCGGTGGGATTATGCCGATTTTGAGCGGGCCTTCGTCAACCTGTGCGTCAAGTGGCCCGAGGCGACGGTCAAACTGATCGAGGACACGAGCAACGGCGTGCCGCTTCTGTCCCGCCTCCGCTCCGCCGACACGGCCGAGTTGCAGTGGGCCGCGCAGGGCCTCACGGCGATCAAACCCCCCGCCTCCTCGAAAGAGACGCGAGCGACCGTGGCGCTGCCGGACGTGCGCGCTGGCCGGGTCCGCCTCCCCAGCACCACGCACGGCAAGATCTCGTCCACGTGGGTCAAGGAGTACCTCGCCGAAATGGCGCGCTTCCCGGCAGCCCCGAACGACCTCGCGGACGAGACCACGCAGGTTATCCAGTGGGCGCGCGAATCCGGGTTCTTTCGCGTCGTGGCCTGATACGGCTCCCTAGCCTCGCCCCGTGTCCCGTCCCCGCCGATCCGCCGCCACGACCCCGAAACACGCGGCCCAGCGAACCGACGCCGTCCTCGACCCCATGGCCAGCAACTTCGGGCCGGCGGGGTCCAGCGCCCTGTACAACCCGGAGACGGGGCAGGGCATCGCCGGTCGGGACACGGGCGTCGCCTACCGCTGGCGCTCCCCCCGGCGCTTGAGCGACATCGAGATCGAGGCGATCACGGTCGACGGGATCGGGCGGCGCGGCATTGCGATCCGGGGGTGGGAGGCGACGCGCCAGTGGGGTCGGGTGCAAGCGCCCCGCTCGCCGCTCGACGCTAACGCCACGACGACGATCCTGCAGTGGCTCGAACAGCGCGCCGAGCACCTCCACTTGCGCGCCCGTATCGCCGACCTGCAGCGGGAGCGCGAGCGGTGGGGCGACGCCGCCCTCGTGACCGCCGTGGGGGCCGACCCGGCGACGTGGCAGCGCCCGGTGAATCCCGCCGATGACGTGGACGCCGTTCGGGTGCGCTCGCTCCGGGTCCTGCGCGGCCGGGGCAAGGACTACCGCCCGACCTCGATGCACACCCACGATGCCGCCGAGTGGGGCGAGGTGAGCGAGATCGTCATGCGGACGCTGGCCCTCCCCGCCAGCCCCGAGGACGAGTTCCATTACGGGAGCATGAATCTCGGCCGCAACTCCCGCGGCGAGGTCAAGATCCACGCGTCGCGCTTCCACATTCTGCGCACCATCGACGGCCGCTCCGACCTCGACGGCGTCAGTCAGCGCCTCGCCGAACTCCTCGCCGCCGCCCGTGGTGCCGCCCGCATCGCCGCCCGCCCCGCGATCCCCTACATCGAGGGCCGAAACATCGGCGCCCAGCTCCGCGCGAACCGGGACCGCGCCCGCGGCATGTACGGCCAGGCGCACGCCGAAGCCGACGAGGGCACGCCCCTGCTCATGGATCTGGCCGCGAACGAAAAGGCGGGCTACGTCGGGCCGCCGGGCGGGTTGTCCGTCGTGGAGCCGATCACGGGCCTCGGCTTCATGTTGTCCGCCGCGTGGGGGATCCCCATGACCCTGCTCTTTGGCATGAGCCCCAGCGGACTCGGCGGCGACGGGTCCTCCGAGCGCGACAACTGGCACAACGTCGTCCGCAAGGTGCAGGCCGAACTCGAGCCCGCCGTCCTCGAGGTGTACCGCGCGCTGGCGATCGAACTCGCCGCCAACCTCCGCGCTCTCGCCCGGCAGGACACGATCGCCAACCGTCTCGACCTCGCCGCCAAGCGCCTCCGCATGGCCGACGTTGCGGCGAAACTGGACCTGCGCTTCTCGTGGGCCCCGCTGCGGGTCCTCGACGCCATCGAGGAGGCCGAATACCGCCTCAAGACCGCGCAGTGGCAAACCGCCTACCTCGACAAGAATGTGATCCGCGCCGACGAGATCCGCGCCTCCGTGTTCGGCGGTGAGTCCTTCGCCGTGGACATCACCCCCACAAAGCCCGCGGGTGACGAGCCACAAAAGCCCCTCGCGGTCGGCACGTCACAGGCCGCGCTCGCGGTGGTCCAAGCGTTCTACGCGGGCACGATCCCCGCCGGTGCCGCGCGGGCGATGCTGTCCGCCCTCGACCCGGCCCTCGCCGCCGCCGCCGTAACGATCATCGACGAGGTGAGCACGGTCCCAAACCCCACGGCGCCGCCGACCCCGGCAGCCCCCATCGCCACGGCCGACGAGCCCACGCTCGAGCCCATGTGGACGGAGCCGGAGATCCGGGACGCGCTGCGGGTTGGCAAGCGGACGATCGCCCGGTGGGTGGAGGAGGGCAAACTCCGCGCCTTCGACGCCGGCAACGGACGCCGACGCTACCGCAAGGCTGAGGTGGTCGCGCTGTACAACGGCGACCCCGAGGCGCAGCAGGAGGCCGAGGCCGCCCCCGACGAGGCCGCGGCTGCCTAGCCTCCGGGCGTGCTCTCGATCCCGCTCCGCCAACACAACGCCGGCCGTCGGGCCCCTCCCGATCTGCTCGTGATCCACTGGTCGGCGGGGCCGGGCGAGGCGGTGCAGGTGGCGCGGTACTTCGCGCGCAACCCCAAGCGCGAGGCGTCCTACCATCGCGCGATCGGCCGCGACGGCGCGGTGGTCTCCATGGTGGACCTCGCCGACACCGCCTGGCACGCGGGCGACGGTACGGCGTGGGATGGCCGCCGGGTCAACGACCGCTCCGTGGGCCTGTGCCTGTGTCTGCGCGGGTACGTGACCCCCGAGTGGGCCGCGGCGCACCCCGAGCGCGTCCTCCGTGCGCCCCACCTGAAACCGAACGTGCGCTCGATCTTGTGGGAGCGCCCGACGCCCGCGCAGGTGCTCGCCCTCCGCACCCAGATCGCCGAGGTCGCCACCGCGCAGCCCTCGATCCGCTTCGTCTGCGGCCACGACGATCTGACCCGCGGCAAGATCGACCCCGGCCCGATCCTCGACGGGATCGACCTCGGCCTCGAGGCGCTGGGCCTGCGCCGCGTGCGTCGCCGGTGGGACCTCCCCAGCGCCCCGTGGGAGGGCTTCGACGCCCCCGCCGCGCCGACGGTGCCCGCCCCGCCCAGCGACCTGCCACGGGCCCCCAGCGCGCCCGCCCCGGCAGCCCCGCCCGCGCGCGATTACGACGGCCCGATTGAGGTGTTGGAGTGCATCGAGCCTGTAGCGTGTGAGGACCTCCCCACGATCTGCGAAGCGTCGGGGGTATAACGCCAGTGGAGGTCGTGGCCTCCTCCCCCAAGATCAAGCGGTCCCCCCGAGGCCGATCCAACGAACTCGCCCACTACCTCACCCGCTGCGGCGTCCCCGAGACCCCGCCCCGCCCGCTGCGCATCGTCCTCGAGGACGACGTGACCCGCACGCGCCGGGCCCTGCGAGCGATGATGCGCCGCTCGCGTCTGCTCGTGGATTGGTCCGGCCAGCACGCCGACGATCTCGCCCGCCTCACGGCCGCCGTCCCCGAGCCCCACCGCTCCGTCGCGCTCGCCGCGGTCAAGCGCAAGACCCTGCCGCCGGCCGGAGGGCCCCGTCTCGCTCGTCTGCTGGCCGAGGCCCTGGTCGCGCGGAACCGCTGCACGGAGGCGCACCTCCGCCTCGCGGTCGAATACGCCCTCGGGGTCGATCCGCGCACGGACGCGATCTCGCGCCTCCCGTCCGCCGATCTGGTGCAAGAGTGCATGTGCGCGGTCCAGCACACGGCCGAGGTGTACGACCGTTGGCGCAAGGCCCCGGTTCACTCCAGCTTCGCAAACGCCGCCGCGTGGTGGCTGCGGCACTTCGCCGAGAAGGCCCTCCGCGAGCAGGGCCACGACTTCCGGCCGCCGGGCGCGGCGCTGTCCTCCCGCACCCGCGTGCTCCGGGCCGTCGACTCCATCGAGTCCGCGACCGGCCAGCGCCCGACCCCCGAGCAGGTGGCCGCCGCGTCAGGCAAGCCCGCCCGGATCTGCGCGCAGGTGATGGAGTGGGGCGCAGGCGGGTTCGTGTTCGCCAGCGCCGATCGGCTGATTCAGCACGGCGACACGACGACGCCGTGGATCGAGTTGCAGGCCACCCCCGAACCCGACGCCGACGACGAGCAGGGGCGGGTGCGCTCGGACGCGGTCGGGTCGGCCCTCGACCTCCTGCCGGCCGCCGAGCGGGCGGTGCTGCGCGCGGTGCACGGGATGGATGCCCCCGGGATCTCCTCGCGCGAATACGCCAAGCGCACCGGCATCCCGCGCCAGACCGTCGACGCCCTGCTCGCGGCGGGTGAGACCGCGCTGCGGGAGGCCCTGCGGGTTTACGCCCCCGTAGCCTCCGCGGCGTGACCCGCCTCCGCCGTACCCTCGCCCTCCTGCTGATTGTCTGTTTAGTGACCGGGTGTCCACGCGACCCCGGCCCGGTAGACGCCACGACCGGCAGCAGCAGCACCAGCACCAGCACCACCACCACGGGTTCCGGTGCGGCCGACGCGCCGACCAGCACCAGCGGCGCAGCCGAGTGCGAATGCGAGCCCGCCGGACCTGCGTTTTGCCGTGCGATGACGGCCCTTTGCTGTTCGAAGGGGCTGGACTTCTCCGCGCAGGAGGGGCCCGACTTCTGCGCCGCTTACGCCAAGTGGTGCGCCGAGGGCACCAGCGGCGACACCTGCACCACCTGCATGTTCCTGCAGGCCACCTGTGACGAGTTCGCGCGCATGCCGGACCACTGCGCCGGGGTGCAGGAGGAATGCACGGCGCTGGCCTGCGTTGGGTAATCCCTGTCCTCACACTATCCCCAAGGTGTTGCAAATCGGCGGCGCCACGTGCACACCCAAGCCATGCAGCGCTTCGGACTCCTCACCCTGCTCGCCGTTCTCGCGTGTGAGCCCACCCCCACGACCACTACGAGCGGCGCCGACGAGACCACGTCGGCGGGAGAGTCGACCGCCGGGACGGACGACACCAGTGACACCAGCGACACCGGCGACACCGGTGCAGCGCCGACCACTGCCGACGAGACCACGGGTGACCCCGTCTCGACCTCGAGTGAGTCGACGGGTGACACATCCACGGACGAGACGGACGACACCACGAGCAGCCCGACCACCGGCGGAACACAGGTGTGCCCCGATCCACGGGGTGAGTGCCTGACCGGCGTGTGGTGTGTCGACCTCGCACTCTTCTGTGAGCGCATCGACCTCGCCG
>OFRG01000312.1_pt1 | contig 20278 bp, 16 predicted proteins | sample 1543071 | NCBI WGS metagenome assembly OFRG01 (sample SAMN07774222, study PRJEB24372) | wastewater metagenome | isolation source: WWTP Verbania (Effluent) | place: Italy: Verbania | collected 2015-12
TAAAATTATTTTTCATATTAATACATTATTTCTAACGGGGCAGGTTAACATTTACCCTTACGATATTTCTTACCTTGCTTAAACACTTCCAAAACGTATGAAAATGGGACAATACTCATAAAATATTTAAAGTCAACAAAACTTCGCATAATCCATGGAATAAAACCTGAGATGGTAATCTTTTTATAACTAAAAATTGCAAAGTTGTGCCCTATCGGTACCACATAGCCTGTACTCTTGCCTTTAAATGGGACGACACTTTTCCCTCGTACTTTGGCTTTAATAGTCTGGCCAACATAAGCGCCATGAGCAATAGCCCCTTGTGCAAGACCAGTACCAACCACACTTGCACCGTCCCCTACTACAAATACGCTATCATCTTCTATGAGATTTAATGTACTACTAACAACGACTCTCTTTTTTACATCGATAGGTAGCCCATTGAAAGACTCACTTATCTTTGTACCCGCAGTCCAAATAACTGTACCGGAACGAATAGTCATGCCACTTGCTGTCATAGTGTCCAAATCTTGAGACTGCAACGTTCTATTTGTATACAAATTTACCTTTAGTCTTCGTAGTCGAGCCTCAGCTTTTCTCGACACTGCTTCAGGAAGCATCGCTAAGACACGAGGATTAGACTCAATAAGATCCACAGTGACAAAACTCGGATCAATATGATACCGCTTAGTCATTCTGCGAAGATAGGTTGTGATATCACCAGCCAGCTCTACACCAGACGGGCCTCCACCAACAACGGTAACATGGAAACGTTTTACTAATTCATCTTTAGCAATATCTTTTGATTCTTGAAGTAAGTCTAAAAAATGTTGTTTAAGAACCAGAGCCTCTTTTGAAGACTTGAATGCAAAAGCAAACTTTTCAATACCTGGAATATTAAAATAATTGGTCTCACTTCCCATAGCCAACACAAGATAGTCATAAGAAAATGTTTGCCCATCTAACAGAGTCACTATTTTTTGCTTTGAATCATATTCTTGATAAAAACCTTCAATAACACTTACTGAGCCATCTTTACGAAAGATTTTGTCATACGGGACACAGACTTCAATAGCCAAAGCTCCTGTCACCAATTTATAGAGTGCGGGATAGTATTCAAAAAAAGGGTTCCGGGTGATAAGTGTTACCTCCACCCCTGTTGTCTTTGCAAGCTCTTTTGCGACCGCAATACCTCCAAAACCCCCTCCGACAATGACCACCCGACAGGGTTTTTGAGCTTGATTCATAAGGACAGTATAGCAAATGAGGCCTTAGAACAAAATGTTGTGTATACTATGTAATATCAGTGGCTTTCTGTCGTCACTAAGATCAAATGGTTCTATGAGTACCGAAAACGAACAACAAGCCTTATTTTCCAAGCTATTTGAAGAATACCAGGACGCGATATTTCGCTTTGTCTTCTTTCGAGTGGGCAACCGCCACATCGCCCTTGATATCACCCAAGACACCTTTGTGAGGCTCTGGGGTCACCTTGCCAAAGGTGGCGCTATTGAGCACGAGCAAGCATTTGTATACAGAATAGCTAAAAATGCTGTCATCGACTACTACAAAAAGAGCAAGAGTTCGTCTCTAGACAATCTTCTTGAAAATGGATTTGATCCAGAGACCACTATTAATACTGATGAAATTTTTAGAAATGACGACATCAAAATGGTACAGGGATTGCTCGAAGATTTAGACGAAGAAAGTAAGCAGATTATTTTCCTGCGATATACCGAAGAGAAACCAATCGAAGAAATTGCAGATCTCTATGGTAAAACCACAAATGCAATGACTGTTCGGATTCATAGAATTATTCAAAAACTAAAAGGTCGATATGACGAGACACACTATGATTGAGAAAAAAATTGAACAACTAAAGACGCTACGGCAGGTCTCCCTTACTCAAGAAGAAAAGGGTATCCTTCGCGCGTCTGTTGCTCGTGGTATTCAAATTGCTCGATCCACTCCTCGTGTCTCTATTTTTTATACTGGTATCCAACACGGCCTTCGTATCGGACTATCAACATTTCTCTTTATTGTTTTTGTTGGAGGAAGTGTTTCTGTGGTTGCGGACAATTCCTTGCCTGGAGATCCATTGTATTCATTTAAAATTAATGTTAACGAAGAAGTCAAAGGGGCTTTCTTGAAAACATCAGAAGATAAGCTTGCCTGGCAAAGTACCCGTATTGATAATCGTCTGAACGAAATCAAAACACTCGCCGCTTCAAAAACACTCACTAAAGCAAAGCAAGAAACTGCCCAGCGTGCTCTCGATACTCATATTGAAGCACTTTCAGAGCAACTAAGTACTCTTTCAGATACACAACCAACTGAGGCCCTGAAAGTCACGGCTAGCCTTGAAGTAAGTCTAAAAACACAGAAAGAAGATTTGGAAAAATATATATCTGAAGGAACAGACCAAGATAAGACTGACGCCCTCAAAGCAGTCGATGCTACTATCAAAAAGGTCTCTGATGAGGAAGTGAAAATTATTTCAAAAGAAATAGATCAGCTTACCAAAGATGTAGAAGAAGTGCCCGAAACAACGCTCTCCGAAGATACTGAGGAGGCTACTCTTCCTGTCGTGACACCACCTGCTTCTCCAACACAATAAACAAACCTACAACAATCAGTAAAACCGCGATAAATACAACTGTCTTTATGCGGTTTTTTGATGGCGGAGTATCATCATCGGCTGCTTGTTTAGAGTCGATAACAGAGGCTCCTAGATCACTAGTTTCAACAATATAGTTCTCTTGCGATCCGACAATCAAAGCAGGCTTTGTGATAGTAGTTTTTATGGCAACAGTGTCTGGAGCATTTTGTAACGAAGTACGCTCTGGTGTTTGAAGTATAGCCGAAGCAACTGGGGTGACACCAAAAGCACTAAACGGCATAACAATTGTTTTCTTTGGTGCGATAATAGTAAATACTGGGAGTTCTATTATTTTGTCTCCTGACACAATTACCCACCCTGAAATATCTACAGGAACAGTATCCGTATTAGTAAATGAAAAACCCTTAGAAGGAACTACTTTGAAGGTGATCTGTGGCTCAGCGATTACTTTTTCTACTGAATTAAAAAGAAACGGTTTTTTGTCATAAGAATTTTTATAGTAAGCAAACGAGATAGTGTATGTACCCGGGTATACATATGTATGCTTTATCGCACTTGGTGTATCACTACGATATGTACTACCATCCCCCATATTCCACAAAAATACCCCCGTGTAGGCATCTTGATATTCCAGCACCACTTTAGCACTATATTCTGAAGCTACTGTAGTATAAATTGTTTTTGGGGTAAACAGTTCAATATAAGGATCCGTTCTAGGCGGACTCCAAGCTGTAGAAGAAGAAGACCCTGTTGGTGTTGGTGGGGGTACAATATCACCTCCTCCAACAGGGCTCGGGTTTTTTGGTGTGGCTATAGCAGTAATCCATGTAGAACTGTTCCACTGCATTGTTTCTTTTGTGTCAGCACTTCCGGCTGGCCATCCAGAAATAAAGTTTAATGATTGTATTGTCGCCCCACTATTATCTTTTAAAACGAGATGTTCCCCGCTATTAGAAAAACCGCTTCCACCAAATGACCCTGATTCATCATTTATACCAGGGACCGGATCTGGACTACTTGCCGTTGTTCTTTCAACCAGCAAATAGCCTTGTGCGGGGATACTCTTCGTTAAAGTAAAGACAAGTGTATCTCCACCTACTTCGTAAAGTTTCCACCCTGCAAGATTCACGCTCTCTGTATCATCGTTATAGAGTTCAAGCCATTCTCCAAACTGACTCTCGGCGGTACCCATCCAAGCGACTTCAGTAATACGAACACTGGCATGAGTGATGCTTGTTGAAAAAAGGACTATAGCGATAGTGAGCGCTATGGAACGAATCATGAAAGTTTTACTCTAATATTTTTTGTAGATCTTTATGGGAAATTTCTCCCTGAGTAACAGGCTCTTCTTTTGGTGCTTGCAGAGGAGTTTGTGACACTTGTGGTGGAACAGTAGAAGTATCAGGAGCATTTTGAACCATTTCGATATTTACCGAAACAGTAGGAGCCGGGTTTGGAGTAGTCGCTTTTAATAGAGCTTCCTTTAAAAGGTTTCGACTAGACTCTGTCGGCCCACGTTCTGCCAACCGTACTGGGGCTATTGTTTCAGACAAAGATTTTTCACCAGCAAACGGCGCCTTTGGTCTAGGCTGAGATAGAGGAGGACGCTCTACGATTTGTTTTTCACTATCAAGAGAGTCGAGTAAGTTTGCTAAGTCCTTACTTGGAGTAATAGTAGGCCCACTTTCAGGGATAGCTTTTTCAAAAACTTTTTTGAAAGGCATATGCACTTTTGGGGCTGTATGTTCTGTTCTGGTAGGAGCGCTCGGTGCGGATTCTTTTTTAACTTCTGAATATTCTCTTTGTGGAACAGGTCGTGGAGTAAATGACTGAGGAGACCGTGCTTGGGTAGGAACTGGGCGTTCTACTTGAGCTGGGGGAACATAAGGCTTCTTTTCATATGACGGTTTATCAGACACGGTAGGGATACTACCGAGGGCAAACCAATCTTTAATATTTTGCTCTACTGTCTCCCTTGGAAACGCAAAGTGGGCACGGCTCCATTCAATAACATCATTTCTATATGAAATATCTGGTCGAGGAATCGGAGGTAGTGTTTTTGCTGAAAATGGAGCAGACCCAATGTCGTTGATCATAAGCGATAGATACACCTGCGCCATACCTAGGTTTATCAAATCCGTCGCAGTAAATTGGGGTGCATAGACTTTTTCCAGAAGTTCGGCATCAAGTGGTCCCACCCGAAACGATATACTCGTCCCTACGTTTCCAAACACTGCATCTCGGACCGGCTCTTCCATTTGTGCCACATATTGGTGAGCGATAATCAGTGCAAGTTTGTACTTACGGGCTTCAGAAAGAATATTGGCAAATGTCTCATTGGCAAACGACTGGAATTCATCAACATAAAAATAAAAACTAGGAAGCTCTCCCATACGGCCCGAGGAAACATCAGCGCGACTCATAGCACCAAGATAAATCTTGGTAATGATCATAGAGCCGAGCAGGCTAGTATTTTGTTCTCCTATTCGCCCCTTGGAAAGATTTACAATAAGAATTTTTTTCTTATCCATTATCTCGCGTACATCAAAACTAGATTTTGCTTGTCCAATAACATTACGAATAAGAGGGTTTGCAGTGAGCTGTCCAATCTTGTTCTGAATAGCCGGTACCGCTTCTGCAGCCATACGCTCAGTGTATTTTGCAAACTCATCAGTCCAAAACGCCTTCACAGCGGCATCAGAAATGTTATCAACAACTTTCTTGCGAAAGTCTTTGTCAGAAAGCATACGGTTAACCCCAAGAAGAGTTGACCCAGGATATTCAAGTAGAGCCAAAAGAGTGTTAGAAAGAATGTACTCCATACGCGCACTCCAGGCATCAACCCATATTTTCTTAAAAGTACTCATCAAGCCTGATACCACGAGGTGGCGTTTTTCAGGTCCGACATCTTCGAGCACGTTGAATGAGACGGGGTTTTCAGTATCAAACGGAGCAAAATAGACGACATCCTTGATACGATGCTCTGGTACATAGTCCAGCATCTTTTCAGCAAAACTTCCGTGTGGATCAAGCACTGCTACCCCTTCGCCGTTTTGGATATCTTGGATAGCCATATTTTCAAGAAGCGTAGATTTACCCACACCACTTTTCCCGACCACATACATGTGACGAGTCCGATCGCGACTTTTTATACCAAAACGAGTTTGTTGATTACGAAAATTTGTTTCGCCAAAATACGTAACACGTTCTGGATCATAAGGCACATTCATACCTAATAGTATAGCAGAACTTTCTAAAGGTTTAGTAGAATTTTATAAAGAAGGCCGAGACCTACTCCATTCATACAAAACAACAGAGGTTGCAGTTGCGGCATTCAGGGACTCACACTCCGGGTTCATAGGGATAGAAAGTGGCACGTCACAGAGCTCTAATGTTTTCTCTCGGATACCAACCGATTCATTGCCGACTATAAAGAGTGTTGGTGTATCAAACACTGCTTTTTGAAGCTCTGTTGCTCCATTCATAACGAGTCCGTATGACCAGTATCCTTTATCTTTCAAATCACGAATTGTTTGGTTTACATTACCGATAAGCACAATCGGGATACGAAATACCATACCAACAGATGTTTTGATAACTACTCCGGTAATTGGAGCCTGGTTATGTTTTGGCATCAAAATAGCACTCGCCCCAAAGGCAACAGCGCTACGAATGATGGCTCCCACATTGTGAGGATCGTGAAGCTCATCAAGAAGCACAATACAAGGATTAGTTTTCTTCCCCGCTTGCTCTAGTGCTTGGTCTAAATCAGAATATAAAAGGTCTGAAGATATGACAGCGATCACTCCTTGATGCACAGCGTCACTGCCTACATCTTTTTTTATGTCCCCTTTCATAGCACTGATTGAGATAGAATGCTTTTTAAGCGAATTGGCCAATTCAACGTCTTCCATCATCTCTGCACTCAGAAATACTTTCTGCACCGCCTGTGGTCGCGCCAAAAGAGCCTCTGAGAGAGCGTGCTTACCGTAAAGATATATCTTTTCTTCTTTCATAACCTTATCCTACAAGATTGTCCGCCATTTGTCATTTGCTTTCAAAATAACGAGCAAACAAGGCCCTAACATCAGGATGATCTTTCAATACCCGAAGTTTAAAAGTATACGCAGAACCTCGGAGTAATAATAAAGGTAACAAAAGACCAAAAAGTGCAAGATATTTTGCAATAAGAGCATTCTTGAAGAAGTAGATGAAAACAAAAGGAAGAATAAATAAAAATAAATATTCAACTGAAAGACGCACTGCATAAAACACATATGTCCTCTTCAAGTTGCCCCAGTGCAAAAAATAATGGATTAACTTCCAGCGTTCTGTATTGCTTAACGGAAATACGCAGACCATTGATGCCCATGAGAAACAAAAATAAAATAAAGGGTAGAAGAACGCAAAAGCTCCAAATAATATCGTAACAGGTAATATCTCCCAGCCTGTTTGTATCCACATATAGTAACAAATGGTATAAAATGTTACTGCAATAGCATTGAATACCACGTATATTAATAGCTCAATACCAAGAAACCATAAAAAATTATTCCAGGTGATAGCACGCAGACTACCAACAAGCCCTTTTCTCTCTTTCGTGAATATCCCCATCATATCTTTCCCTATGCCAACCATAAGGTACGTCTTAAATAAGGAAACTACTAAAAATATACCAAGTATAAGAGAGCTTCCTAAAACAACTCTAAAAAGATTTGGTACAGCAGTAAAAACGGCACTCGAGGAAAGGCTTAAATCTAAGCTAATATATTTATCGCTGATAGTAGCAACCAGTAAGAACACCAAGAACAAAAGAAAGATAGTCCAATTATGTATTAACAAGTAAAATGGCTTTCGAATATATGTTCTAAAGAACGATTCCACCATATCTTATGTATTGTGAATGTCCGTAATATCTTGGATGATGCCCGAAAATCTGATTGGCGCTAGGAGTTCGTTTCGCTCGATGTTGCCATATATGTGATAAAGACGAAAACCACTTTCACGGCTACCTATTCGTACATCTACCCAGGTATATGAAATGTCGCTACTTGTTATCTCAGAAACTGCTTTTGAAAACTTCTCTTTATCATCAGCATGAACAAAGTCCAACATTTTCTCCATAGAGATTTTGTCTCCAGACCCTAAAGACAAGATACCGAGCACTTGTCCATCAAAAGAAAATGTCTGTGCTGGAAAATAAAGCGTAATACGACCAATCTGTGCCATTGATTGCAATTGTTCTAACTTTCCTTCTTTGTGTGCAAGAGTACGATTTTGCTTTTCCAGTAATTCGATAGAGTGCTGTTTTTTATTGAGAAGAAAGATAACAAAAGCAACCACCGCCGCTAGCAATACTGAAATAAGACTAATAACTGTTCGGACAAATCCTATTTGTTGATGCCATGTACTGGTCGCAGTATCAATACCAAGAAGGGCCACAATATGGCCTTGCCCATCAAGAATAGGAGCATAACCAGAAACCCACTCTCCCCAACTATCTCGATACGGCCCATCGGTATATGCTTCTGCTTTCAAATAGTTTTCAATATCTTCTGGGCGAGTATCTGGAAAAAGCTGTCCTGGTGGAGAATAATCAACAGAGTCTACCGGTTCAGAATCAACATAAAAAAACTGAGTTTTAAGTGATGGTTGATATCCAAGTATATAAACAAATCTAACAGAAGTATTATATGAACGAAATGTAGTAAGTGTTTGCTTGATTACTTTGTATGTATCTGAGTCTAGGTCGGCCGGGCTGGCTGACAGCTTCGCTATAGAAGAAGCAGGAATAAGAAGTGCGGCTTGTTTTGCCTCTCGAAGAAGCTCCGTTCTCTGGTTATTATCAATAGTACGAGAGATAGTGTTCGCAGTAGTAAATCCAATAACTAAAATAAGAGCGCCGAGAACGATCGCTAACCAGACGCGCTTTGAAGTATTCATATACCTAATAATACAACATCTATGCTATTGGGTAAACAAAAATCTTGTATTTTGTTACCGAGGACCTGTTTGAGCCCTGCGAGTTCCGCAGGTGATAAAATACAAGATTTTTGTTTACTTATTTAGTAAATTCTTTTGCGCGCCGAGCTTTATGAAAGGTAATAGCATATCTATGAGCCTCATTGTTGGCCAACAAAATAGCATACTTATGGGTTTCCACTATATCCTTTGGTCCTGTAATAGCCTTCGGACGATGTCGCTCATCTTTGGTAACGGCAATAATAGGTATAGCGAGGCCAAGAGAAGTTAACACTTCTCTTGCGACATTTGATTGGATAGTATTACCATCAACAACAATGGCGTCTGGGAAACACCACTCAGGATGAGCAAACCGTCGCACGAGCATTTCTCGAAGCGCCCCCGCATCATTTGACTTAGTGAATCCACGGATAATAAACTTTCTATACTCTGACTTTTGTGAAGTCGCATTATTTACCACAGTCATCACCCCTACCATAGAAGAACCGCTAATATGAGCCACATCATACGCTTCAATGCGAAACTCTTCTCCACTTATAGCGCCCACTAAATCACGCTTGATAAGAGAAATGTCCTGAATATGTTCAAGAGCAAATACTTTTTGCTTTAATTCTCCTGCCAATTCAAATTGTTCTTTTTTAGCAGCAGTCATCATTTCTTTTTTCAGGTCTTTGAGAAGGGACTGGAACTTTCCTTGAAAGATCATCTTGAGCCGTGAGATAGTTTTCTTGTATTGTGCTTGTGCCTGACTATTCCGAATATCAGGTGCGAGACCTATCTGCCGATAAAACACCGCATTATCTTTCTTTGAAGAAGACATATCTCGAAACGGAAAAATCGGGCGAAGAAGCTTGAGAGCTTCTCGAATAGCCCCACCATTTGGATACGGCCCAAAGACAACATCATATGTAATAGGCTTTGGGTCACGCAATACTTTTACCGTTTTCTTTTTGGTATCAATATCTTTCTGCCGAACAAGAATAACTCGCGGAAACGCCTCTTTCGTTATAGCGACACAATTAAAACTCTTATCGTCTTTCTCTTTGGTGTTGTAGTAGGGTTTATATTTTTTAATTAAATTAGCCTCAAGAATAAGCGCCTCGAGTGCATTCATTGTTTCTTGGTACGTTACCGTATGAGACTTGAATACCATGTCAACAATATGAGCACCACGAGTTTTGATGACATCGCCAGAAAAATAGCTCCGTACACGGTCACGTAAGCTAGTCGCCTTTCCAATATAGAGGATCTTTCCTTCCTTGTCTCTCCAGACATAAACTCCAGGAGTTTCAGGTAGCTTCAACTTGTCCAAATCTTGACGAATCATAAATATAAGGTAGTATAACAGAAATACTAAAATACTACATAATGACAAATACTCAAAAAGTAACTGAAGCCGAAAACTCCTGGGAAATGTTTATAACTATTATAGGTTCTATTTGCATAATAGCTGGATCATTATTTTTATGGTTTGCTCCACCTTTGTGGTAAATGTAATCATATAAAAACTAAAACCTGATTTCTCAGGTTTTTTATTTTTTCAAAATCTTGACGAATTATAGATACAGCGTACCATATCATATATAGAACGATTATTCATCAATAAAAAACACCTATGACAGATGTAGAAAGAGCTCAACAAAACGTAGACAGCATGCGGGAAAAATTAAACGATGAGCAAAAAGATTTAACAAAAATACAGGAAAGAGTTGCTACTGCGGAAGGAAACCTCAAAGAAGCTGAGATTGAACTAGCAGACGAGAAAACAAAAGAAGCCAAAAAGGAAGCTGAGAGACTCGAAAAAGAAGCAGACGACCTAAAAAATAATTAACATAAAAATCCCCTCTTATAGAGGGGTTTTTATTTACAAAATTTTCTTGAGATATTCTCCAGTAAAACTGTGTTTATTATTTGCCACTTCTTCCGGCGTACCCTTGGCAATAATTTTTCCTCCTTGTACTCCCCCTTGCGGGCCAAAGTCTATGAGATAGTCAGCGCACTTTATAAGGTCAAGGTTGTGCTCAATAACTACTACAGTATTTCCTTTTGCTACAAGACGATTCAAGACCCCAATCAAGTTTTTCACATCATCGTAGTGTAGACCTACTGTTGGCTCGTCGAGTAGATACATAGTCTTTTCAAGATAAGGTCGATAAAGCTCTGAAGCTATTTTTACTCGTTGCGCTTCTCCTCCAGAGAGAGTCGTTGCGCTTTGTCCAAGCTTTACATATCCGAGCCCAACCTCAGAAAGTGTTTTTAAACGATCATAGATAGCGGGGATTTCATAAAAGAATTCAAGGCCTTCTTCCACTGAGAGTTGCAATACATCATAAATACTTTTTCTTTTGTATTTTACCGTTAGTGTTTCCTTATCAAATCTCTTACCGTTACAGACATCGCATGTCACATAGACTGTCGGCAAGAAGTGCATTTCAACCGCTATCTCACCATTACCTTCACAGGCTTCACATCTTCCTCCCTTAACATTGAAAGAAAAGCGGTTGAGCTTCCAGCCGCGCAAACGTGCCTCTTCGGTCGCGGCAAATATTTCTCTTATATGAGTAAATGCTCCTGTATATGTCGCAATATTACTACGTGGGGTTCGTCCGATAGCAGACTGGTCTATCATGATAGCTCGAGCCAAGTACTCTGTGCCAGTAAAAGAAGCACAGTTGTACACCTTGGCAGTACGAAGCTTTCGATCAAAGCGACCTTGTAAGTTTTTGTACAAAATATCGTATAAAAAAGTACTCTTGCCTGATCCTGAGACCCCAGTGATAGCTACCATTTTGCCGAGCGGGACATCAATATTTTGATTGTGAATATTGTGAAGATGGGCTCCAACAATTTTAAGCATTCCCTTATCTTGGTCGCGACGTTTACTTGGCACTTCTATCTCTTCTTCTTTACGCAAATACGCGAGTGTTCGTGATCCACTATCATTTTTCTTGGCAGACAATAATTTGTCGAGATACCCAGAAACAATCACCTGCCCACCGTGAATACCTGCTCCAGGTCCAATGTCGACCAAATAGTCTGACGCAAAAATAGTGTCCTCGTCATGCTCAACGACAATGATAGTATTGCCAGCATCGCGCAAATCTTCGAGTGTCTTAATCAAGCGTTCATTATCTCTCTGATGAAGACCGATAGTAGGCTCATCGAGCACGTACATTGCTCCTACCAATCGAGAGCCCAATTGGGACGCAAGTCTGATACGCTGGGCTTCCCCGCCCGATAGAGTATTTGCTGTACGAGAAAGTGCCAAGTATTCAAGACCTACATTAAGTAAAAATGTTAAACGATCTTCTATTTCTTTTAACACAGCTTTTGCTACCTCCATATCTTTGGCTGAAAGTTTGAGCGAACCAAAAAATTCGAATGCCTCTTCAACTGAAAGCGAAGTGAGGTCCACAATATTAATTCTCTTCGATCCAAGACTGCTAGCTTTCTTCGTGTCTGGCGCTGCCCCAGCAGCGAGATCCGAGGACCGAAGAGGGCTAACTGTCTTGGACGAAGACTCTAGAAAAACATTGAGCGCTTCAGGCCGAAGTCGTTTACCGCCACAGACATCACAAGGTTCAGTGCCACCAAAGAACTTTGACCCCAAGCCATTACACTCCGGACACGCTCCATATGGAGAGTTAAACGAAAAGAGACGTGGCTCAATTTCTGGGAAAGAATATCCATCATTTGGACAAGAAAATTTTGATGACATTAAAAATTCTTGGAGAGGCTCGGTCTGCATTTCAAAATCATCAGACACACCAAATACAACTTGTACTAAGCCATCAGCTTCAAGGAGTGCTCGTTCTACCGCTTCAAATAAACGCAGTTCGGAGTCGCGAGGGTTGTCTTTGAATTCGTGAACTGCAAGCTCGTCTACCAACACTTCGATAGTGTGCTTATCGTTTTTCTTGATTTCTAGTTTATCGCGAAGCTTATGAATCTTTCCGTCGATGCGAACAGTACTAAATCCTTTTCCAATCAAATCATAGAGGAGTTGGTAATATTCACCTTTTCGCCCACGCACAAGCGGTGCATATATCTGTATACGAGTATCATTCCATGAGACCCCCATAACAGATTTAACTTTTTGTTTTTTTGAAAGGTCTTTGATCTTTTGCAAAATAAATCCATTAATTTCTTCAATAGAAAGTTTCTGGATAAGTGTGTCGCAAACCGGACAGTGAGCCTTACCGACACGAGCGTAAAGTACCCGCATGTAGTCATACATCTCAGTGATGGTTGCCACTGTCGAACGAGGGTTGTTGGAACGAGACTTTTGATCAATAGAAATAGCCGGGGAAAGACCGGTGATCTCATCCACGTCAGGCTTTGGCATCTGGTTCAAAAACTGTCGCGCATAACTCGAAAGGCTTTCGACATACCGCCTTTGACCTTCAGCAAAAATAGTATCAAAAGCGAGGGAAGATTTTCCGCTTCCAGAGAGCCCTGTGACAGCAATCATTTTACCCCGCGGCATCTCAACAGACACATTCTTGAGATTGTGTGTTCTGGCACCTTTAACAACAATTAACTGTTCACTTTCCCCTGGTTTTTTCATAAATATAGAGCGATTGTAGCATATTCTGTCACCGACGTTATATACTAAAAATATGAATACAATAATTATGTTTTTATCCCTTTTTACTACTAAGGCTTACGCTCATGTCGGGTACGTCGTAGGACAAAAAGAGTTTGCTGAAAATCTTGGACGAGACAATCAATACTTCTTTTCTCCTCTCTCAAACAAAGCCGATCTATATATGATTTTCGCCACGCTACTCGGGGTGTTTGTCCTCTATTTCTTGGCTTGGAAGATAAAACATATTAGAAATTGGATTATCGCTATTAAACTACGGCTCGACACTTATATAGAATATGTTCCCTGGATTTTGCGTCTATCTCTAGGTATTGCTCTCATCGGCGCATCTGTAGCTCATGTACTTATCTCACCAATACTAAAAGTTGGAGCATTTGCAGGAATGGAGTTAGTAGTAGGATTTGGATTATTATCAGGATTTCTTGTTGTTCCGAGTGTTATAGTGGGGATTATTCTTTACTGTGTTGCTTTATCGCAAAACTTCTACATCGCCGGAAATATAGAAGTTGCTATGTCTCTAATAGCATTACTCATCCTAGGTAGTGCACGACCAGGTATAGACGACCTACTAGGTCTTCCTCATATCCACATTGAAAAATTAAAAAAGTATGTCCCTCTATTACTACGACTAGGTATTGGCGGAGCACTAGTATTCCTTTCTTTATATGAAAAAGTTCTTAACCCGCATGTTTCAGAACTTGTTGTACAGAAATATAATCTTATAAACATAATACCTGTTGGAGCACCTATGTGGGTATTTGCTGTAGGAATGATAGAACTCGCTGTGGGATTATTTATCTTGATAGGTTTCCAGACACGCCTGGTTAGCGCGATCGCATTTCTCGTACTAGTGACAACCTTTTTCTTCTTCAAAGAGGAAGTCTACTCACACGTAACACTATTTGGTGTACTCTCCGCACTCTTTATCACCGGCGGAGGTGCTTGGAGTTTGGATGCTGTATTGAAGCGAAGATAACTTCTATTTCTCTGGATTTATATATGTCTTCTCCTTCAATACCCCAATCTCGTCACGAAGTATTGCTGCTGTTTCAAAGTCCAAGACTTTCACCGCTTCTTTCATTTCAGCTTCTTTGATAATTATTAACTTTTCTATAGGGTTCTTTTTACCTCTTACCTTTTTACCCTTACTCGCTGCTTCTACTGCCGCAAAGAGTTCCATATCGAGTGCCAGCTCTGCGTTCACCGCTTTTGAATGATCGCTTTCCATACCTTCTGTGATGTCATTGATGGCTTTGGAAATAGTGATAGGAGTGATGCCGTGCTTTTTGTTATATGCGAGCTGGACATCGCGACGACGCTTGGTCTCCCCCATAGCTCGCTCCATACTTCCGGTAATTTGATCAGCATAAAGAATTACCCGTCCATTTGCATTACGCGCTGCGCGCCCAATAGTTTGAATGAGAGAAACTTCGCTACGCAGGAACCCTTCTTTATCAGCATCCAAAATACCGATGAGAGACACCTCAGGCATATCAAGACCTTCTCGAAGCAGGTTTACTCCGACTAATACATCAAATACACCTTTACGGAATTTCGTAATGATCTGAATACGCTCGATAGTCTTGATATCACTATGCATGTATTCAGCCTTAATCCCTTTGTCTTTTAAATAAGTCGATAGGTCTTCTGCCATCTTCTTGGTGAGGGTGGTCGCCAAGACACGTCCTCCTCCCGCTATTTCTTTGGTAGCCTCAGCTATAAAATCTTGGACTTGGCCGGGATAGTTAATAGAGGGTAGAGGGTAGAGAGTAGAGGGATCTAGATCTTTTTCTACTATCTTCTTTCTACTTTCTACTTTCTGTTCTAATATCGGTCGGACAATAACCTCCGGGTCAACGAGGCCTGTTGGGCGAATGATTTGTTGTAGTGTTTGTTGGCTATACTCGGCTTCATTTTTGCCAGGGGTCGCCGAAACAAAAACAGTCTGACCAATGCGATCTTTAAATTCTTCAAACTTGAGCGGTCTATTATCTTTTGCTGAAGGTAAACGAAATCCAAATTCTACCAATGTATTTTTTCGAGACTGATCTCCTGCATACATAGCCCCAAGCTGTGGTACTGTCACATGAGATTCATCAATAAAAAGCATGAATTCGGGTTTTCCGTTTTTATCATGGGGAAAGTAAGAAAGAAGTGTCTCTGGTGGCTCACCTGGCAATTTTCCAGAGAGAAGTCGCGAATAGTTTTCAATACCTGAGCAGTATCCCATCTCGCGAATCATTGCCATGTCATAGGTTGTACGACGTTTGATGCGTTCTGCTTCGAGCAACTTTCCTTCTTTTTCAAAATAAGCGAGTTGCTGTTTCAATTCGTCTCCAATATCTTTAACGGCTTTATCTTTCTGATCGTCGGCTGTGATGAAGTGTTTGGCTGGGAAGATAAATACATGATCTTCTTCTTGTAAGATACGAGACGACACAGGATCTACTTTTAAAATCTCTTCTACTTTGTTACCGGAAAACAACACGCGATACTGAATAGTTTCTGATACCGGCATGACTTCTATAGTGTTCCCGAGTGCACGAAATTGCGCTGGAGATAGATCAGCATTGGTTCGTTCATAGTGGATAGAGATAAGCCTCTGCATTGCTTCCGTTCTACTGAGCGTCATACCTTTTTCAATTTTAAAATTCACGCGCTCATACTCAACCGGTGAACCCAAACCATAAATACATGATACCGAAGCCACAATGATCACATCTTTTCGAGTCAGCAAACTCTGTGTCGTTGCATGACGAAGCCGGTCTATCTCTTTGTTGATCTGTGCATCTTTTTCTATATATGTGTCAGTCGTTGGCAGATACGCTTCTGGTTGATAGTAGTCGTAATACGAAACAAAGTAGTGAACTGCGTTGTTTGGGAAAAATGACTTGAACTCACTCGCCAGCTGAGCCGCAAGAGTCTTGTTGTGAGCAATGATAAGTGTCGGTTTCTGAACCTCGGCAATGATATTCGCCATAGTAAAAGTCTTTCCTGTACCTGTGGCACCAAGAAGGGTTTGGAATTTAATCCCTTTTTTAAGGCCCGAAAGAAGTCCTTTAATAGCCTCTGGTTGATCTCCACCGGGCTTAAAATCGCTAACAAGCTCAAATCTTTGCATGAGCAGAGTATACCTTATGAGGCTAGATTTTCTATATCGTAGGAGTAAGCGTTGTTATATGCCTTAGCTACTATTCTATAGGCAAACAGAGACCCAATAAGTGTAAAAATCAAAAAATAAACAAGTGATTTTCGTAATGTCATATGAATACAATTATACACCACTTCGTCGCGCCTGACGCGACTACGCGGTGCAAGCTAAAGCTTGTAATACCGATTACAAAATTCCTTTTTGAAATCAAAAAAAGTGCCATCGATGATACTTTCACGCATCTTTTCCACTAAACGTAAGATAAAATGTTCATTGTGAATAGATGCAAGTGTTCCACCAGTCATTTCGTCTGCTCTAAATAAATGAGCCACATAAGCCCGAGTATGATGAGTACAAGTATAACAAGTACACCCTTCTTCGATCGGACCAAAATCTTTGATAAATCTTGTATTACGTATGTTTATACGTCCATCAGATGTGTGAATAGTGCCATGACGCCCCATGCGAGTCGGCGCAATACAATCAAAGAGATCACACCCTACTTCCACTCCATCAAACAAGTCTCGTGGCTCACCGATACCGAGAAGATGTCGAGGTTTGTCTTCTGGAAGTAACGCATTGACCCATCCCACTGCAGTCGCAATATCATCTTTGGTAAAGGATCCACCAATACCAAACCCATCAAAGCCGTCAGGGTTTTCATTACTCAATGCAAGTGCACCAATAGTACGAGCTGCTTCTTCACGAAGGTCTTGGTGTCGCCCTCCCTGTACTACTGCAAAGAGTGCTTGCTGATGTTCCTTGTCGAGCTCTGCATGACGCACTAGACAGCGCTTTGCCCATTCGTATGTTCGGTCAAGTGATCGCTTTTGATAATCGTATGGTGCCGTCGGACTAGTACATTCGTCGAAAGTGAATATCATATCAGCACCGAGCTTCCACTGCGCTTCCATCGAACTCTCGGGGGTAAATAGATGAATGTCACCATTTAAGTGTGATTTAAATGTCACCCCTTCATCCGTGACTTTTGCGAGTTGTCCTGGTGTGTGAGAAATGTTTTCTACGACAGCGTCGGCAGAAGCAACCTTTGATACAGCGCTACCAAATGCCGCACCAAGAGAAAATGCTTGAAATCCACCAGAGTCAGTCATAGTCGGCCCATGCCAGCCCATAAAAGGACCAAATCCTCCTGCCTCTGCGACGACATCAGGCCCTGGTTGCAAATATAAGTGATAAGTATTTGCCAACACTACCTGAGCTTTTAAATCACGGATTTGCTCCGCCGTCAGGCTTTTCACTGTCGCCTTCGTCCCGACGGCCACAAATGCCGGTGTTTGGATGACACCATTTTTTGTCTCAATAGTCCCTGCTCGAGCAAGAGCTCCTTCTAGTTTTTTCTCGATAGAGAATTTCATGAAATTACTATAGCAAAATAAGATCTAATTTAAGCTTGACATATGTATATATCTATGGTTAAAATGTAGCAAAATCAAAGTTATAAAAATAAGTTCAGAACTAAAAGAAGCGTATACGCCCAAGCGGATTATCCTGTCCATATTAGCAATAATCTTTGCTTACATATTGTTTATTGTGTGGCCTATTATGGTAACTAAGGAAGGAAACATTTTTCTCCTTATAGCACCAGCAGCAATAATGATCCCTTGTATGTTTTTATTTTTATGGAATCTAAACAAATCACTACTTCATAATGAGGAAAAAGCTAAGAGATTATAGCAGTTAAACTAATTTAAGGTCTCAGAAAGAAATTTCTGAGACCTTTTTCTTTTCTCTTAAAACATCCTTTCCCGCTATCACCAATTTCATAGTTTGTAACTTTACTAAAGTTTTTTCCACAACTATAACAATAGCGCCACTTGAAATGATTGTGTCAATATGGTACTATCTAATCGTGCCTGTGGGCGCAAGCCCCTTCTCGGCTAAGGATTCACCTAAGCTGAAGGCAGGTACACTAAAAAACCTCTCAGAAATGAGAGATTTTTTAGTGTTTAGTTTTCATCAATATGTTCAGAGTACAACTTCTGACCATAAGGCATAACACTCCAAAATATCACCTTACCATCTCCTACCTTCTTGAGTATTACTTTTATCTTCCGTTGTTTGTTTTCAAGTATTGCATGAAAACCCCAGTACTGAACCCTTTTTGTTTTGAAAAAACCATCGTTAGCTTTTTTACCAGTCTTTTCTATGACATCTCTATACTCTTGTAGTGTGCCTGCTTTCGGAATGATCTCTAAGGCTTTTTTGAGTAGAGATAGTTTCATTATTTGAACTTTTACATCTCTTGGTGCTCTATTGGGCTTGTATTGTAAATGGTTGAACCCATCTGAAGTCAGAGATATTTTGGAACCAAAATACGGACAATTTATTTCATTTTTCTGCGTATATAAAATTCTCGCTTTTTCTAAAACATCATGGAGCTTAATGGCACCTTCTTCTGAACTACTCATTGGTTCAGTATATCAAAATTACTTCACCACCACCCATTTCATGGTCTGCAAATTCACTGGAGCCTTGGCAAGAAGGCGTTGGAATGGATCACGGGCATCGGTGACTATTTTCTGAATGGTTGCCAATGTGTGAACATTTATTGATTGCTCGGTGATAACACCTCCTTGTTCAAAAACTATGTCCCTCGGCATGCGGACTTCATACTCTCCACTTCCTCGCCCAATAAGAGTAACTGCGATGTCACTCCCTGTAGTCGTCCCTACCGTTTGTCTTCCAGAGGCACTATAGAGAAGGACAGTAGAGCTATGAGCTCCAACATCAGAGACCGTACCGAGCGCAACAGATCCAAATGCGTAGACACTTTGTCCCACAGTGATACCCTCTTCTATCCCCACATCTATCACCAGCGTGTCATAAATAGAACGATTTGGTGGAACAATAACTCGCCCCAATGTACCTCCAACACTGTGTTCACGGTTTAATTCAGCCTTCAGTGCTATGTTCTCTTTCTCTAATGTTGAAAGGGCTGTTAAGGATGATTCCTGTGCGTTGATAGTGGTTTGCAACGCAACAACCTTTTTTACCAAAGACTGCTTAGAATCAAATACCAAAGAGATACTATCACTATAAATAGGGGCAGAGGAACCTTGAAATTTCTTTATCCACGAAAATGCATACCACAACACCGCTACCACTATAAGTGTTGCTATGACTATCACTAAGTATTTTTTATTATTACGAGACTGTGACATGGTCGTCTATAGAAAGCAGTACACTTCGGTACTCTTCAAATGATTCTAATATTATCCCGGTACCACGAACGACAGCAGAAAGCGGATCTTCGGCAATATAAATAGGGAGCTTTAGCTCTTGCTGTAGCAATGATGGCAATCCTTTCAATAATGCTCCGCCACCAGTCAGCACCACACCGCTTTGCAATATATCAGCCACCATTTCTGGAGGGGCAGTTTCGAGTACTTCTCGAATACCGGCAACAAGTAATGAAACTGGATACTGCAATGCTTCCCGAATGTCTCCATCTGTAACTACAAGTGCTCGCGGAAGCCCAGTGATGAGATCTCGTCCTCGTACTTCAAGCTCTGCATACTCTGTCTCAATAGCACTTCCGATAGTCATTTTGACCTGTTCGGCTGTTTGTTCACCAATAAGGAGTTTGAATTCATCGCGTAAATATTCAATCACTCGAGCATTGAAATGATCTCCTGCAATACGGAGGTTGAGCGATCGTACAATACCGCCGAGAGCAATAAGCGCAATGTCAGTTGTTCCACCTCCAATATCTACAACAAGGGTCGCAGTCGAAGACAGCACCGGCAGACGTACGCCAATAGCAGCAGCCATTGCTTCTTCTACTAAGAAGACTTCTCGTGCCCCCGCATTGATAGCGGCGTCATAGACAGCGCGCATCTCCACATTTGTAATACCGCTCGGTACGCCAATGACTACACGTGGTCGGAAAAACTTTTTT
>OFRG01000313.1_pt1 | contig 20275 bp, 21 predicted proteins | sample 1543071 | NCBI WGS metagenome assembly OFRG01 (sample SAMN07774222, study PRJEB24372) | wastewater metagenome | isolation source: WWTP Verbania (Effluent) | place: Italy: Verbania | collected 2015-12
CGGCATCCCTCTTGCAATTAAGGACAATATTCTTATAGAGGGTCATATCGCAAGTGCCGCTTCGAAGATGCTTGAGAATTACACGGCAACGTACGACGCGACCGTCATAACAAAGTTGAAAGAAGCAGGTGCTCTTTTCCTGGGACGCACTAATATGGACGAGTTTGCGATGGGAAGCTCTACTGAAAATTCTGCGTACGGCACCGTGAAGAATCCTCATGATGTGTCTCGTGTTCCCGGAGGTTCCTCTGGAGGTTCTGCGAGTGCTCTGGCTAGTCATGGTGCTATTGCCGCACTCGGCACTGATACGGGGGGTTCCATTCGTCAGCCTGCAGCACATTGCGGTCTTGTGGGGCTCAAACCCACCTACGGCGCAGTATCTCGCCACGGAGCTATTGCGCTTGGTTCTTCTCTCGACCAAATTGGTCCATTTGGCAAAACAGTTGCCGATACAAAAGCACTATACGAGACAATCTTCGGGAAAGATCCTCTAGACGCTACTACTATAGATCTAACAACCTATCCTGTACCCATGCAGGCTGAAAAACTTCGTATAGGGGTACCCCGTCACCTTCTCAAAGAGGGAATTGATGCTGATGTTCTAGAAACATTTGAGAAAACCTTCCGTTCACTCGAAGAGGCAGGTCATACACTAGTGGATGTTGAGCTCCCTACGAGCTCATATGCGCTTCCGGTGTACTACGTCATTATGCCCGCGGAAGCGTCTGCAAACCTGGCTCGCTATGATGGCGTCCGCTTCGGACATCATGCAAAGGGAGCGGACCTTTTGAAAGACTACACAAAGAGCAAGACCGAAGGATACGGCAAAGAAACCAAGCGCCGCATACTGCTTGGTACTTTTGTACTCTCGTCTGGATATATCGATGCGTATTATCGGAAAGCAGACGCAGCACGAGCACTGCTTACGTCTGAGTATGATGCTGCTTTTGCGAGCTGTGATGTTATTGCGTTTCCAACCACACCTTCTCCGGCATTCAAGTTTGGTGAGAAATCTGATCCTGTCTCTATGTACCTAGAAGACGTGTTTACGGTGACCGCAAACCTTACTGGTATGCCTGCTATTTCAGTTCCTATGGGCACCGTTGTACGTGACGAAAGTACGCTTCCTATAGGTATACACTTCACCGCGCCAAAGGGTGCAGAAGACGTACTGTTCAAAGCGGGGGCATTAGTGACCGGAGAGACGCTATAATTAAACAATGGCAGCTGACGGTGGTCCCATTCACTTCCTCAACGTTGAGTATTTTTTTCGTATTATCTACGAAACGATTATCGGAGTACGTGGTACGGGATTCCAGACAGATTTACTCACACTCCTTACGCACTTTTGGCTCATAGTTACAGCCATATCTTTTTTGGTATCAGCGGCAATTCTTGCGGTCTTTATTTACACGACGCTCAGGTATCGGCAGATTATTGCGCTCGAGGCTCCTAAATATGCAACCATCCACGACGCACATCATGCAGTAGAACAAGTTGAGCATAATCGCTGGAAGCATGTACTTTCACTCATTGAGAGTCCTCACGAAAGCGACTGGCGTCAGGCAATTATTGAAGCCGATATTATTTTATATGATGCGCTTGAACACGATGGGTATCAAGGACAGTCAGTTGGCGAAAAGCTTAAACAGGTAGATTCACGGCGCTTTGCTTCACTACAGGACGCGTGGGAAGCGCACAAAATACGAAATGATATTGCTCACCAGGGTTCTAGTTTCCAGCTCCCCGACCAGTTAGCATATAGAACGATTCAGAAATATGAGACGGTGCTACGCGAATTCGGTGAGATTGATTAGCCAATTTCATTAATACTGGCAAGGATTCGCCTACGGAGTGACGTACCATTCCTTATTTTAATTCGAAGTGTGCCTATATAATTTTCTGGATTCTTTCCAGGCTTTCCATACCCATTAATAAAAGTAGAGCGAGAGAATTGTGAACGTGGGATATTCGATTCGATTGACCAGGTTCGCAGGATGCGCTCCTCTTGATTCTTATAGAGGGCATTAATAGTAACTCTTGCAATAATACGCTTACCCTCCACTCCATAGCACTCCTTAAACCAACGAATGATAGTGCGTATAAGTGCAGGATCGGAATTAGTAAATCCACACTCTTGGCTTCCGCGCTTGTATCCTTCACCCCAATACAGGCCAAGTCCTAAATAAAATAATCCCTCAGCATGCATATGACTCACATCCTCTTTACCCTTAAGTGTTTGTAATGCAATATCATTCCTTTTGAGGGTTTTATTTCTTTCTATATAGGGAGCTAGGGCACGCATACCTGCATCCTTTCTTTTTGTAGCAAGATGTAAGTTTTGAACTTCAGTCAGCACAATGTCCGCGCACCAGCGACTTGCAGTGCTCGAACTTATACCAAGTCGGGATGAGATATCCTTTATGCTCATTCCCTTTCTTCTAAGCAGAAGGGCAGTCTCTCTTTCCTTAATTTTCATGCTTTTAGTATAGCAGTATATACATAGGGGTATGTATATACTGGTTCGATTTCATGGCTTGCGAAGTTCTATAAAACCGGTATGATTCGAATACGCGAGTCACGCACTGTTTGTGTGGTCGCAAGAAAGATTAGATAGCGGGGTAGAGGAGAGGTACCTCGGGAGGCTTGAACAATTCGGGCGTTCGCAAGAGCAATTTTGCGAAAGATTACCTGCCAAATTCGGTGAAACCCTCACGTCCGAAAGGACGAAAGGCAATGCCGAGCCAAGCTTTTTCTTGAAAGAGAAATTGAAGGTGTAGAGACTAGACGGTAGGCACCCCACTGGGGTGAAGGCATAGTCCAGACCGCAAACCCGTACGGGGCAATGAAAATTGTAGTGGTAAGCATAACCTCCAGACGCCGGTTCGATTCCGGCCCCCGCAACAAGTAAAGAAAAAGACCTGTCTCGCACAGGTCTTTTTCTTATCGGTTCTCCACTACTTACAGCCAGGTATCATTCTTATTATGAATCTAGTAGCTTTAAGTAATGAGTCACGGAAGAATCATTCAAGAGAATAAGACAAACTACATACTCAGCGATGGTGATAAAGAATACCGTGCTGTAGTACGTGGAAAATTTCACACAGCAGATGGTTTCCCAAAGGTAGGAGACAATGTTGAATATGTAATGACCAACAAGGATGAAGTGGTCATTGAGAGTGTTCTTCCACGAAGAACGCAGATAGTGCGGAAGGCTGCAGGTACTGGCAATGATCAGCAAGTTATCGTCGCAAATGTGGATACTATTCTCATCGTCATGGGACTGGATGAGGACTTTAATTTGAGTCGCCTAGACAGATATATACTTCTCGCGGAACAAAGCTTAATTAAACCAGTCATTATTCTTAATAAGTGTGATCTCATTCCTAATGCAGAGGATTTCTTGGGACAAGTACATACTAGGTACCCGCATGTAGAGGTGCATCTTGTGAGTGCAGGAACGGGGGCAAACATGAATGCGTTGCACTCCTGTCTAGATAAAAATGTTACTGCGGTTCTACTAGGTTCCTCCGGAGCCGGAAAGTCTACAATTACAAACTGGTTACTTAATCGGGTAACACAAGATACCCAAGAAGTGCGGGCGGACGACGGTAGAGGGCGACACACAACTACTGCACGACATCTCTTCACCCTACCCAATGGATCCTATCTTATTGATACTCCTGGAATGCGGGAACTTGCACTTGTTGGAGAGGTTGAGGGGACTGTGTCCGAACAAGTGGACGAACTGTCTCAGCAGTGTAAGTTCAAGGATTGTGATCATGAAAAGAGTTCAGGATGCGCCGTACAGACAGCCATCAAACAAGGGTTGATACATTCTGACCAATTAACGAGTTTCTTGAAGCTAAAGCGAGAGAAACGGTATTTAGAAAGTCGAGAAGACTATGCAGAAGGGTTAAAGTACAAACAAGAGGACCGGAAGCTACATAAGAAGTTCAATCAAATTAAACAAGCGAAATTTGGCAAGCGGTAGGCTCTAGAGTCTAACTGCGTCGTGAGAATTATTACCCAGAACCACCTCGGACTGTGAGATACAATACACCTACATGAGCCTGATTACACACCTCGCGATTTTTCTTCTGTCGCTCTCAGTGCTGTGGTTTTTTGCAGGCACGCTTCTTGATTCGGTGGGGCGCCTAGCTGCTCGGTTTTGTCGCTCAGGGTTTGGAACCGCTTTTTTTATACTAGGATTTCTCACCTCTATAAGTGAGATATCAGTTGCCGTAAATGCAGGAATCGCCGGGACCCCAGAAGTTTCTGCAGGGAATCTGGTTGGGGCTTCATTCGTCATTTTGATGCTTATCGTCCCGTTTCTTGCCGTGGCTGGAAATGGAATGTCCATTAAAGGACTGGTATCCAAAGAGACATTGGCATTCACCCTCCTAGTTATTTTGTCACCAATCATTCTTTTAGCTGACGGGAAAGTCACTATGATTGAGGGTGGATTCGCCATACTCGCGTATCTCGCTCTCGCCTATTCCATGCGTAATAAGCCGGAAGGGAATATATCAAACGTGTGTATCCCTGAGAGTATTGGCGGTTCTCGAGAATTTTATATAGACGTATGTAAGACCTTAGTAGGTGCAGCAGCAGTTTTCATTGCCTCTCATTTTCTTGTTGAGGAAAGTATTGCTGTTGCGCTCTACCTTAGTATTCCTGCATCTCTGCTTGGGCTACTTCTACTTTCAATTGGTACTAATATTCCCGAAATTGTAATTGCAATACGTGCAATACTTGCGAAACGAAAGGATATCGCGTTCGGTGATTATTTGGGCTCAGCTGCTGCAAACGTTCCTATATTCGGTGCGCTTGCAATCTTTACGGGAGGGTTCGCTGTAGAGTCGAGTGAATTTTCAGTCACGGCAGTTCTGGCTCTCGGGGGATTTGCCCTATTTTATTTCTTTGCTCGTTCGCATTCGAAGCTCACTCGTCGTGAAGGTATGATATTGCTTCTTTTCTATGGAGCTTTCGTCCTTATTCAATTTGTAAACATTATTCGTTTTACCGTTGCTTAGAATATTTTAGAAATACTAGCCCAGAACTCGGGTTAGCCAGGTTACTGACTGTTACGTTCAATTGCTACTGTGAACAACTCAGGCGTGGAGGGGTGATGAGCATTCATAGTTTCAATAAATGCCTCACGAGAAAGGGTCAGGCGTGGATTGGTAAGTCTTTCTTGTCCAAGAGTGGATGAAGTTCGTCCTTTGTAGTCGTGGTCTGGATACACGACGGTATCGTCTGGCAAAACGGCAAGTGCCATATGGAGAGATTCATAGAGGGCCTCACTGCTGCCGGCTTGAAAGTCCGTTCGTCCGGTACCTCCTATAAGTAATGCATCTCCGGTGAACACTGCGCCCGGCACGACAATAGAGATACTTTCGTCGGTATGTCCGGGGGTAGCGAGAATTTCAAGGGATACAGAGCCAAGCGAAAGCGATTCTCCTCCAACAAGCGTCGTATCTTTTTGCTTCGAAGGTGCGTGGAGGTGACGCATAATCTGTGCTCCTGTCAGCTCACGAAGGCGGGGTGCTGAGGAGATGTGATCAGCGTGCGTATGGGTCTCTATCAGGTACTCTAGACGTGCACCATGTTCTGAAAGTGTTGAAAGATACGTCGCGTCTGGAATTTCCTCGGTAGGGTCTATAAGTGCGGCTTTGTGAGATTCGTGGTCAATCACGAGGAACGATAGGCACCCACGAGTTGAATGAAAAGGAAGTATCTCCATGTATATGCCTGTTACGTGGTGGGTAAATTATGTGCTTGCCACTGTGTTATACCGCCGGCGACGTTTTCGGCATGCGTCATTCCAAGACCATGTAGGAGATTAGCTGCCATAAGGCTTCTGCCTCCAGAGCGACACATAACATGGATAGAGGTATAGGTTTCAAGCTTGGCAGATTCGGATTCGAGTCTGTCCAGAGGGATATGGAGTGAGCCAGGAACTCGCACTTCACGCACCTCTTCGTGGGTGCGCACATCAAGCAATACATGGCCTTCGCTCCCTAGCTTTGTGTGAGCGTCTGTAACCGTTACATTTTTGGGTCCAAAAGAAATTCCAAACATAGGTTATGAAAGAGTAAATGCAGTGTTAATAATCGAATTCAGTTCACGAGTTAAACGTTCTCGCCCCATCTCTCCTTTAATACATTCTTGTGAATGGAGAAGGGCATACGATTGAGCAAAGCGCTTAAGTGCATTTGTCGCAGCCTTTGTTTGTAGAAGGGTCTGCGCGCAATCCGCTGAGGGGTTCTCCTCAAGTCTGTGCTTTAATCCAGCAACTTGGCCCTCAATACGACTCAAGCGGGTGATTAGGTCTTGGTGTGTAGTCATGCGTAGATGAGATGAATATACTACGAGTATACGCATACCCCTGGGGGGTATGCAAGTGGCACCACCATTTCTTCATGTGCCACCGGTATTCTAGAAGGGTGACTCTACATACGATTCCACAAGTTTTTTATACAGATGATCCATCTGTTGTTGCACAAAAACTGCTCGGTGCGCTTCTCGTACGAGAATTTAGGAACGAGACACTTATAGGAAGAATCGTAGAAACAGAAGCGTATCTGGCAGATGGCGATGAGGCCTCCCATGGATTCAAGGGTCTCAATTCTCGCAATGCCTCCATGTTCAAAGAAGCCGGTCATGCGTATGTGCATCAGATGCGTCAGTGGAATCTTCTTGATGTGGTCGTTCAGGGTGCAGGAGTTCCTGCCGGAGTACTTATTCGAGCGGTTGAGCCCGTGCAGGGAGTGGCTACTATGGGCCAGTTGCGGGGCCCAGGTGTGCAAAGGGGGCTCGCTAATGGTCCTGGAAAGCTCTGTCAGGCATTTGCTATAAATCGGGAATTGGACGGCATTTCTGTGACCGACCCTAGCTCACCTCTTCGTTTGGCGTTTTCCGAAGAGACTTCGGTTACGCACCGTATACAGTCTTCAGGACGCATTGGAATAACAAAAGCAAAAGATGAGCTTCTGAGATTCTTTATTGTGGGTAACCCGCATGTGTCCCGCTAATAGGTACTTAATACTTTATACAGGTGAAACATGCGAAGCTGTCTGAATACAGAGACCAATAATCTATTCCACTATGAGCAAATACGGAAAGCTAGCGGGAAAGAAAGTAGCAAAAAGTCTTGAGGAGATGAAAGAGGGTACGCTTCGAAGTGGACGTAGCCGAAAGAAAGTTACAAGTAGAAAACAAGCTATCGCCATTGGACTTTCTGAGGCTCGAGAGGCGGGTGGCAAAGTACCTAAGAAAAAGAAATAGTCATAAAGTTACGAAAGGGGGGCACTTGACTAATAATACTAGATATAGTACTATTAATAATAGGAAGTTACATACATGTAGCAAGCTGTTTACGGCTTATGTTCGCCTCGTAAGAGCCGAACCACTTTTTACAACTAGGCCGTAAACAATTCGCCACATACTCCTACAGAAAACCGCCCATAGGGCGGTTTTCTTATACCCATAGAAATCGGGCAAGAGAGTGGGGTACACTTAGGGGGTTACTGAATAATCAATATCATCACAACATGCGTTCCATTCTTGACTGTATGTGCGGAGAGAAAATGCGGGATGCCGCACCACTCGTGCTGCGTGTAGCTACGGGTACTATTTTCGCTCTGCACGGATGGCAGAAATTTACTTCTGGAATTCCAAATGTCTCCCAGTTTCTAGGGCAAATTGGATTTCCAGCACCTGAGGTGTTTGCCGTACTCCTCATAGCTGCAGAGCTGGGTGGCGGTATCCTCTTGATCCTTGGTTTGTTCACACACTGGGTATCAAAAGTACTCGCTTTTGTTGCGGTCGTGGCTCTTGTCACGGTGCACATGAAGAACGGATTCTTTATGTCTGCAGGAGGGTATGAGTACATTATGCTTCTCTTCGCAGCTTCCTTCTCGCTCATGATTACCGGTCCTGGGAAGTGGTCCTTGGACAGTAAAATGCGAAAGTCGTAAAAAGCGTGTTCGTACGTTAGTACGTGAAATCCGCAGATCCCTTGGGATCTGCGGATTTCACGCATAAGGAATATCCCTCCTCATTTGGTACTATAGAGGCACATGACCATCGCGATAGTTGAAGACGAGCAAAAGCTCGCCAGATCCCTCAAGGAAGGGTTGGTGTGGGAAGGGTACGAAACGGACACTTATCCAGATGGAGAAACACTCCATAAACACCTTGAGCACAACGCCGCATCCTACGAACTACTTATTCTAGATTTGGGTCTTCCTGGAAAGTCAGGATTTGAGGTGTGTCAGGATTTGCGGGCAAAGGGTAGTGTTATGCCAATTTTAGTACTCACCGCAAAAGATACGACTGAAGACAAAGTGCGGGCGCTCGATAGTGGAGCAGACGACTTCATGTCTAAGCCCTTTTCATACGAAGAGCTCCTTGCCCGAGTAAGGGCACTGCTGCGCAGATCACGCTCTGGAAACTCCAGACAAGTTCACATTGGAGAAGTCACTATTGATCTAGACGCCTATACGGTACTGCGAAACGGGAAGCCAATTCCTGTAACACTTAAGGAGTTTGAGCTTCTCGCCTATTTGGCTGAGCATCGTGGACAGGCAAAATCGAGAGACGAAATCTTCTCTCATTTATGGGAGCATACCGATAGTGCACTTAGTAATGTGGTAGATGTCCATGTGCGTAATATTCGCCATAAGCTAGACGACGATCATGAACATAAAATCATCCGGACCGTTCGCGGGGTGGGCTACGCAGTACAGGGATAAGCTCCGAAACGATCCGTTTCTCGCTGCTCGTCTTAAAATTGCCCTCCTCTATTTCTTATGCGGGGTGATAATTTATATCGCTGTCGACTACTTTATTGATGCGAGTCTTAAGGAATCGTTCTACCTCGTCGCGTCGTTGCCTCCGAATCAGCCTGTAGATGAGGCTTTCCGAGCGCTTAAAATCAATCTGTGGTCCGGTCGTTCATTTAAACTGGTACTCTTTGCACTCACAGCCTATTGGCTTGCTGGATTTGCTATGCGGCCTATAAAAAAATCTGCGGAGCTACAACGTCGTTTTATCGCTACGGTGTCTCATGAGCTCCGCACACCGCTCGCAGTTGCCAAGAACACTGCTGAGGTTGCGCTTCGTAATAGAAGTACACTTACTCAAGCAAAAGCAATTGGCGTCATAGAAAGTTCGCTTGAGGAGATGAATCGCATTTCAGATATCATTCAATTTTTGCTAACATTCTCGAATTTTGAAAATAGGAAGAAATCATTTGTGCTCGAACAAGTTGAATTGCGCTCAATTGCACAAAGAGCCATCTTGCTCGTAGGTAAAAATCTCCCCCTCACAAATGTGCGTATCACGCTCCACGCTGATATTCCGGGATATGTAACAGGAAGTGCTACAGCGCTCGAGGAGCTGTTCCTGAACCTTCTTAAGAACGCCATCACCTACACGGAAGCCGGGAAAAACGTGCATATATCAATTACAGAGGACACCCAGAAACACATTATCCTCTCTATTGCTGACCAGGGGTGTGGTATTGCTGAAGCCGACATTCCAAATTTATTTGAACCCTTCTTCCAAGGTACAAATTCTCCTCACCATGTCGCTCACGGAATCGGCCTCGGCCTATCAATTGTAAAAGAAATTGTTCTCCTACACGGAGCTACTATTGCTGTGGAAAGTAGTAAGGAGGGAAGTACCTTTACGGTTACGTTTCCTCCCGTCCCTAACGTCTTTTAGGGTTTCGTAAACGTTTCCCTACAATCCAGAAGATAAGAAGAATAATAAAAGCAAATACAGGATAGAAGAGAGCAGGATATCTAAAAATAGGAAGGACGGTATGCGCTGCTTTTTGCACATACCCCGCTTCAGGGGTTGTTTCTGATACCTCAGTCTCTGTACCAAGAACCGAACCTTTTTCTTCGGCAGTGGACGTAAGGATATTTTCTCCCGCAAGCGAAGCCAGATATGTTTCCCCGGCCTTTCGTATAGATTCAGTGGTAGCGGTAGTTGCAGCAATGACATTGGCTATCACCGGAGAAGATGAAGCTACTGCCAGGTGAGCGGTATTGAGCGCTTCCACGGCGGCAGTTTTTGGAGGGGCTGGTTTTACATGGAATGTATGAAGCGTAGTAGAGGCTTCCCTAAGCTGTGCAGTAATCTTGGTTTTCTTATCAATGACGCTCGTGATTTCAGCAGACACATTGTGCTCTCCCTCACTCGCGGTCCACGGTACAGACTCAATAGAGCTTTCTCCCGCATTTAAACTGAAAGGTACTGCGCCTATACTTGTGCCATCTATCTTGAAACTGACAGAACCTTCAATGGCTGAGGGGCTTCCGTCATAGACTACGGTGTAAATTCGTACCAAGGTTCCTGCAGTTGGACTATTTTCAGATAGCCAGACAGGGCCGGGAGCAAAGCCTGCCGATATTTCACTTGCGTGAGCAGGAAGTGCGAGTAGAAATGCGATGGTGGGGATAACCAGAAGGGCTACGCGAGCCTTTGATTGGGCCATATATGGATAATTCTACCACTGCTACACGGCATATATAGTAAATTTGTCAGAGTAAGCAAAAGAATAAGGATATTTTTATTGCACTCACACTCGAATTTAAGATTCATTGAATGTGTTGCTCCATCGCACTACGACACATAAGTTTTATACAAACAAATGGTTGACAACAACAACAAGAAGCGCATGCTGATTGTGTTAATGGGGCGGAGACTATATCTCCACATAACAGGGACTTACTAAGTTATAAAATATTGCCTATGTTTAGCGCTCGTACGGGCCTTGCAACAGGATGGATTACTCCTGGAATAGTTGCATTTATTAGTGTTTCCGCTCTTTTGGGAGGCTTTACCTGGGCTCAGCAGGCACATGCCGCTGATTCGTATACTATTTCGGCCTCAGCAAGTGCCGGAGGGGTCATCAGTCCTTCGGGTTCTGTCGTGGTGGCGTCTACAACAGACCAAACCTTCACCATAACTCCTGACAGTGGGTATCAAGTTGCAGACGTTGTTGTGGATACCGTTTCTGTGGGTGCGGTATCGAGCCACACGTTTACAGCTGTTTCTGCTGATCATAGTATTACTGCGTCATTCGCCACAATACCTAATTCCAGTATCTACATTTCTCCAAGCGGAAGTGATACTACAGGAGATGGGAGCTTGAGTGCACCGTTTGCTACCATCGCTCATGCACTAGATACCGTAGTAGCTGGAGGAACAGTACACGTAGCTTCTGGTACCTATGTCCTAAGCGGTCCGATTACCATGAGTAAGGCTGGCGTGACTCTTGAAGGAGCGGGTACACCTATACTGCAAATCTCCGGAGCAACTACAGGGTTCATGATTTCAGCTACGGGAGTAACGATCAAGGGATTCAAAATTGAGAAAACAGATAAGACGACCCAAGGCATCATACAAATTGCTGCAAGTAACGTTAGTGTCATAAATAACGAAGTTTCCGGCCAATTCGTGATTGGTGACGCGGAAGTAAGTCGTGCCCTAGTTATTCAAGGAGGGCTATCAGGTCTGCAAATTACCGGAAACAGCTTTCATGATTTGCGTCAGCCTGCTTACATAAGCGGAGTGACGACCGGTACAGTCTCAGGAAATTACACAGCGCGTACAAAGGGTTGGGTGATTGAACAGGGTGATCTTACGTTTACCAACAATACGTGGGGACAGGGGGCTAATGCTAATGTGTTCGACATTGCTGTTCTCGCAACGGCTGGGTCTACCTACTACACGGATATTGCAGTGCTCTCTGCAGCAAATAACGGTGCGTTTATAGAGAATCAGCGCACTACGCCTGCGACGCTTTCCATTGTGTACGTAGATGGAACTGTAATGGTAAGTGGAGACGGTACTGCTCGAAGTCCCGTGAAGACTCTCTCTGATGCTGTTACGCGAGTAGTGACTGGCGGTACTATTGTGCTCGCTTCGGACATTACAACTGTCACACAGGTGAATATCGGAAAGTCGCTTACTCTAGATGGTGCTGGTCATAAAGTGACCGCAGCATTCAATGGTGGTTCCGTAATTCAAATTACGGCAAACAATGTAACGATTAAAAATCTTGTTGAGGATGGCGGGACTGCAAGTGCTGTACCAACCACAGGAAATAGAGGTATTAACGTATACGTTGCTACCGGAGTGTTACTTGATTCAGTCACGGTATCAAACAACAGCAAAAATGGTCTTGTAGTAAACGGCTCTACGGTTACTGTAAACAACATAACGACCTCTGGAAACGGATGGGAGGCTATCGACGTTGACCTTGGAGGAGGAGTAACCTCACCTGCGTCACTTACCGTGAACGGAGTAAGTGTTCACTCTGAGACAAAAGCAGGTATTCGCATTGATGATATTACCAAAGCAACCTCTGTTACGGACACGAATAGTCAATACACCGCAACTACTACGGGGAACACTCGTGATTTCTATCTAAACCAGAAGAAAATCAAGACTACTTCAGTCACACAACAGACCACTACTAGTGAAGGAGGTTCTGTCTCAGTTGAAATTCCTTCAGGAACGGTGGTTACCGCTAACGAAGGCTGGGACGGCATTATTGCAGCACCTGCAGCAACATCTGTCTCAATTGTGGTGGATGGATTCAACTCTACGATGACTTCAGCGATTGCTGTTGGTTCAAGTCTATATGACCTTACCTTTGACAAGGCAGTTAAGCTTACGTTTGCCGGTCAAGCAGGGAAGCATATCGGCTGGTTTAATCACTCAGGAACCTTTACTGAAATTACAACCGCGTGTGCCGACAATACTCAGGTAACGAATGACAATCTCGCAGCAGGTACTGACTGTACTATTACGGTTGGGGGAGACCTTGTTGTGTGGACAAAGCACTTCTCGACATTCGCAACATACACTCAGACAAAGGTGTCTACTGGCGGTAGTGGGGGAGGTAGTTCAAGTAGCGTTGCGGTAACAACAGGTTCAGTGGCCGCTACGCCTGTCACAGGTCAAGTGCTTGGTGCAGCAACGTATAACTTCGCAACGAATCTCACCGTAGGTTCACGCGGAGACGATGTGACTGCTCTTCAGGAACAGCTTACGCAGGAAGGAGTGTACACTGGACCTATTACTGGATACTTCGGTCCGCTTACACGTGAAGCTGTGAAGGTTTATCAGGCCAAGCATGGAATCATTACTACGGGGTTTGTAGGTCCGCTTACTCGTGCAGCACTTAATGCGGGAGTAACCCCAACCCTCTCAGATGAGGCGCGTGCAGTGCTCCAGGTTAAAATCGTCGAACTTCTAAAACAGCTTCTAGATCTTCAACAAAAATTGAATACTGAGCTTAGTAAGTAGTTGCGAGAATCCAAATAACAAACCCCCAACTCATATGAGTTGGGGGTTTGTTATTTGACCAGGTACACAGTAATATGGTCCTATATGAGTCGCCGAACGCCCAAAAAGACTAGGAAAATAAAGGATTACTTGCTACCTCACCAGGGTAATGGCTATAAGCCTATCTTCCTTACCGTAGGAGGTGTTGCAGCAGCCTTACTCCTTATTGTGCTCATTGAAGGCGCGTACATTATTGGTACTAAATTTGCCTTTAGTGGCAGTAATTTTATGGCATCGGTGCTGCCATCTGTGCTTATTGGATACACCAATGAAGACCGAAATGCTGCAGGTCTTAGTAGTCTTGAAAGCGATGCGCTTCTCGCAAAAGCAGCTCAGTTAAAGGCAGATGATATGGCAGCGAAAGGATACTTTGCTCATATCTCTCCAGAAGGAAAAACACCGTGGTACTGGCTAGATGAGGTCAAGTATCAATATAGTTATGCTGGTGAAAATCTTGCCGTTGACTTCGTGGATTCAAAAGATGTAGAAAATGCATGGATGGCTTCTCCTGCCCATCATGCAAACATCGTAAAGGAAAAATATACTCGGATTGGCATTGGTACTGCACAGGGCATGTATCAAGGTCGAGAGACCACCTTTGTTGTGCAATTCTTCGCAACGCCCAAGAAAGTTCCTACAGCAGTCGCAGAGGTAAAGAAAGTCGCAGTATCAAAGAATCCTCGTGTGCTTGGTGCAGAAGTAGAGCCTGTTGCCACCTCAGCACCAGTAAGTGCAGAGAGCCAGGTGACCTTTCCGGAAACCATACCTAACATACAACCACTAGCACAAGTAGTAGCGTCACCAACTCATACCGTTACGTATATTCTTGCAGCTGTTGCAGCTTTCTTTTTGATTCTATTACTTATTGCAATAGTGGTACACATTCGAATTCAATTCATTGAGGTAATTGTGGGCGGTTTATTGGTTGTATTGGCCTCTCTCTCAGTTATCTCTTTTAACGCAATAAATGGAGGGGCCCAAGTTCCTGTTGCACCTGAAGGGGCAGCATCTACACAAGCGTTGTAAGAACAAACTATGCAAGCAATTATTTTAGCTGCAGGAAGGGGGACCCGTATGAATGAGCTTACGGATGCGACACCTAAACCCATGCTCCTGGTGCATGGAAAGTCTTTGCTCGCTCATAAGCTCGACGCGCTCCCAGAAAATATTGATGAGGTTATTTTTATCATTGGCTATCAGGGACAGGTAATCAGGGATGCCTTTGGGGACGAGTTCAAGGGGCGTTCAATTAAATATGTAGAGCAAACAGAACTCAATGGATCTATGGCGGCTGTTTCTCTCGCTCAAGCACTAATTGTGGGGCGCTTCATTGTCATGATGGGAGACGATTTGTGTGGAACCGAAGATTTACAGAAATTGTGCGAGACGGAAGATTGGGGGGTGCTCGTAGAGTCCACAGAAGCGATGTCTTCCGGTGGTCGCGTACTTATTGGGGAAGGTGATACAGTCCTCGATATCGTAGAAGGTGAATACCATGGTACTAGCGGCTTCATGAATACCAATTTTTTCGTCCTCGATGAGCGTATCTTTGATTTCCCCATGGTACCCAAATCTCCAGGGAGTGATGAGTATGGATTGCCACAAACCGTACTGCAGGCCTCCTTGGCAGACAGCATCCCTCTACACGCCGTGTACGCCACCTCATGGATACAAATAACCGTTCCTGAGGATTTGGCTCGTGCTGAGGCGCTTATTGACCCTATTAGGGATTGAAGAGGAGGCTAAGGCGTAGTAAGGTGCATATAGCTGGAGGCGAGCCAATCCTGGCTTTCTTTCACCTTGTTGGGGTAAGTCCATCCGGACTTGCCGCGACTCGCTCGGGTCAAGTGGATATTGATAGAAATCCATATTCACTTTCCCTCACTTCGTCGGGGTAGCTCAGTTGGTAGAGCACAGCACTCATAAAGCTGCGGTCGTGAGTTCAATCCTCACCCTCGACACACAATAACCTCCATATGTAGATATATAGTATCTACATATGGTCAGAGTAATGTACTGTCATGGTGATATGCTTGATTTATGCCAATGATTCGTTCATTGAACCAAAATTTCTTTAAGAAATGGTCATCAGAAATGGCATATGTACTCGGCTTCTTCGCTGCGGACGGCTCCATGTTACGGAATGGTCGCGGAGCACATTTCATAGAATTTACGAGCACTGACAGAGTTCTTATTGAGCATGTGCAAAGAGTAGTAGGTTCTGGTCATCTTATAAAAAGTAGAGAAAGAGGAGGTCGTTGCAAAACGGCGTTCAGGTTGCAAATAGGTAGTAAGAATTGGTTTGAAGACCTATCAAAACTTGGCTTCACGCAACACAAGAGCAACGAGCTTGCGTTCCCTGAAATGCCCCCGGAATATTTCAGAGATTTTGTACGGGGCTATTTTGATGGTGATGGGTGTGTCTATTTCAAGAGTCACTTTGCAAAAGACAGAAATAAGGAGCGATGGGTGTTTCAAACACTTTTTACCTCTGGAAGCAGAGTCTTCTTAGAGAAGCTGCTGTCCGAGGTGAGGGTATACGGAGTGCAAGGAGGTCGAATAGCCACTAAAAGCAAGAGTGGATATGACCTGGTCTTCAGTTGGAAAGACAGTCTTGCACTATATCGGCTTATGTATCATACTGCCAAAGTTGCTGACTTATACCTTCCGCGGAAACGTGAAAAGTTAGAGAAAGCAATTCAAGTTCTCGGACTTGATAACCAGGTGCGGTCGTAAGCAGCATCCGCTGTCTTTCGACCAAGCAGGCTCCGATGATATACGAACGAGATTCGTGCATCATCCTCACCTGCGGTCGTAGCTCAACTGGTTAGAGCACCCGCCTGTCGATTAGGCAGCTTCCTGTACGAAAGTCGGGATGGAAAACTCTCTGGGATATCGGTGAATGCTAAGTCTTAGCTTGCTAGGATATGCGAATACCGAGGGAACCCCTCTCATTCGGAGAGGGGGCGCCGTAGAGACTAGATACCGGAGCACCTACGGGGAAACCTATGGTGAAGATATAGTCCATGCCCCTATGAAAATAGGGGGTTACATGCACGCGGGAGGTTGAGGGTTCAAGTCCCTTCGACCGCGCAAAATAAGAAGCCCCCTCACGGGGGTTTTCTTATTTTGCGCGATCGAAGAAAGCGCAGCTTCCAGAGGGACTTGAAAGCCGGAACCTTATCCGAGTCCGCGAGGATGGTGAGGCCGGGCTGGCGCACTTAGGAGTTACATTCTTATGGAACGAGTTAGTGATGGGAGCCAAGAGTGTAATCACCGTGTCCCTTCGACCGCGCACGTTTTGATTCATTCAGAAATAGCGAGAGGCTGTCCCAGTACGGCAAATAAGGTTTGAAGAAATTTTATGAATTGGGACCACAGACTTTCAGGAGGGGTCGGGTCATAAGATTCTGACAGTCTCAATGGCGTCGCAGTTTTGCGTGGTGAAGGCGTTTCTAGTATGGGTCGTGCCTCATTTTGTATGAATGCAGTAATAGGGGTGGGTGAGAAAGTAGTGGGCTCCTCAATCTGGGTGACAGGCTCTTCCATTAAAGGTGTAGAGGTTGCTTCGACGGGCTCTGATGTCTGTTCAATCTGCACGCCGAGAACCGTGCCTTGGAGTGGGCGAGGAAAGGAGTGAAGAAGCGAGTTCCAGGTGGTCTCCATAAGAGCTGGAAGTGCATAGGCTGTTGCCCACACTCGTGTGTCTTCTGGTGCGCCCTCATCAAATCCGCCATCACTGGCTTGCAGTGAACGGAGGCAGTCAAGAGGGGTATTTCCTTTTGCTGTGCGCCACGCGCTCGGAGATTCGCCAAGTGCGCTAATAGCCATACTGCCCCAGCTGGTTGTAAAACTATTCCCGAAGCATCCATTTTCCTGCTGCGTAGAAAGAAGATACGAGCGGGCTCTGCTAAGTGCCGAGCTCACACCAGGATACGAGCGGAAGGGAGAAAGTGCCTGTATGGCAGCTGCGGTAAGGTCCGTACTTTCCCATGAACCGTTACTCGATTGTTTCTGTAAGAGATGCGCAATGGTCTGAGCAATGACGAGGTCTTTTTCAGTGAAGCCTGCGTGCGAGAGAGAGATGATACCGAAGATATCATCATTTATGAGTCCTCCGTCACCAATCTGCGTACCATCAAACTGGGTAAGTAAACGCGGAGTAATATCTGCCGGATCAATACCTAGAGCCTCAAGTGCAAGGGTCCGGCGTTCCATATCTGTTGCACTCGTAAGGGTGTCTGGAGAAGAACGTAGGTACGTGGCAAGTATCGCTGTGGGGGCGTGCGCACTCACGAGAGCCATCGCTGCCCAATCGGTAATCATGGAGTTACGGAAGGAGCCATCTAATTCCTGTCGCTGGATAAGAAAATCGCGTGCACTGACAGCTGCGTCACGTGGACGAGAGGAAAGACTGCCTCCACGACTGCTGTCGTCACTAACTATCGGAGTTGAGATTTGTGACGAACTCGAGGCCGCTACACTGGTAGAAAGAACAGCGGTTGGCAAAAACCCGCTCTTGCTCGCAGAAATAGTAACTGTTCCGGAAGAAGTGGGAACGTGCAGTACTATACCTGCTTCGTTAGCGGCATGCGGTTCATCATTTATACGTACGATGCTTTCACTTGCTGGCTTCCATACTGCATTAAAATTTTCATCAAAACCAAACTGCTCGACCGTAATAGTAGTAGTGCTTTGCGTACTGAGTACGTCGGGGCTAACGGATAGACGAAGCGGCATCCGTTCAATGGTAATAAGAAGCGACTCACCTGCATGAAGTTCGTGCTCGTTCAGTGCTGTTGTACCGAAAGAAAGATCCGAAAACCAATCCCAATAATTATTCTGTACATAATCATTACCGATTCCGTGTAGCGAATCTATAAACGCGCTACTTCCGTACCAAGACCACTTTGCAGTAATACCTGCTTGCTCAACCGCGCAGTACGCGTTCACGGTATGTTTTGTATCTACGGGAGAAATTGGGCACGCTGCCACAGTAATAGATCCTTTATAGAGTGTTTCTGTAGGAGTTTCTATATCAAGCAGAATGGTAATGGGTGCTGGAACAATTTCTAATTGAGCTGTTACTTCTGTGCTCGACGCTGTAGGTAGAGTATCCGTACTTTCGCTTGCAGTGGTAGATGCTTCAGTACCTATAGCTACTATTTCAGCGAGGGGAAGGGTGGTTTCGTTCGCGTGCGCTGTATATGGAGTACATACACCAGCTACCGCACAGGTCCCTATAATAATCTGTTTGAGAAAATTCTTATTCATAACGCCATTCAATATAATCGCCCGGGATAACTACGGTCTGTGACATTCCTGTAGAGGAGGGATTTCCGTTTATATAGAGCATCCAATACTGCCCATTACCATTTTTATGTCCATCTATGGATTCAAGGAATGAGCCCAGTGTCGGATACTCTCGGCTTACATACGCAAGCTTTCCTTCCGAACGCTTTGCTTGCATGAGTGATTCGACGCTGCTTGTTGCAGCTGCCAGAAGTACATAGATTTTTTCTTGAGGCGCGCTCTTGAGTTTCGTTTCAGGGGAAGGTGCTGTGGTGGTAGCTACTTGTAACACTTGTGGCGCCGGCTCTTCTGGTGTTGCTTTAGTAACGGGATAATTGCTAAGCGTAAGAAGTGTCAGTATTCCTATAGCTAGAGCCTCCAGAGCTCGAATTAGATCACTAGGCATGTTCATACGTCGAATGTGAAAGCGCTGTGCGCATCCTTGCGTAAAGCAGTACCGCTCCACCTAGAGCTGAGAGGTAGACCAAATCTCCTATAACCATATTCCTCAAGAAGGGGAGTCCCATCGTATAGGACGCGAGCAGTCCGACCATGTCTTTTGGGTACCATGGTGTAAAGAACCATAGTGTCGCGTTTGTAACGAGAAAGAATAAGAGTGAAGGGGTAAGGGTTATAAGGAAACGTGCACTCCAACTACTCGTGTGGAGTGCAAACCAGCGACCAATGAGTGCAATGAGCAAGAACGAGCCGTATACCGAGAACATGACGGGTAATTCATATGTTCCGACGAACGTATCGGAAGCTACCAGAAGAAACAGTAGTGCTGCCACGGCCGTCCGTGTTCCTAAAAACATGCTTGAGATGAATACAATGGCCGAGAGGGCGGTTGCTCCTGGAGGGTGGGGTAAGAGACGTGAACTCAGTCCGATTACGATAAGGAGTACGACTAGTATTGCGCGCTCGGTAGATGAGAAGTGGGGGGAAGTCATACTGAGGTCCCGTTATCTGGAGCAAGCGTATCGATTTCGCACAGTCCAGCCACACACGCTAATTCTTTTGCTCCTGTAGTACTGTCGGTAGTTTCGTAGCGAATAAGCTGTGCAAAATCAATATTTGGAAATACTGAAGCGCGCGCCATGTATTGCTCTTGCGTGAGCTCCTCGTACGGGGCGAGTTGATATACATGATCGCTTTTGGGAAGGAACGAAAGCCCTCCGACAATGTCCCAGTGCTCATATACCCAATTACCTACCAGGAGCCACTCATCTGCCTGTACGGTCACCGTGACAGAAGGATTGTGTTCGCAGTATTCTTCTTTCACCATCTTCCAGTACGCGAGTTGATCAAGTGCGGAAAGATCTCCCTTAACTACGGCACGCTCTGGAGCTTGCACCGGAAACTCGAGCACCCAGGTTGTTGCGGTATCCCTTGTCTGTCCGACTTCAGGTACACAGGGCACACCCGCGTCCTCAAGAAGTCGTTTAAGGGGATTGTGTCCCTCAATACGTACTCGACGCAGATAGTACTTGGCATGGCGGGGGTGCATACCTGATGCGCAATCAAATAACTGAGAGCCATTGCCAGAAGGCTTAACTGCAGTGATTGCGGTAGAAGGGCGTATACCAAAACGCTTGGCATATATGAGATTGGT
>OFRG01000315.1_pt1 | contig 20221 bp, 23 predicted proteins | sample 1543071 | NCBI WGS metagenome assembly OFRG01 (sample SAMN07774222, study PRJEB24372) | wastewater metagenome | isolation source: WWTP Verbania (Effluent) | place: Italy: Verbania | collected 2015-12
AAGAACACTTCTGGACATCAGATGAGTTTCTTTGCGCAACCATCGAAAGTTCAAGCATTGTTTTATCAAAAAGGATCATGGAAAACAAAGGCTCATGTACGATTAGTAGGAACCATTGAAAAACAATGGAATATCCTACGTCAAAAAATGGACGAAGGAACTCTTCCGATTCATAGCAAAGTATATTCCGGACTATATAAAAACCTGGAAAAGATTTTCGGGTCTCATGTCAGAGATATATTAACTCATGGAGTTCTTGTGGAAGAGCATTTCGCATTTAAGACTATGATGATATGGGCATCAGCATTGTTGCACTATCGAAACAATGGAAGACTAATTTTCTTTCGAGAAATTTGGGTGCTTCCAAATAAGTGTGACATAGGTGCAGGAAGACTCGATGCTCTTATTGTGACAAAAGTCAATGATGTGGCCCTAAATCCACGACAGCAGTCTCAGGTCAGACAAATCGCATCGCATGAAAAGTTTTCTTCGATTGGACATGTTATTTCTCGGTTAGTTAGTATATTCTCCGGCTCGTATCTCGAATTTGAAATCGCCGACTGGAAATTTGCAGTTGGAGATGGTGTTAAAGGGATGCAACAGCAGATGAATATTATTAATAAAAACGAAGTAATAGACCAACCACTACCTGAGCATGTGCGACAAATCAAGCGCTACATGTCATTAGCAATGCTTTCTTATCGTATTACTTCTAAGCGCCCTGGAGAGTTGTGGACCTCGCAATCATTTCGATTGAAAGGGAAGATTGTTTATCTTATTCCTGATGGACTACCTATAACCCATGAGGTTGAATTAAGCTCAGAAGAGTTAAAATCGGTCTTTGTGGACCAGGTGGCGAACCCTTTTAGAGGAGGGAAACAGCAGTCGTTACTTGTGTATTACAGTAATCGCTATCTCAATCATGCTATCAAGCTTCTTGAGAACAATGTAGAGCCCATGGTGGCTGAAAAACAACCACCTTTGGTGCGGCAACTTGTATTTGAAGGTATGCCTTCGGCAGAAGGTCTTGTGGAGGAAGATACTAGTTTGAGATTGCAACCACTAATTGAAGAGCATCAAAGCTACGTCTACAAAGATGATTATAAGATTTTTGAAGTAGTAGGAAAAGACAAAGAAGGGAAAGAGATACTTCGTGCTCATTACAATCGTATTGTTGAACAAGTAGAGCTGGGTAACATTGTGGCTTCAAAAGAGTTCATAAGAAAATTGAACAAGGGTCACATCGCCTGTCCACTTTGTGGAGAGAAAACACCATCTGGGTCTATCTCATTAGCAAAAGACCTATATAAGTGTTTTGGTTGTGGAGTTTCTGCACATTTTTTCTGGGAATCAATCCCGTCAGATATGCATTTAGGGGTTCGTTCTATCCGAACAATAAAACGAGAAACAAAGCAAACGCGGAAGATTATTATTCCTGGTCGGCACCAAGAAGTCATGAAAATGGCTCAAAGGGCGTTGCAAAGAGGTTTTCTCAGTAGCCCTGGTGCGATATACCTTGAAAAAGAAAGGGGGCTTATCCCAGAGTTATCTATGCACAACGGTGCAGGATATGGCACTCTTAGGTTTATTGAATCACTGCTCGATGATGGGGTTTCTTATGATGAGCTTATTCATTATGGATTCCTCGGTATTTCTGATTCGGTCAAAGAAGACAGTCCATTGGTTAAAATGCTGGAATTATATCAACCTTTAGGTTCTCTATTTAGGTCAATTCCAACACATAAAAAGGATATTCCATTTATAAATGGACTTCCATACTCAGTGTTGGAAGGCAGGGTAACATGGCCACTTGAAATAGGGGGTATTTATAACAATTTTTATGGCAGGTCGATAGACATTAGTTGTCCTAAGCCGTTTCGCCATCGAAAGTTAATCATTGATCATACTGAAATACCTCACGGTGCTTACAATATGCATATTGCTATGCAAGCAGAAGCCCTAAAGAAACATCCACGGCTATTTGTTGTTGAATCTCCGATTAATGCTGATACATTGAGAATGCTTTGTTACGAAGCACCATCAACCACAGCTATTATAGGAGTAAACAATGATATTTTGTTTGAACTGCTCGCTGGATTTGAAGGTGATCTGATTGTGGGGTTCGATAATGACCCAGCACAATTTGAAGAAAGCGGTGTACAAAAATTTAACGCCGATGGAACACCGAAGGGGATGACGGGGCAAAAAAATACCCTCATTCTTGCAGAAGAAGTTAGGAAGTATGGTTTTAAAGGCCATATACTTGATTTTACTGGAGCGTTTGTAAAACAGCACCCAGAATGGAATTTTCAGGATATTAATCAGTTCTGGACTGAGTACCATCAAAAAATCGATGTATCTGATTACGTACAAAGCGTGAAGATTCCTGGATAATACCAGGTCTTCACGCTTTTTCTTTTGGCATTTTTTGATAGAAAGTCTAGTTTACATCGATGTTTATGGGGGTTAAAATTAGGAAAAATGTTCTAAAACAAATTATTCACTAAAAATCTAAAGATATGAAACTTTTAAGCAAAGATATGCTTGGGAGCATATCTTTTAACTCATTGGTCTTTATTGGGCCATTCTCTGAGCTAGGCAGCTCTGTTAACCAATATGATGGTAAGCCTGTCTTATTACGTGGTGTAGGAAACAAGCCAGGAATATTAGTAGTTCGCTATGTTGATTTAATTGGTGTACCAAGATACGACCTTAAATCAATAGAATACTGTTTAGGTAATGCCGCACGCAGGGTGTATCAGATTTTATTGGACAGGGGTGTAGAGAAAATTGAATTTGCTGTTATTCCTACTGAGATAAAATACCATACTAAGATTTTAAGAAAATTGAGAAGTGAATATTCAAACTCACGACTCGATTTTCATTTTGAAATGATTAAGTCTTGGCTAGATGGAAGGTCCTATAAAAATTTTCCTATAGATAGTTTAGTTTATAGGAGGCCTTTCATGGACCACAATACTTTGAGCAGGTTTTCTTTTTATGATTACAAAAAAAGGTCTGGTCTTTATATAATCAGAGAAAAATCAGTAAAAGACAATGTCTTGTGTACCGTATATGTAGGGAAAAGCGATACGGTTTTACCTTCAAGAATAAGGAGTAAATTTTATCCCAATCCTCACCTCTATTACAAAGAGATACCTGGTATTTTAGAATACTATATCTCGGTAGTTGAGATACCCAAAAAAAATCTACTTAAGGGGAAATCCTTAAAAGAGTATGAGGATATTTTAGTGGGTATTTTAAGACCTCGGGACAACAGAATGATAAAAGGAGAACCTAATCAAACCATTGATGTGGGTTATAAACCTATTTTTGAAGGTGACGGAGATCCATTTCCAATATCTTTAAACCCCTGAAAAGGGGTTTTTATTTACTCGTTTTTACCCAAAGATAGAGATCTTCAACGGCTTTGACAGCGTCACCGGCAGCGATGTTGTTTTGGTGGTAGTGGATGTTGGTGATGTCTCCAGCGGCCCAAATACCCGGAACAGAAGTTTTCTGTGTCCACGGATCAATAGTGATCTTGCCAAATTGATCTACCTCGACAATATCTTTCATGAAGCCACCATTTGAGATTTGTCCGATTTCGACAAACACTCCAGCAACAGGAAGAGTTTCTTCTTCGCCAGTATCTTTGTGAGCTATTGTAAGCCCAGAGACAAAGATATCTCCAAGCACTTCTTTTGTATCAGCATTTGTAATAATACGAACTTTAGGATCTGACTTTATCTTTTCTACCGTAATAGCATCGGCTTTGAATACATCACTGCGGTGAATAAGCGTGACACTTTTGCAATAGGCACTAAGCTGAGCGACAGTTTCAAATGCAGCGTTTCCGCCACCGATAACAGCTACATCCATGTCAGAGAAGAGTGGACCATCGCATGAGGCGCAGTAGGTGAGCCCTTTGTGTTCAAGTCTGTCAGCGCCAATAGCTTCGAGCTTACGTCGACTTGAGCCAGCTGTCACAAGGAGAGCTTTTGAGTTAAAAGACTCACCTGATTCTAAAGTAATAGTAAAACCGGTGTCTGTTTTAGAAACCGAACTTACTGGCGAGCCGACCTTGATATCTACATAGTCGCCTTTGTATGCTTCTACATGGCCCTGGAGGCTCTTGGCGAGGTCTGCACCACTGATGTGCGGTGTACCAATCCAGTTTTGAATATCTTCTGAGACAACGCTTTGCCCGCCCCATTCAACGGTCACAAGGAGGGTCTTGATTTGTTTACGGGCAGCGTAGACCGCAGCAGCACATCCTGCTGGCCCACCACCAATAATGATAAGTTCGTATTGCATGGACAAAAGTATAGCATAAGAGAAAAGCCCCCTTGTGAGGAGCTTTTCAGTAAATAGCTACAGAGATTATTTCTTATTTCTTCGCAAAAATGCTGGTATTGCACCCCAATCTTCTTCAGTACCTTCGCCTTCAACTATTTCAGCGTCTTCAGTTCGAATCTCTGGTTTCTGAACCATAGGATTTACTGATTCTGTTTTTGGAGCTTCAGGTCGAGCAGTGTTAAAGATTTGCTGTGGAGTTTGAGCACCAAAGAGATTTGATTTTTTACCGCCTTCAGTAGGGAAGCCTGTTGCGATCACGGTGATTTTCATTTCACCTTTTTTAATACGATCGTCAAAGATAGTACCGATGATCACTCGAGCATCTTTGTCGATACTTTCAGTGATGACTTTTGCAGCTTCTTGGAATTCAGCCATTGTCAGGTCATCGTTTGTAGAGATAGCAAAGAGTACACCTTTTGCTCCGTTGATAGAAATATCAAGAAGGGGAGAGTTGATAGCTTGCACGGCAGCCTTTTCAGCTCGGTCGTCTCCTGAAGCAAATCCCACACCCATGAGCGCTGTCCCGGCGTCAGTAAGCACGCTCTTCATGTCGGCGAAGTCCACGTTGATGATACCTGGAGAAGAGATAAGTTCTGAAATACCTTCTACGGCCTGTCGGAGCACTTCATCACACTTAGCAAATGCATCTTTAAATGTAGTGTCTTTTCCAGCGATAGCGAGGAGGCGATCGTTTGGAATAACAATGATTGCATCTACTTCGGCTTCGAGTTCCTCGATACCTTTGTCAGCGATACGCATACGCTGGTTACCTTCAAAGAAGAATGGTTTTGTTACTACTGCAACAGTGAGAATGCCTTGCTCTTTTGCTGCACGGGCAACTATTGGAGCAGCTCCTGTACCTGTTCCGCCTCCCATTCCGCAGGCAATGAAGACCATATCGGCGCCCTTGAGAGAGTCTTGTACTTCTGCTTTTGTTTCTTCAGCAGCACGCATACCCACTTCTGGGTTCATACCAGCACCAAGACCCTTGGTAAGGTTTTTACCAAGGTGAATTTTCTTTTCTGCAGAAGACTTATGTAAGTCTTGAACATCAGTATTCATCACAATGAACTCCACGCTCTTCACTTTGGCGTTGATCATGTGATTGACAGCGTTACAACCAGAGCCACCAATACCAATCACTTTGATACGTGCGGCGGTTTCAATTTCAGGGTTTATTTTAGCCATATAGTCTCTGTTCCAGTTCCACTTATTACTATACCGAACATAGTACCAGAGTCCAGAAAAAGGGCAATGGATATTGACGAAATAAAAAGAGGATGTTGTATTATGGCATCAACTGTTTGAAGAATCCTTTGATGACAGACAAAAAGCCTTCACCGTCGTTTGAACTATGAGACTTTCCTTGTTTTGAGCCGGACAAAGAAGCAGAAGAAGCGATAGAGTAAGCGACGAGCAGGCGTTGATCTTTCAGGATGCCTTTGGTGCTTGGTATATCACTATAACCAACACGCACTGGTATCTTTAGCATTGTTTTTGCTACAGCTTCTACACTATGAAGATGTGAACCGCCTCCGATAAGTATGGCTCCCGCTGGTAAAAGTCCACTTCGTCCCATTTTTTTCAAATATTTATCAATGAGTTCAAAAATATCAGAGAGTCGGGCTTCGACTATTTCATCTATTTTCTTTTTCGGTACTGTTTGGAAATTTACGACACCTGTTTTTATACTTTCTGCTTCTTCGGGAGTGATACGTAGGCCAAGAGCCAAGTCTTTGGTGATATTGAGCGACCCAATGTCAAAGACATGTAGAGAGATGAGTGTATTGTTTTCAAAGACAGCAACTGAGACTGTTTCAGCGCCGATATCAATAAGAGCGCAACCAAAGTTTCTTTGGAGATCTGTAAGTAGTAAAGAGTGAGTAGCGAGCGGGGTTGCAGTAAAGCTTAGGACTTTGACTCCAGCGTCACCGACGACACCAAGAAGATCATCGAGATGTTGTTGAAAGCAAGTAATAAAAAGAGTTCGGACTTCTAGCTTCAATCCCTCAATACCTTCAGGTCGCACGGGGTATTCTTTGCCATCAATTTTAAATGATACAGGATAAGCATGGAGCATGGCTCTATTTTTCAAATCGAGTCCCGCTTCAGCATCGCTGATAGCTTTCTCTATATCTAGTTTAGAAATGACGCTATCAGCTCGAGAGACGATAGAACTGCCTACAGAGTACTGAGCGTCAAGGCCCACTCCACCAATCGCGATGATGGCTTGTTTTATTTTGATACCACTTTGTATCTCAGCTTCGCGGATAGCTTTCTTGAGACTAACCAAAACGTCATCACGAGAAATGATATAACCATGGCGTACGCCGAGAGTTTCAGCTGTGCCAAATCCGAGTACCACAGCATCACTATTTTCGCGCAATTCAGTCACTACAACACGAGTCGTAGATGTACCAATATCTATACCAACACTAATAGGATATTTCATCCCGTTAGAGATAGGATGCGAAACTGCATCCGTTGATTATTTTTTTAGTAGTGAGTATTTCAACCATATTTTTTATACACTGCTACACATTGTTCTTGAACCTGTAGTATCTCTAACGGGATCATGTACTATGCGAAAAAAGCAAGATAGTATTGCTCCTTAGCTTCCATTGTACTCCCATGTTCGTATCCTTTCAAATGCAACATACTGTGGATGAGCAAAAAAGTAAGGTATTTTGTATAAGTCATATCAAATTTCTTGTATTCTTTTTTGATTGCAGGAATGCACATGACTATTTCTCCACTTGTTTGAGTTAAAGAAAATGAAAGTGTATTGGGTATATATGTTTTGTTTCGGTGTTTTTTATTTAAAGATTTTGCAATAGTTTCAGAAACAAAGGTTACCGATAAATCATATCTTTTTCCAAGTACTTTTTCTTTAATCGCCAAAAATGGCACGCGGGGAAGCGTGCCATTGATTGATACTGTTAGTTTTTTCTCTTCAAGTGCTGACATTTATTATCTAGATTCTTCCCGTTAGAGATAGGATGCCCCAAGACATCCGTTCATGGGATTAATTATAGTAAGTATTTTAATCATATCTTTATATATTACTTAGATGTATCTGCAAACAAGGATTATCTCTAACGGGATTCTCGAGTTTCCATTTTCCCGAGCTTTTTGAGTTTTTCTACTTCAGCACGACGAGTAAGTCGTCGAAGTGCTACCACCTTTTCAGAGAGTTTCGACATAGGGCGTTCAGCGTAACGGTTACCCTTTACTTTTATAATGATTCCAGATTCCTGGATCTTACGAGTAAAACGTCGGATCAAATTTGTCGCGTTTTCGTGCTCGTTTTTCTTTAGTTCCACATTGATCATTGGCATGGGCGTTATCGTACCATGATAGACCTCTCTGTGCAATAGCGGCTCCTACAAGCGAGAAGGATTTATCTGCAAACTATAAGGGAAACGGAGTTCTTGGAGAAAGGCTTGAAGTTCCTCACTATTTTCTTGGGTATAGCTAGACGGGCCACTTATTATCCAAACACACAAGAGTTTCATACTTTCAGGACTAATACGCCGTACCGGTAAGGCTGTGATATCAACGCCTTCAAAAAATGATTCGACTCGAGCTGTTACCATTTCGCGCTGTGCACTCGGTACTGTGATAGAGAGCTTCAACAATGCGCCAAATGGTGGGTAGTGAAGTGCCTCTCTTGTCTCCATATCAGTATCGATGATTTCCTGAATTTTTTTTGTGGATAATAACTTTGTAATAGGGAAGTCTGGCTTTTTGGTACATAGGATAAGAGAATCTTTTGTTTTTTCATTGCATTCCATAATGAGTCGCAATGTTTCTTCTACAACTACTGGAGACGGAACAGAGAGCAATCGGTCAAAAAAGGGAATGACCACGAAATCAACTGCTTTTATATAGGGCAATAGTTTCTGTGTACCTATAAGCACAAACCATTTCTTTTTTTGAATATCAGAAAGAAGCGTGTCTATGGATTTACTATCCGGCGTCAGATCATCATCGATAGAGACTACTTGTGTTTCTGGGATGATACTAACAACTGCTTCACGGATACTTTCAGTACCAATAGATACTGGCGTGATATTCCAACTAGCACAATAACTACAGACATGAGTTGGTGGTAATGTGTCCCCGCAATGCTTACAAATAAAGAGTCGCTGACGTTCTCCGTCCACTATTTTATGACGCAGTACGATAGGCAACCCACATGTTGGACAATCAACGGTTGTACCGCAGTCAGCACAGCGAGATAATGGCGCCAACCCTTTGCGGTTAGTATAAATAAAAAGAGTTTTATTTTTCTGGCAATACCGTATGAGCTCCACTGTTTCGGTCGGTAAAATGCTTCTGTACGGATCTATTTCTACTACCACCAGCTTCTCTGGTGAGTACGAGCGTGGTAACTCAATGCTGCTACTGTGGTGCAGTGTTTCAAATCTTGGGAGTGTATCTCCATATACTATTGATATTCGCAGTGCTCGGCCAATACAATCCAGCACTACTCTCATATCAGTTTCAAACCGATCATTTGTTTTGTACAAAGAGCTCGCTTCATCCTCAATAATAATAGTGCTTATATCATCGCGCGGGATAACTGCATAAAGTGGGGTAGTACAAATAAATAGCGGTCGCTCTGATTGCTTTATAGTACTAAGAACAGTTTTTTGATCTCGTTTTGTTACCTTACTATGGAGCAAGAGTGTGTGTGTTGAAATACCTTTTTGTAAAGTTGCGTGCCAGTATTCAAGTGCACGGATAGATGGTGCTACGAGCACTACACTTTTTCTTTGTGCAAAGGCACTTCTGATGATTCTTTTATATTGATCTACACGTTCAAGAGTAATACCGTAAACAACACTTTGTATTTTTTCATCCACATCTTTTTTAATAGTTTCGGTTGGAAGCTTTTGTAATAAATCAAAAAACAATTCATTCATCACTAGACTAGCGAGCGAGCCTATAGGAGTCACTGTTTTGGCACTTGCTTCACGCAAGCCCTCAATAAGAGCTGTCGAAAATGCTGAGATACCAACCACGCTCTTTATTTTTTTTAATGAAAAGGTGGCTTGCTTGATACTAGTCTTGGCTTCGATGAGAGATGTAGCCTCAACTACCAACCCATGAATGACCTGCTTACCAAGTGGGAGCTCTACTAATGTGCCAGCAGAAAGAGCGTCAGTACTGTAGTAACTAAGTGTACTAAAGGGGATGCCCCGTTGGATTGGTATAACTGAAAGGATAAACATATTTTACAAGGCCATTATGCTACTATTGTAAGCGTAATGTGGCTTTTTCCTAGTGCAAAAAAAATAGGTATTGATTTAGGGACAACAAATACGTTGGTTTTTGTGGCTGGACGCGGGATTGTGCTCGATGAGCCAACTGTGGTTGCGGTAAATCAAGCAACTAAAAGAGTTGAAGCTATTGGTTCTGGTGCCAAGGCTATGCTTGGAAAAACCCCAGACTCTATTGTTGTATACCGTCCCATGCAAGATGGCGCTATCGCAGACTACCACGTGACTCTCGCCATGCTCAAATATTTTATTACTAAAGCATTAGGGAAAAATTCTCTCTTTAAACCGGATGTACTTGTGTCTGTGCCAGCCGGTATTAGTAGTACCGAACGTCGCGCTGTGATAGAAGCGACTATAAAAGCCGGAGCTAAAAGTGCAGTTATTGTGAAAGAACCAATCCTTGCCGCGCTCGGTGCGGGAGTCGCTATCAACGAGCCACGTGGTCACATGATTATTGATATTGGAGGCGGGACGACAGATGTAGCTGTTATCTCGCTTGGAGGTGTCGTCGCTTCTACTTCAGTAAAATGTGCGGGAAATAAAATAGATCATGCTATCGCGGATTATTTGAAAAGAGTGTACGGCGTATCTATCGGAGACCAAACTGCCGAAGATGTAAAGAAGACGCTCTGTAGTGCTCTCAACGTTTCTCCAGACGTCAAAGGCGAAGTAAAAGGTCGTGATGTTGTGTCAGGCTTACCAAAGACTATTACTATCTCGACCAATGAGCTTGTGAAGGCTATTGATTATGAACTCAAACAAATTGTTCGCGCTATTAAAGATGTGCTTCAACAAACCCCTCCAGAACTCGCGTCTGATATTATCGATCACGGTATAGTAATGACAGGCGGGACCAGTCAGCTGAAAAACCTCGATAACCTGATTGCCCAACAAACAGGCGTATCTGTAAGAGTAGCTGATGACTCTTTGTATTGTGTGGTCAATGGTACCGGAGTACTCTTGGCCCACCTTGGAGATTACCAGAGATCTATTCTTGCCAAGAAATAGTCCTTCGGCAGGCTCAGGATCAATTATGTATAAAACACTTTCAGAACTCGCTCCAGAACAAATATTTTTACTTCAAGGCAACCAAGAAACATTTGCGCAGTTAATTGCTGACGTCTCAGTCAATACTTCAAACCTCGACCAGCAATCTCTTTCGCGATTCACTGTTGAAAACGCACAAGATGTCGTGTTGTTTAATTTAGAGCGTGAAAGCGGAGCCTGGTTCATCATATATTTTGATGTATTTGTTGCAGACGCAGCACAAGTACTTCTGAAAACTCTTGAAGAGCCGAGAGAGGGAATACATATAGTCTTTGTTACTCCGCACCCATACCTGATCCCGCAAACTATCCGTTCTCGTGTTCGACTAATACCTTCGGAAGGCCTTGCCTTCCGAAGTACTCCAGAGTATCTCTCTTCAAAAAAAGCACTACAAGAATATGTAAAAGAAACATTTAGTAGTGAAAGCGATGAAGATGCTTCTGTACGACGGGCACATGCCACAGTACTTTTTGATGCACTTGAACACCATTTAAAAAACTCTCCGGAAAAAGTAAAAGTAGTGTATGAAGCCAAAGATATGCTTTTCAAAGCCAACATGCCGACAAAGCAAGTGGTGGAGTATCTTGTGGCGATGATTTTTTAAATAAAAAAAGCCGTCCATTTTCTGAACCAGCTTTTATAGAAATTATTTATGGACCCACATGGTGCGTTCCGTCTCCCAAATCTCCCATAGACTCCGCAACAGTCATCCCTGAGGTTTTCTTCTTTTTCTTTATAAAGATCCCATGTTCTACATGGTGGATAGGTCCGCCGCCATTTTTAGCATATTTTGCTCCAGGACCAGTCGGACTTAGTGCACCACAAACAGTAACAGTCGCATTTATATTACTTTTCTTTTTCATAAGAAATATTTTTTACACATTACAACCTCACCTTGACTTTGTCAAATAGAGAGGGTAGAGTAGGGGAAATTAAATAACATTAAAACTGAAAATATGGCAAAAGACGGCGCAATGCCTGAACAAGAGTTTTCTCTGGATAAGAGTTATATGTTTTACTTCCAATTTGGAGCGGTTGGACCAACAGTGATTGTCGCGAAACCAACATTGATAAAAGAAAAAGAAATACTTTTTGGTTTTATGAATGGTCACAAATCTGAGTCAAAGTTTCTGGCAAAAGAAGACATCATTGCTGTTGGCGATTATGAAAAGGGAACCGTGAAAGTCCTTGGTTGGGGTGGTAAATATCGTATCCTCAACAAAGATCTTTTTGAAAAGTATTTGAATGAAGGTGTCATTGAATTAAAAAGTGAACAAACCTTTCCTATTTTAATAGATTCATCAGAACCTGATTGCAATATCTATTATGATGGGAAACACTTTTATTCGCAGAGTAAGTAGTTTATGAAGCCTCACCTAACCGGGGGCTTTTTTCATACGCGAACACACACTCCCCAAAATAGATTTCTGCATAAGGATTATTTGCTATACTATTTTTATGAAATCTCCAAAAGAGAACAACTTTGCTTTTATAGATGGAGCGAATCTGCATCAAGGCATGGTTTCTTTGGGGTGGAAGTTAGATTATAAAAAGTTCCGTATTTGGCTAACAGAAAAGTTTTCAGTAAGTCGGGCTTATATCTTTCTTGGGAATATTCCAAAATACAGTAATCTTTACGCACATCTTCAAGAGTGCGGGTACACGCTGATTTTCAAAGAAGTTATTTATGATGGTGAAGGAAAAGCAAAAGGGAACTGTGATGCAGATCTAGTTCTAAAAACAGTACAAGAGTATTACGAGACTAACTATGATAACGCAATTATAGTTTCTAGTGATGGAGATTATGCCTCCCTTGTTCGTTTTTTAATTGAAAAAGGGAAACTAAAATCTATCCTTTCACCAGCCAACGAAAAGAAATGTTCTGTGTTGCTAAAGCGTACAGGAGCGAAAATAGCCTATATAGATAACCAGAAAAACCACTTAAAATAAAAAAGCCCCCGATGAAGACGGAACTTCATAAGGGTCTCTTTCGTGGTGATACGGAGATTATATACCTTATGTGTATACAGTCAAGTGTCTTAAATCGTCCTATCTTGCTCCAAACTTGGGACGGCCTGTACTGAGTAAGTGCAACGAGTCGAAGTGATGTTCGAATGAGTTTCTGAGAACGAAACTATATCTTCAGAATATATCCATGACCACTTGGTGCAAGTGTTATATTTCCTAATTTTTGAAACAGACGCAATCGAGCTTGCTCTCGTTGACCTTTCTCTTCTTCTTTTTGGGCATCATCTCCAAAAGGGTAGAACCAAAATTCATTCATTCCCATATCATCTGCAACCTTTTTAATACACTCTGCAACATACAACATATCAACACCTTCTCTCGGTGCATCTGGCTTGCTTAGGGATTCTTTAGTGGCCACCTTATCAAAGGTACCGAAAAATAGCTCAGGGAGTTCCGTATAGTTTTTCCCAGAAGTGTCTATTTTTACAGCAACATGGTCAAAGATATATATAGTGCCATCTTCAGTAAATTCCTTTTTCGTGAAGCCTTCTGTAACAGGGCCAACCTCTAAGGGTTTTTCTATGTAAGATTCATTCATACCAGACCAGTATAGCAAATTTATTTTTTCTGTATTTTGCTCCGATTTATACCGCCTAGTGACAGCGTAGCGGTAACTTGGGATGATGTTCGAACGAGTTTATTGGGCTGTAGCTAAGTCTCTAATAATATGTGTTGCTTTATGTATATCCACTTTTTCAAAACCCAAAGATTCGTATAGGGATGCTGCAACGGGATTGTAGGTAGAAAGTCGTAGTGAGGTGAAATGCTCTTTTGCCTGATTTATAATCAAATGAAGAAGAATTTTTGAGTACCCGAGTCCACGATATTTTTTAAGAACATAGACATGTCGAACTCTACCCATCGTACTGTCTTCAGTATAAGGGTCTTGATTGAGTCCTCCGCATGCAATATATTCCTCTCCGATAGTTATTGCCCAAAATTTCTCTCCTGGCTTTGAAAATGTATTTACGCCACCTTTCCATTCATCAATTGTTTTTTGAATAAATTTGTCCCCATCTGAGAGAGCTTCATCTGCAAGTGGTTGAAGTGCAGAAATGTTTGCATCAGTTATTTCAACTATTTTGTAGTTGTCCATCTATTCAGTATATCAGGTTCGAATTTCTAGAAAGGTATCAAAAAATTAGACTTTCTTTTCAGTTTTTAAAGATTTTGAGTTCACTATCCCTCTGACTGCAAATATCACTGAGATAATTTGTGCGACAGCGATAATTACTGCTCCTTTAGAGAGAAGCACGTATGCCAAGAAGAGATGTCCTGGAAGTATAAAAATCCAACCAAGACGCATTTTACTATTAGCCCAAAAATAAACAGCTAAGATGAAAAAGAGGACTGCAAGTAGCTCAAGAGTTGTCACAGGATTTATTGTGTTGAGTAGGTAGATTGCTCCGACAATAATTCCAATTGTTATGTAATGCAATTTGTGTAGTTTTTTTGAAAAAAGACCAATAGCAACAAACATAAAAAATAATTCAAATGCGAGAAGTTGGTAGAGTCCGAAATATAAACTGATTATTGCAAACAATCCGGTGTCTATGGCTGTATAAAGCCAAGAAGAATTTTGGGGGTTCTTACTTGAAAGGAGGAACTTCCACCATAGATTGATGAGACTCTGAATAATTTGTACTATAGTGATTACTAGTATCATAGCTTTAGTTTAACAGAAAAATCTATTTTTATTTGCTCCAATTTATACCGTCTAGTGATAACGGAGCGGTAACTTGGGATATTTTACCCCGCAACAGGCGGGGATATTCGAATTATTTTAGCCACCCAAAACAAATACTTTGACCTTGAGCATCAACAGCTATCTCATTGGCATTTTTAAGATAACTAAAACCGATACAGTGTTTCTTAGTGTTTTCAAATTGTTCAGCATATTCCGCAGTTGTGTACCCAGGAGAAGAAATAAAAGGTTTAGGGAATAAGAAAACTACCACTGCCAGTAATATAAGAATTTTTATTATTTTCATATTTTTAAGTATATCAGGTTCGAACTTCTACTAAGGTAGGGAAAATAACCATTGAAATATATGACTATAAATTTTGCTCCGAACCTTGGACGATGTTCGAAAGAATATTAGTTTAGAAAGAGAGAATATAGGCATGTAAATAAAGCCTTATCGTGATTGACAGAGTCTATATAATGTGTTATTATATAGACACAGTTCTTTTAAACCATAAAAAATTAGTTTATGAAAAAGATAATAGTATTATTTTTTATTTTCTTATCCACGTCTTCAGTTTTTGCCCAAATGCCAAAGCAAGTAATCGTAAATCATGAAGCAGTAACCTTATATAAGGTGAGCTTAAGTGATTTAGGTTATCCAAAAAATATTCTTGCTACAACATATGGAGATATTATTAGAACTGCTATGGCACAAGGTTACAAACTTTGCTCTCCTCAAACGGCCACTAAACTTTACGAAGTATATTCTGATGGCCTTACAGGTCGCGATTGGAGCTCGTTTGAGTGGCTGACTATCTGTACAACATTTGGAACCTATCGCATAGGAAAAAATGAGGAAGGTAAATTTATGGATCTCTCTGATGAAAAGACGTGGTGTGTATCATTAAATACTAGTCATAAATTTTTGGTTTTTACAAAGTGATGTTGGCTAAGTTTCAAAGACAGGTACTGCCAAGTTAGAAACATCGATGATAAACCTTATTGTTCTCACGATACCCCGTAAGTATAACTACATTTAAATTTGCTACGAACTTGGATGTTCGAATCGTTTATTTTTCGGCTAATCTTTTTTTGTGAGCTAAAATCAATGACTTAAGAGTTTCATTCATATCGTCTGTGACATTTAAATGTCCAGGGAAGATCATATCATTCTCAATGTCGCTACTTTCCTTAGGAAGAGCGTATACATCTCCATTTTCTGGGTGAGCTCCGAGCACTATTTTTATACCTTCACTTTTCATTCGCTCTATAATCTCGTCTGTAGGAGTAGAAAATCCCGGGTATTCTTCGTCATCTGCTTTTAGTTTTGAATACCACTGACTCTCAATACCTGGAAATGTAAACCCTTCTAGGTTTTGACTAAGCGTTTCTGCCAATTCTAAGTATTCTTTTTTCTCTCGCTCTTTACTATTTTCTTGGTTTTGGTTTGGGAATGATTCGAACATAAGTATATTGTAGCATTTTTATATCAAGATTTTGTTAACGACCTATATGTTATAATACGCGACATGTATAACCTAGATGCATTTAAACAAGAACTCATAGGAGCGCAAGAGTGGCTCTCAAAAGAATATAGTCAGATTCATACTGGACGAGCCAATCCAGCGCTACTTGATGGCGTGCATGTTGAGACATATGGACAGATGCAACCACTCAAGAACACAGCTTCTATTTCTATCGAAGACCCAAAGACGCTTCGAGTGGTACCGTGGGACAAAAGTTTGAACAAAGATATTGAACGAGCACTTCACGAAGCCAACCTCGGCTTTTCTATTGCTGTTGACGATGCTGGGGTCCGAGTTATTATCCCAGCCCTGACTACTGAAACTCGCAACAAGCTCGTAAAGATTGCGAAAGAAAGAATGGAAGATGCGCGTATTACTATTCGTAAGGCTCGTGAAAGTGTATTGTCCTCTCTCAAAGATCAAGCACTTCCAGAAGACACTTTTATTCGCGCCAAAGACGAAGTCCAAAAACTTGTTGATGGAGCTAATGCGTCACTCGAAGCACTTTTTGAAAAGAAAGAGAGTGAGATCTTAAACTAATGACAATTATTTTATTTATCATCGTCTTATTGGTGACAGTACTCGTGCATGAATGGGGGCATTTTATTGCGGCTCGGAAATCAGGTATGTTGGTTGAAGAATTTGGCTTCGGTATTCCGCCGACGCTTTGGTCATTTAAAAAAGGTGAGACAAAGTATTCTATCAACGCCTTACCATTTGGAGGGTTTGTAAAAATAGCTGGAGAAAATGGACTCGAGGACACTATCCCACACGATAGACAATTCGAATCAAAACCATGGTGGAAACAAAGTATTGTTCTTGTGGCAGGAGTCGTGTGCAATATATTGCTCGCTATCGTACTTCTAACTATTTCTTATAGTCTTGGTACTCCTACACTTTCTGATACTGGTACACCAACAGTGTTAAACGTGACCAAAGGAAGCCCTATTGATCAGGCAGGTATTGCTGTTGGTGACACTATTACTTCAATAAAAAAATATGACGAAGAAATAGTTTCTATTGATACAGACTTTCTTAAGAAGACAGTTAATAATTCAACAGATCCTATCGTTATCACATATGTTCACGACAAAAAAGAATCAGTTGTAACAGTGATACCAAAGAGAGATGGCGCTGTCGCGATGCTTGGTATTAGTGTTGAAAAAGTTATTTTAGAACGTACTTCTATACCCAAAGCATTTGTTCAAGCGATAAAACAAACTATTTTTATTACTGGTAGTATTTTCAAAACAGTTGGGACTCTCCTTGGCAACCTTGTAACTGGTGTAAAACAATCCCAAGAGCTGATTGGTCCTATAGGGCTCGCTACCGAGATCAAACATGCTTCAGCTATCGGCTTTGGGTACCTTCTGGCATTTACCGCTATGATCTCTATAAACCTTGCAGTCATCAATATTTTGCCATTCCCGGCACTGGACGGGGGGAGGCTTATCATTGTCCTTCTAGAGCGCATCACGAGACGCAAATTCTCAAAAACAGTGGTCGGGGTCATCCATGCAAGCGGGTTTATTCTACTTATTGGGCTCATGATTTTCCTCAGTATTGGGGATATCGGGAGGCTTTTTTAAGTAAATAGTCAGCCAAAAGAGGTATTGTTGACTTTTCTAGTATCCATGATAAAGTTGTTTCATTGATTATGTTAGCGTAATAAAAAATATTGTATGGCAGTTATAACTTTCAAACCAAAACAGGTCACAAAACGATTGCTCGGAACACTTCAAGACCGAGCTCATGACATTATCGTCAATCGATATGGCCTTGGTGACGACGCTGACTCAAAGACACTCGAAGCAATAGGAAAAAAATACGGTATCACTCGTGAACGCGTTCGACAGATAGAAAATGCGGCTATTTCTGCTATTCGTAAAAGCGACACCTTCAAATCTGAGCACAAAACATTTTCTGAACTAAAAGACCTAATTGAATCTATGGGTACTCTTGTACACGAAGAAGACTTTCTTTCTTCTGTTTCAAAAGACGCAATGACTCAAAACCATATTCATTTTTATCTAGTACTAGGAGACGAATTTAAAAAGCTCAAAGAAGATGACAACTTCAAAGCTCGTTGGACAATAGATGAGACACTTTCTGACGTCGTGCACGACGCTCTGCATGGTGTTTACAAGAACCTAAGCGACAAAGACCTCCTTTCAGAAAACGATCTCGTACTTCGCTTTATCGACGAACTTAAAGAAGTAGGGGAACAATACAAAAATGAAGAGATTGCCAAGCGATGGCTTTCTATTTCAAAGAAAATCGCAAAGAACCCACTAGGCGAATGGGGACCTTCTGATTCACAAAATGTAAAAACTCGAGGTATCAAAGACTTCGCTTATTTGATGATGAAGAAACATGGTTCTCCTATGCACTTCCGCGAAGTTGCTAAAGCTATTGTTGATACATTTGGACGAAAGACACATGTTGCAACTACTCACAATGAATTGATCAAAGATCCTCGATTTGTACTTGTTGGACGTGGATACTACGCTCTTGAAGAATGGGGTTACAAGCCTGGAGTAGTACGAGATGTGATCGCTGAGATCCTTATCAAAGAAGGACCACTTTCTAAAGAAGAAGTCGTCGATCGTGTGCTCAAAGAAAGATTCCTAAAGAAGAATACTATCTTGGTAAATCTACAAAACCCTACATACTTCACAAAACTCGAAGACGGTCGCTATACAACTGTTTCTAAGAAGAAGTAATATTCTATGGCAGATGCACCAGCAAGTGGAGGAGGCGGATCGAGTTGGGGAGCATTTGAAGTAATATTGGCGCTTTTATTGGGTGTAGCACTACTTTCTAATATTGGGGGCAAAAATACTACCAAGTCGATACCGGTAGACTCATCAAAAAAAGAGACTGTTTCCAAAGTAGATGATTCTGCCAATCGTTGCGGTCTTGCTGTGACTGCTCCACTATCACTACAAAAAGTCTCTGGTAGTGTCCGACTCTCTGGCGTGATTACAGGTTGCAACTGGAAGCCAGACGGCAATACAGCACTCTTCGCCCAAGTTATAAATGGCGCCGGGGTGCCCGTTTCAGAATTTATTTCTGTACAAAGCAATAACACCGATATCATTAACACTGCTTTTGATACCACTATAGTTATCACAGGCAATCCATCTGGAACCGGTTACCTTATTTTAATACCCGCAACACCTGTTGTTGAAAAATCTATTACAGTTCGTATTCCACTAAAGTTTGTTCGAAACTAAACACTTCTGCGTGATATACTAAGAGTCATGCATAGCGCAGTAACATCGTCTTCTATTTTAGGCCAGATCGGCGTTTTCATTATTCTTCCTATTCTCGTAATCATGGCCTGGAACCTATGGCTTTCTTATATCCAAACAATTTTTTTAAAAAGCTTGAAATGGACACTGATCGAAATCAAACCACCGAAAGATGTTTGGAAATCTCCAGCAGCAATGGAGCTCGTTCTTAACTCTCTCTACCAAACAGGCGGAACAGGTAACTGGTTTGATAAACATTGGAAAGGTAATCTTCGCAATTACTTTTCTCTGGAAATAGTTTCTAGCGAAGGAAGCATCCATTTTTACATTCGGACAATTGAAAAGTTTCGAAAAATTATCGAATCACAAATCTACGCGCAGTATCCCCAAGCTGAAGTCTTTGAGGTTGAAGACTATGCCAAAACTATTCCTGACTTTGGAAAAGACGCTCCTATATCATTATGGGGATGCAACTTTGAGCTGGCTAAAGACGATCCTTATCCAATCAAAACTTATATTGATTATGGCCTAGATAAAGCAGTAGGATCCTTGGAAGAAGAACAGCGTATCGATCCTATTACTCCAATGCTTGAATTTATTGGCTCTATTGGTATCGGTGAACATATTTGGTTCCAGATCAATGTTCGTGCCGCCACTGATCGATTTTCTATCAAGAATAAAGAAGGGATAGAGGAGGGAGGGAAAAAGTGGACTGAAAAAGCCAAGGAAGTAATAAAAGAACTGAACGATAAGCTCAAAGAAAAAGATGCTGAAGGCAAACCTGGACCTGCTCGTCGTGCTACAAAAGGAGAACAAAATGTTATAGAAGCTATAGAAAGAAATGCTAACAAATTTGGTTTTGATGCCGGGATACGAGCCATCTATGTGACAAATAAAGAAAACTTTGATGCAAATCGTATAGGTGGGCTAACAGGCATGGTTCGACAATACAATACCACTGACTACAACTCGTTCAAGCCAAGTGGCACAACTTCGTTTGATTTTCCTTGGCAAGATCTATTGGGTAATAGAATT
>OFRG01000316.1_pt1 | contig 20166 bp, 13 predicted proteins | sample 1543071 | NCBI WGS metagenome assembly OFRG01 (sample SAMN07774222, study PRJEB24372) | wastewater metagenome | isolation source: WWTP Verbania (Effluent) | place: Italy: Verbania | collected 2015-12
ACCAGGTAGCGTAGGTTGAAAATTTGTAACCCTTCGTCCACTCGAATTTTTCTACCGCCTTGAAAAGACCAAGATTTCCTTCTTGGATGAGGTCGAGCAAAGTCAAATCCGGACTGCGACCAACATATTTTTTTGCGATAGAGACCACGAGACGGAGATTGGCTTTTGCAAGAAGATTTTTCGCCTCTTCGTCACCCTTCTCGATGCGCTGAGCGAGAGTGCGCTCTTCGGAAGCAGAGAGGAGCGGGTACTGGCCGATCTCGCGAAGATACATCTGGATTGAATCGCCAGATGAGCTCGCTTTTACAGAATATTTTTTTATGAGACTATCAGTGTCTTCGAGCAAGCCACCGCCTTCGAGCACGTCTACGCCTGACTGGGTGAATTTCTCATACAGATTTTCGAGGAAGAAAATATCTTCTTCAATATTTGGAAACTCGCGCAAGATTTCATCGTATGTCACGAAGCCACGCTCACGCCCCTTTGTAATGAGGAGCTCTGCCTTTGGCTCCCATTCTTCCGGCTTGAGGCGTCGAGGCTCTGGGGCTTCAAATTTTGAATCCCCTTCCTCACTTGTCACATTTTTCTCATCTCCTTCGCGTGCCAAGTAGGCTGGGCGAACATGCTGTTTTGACTTTCTTCCCTTCGGAGCCTTCTCAACTTTTTGCGCTTTGACTTTGACGGCATGCTTCGCCACCACAACTTTTTTCTTCGCGGCCTTTGGCTCAACGCGTTTTGCTTTTTGCTGAACTTTTTTTACCGGCTTTGCTTTCTTTACAACTTTTGAAACTTTTGCTGGTTTTACTTTTGTAGGGCGGACTGGTTTTTTCATTATCTTTTTTTTCGTAGCCGTTTTTTTAGCTGGTTGTGCAACTTTTTTCGGAGATGCTTTCTTCGCTTTCTGCTTCTTTGCTTTTTTTATTATTTTTTTGGCCATATGCAATAAAAAATTATGCTTCTGAGAGTATCTTTTTTATTTCTTCGAGCCGTCGTGAAATTTGGATATGCCGAGTTTCGAGGTCGTTGTTTTCAGAAATCCTTCCGTCTGAAAGCTTTTGCGTAATCTCTTCACGTTCTTCGTTCAAGAGCGCCTCCTCAAACCTGAGAAGAAGCTCCTCGGTAATGCGAAGAGAACGCTGTATCGCCCCACTGTACATCTTCTCTGCTGAAAAGACAAGCGCACGCTTCTCTTCCACAGGGACACTCTCGAGACGGGCTTTAAAGACTTCGCAGTACACGCTTCCCGCTATCGCGTTGTACTTCTCGAGGACTTCGCTCACGTTTACATCCGGCTCCGGCTTTTCCTTCTGCCAAAGCAAGATGGCGAAAAGCTCCTGGCCTATCATGTCGCTTCTTTTTTGTTTTATTTTTACCGTATTTTTTTGCGCCATTACTGAAGATGAAGTCTGAGCGGGCTGGGAAATTTGATTTGATGTAGCAATACCTCGCATCTCGAGGCGTATCGCTTCTTGCGAAATACTTATTTCTTTTGAAAGTACTTCCATGAAATGCTCCTGCTCTATCGGACTTCGTATCGCAGCAATGAGCGGAAGAACTTCTTTTCGCGCTTGTGCTCGAAATTCTCCCACATCTTTTGCGCGGCGTTTGAGAATTTTCAAAAAGAATGGCACCACGTGCTCGGCATTTTTTACGCTCTTCTTCCACTCTTCCGGAGATTCGCGAGCAAAGTCTGCTGGATCTTTTCCCTCTGGAATTTCCGCAGCGAGTGGCTCCATGCCGATGCGAAGTGCGAGCAACGCACCGCGCTTTGTGGCCAAAAGCCCGGCACCGTCGCCATCGAAACCAAAGACGACCTTATCAGCAAAACGCTTGAGCAGCAGAAGATGCTCTTCGGTGAGTGCTGTCCCTGACACCGCGACGGTATTGGTGAGTCCGATCTGGTGCGAGAGGATGATGTCCATTTGCCCTTCCACAAGGAGAGCGAACCCATGTTCACGAATCCCCTTCTTTGCCACATCGAGCCCGTACAAAATTCGAGACTTGTTGTAGAGAAGCGTCTCTGGGCTGTTTACATATTTTGCGCCTTCTTCCTTTCCCCCCTCGACTCCGCTCGGGACGAGAAAAATCCTTCCCGAAAATCCGACCGTGCGCCCCGCACTATCAGAAATCGGAAACATAATCCGCGAACGAAATCGGTCGTACCATCCGCGCCTGCCCTCTTTCGAGCGCAACACGAGACCAGCTTTTTCCATCTCTTCGCCGGTATATTTTTCTTTGGAAAGATGTTTATGGAGCTCGTCCCACGCGTCGGGCGCAAAGCCAAGATAAAAATCCTCTGCGGTCTTGGCGTCGAGTCCGCGTTTTTTGAGATACACCAATGCCTCTTTGTTTTTCACCAGCTCGGCATGAAAAAAGTCCGCGGCTTGAGAGAGAATTGTATACATTTGTTCTTTTTCGTCGCGATCTTCTTTCTTCCCACCGTAGACGACCTCCACCCCCGCACGCTCGGCGAGGACATGGAGCGCGCCCATAAAATCGAGTCCTTCTATTTCCTGCACAAAAGTAAAAGCGTCGCCACCTTTGCCACACCCAAAACAATGAAAAGTCCCTCTTTCCAAACTCACTGAAAAAGATGGTGATTTCTCATTATGGAATGGGCACAACCCTTTGTAATTTATTCCCGCTTTACTAAGCTTCATGTAGGAAGAAACCACATCCACGATAGAGAGCCGCGATTTGATTTGTTCTACAGTGGTGGACATATTACGTAGCGAAATTTCCTTGACTTATTTTATCTACTTGCTGTAGTGTAACTACAAACGGCTTCGGCCCTCCCCGCAAGGGGTAACACTGCGTGAATTTCTCTAGACAACCCTCTGTTGAATCTCTTTCGCAGCGAGAAGTTTTTTTTCATTCGAGACATTCGACGAAAGGATTTCAAGAAGTTGCGAGTATTCTTTGTCTTCTTCGGCGATAACCTTAAGCGCAGTACCAGGAGAAAGCTTCCATCGGTTCTGTCTCAGCTCGAACCAATATTGTATCGCCTTTTCGAAAAAGACGCCCAAGTGGTAAAAGAATACACCATGATTCTCTGTGGCATCTTCAAGTTTCCGAAGGCGCCGCGTGATGAAACTCTTGCGATTACTGATTTCTTTTTCTGCAAGATTTCTCCCTTGCTTGTATACTTCCTGCACTTTCTCGAGAAGAGCTTTGCCTTGTCCGTCAATATCGTACACCACTTTCGCAATTTGCAGAGTACCATCAAAGATTCTAATGACTTCCTGAGTTGGTGTGGAGATTAACAAAGTGTCCACATCGATAAACTGCCCTTCTATCTCCTCACTCCCCGACTCGACACTTGTATCCACCAACACCACAAAGTCCCAGTCGCTTTGTGGTGTTGCTTTTCCGCTTGCTCGCGATCCGTAAAGAATGAGAGCAACTGGCTGATATTTGTCTACAAGATGCGCAATAATTTTTTCTTCTGTGTTGTTATTGCTCATGCAGATTATTTTTTTGTTGCCAATTTTATCGCCTTCTCAAGCTTCTTGTCGAAAGTAAGCGTCGAATATTCCGAAGATAATGAGAGGAGCATCGTGTCAGTAAACGAGAGGTGTTTTTCTGGGATCTCAGCAAAATACTTTACCGTCTCAAGGAAGAGATCATTCTCGCAATAGAGAACCCGCGTGTCGGAGTTGTGGAATACCACTTCAAGAAAATTCTTGACGACGCCTTTTCCTGCACGCATTGCGAGAACAGAACATACTTCGCTGATTACGTACTCTGGAACAAGATATGGTTGTGGTACCTGTGCCAATAAGTCAACTGCCTTTTTATGTTGACTGTCAGCGATGTGCAGATAGGCAATCCAAATACTTGAGTCGAGAATTGTCATTTTGTTCCGTAAACAATTTCATCTACTTTCTTGCTCAAATCTCTGTCTTTTGTGGAAAACTGAACTTTCTTAAAGTCATCAAATGTGTACTTTGGAAGTTTCTTTTGAGAGACAATCGGATGAATAGAAAATACCGGACGGGAATTTCGAACAACCGTAAAATGCCGCCCCTTGTTGGCTTCTTCAGAAACTCTCTTCAAACTCTTTTGAAGCTCTTTAATGCCGATGATAGTTTGGATCATATTGGTAAACTTTTAGGTTATACCTTTAGTATACTACTAAAAGATTCTTCGTCAATGAATTTACAAGAGTTATCGCCAACCGCCCCAAGTCTTTCGACACGGGGCGGTTTTCCCTACTCTTCTATTCTGCTGCTACTTTCTTCGCTTCACGCTCGGCTCTTTCGCGAAAGCCGGTACCTGCTGGGATGAGACGGCCGATAAGAATATTTTCTTTGAGTCCGGAGAGGTCGTCTACTGCGCCCTTTACTGCGGCTTCGATGAGAATTCGAGAAGTGTTTTGGAATGCGGCGGCAGAGAGGAAGCTTCGCGTGGTGAGAGAAATGTCCGTGATACCGAGAACGATGGTGTCGCCTCGAGCTTCTGCGCCCCCTTCGGCTCGTACGCGATCGTTCTCAAGCACGAGTGGTGTGTTCTCTACGATCTGCCCGATGTTGAAGCGAGTATCTCCGGCTTCGCGAATGACACGGCGAGAGAACATCTGGCGGACAATAACCTCGAGGTGTTTTCGATCGATCGATGCACCCTGAAGCTCATACACTTTTCCGACTTCGGTCATGATGTAGCTCTCTGCTTTTTCTTTGCCTCCGTGTTTGAAGATTTCGCCAATGTCTGCGGCACCGTCGGTAAGGACATCGCCCTTGCCTACTTTGTCGCCTACAGAAACCACTGACATGCGGCGCCAGTCGGTGATGTATTCTTCTTCACCATTCTTCTCTTTTCCTTTCGCACCCTCACCGAGAACTTTGATGGTGAGGTCTTTGCCGTCATTTTTTACATACGTCACTTCGCCTTCGACATGAGAGATGATAGCGTTGGAACGAATCGTGCGCTTCTCGAAGATTTCTTCAACGCGAGGGAGGCCGGCGGTGATGTCTCCACCCTGCTGTGCGATGCCTCCCGCGTGGAAAGTACGCATAGTAAGCTGTGTACCCGGCTCGCCGACCGCCTGTGCGGCCACGACACCGACTGCTTCACCCATCTTCACGAGCTCGTTTCGTGCGAGGTCGAGACCATAGCAGAGACGGCAGATTCCGTGAATCGATTTGCAAGAGAGTGCGGAGCGAACCATGACTTCTTCGATGCCCGCCTCTTCGATTTCTTTTGCATCATACTTTGTGAGCATCGCGCCACGCTTCCATGTCTTCGTCCCTGTTTTATCTGTGAGTTCTTTTACCAAGATACGGCCGCGGAGATATTTCGAGAGCGGGATTTCAAAGCCCTGCACAGAAACTTTCGTGATGCGGATCCCCTGCTTGTCGCCACAGTCTTCCTGAGAAATGATGACGCTGTCGGAGACGTATACGAGACGGCGAGTGAGGTATCCAGACTTCGCGGTCTGAAGCGCGGTGTCGGCGAGACCCTTTCGAGAACCGTGAGAAGACATGAAGTACTCGAGCGGAGAGAAACCTTCGCGGTTTGACGGAATGATTGGGAAGTCGATAGTGCGGCCGGTGGTAGAAACGATGAGTCCTTTCATACCGGTCATGTTCACGAGCTGAGAAACAGTACCGCGAGCACCAGAAGTGATGAGGTCATATACAGAACCGTCTTTCTCAAGCGCACCCGGCACGAGCTTTTCAATTTCAGAACGCGCTCCCTGCCAGACTTCGAGTGTCTTTCGATATCGCTCTTCTTCAGAGAGGAGACCATCGTTGTACTGTTCCAAAACCTGGTTTGCCTCGATGCGATATTTCTTCACGAGCTCTGGCTTTTGGGTCGGCACTTTCATGTCGCTTAGGCTCATCGTCACACCAGACTTGGTGGCGTATTTGAAACCAAATGCTTTGAGTTTGTCCAAAATATCTGGAGTGCCATCGATGCCATAGCGCTCGACAACATCGTCGACGATTTTTGCCATCGATTTCTTTGGAACTTCTTTGTTGATATACGGGAAGTCTTTTGGAAGGACGCTGTTGAAGAGCAAACGGCCGACAGATGTTTCGAACACTTTGCCTTCATACTCTTTGTACTTCTCGCTCTCGGTACCGAGAACTTTGATCTTCGCGCGGAGGTCAACGACGCCGAAGTCGTGGCTCGTGATAGCGGCATTTGGAGACTGGAAATACATTCCTTCGCCCTTTGCTCCGTCGATCATCTTTGTCGCCCAGTAAGAGCCGAGCACGATGTCCATGCGGTCAGTACCGGCAATAACGTCGCCATTGCCCGGCTTCAAAAGATTTTTGTTGGAAGCAATGAGGTCGCCCGCTTCTTTTTGTGCTTCATCTGAAAGTGGTACGTGTACGGCCATTTGGTCACCGTCGAAGTCTGCGTTGAAAGCAGAACAGACGAGTGGGTGCACCTGGATAGCGAGACCTTCGGTAAGTACCGGGTGGAATGCCTGAATACCGAGGCGGTGAAGGGTCGGTGCGCGGTTCAAGAGCACGTATTTACCCTGAATCACTTCTTCGAGAATGGCCCACACTTCTGCCACGCCATCGTCGATGAGGCGGTTTGCTCCGCGGATATTGTAGGCGAGTTCGCGCTCAAGAATTTTTCCGATAACGAATGGTCGGAAGAGCTCGAGTGCCAAGTGCTTTGGAAGTCCGCACTGATTGAGCTTGAGGTCAGGGCCGACGACGATAACAGAACGTCCAGAGTAGTCCACACGCTTACCGAGAAGGTTTTGGCGGAAGAGACCCTGCTTTCCTTTCAAAACATCAGAGAGCGATTTGAGTGCGCGGCGCTGAGCCTGGCTCATAGCGGCACCCGTCTGTCGGCGAGCAGAGTTGTCGATGAGGGCGTCTACTGCTTCCTGAAGGATACGCTTTTCGTTGCGCAAGATAACATCTGGCGCATCAATCTCTTTGAGTTTCTTCAAACGGTTGTTGCGGTTGATGACGCGGCGATAGAGGTCGTTTACGTCTGACGTGGCGTGGCGTCCACCTTCGAGCGCGATCATCGGGCGAAGTGCCGGAGGGGTGACCGCGAGTACGGTGAGAAACATCCACTCTGGGCGGATATTTGATTTCAAGAATGACTTCACGAGGCCGAGGCGCTTTTGAATGCGGATGCGATCAGTCGGGCCAGCTTTGCGGTATTCTTCCTCAACCGCTTCTTTCATCTTCGCGAGGTCGATCTTTTTGAAAATATTGTAAATAGCTTCGGCACCGATGCCTGCCTCAAACACGCCTCCGTATTTCACCGAGTAGCGATGGTATACCGCTTCGTCAATGACGAGTCCTTCGCGGATACCGTCGAGCTCCTTCTTTGCAGAGAGAAACATTTCTTTGAGCTTATCTTTGCCTTTGTCGTCCGGAATATTTTTTATCTTCGTCTTGTATTCATTGTCGAGCTCCGAAGAAACACTGGCACGGCGGTTTTCATCTACGTGCGTGATGATGTATCCGGCGAAATAAATCACCTTCTCTACTTCCGTGACGGGGAGACCGAGCATGAGCCCGATGCGAGACGGCACTCCGCGCAAAAACCAAATGTGAGAGACAGGAGCGGCAAGGTCGATGTGACCCATTCGCTCGCGACGAACGACAGAGCGGGTGATCTCCACGCCGCATTTCTCGCAGACGATGCCTCGATATCGTACGCCGCGATACTTTCCGCAGTAACATTCATAATCTCTTTCCGGTCCGAAGATTTTCTCGCAAAACAAACCGTTGCGCTCACTTCTCTGTGTGCGGTAGTTGATGGTTTCTGGCTTCAAGATTTCGCCGTGTGACCAATCGTGAATAGCAGCAGGTGATGCAAGCTTGAGAGTAATGACGTCAAAATCATTTGGCGTGACCTCACGATCTTTTTTCACAAAAGTATTCGCGACGGGAATGTCCCGCTCGGCTTCCCATTCTTGTGGTGACATCTCGAGAGGAGATGGAACGATGTTTTCTTCTGGGTTCATATAATTGGTGGTGATGAGTTAATTTTTATTGAGTGTGAATCTAAAAACTTACATTTCGTCCACCTCTTCCCGTTTCTTGAGACCTACATCCATTGCCAACCCGCGAAGAGACGCGAGAAGAACATTGAAGGATGCCGGTATATGCGGAGGCTTGATCGGTTCACGTTTGATAATCGAGTCAAAAGTTGCTGTTCGACCAAGGATATCGTCAGATTTTACCGTGAGCATTTCCTGAAGCGTGTGCGCCGCGCCGTAGCCTTCGAGTGCCCACACTTCCATTTCTCCAAATCGCTGTCCGCCACCTTGCGCTTTTCCTCCGAGAGGCTGCTGCGTGATGAGAGAGTAGGGTCCGATGGATCGCATGTGGATTTTGTCTTCCACCATGTGGTGAAGCTTCATCATGTACATGTACCCTACCGCGACCGGCTGCTCAAACTCTTCGCCCGTGCGCCCGTCGTAAAGAGGAATTTTTCCACTCTCTGGCATTCCGGCTTTTTTGAGCTCTGCTGCGATCTCTTCGTCCGTCACACCGAGGAATGGCGGGGTGATAGCCTGGTACCCGAGCATTTCTGCCGCGAGTCCGAGGTGAAGCTCAAAGATTTGTCCGAGATTCATACGAGAAGGCACACCGAGCGGGGTGAGGATCATGTCTACCGGCTCACCATTTTCATCGTACGGCATTTCTTCTACTGGAAGGATTCGTGAAATAACACCTTTGTTTCCGTGGCGTCCTGCGAGCTTGTCGCCGACGGTTACATTGCGAAGCTCTGCGACTTCAATGTGAATACTCTGAATGATGCCGGAGTCGAGATGGTCGCCCTTGTCGCGAGAGAAAACTTTCACGCCAATGACGCGACCGCGCTTGCCGTGCTCCATGCGGAGTGAAGTATCTTTCACGTCGCGAGCTTTCTCACCAAAGAGAGATCGCAAGAGGCGTTCTTCCGGAGTGAGCTGTGTTTCTCCTTTCGGAGTAATTTTCCCGACGAGAATATCTCCCGGGCGCACTTCGGCACCGATGCGGACAATACCGTCTTCGTCGAGGTCTTTGAGTTTATTTTCACCGACGTTTGGAATGTCCGGCGTGGTCATTTCGGGCCCGAGCTTGGTGTCGCGCACGTTTACAGAAAATTCTTCTACGTGGATCGAAGTAAATTTGCTCTTCTGCACGAGGCGCTCTGAGAGAATGATAGCGTCTTCGTAGTTTGCTCCGTTCCAAGACATGAAAGCGATGCGGATGTTTTGCCCGAGAGCGAGCTCGCCTTGATCCGTAGTAGAGGTGTCTGCGAGAACATCACCTGCCTTCACTTTCTGTCCGAGCGAAACGCTTGGGCGCTGGTGGAATACGGTGAAGCTGTTGGTTCGTGAGAAGTTGACGAGATTGTGTACGTGCTCCTTCCCTTTTGCATCCTTCACCGTGACTTTCTTTGCGTCCACGGCGGAGATAGTACCGTCTACTGGAGCGAGTACGAGCCGGCCCGTGTCGCGAGCAATACGCTCTTCGATGCCAGTCGCCACGAGAGGAACCTCGGGGATGATACATGGTGTGGCCTGCTTCTGCATGTTTGAACCCATGAGCGCGCGGTTTGCGTCGTTGTGCTCGAGGAACGGAATGAGTGTCGTCGCGAGGGAGAATGCCTGATACGGAGACACGTCGATGTAGTCCACATCCTTTCGGTCGATGACCACGGGAAGTGTCGCCACGCGAGCCTCGACTTTTTCTTCGAGGATTTTTCCGTCTGCATCGCGAGCCGTAGCTCCGTGCGCAATCTTGTAGCCTTCTTCTTCGAGGGCGTTCATGTAGATAATTTCTTTCGTAATCTTTCCGTCTTTTACTTTCGCGTACGGAGTTTCAATAACACCGAACTCATTGATGCGGGCATACACAGAAAGGTGGAGGATGAGACCGATGTTTGGACCTTCCGGAGTGTGGATCGGACAAACGCGACCATAGTATGAAGGGTGCACGTCGCGGACTTCAAAGCCAGCGCGCTCGCGAGTGAGACCTCCGGGACCGAGTGCGGAGAGAAGGCGCAAGTGCTCGATTTCCGAGAGCGCATTCTCTTGGCTCATAAATTGTGAAAGCTGATTGGTCGCGAAGAATTCCTTGAGTCGAGCCTGGAGTGGGCGCGGGCTGATGAATTGAATCGGTGCGGTGACATCGGAGTCGGCGGTCGACATTTTGTCCTGAATATTTCGCTTCATCTGCGCCATACCGACGCGGATTTTCTGCTGGAACATTTCACCCACGTATCGCACGCGGCGCACACCCAAGTGGTCGATGTCGTCGGCTACAGAGCCTGGAGTCGTGTTAAGCTCGGCGATGTGAGCGAAGATAGTGGTAATGTCGTCGAGAGAAAGTGTGCGACGAGCGAAATCATCTTTTGTTGTACCCTTGTGGAAGCGACGATTGAAGCGCACGCGGCCAACTGGAGAAAGGTCGTACTTGTCTTTGTTGAAAATAGCATTGATGAAGTCTTTCGCATTGTCGGCTGTAGCGAGGTCACCGTCGCGAAGGCGCTTGTAGATTTCTACGTATGACTCCTCGGCCGTCTTTGCCGGATCTTTGGCGAGCGTTGCCTTGAGAGATTCGAGAGCGGCTTCTTTGCCTGCCACTCCTTCATATATCTCGAGCATGCTTTTCTCGGTCTCTGCGCCGAATACACGGAAGAGCATCGTCGCTGGGAATTTGCGCTTGCGGTCGATACGCACAAAAACCGCACCATCGGGTTCGGATTCCATTTCTACCCACGCTCCTCGAGCCGGGATAATCTTTGCTCCAAAATATTTTCGGCCACGGAATTCGTTGACCATAAAGAGGACACCGAATGAGCGGGCGAGCTGCGGCACGATGGCGCGCTCGACACCGTTGATCACGAAAGTACCGTGAGAGGTCATGAGCGGCACTTCGGCCATAAAGAGCTCCTGCTCCTTGGACTTGCCATTTACACGGTTGGTGAGGCGCACCTTCACGCGGAGAGAAGCCTCGTAAGAGAGCTTGTTTTCCTTTGCGTAAAACTCGTCATACTTGGGCTTCAAGAGCTCAATGGCGGTAAATTCGAGATCAAACTTTTTTTCAGAATAATCTCGGATGGGAGAGAATTCTCGGAAGAGCTCGGCGAGCCCTTCATCGAGGAGCCACTGGTAGGAGGCTGCCTGCGCCGCTACGAAATTTGGCGGCTCTACGAGCGCATTCTGGTGCTTCGAAAAGTATTTTTTCTCGCGTTTCATATAGCAAAAAAATATAACACCTTTGTATTCTTTCGGAATTGAAAGGTTTTTAATAAAACTTATCTTGTATTACTTTGTACCCAAGATAGATGCGGTTAGCTTTTTGGTTTTCCCATCCATGAACTCATCCGCGAAAACGTACGTCTACTATATACCAGTAGAAAAAATATGTCAAATACAGGAAAGTCAATGGAATCTGTGGATAACTCCACTACCCTGCTACAGGAGTGTGGTTATCGATATCGTCTCGATTCATACCAAAATTCTCGAGGCAAAGGTTCCTCAAGTAGATACCGCCGATACGCCGGATGATAGCCATCGTAGTCCCCTGCTCAAATGCAAAGGCTTTCAACTTGTCTTCAAAAGCAGTTTCAAAAGAAAGCTCGTCGAAGAGGCGAAATATGTGCTGTTGCACTTCGTACGGATTCGTATTTTTCTTTTCTTCGCACGAATCAATATATTTTTGTTTATTATTATCGATGTGTTCTTTCAGTCCGCTTTCTTCCAGCCACTTTTCACCAACCCCAGTGAGGTTGACCGGAGAATTTACGGCGAAAGCTTTGTTGTTTTGATTGTCAGAAGAAATTTTCAACTCGTTTATTGTTTCTTTCATCCACTTCATTGAAGTTTCGAGCGCGGTAAATCGCCCGTTGGCATACCAAGCCACGAGGATGAGTGCGCTCATGATACCGAGAAAGTATTCCCAAGAAATATGAATAGTGAGTCCGTCCATGCGTCCATTATACCCACCGCTTCTCGTCTTGCAAAATAAAAAAAGCCCGGGGAGTTTCCCACCCGGGCCAAATTCTTCAAAGTCTCTCTATATTTTTTACTAATCGGTCATCGGATATCGAGGTGTCTTATCATAAGCTAAGAGATCGACACAACTCGGAATCGCACCCGTCCCCAAAACCTGTTCGGGAGGAACGACCGCGTAGGAAAGCCCAGTAAGGGTGACCCCTTGCGCCTCGAAAATTCCTTTCACTAATTCACGAAGAGCTTGGTCAGCTTGGCCGGGCACTTTGGTGCCAAATATTGCACCAACACTTACCGACGCGTTTCTCACATTGGCTCCGGCCTGCACCAGTGGCTTGAAATTCTTGCCATCATCGGTGAGTGGAACAATCGCCCCGACAGGGAGCTTCTCAAACGGGTAATTTCCTACGGCGTTTATGCACACCATGCTGCCGGACGGAGCAGAGAAACGATAAGAGAAGTAGATACTCATAGGTGGTCTCTTCTTCCCTATCGCCTGAAGATTGAGCTCTTTGATGGTGGCGAAAGTATCTACTCTGTCGTTCACGGCATGGACCAGTTTCCCCTCTCTGTCGACGAAAAAATCTGGGATCTGAGTCGCCCCAAAAGCGCCAATGAGCACCCAGACAACCATCACAGAAACGACAATGCCACCGTTTTTCACAAACCATTCCCAGAGAAACGCGAGTACGAACACCAAAGAGAACATCCACCCAAAGGTGTTGATCGGAATCTCCCACCCTCCAAAGTAGGCGAGGCTGGCAATTCCAAACAAAGCGAGAGCCGGGGTCACCCGGAGGGTGATGTTTCGATAACCGCTTTTTTTGTTTTTCAAAGAATTCGGACAGAGAAGGCGGGCGCAACCGTCGTTTGGGCTGTCTAACTGTGCCATTTTCGTAACCTCTTGTGAAAGTACGGTGAGTTTGTTGTCCGTTGTTTTAATACCACACGTATTACATGTTTGCAATACTCCTTGCCAAATCTGTATTTCTCTATATAGTAGAGTACATTATCAATCGGCGTATCGTACCCGGGAATTATCCTGCCTGTGAGTTGTCTTCCTTAGAATGAGACAGCTACTCGCAGAGCCTCGGGACGAAATTTAATTTATGGACACAGAAACAAAAGACGTGAAGGTAGAGGAGGCTGGAGCAGAGGCCCTCGTCGACTCATCAGTAAAGGCCCGCGACATCGTACACACCGTGCACAAAGACCGCTCGGGTGATGTCATGGAAAAGTATGCGGAGAAGAGCGTGAAATTCCCCGAAGAGGGCGACCTCGTAGAAGGTACTGTCATCGCTATCGACCTCCCTCGCTCGGAGCTCTATGTCGACTTGCCCCCATTTGGTACCGGCCTCATTTTCGGCCGCGAGTTTATGGTGGCGCGCGACATCATCAAGAAGGTAAATGCTGGTGATGTAATCACCGCGAAAGTCGTCGACAAAGAAAACGAAAACGGCTACATCGAGCTCTCTCTCAAGGAGGCTCGCGCCGCACTCGTATGGGGTGAAGCGGAAGAGCTTTCGAAGAATAAAGAAGTGCTCCGCCTCATCGTACGCGATGCCAACAAGGGTGGGCTCATCATCGACTGGAAAGGCGTGCAGGGCTTCCTTCCTGCCTCACAGCTCGGGCCAGAGCACTATCCGAGAGTAGAAGACGGCGACAAGCACAAGATCATGGAAGAGCTCCGCAAGCTTATCGGCGAGCGCATCCCGGTCTCCATCCTCACCGCCATTCCAAAAGAAGGCAAGCTCATCTTCACTGAGAAGGGTCTCGGGCAGAAAGAGCGCGAGGAGATCGTCGGCAAATACACTATCGGCGATGAAGTAGACGGCGAAATTACCGGCATCGTAGACTTCGGAGTCTTTGTGAAGATCGAAGACGGTCTCGAAGGTCTCGTGCACATCTCCGAGCTCGACTGGGGACTCGTGGAAGATCCACGCCGCATCTTCAAGGTAGGCCAGGGCATCCGCGCCAAGATTATCGACATTCAGAGCGGAAAGATCTCACTCTCCATCAAGGCTCTCAAAGAGAATCCATGGAACAGCGCAAAAGATAAATACAAAAAGGGCGACGAAGTGAAGGGTGTCATCATCAAGTACAACAAGTACGGTGCGCTCGCTTCCGTAGAGGAAGGGGTAGCCGGCCTCGTGCATGTTTCCGAATTCGGCACCGAGGACAAGCTCAAAGAATCCCTCGAGCTCGGCAAAGTGTACGCGTTCAAGATCACGCACTTCGATCCGAAAGAACAAAAGATGGCACTGGCTTTCAAGAAAGTAGGTGAAAAAGAAGAAACAGAAGAGACAAAATAATCTCTGTCACTCTCATTAAAAAACCTCCAGCATCTCGCCGGAGGTTTTTTAGTTCCACTCCCCCATCGCTTTTTCTCGACCTTCAAGAACGATCTGCTCCATCGCGGGGCAGATTTTCTTTTTGAGTTTTTTAAGCTCGTCGAGTTCGTCTTTTTTGAATTTTCCGAGAATAAACTTCACTACCGCTTCTTCGCCTTTCAGTTTCTTCACTTTCCCTTTCGGCGTCGACGGAGAAATGCCCACGCGCACACGGATGAACGCGCGAGTTTTGAGTGCTTTGATGAGCGACTCGATACCGCGATGTCCGCCCGAGCCCCTGTTAAAAGATATTTTGAATGTACCTAATGCCAAATCAAGGTCATCATAAATTACCACGAGCTTCTCGATTTGCTTCGGTGAGAGTGCGAGCGGTTTGAGTGACTTACCCGAATTGTTCATAAAACCTTCCGGCTCGAGGAGAGTCACGCTTTCCTTCCCGATTTTATTTTTTGAAATCAGCGCGCCGAGCTTTTTGTCGCTCTTCCACTCAGGAAATTCAAATTGTTCGAGGAATGCGTCGAGAAAAATCCGCCCGGTGTTGTGGCGAGTGCCTTCATATTCTTCTCCTGGGTTTCCGAGGCCGACGATGATGTATGGCATATAAAGGAGTATATCGAGAAACGCAGATATGTGACACCTTGACAAAAAGTATGCCGAGGGGCATAGTGAACACGGCTAAGTTCGGCCAGTCTGACTAACCGGGAGGTTACGTCATGAACACAACGACAATCCGAAGTGTCACCTGCACGTGCAGGGATATCCCCGGCGGTGGTGTATGTTGCTCCTACCACATATATCATACACGCTTCCCTTTGATGGAAGACTTATGGGGTACTGTGCGTAGATGGTGCACTCGGATCATGATTTTTTTTCAAAGAAAAGAAACAACACAAGAGGAGGAAAGTGGCATCTGAGTAGCCGTCCTCACCACTCCCGCGGTTCGAAAGAGCTGCGGGAGTTACATTTGCGCGAGAGTTTATTTCGTATTACAATGCATCTATCTTTTTGTACCTATCCTTTATTTAATTTATGGACAATGAAAAAATAGAATCCGTGACCCCGCCAGTAGAAGCCCCGAGAGGCGCGACCAACGGACAACAAGCCCCGCAGGAAGACGGGACAGGTGGGAGTATAATGAGTTTTATTTTAGAAGTAGTAAAGTTTGCCGTGGTGGCTGCACTCATCGTGGCACCGATACGCATCTTCATCGCCCAGCCGTTTATCGTAAAGGGTGAGTCGATGGACACTACTTTTGCCGATGGGCAGTATCTCATTGTGGACGAGATCACCTACTACACCCACGCTCCCGAGCGCGGCGATGTTATCATTTTCAAATACCCGAAAGATCCGAGCAAATATTTCATCAAGCGCATCATCGGGCTTCCGGGCGAAACGGTGGTTATTGAGAATGGCGACGTCACGATCAAGACAAAAGAAAACCCTCTCGGGTACAAGCTCCCTGAGCCATACATACAGCCAGAGAATAAATCACTCGACAACCTCACGCGCACCCTTGGAGAAGGCGAGTATTTTGTCATGGGAGACAACCGACACAACAGTCTCGACTCTCGCGCTTGGGGCCCACTGCCGCGAGAAAATATTGTCGGGCGGACACTCGTGCGACTGTTACCAGTAAATACCTTTGGTCTCTTTCCAGGAAAAGCACATGATGATTTCTAAGAACTTACTTCAAACTCTACCCGCAAAAAATAACCGTAAATTCTTATGATAAAAAAAACGAGCAAACCGAAACAAAAGAAAGAAGTCCCGCAGTCAGTAAAAGGGATGCGAGACATCATTGGCGAAGATTGGTATTCCTACGAGGGATTTCTCGAGAAGGCATCTGAGATTGCCATTTACTACGGCTTCCGGCCTATCGAAACCCCAATACTCGAGCACGAAGAACTTTTCCGCTCCGGAGTCGGCGAAGGTACCGACATCGTCGACAAAGAAATGTACACTCTCCGCACTCGCGGTGGCGACCACCTCGTGCTCCGACCGGAAGGCACAGCGCCGATCATGCGCGCGTACCTGGAGCGGGGCATGCAGTCTCTCCCCCAGCCGGTTTCTTTCTACTATCGCGAGCCGCTCTTTCGATACGAATCCCCTCAGCGCGGACGATACCGCCAGCACACCCAATTCGGCCTCGAAGTACTCGGCACTGGGAAAAGTATTGCGGATGCAGAAGTCATCCACATCCTGCACACTATCGTGCGTGAATCGGGTATTGAAAATAGCATCTTTGAGATAAACAGCATCGGAGATGAAGAATGCCGTCCGAAATATATTCGCGAGCTTTCAAACTATTACAAAAAACACATTAGCGAAATCTGCAACGACTGCAAACGACGTCTCAAAGAAAATCCTCTTCGTCTTTTGGATTGCAAAGAGGCAAAATGTCAGCCAGTAAAAGAGCACGCTCCAAATTCTCTCGCCTCTCTCTGCGAGCCATGCCGAAAGCATTTCAAAGAAGTCCTCGAGTACTTGACCGCGCTCGACATCCCGTATCGCATCAATAATTATCTCGTGCGAGGAATAGACTATTACACACGCACCGTGTTTGAGATTGTGGAAGATGCCACGCTACCAGCCGACGGAGGAGAGGCCGCACAAGAAGCAGTAGATGCACCCACAGATGAAGGAGAATCAGACGCGGATGAAGACCCGGAACAAAAAGAAGCGAAAGAAAAAGCAAAGAAAGTAAAAATGGCTGAGAAAGAACAAGAAGAGCGTGGCTCTCTCGGCCTCTCTCTCGGCGGGGGCGGGCGATACGACTACCTCGCACGACACTTGGGTAACCGAAAAGATGTCCCCGGGGTGGGTGGTGGCCTTGGTGTTGATCGCATCCTTCTCGCAAAAGGTTTCCAAAAACGCAATCCGCGTATTATTAAAGAGCCGAAAATATTCTTCATTCAGCTCGGCTTCGATGCCAAACTCAAAACGCTCGGAGTCTTGGAGATTCTTCGCAAAGCCAAAATCCCTCTTACTCAGTCTCTCGCAAAAGACAGCCTCTCGAGCCAGCTTCAGATCGCAGAAAAACTCCGTGTCCCCTATTCCATCATCTTCGGACAAAAAGAAGCCATGGAAGACAGCGTCATCATCCGCACCATGGCCACCCGCTCGCAAGAAACCGTGCCCATCAAAGACCTCGCGAAGTATGTAAAAGGGATGAAGTAACACTCTTTTGCAAGCTGTGGTAGTATGCAAAACATGAGCGAAACTCTCCCAGAAAAACTTACCAAACCGTACGACCCTGCCGAGACGGAAGGGCGGGTGTATGAGATGTGGGAAAAAAGCGGATATTTCAATCCAGATAAATTGCCCATTCGACGAGACGCTCATGGCAAGCCGATAGAGATGGAGCCTTTCAGCATCGTGCTTCCGCCACCGAATGTGACCGGCACGCTCCACATGGGCCACGCCGACATGCTCGTGATCGAAGACATCATGGTGCGGTTTGAACGAATGCGCGGGAAAAAAGCACTCTGGCTTCCGGGCACCGACCACGCTGCTATCGCCACGCAATCAAAAGTAGAAAAGATTTTGGAAAAAGAAGAAGGTAAGCGCCGACACGACCTTGGCCGCGAAGAGTTTTTGAAACGCGTCGAGAAATTTGCCCAAGAAAGCCACGACACCATCGTAAACCAGGTGCGAAAGATGGGCGCGTCGGTAGACTGGAGTCGTGAGGCATTTACTCTCGACGAAAAGCGTTCACTTGCTGTGCGCACGGCGTTTAAGCAGATGTACGAAGATGGGCTAATCTACCGCGGAAATAGAATCGTGAACTGGGATCCAAAGGGCCAGACCACTGTTTCCGATGATGAAGTAGATCATAAAGAGACGAAGGGGAAACTCTACACTTTTAAATACTCACACGACTTCCCTATTCCTATCGCCACCACGCGCCCGGAAACAAAAATCGGCGACACCGGCATCGCGGTACACCCGGAAGGAAAATGGAAAGAATATATTGGAAAAGAATTCACCATAAAAGATTTCGCGGGATACGAACTTACAATAAAAATCGTCCCCGATGATGGTGTGGACGAAAATTTTGGCACCGGCGCGGTCGGCCTCACTCCCGCTCACAGCCAGACAGACTGGGACATTGCACAGAAAAATAATCTTCCCGTAAAGCAGGTCATCGACGGCTATGCGAAAATAATAGACGGGCCACTTGCCGGAAAGAAAACGCTCGAAGCACGCGAAGCCATCGTGACATGGCTCAAAGACCAGGGGATTTTCGAGAAAGAAGAAGAAATCGCACAAAATATTTCTGTTGCGGAGAGAAGTGGTGGCACTATCGAGCCACTTCCAAAGCTTCAGTGGTTTATCGCGGTCAACAAAGAATTTACCGGAAAAGATGGAAAGAAAACGACGCTCAAAAAACTCATGCGCGAGGCCGTAGAAAGTACAGACATTAAAATTATTCCCGAGCGATTCGAGAAAATTTACTACCACTGGATCGACAACCTCCGCGACTGGTGCATCTCGCGACAAATTTGGTACGGGCATCGCGTGCCGGTGTGGTACCGTTCGACTGACGCTCACGGCAAGTCAAACGGTACCCCGAGCGACAGTCGAGGGGTTGAAGTACATTGCGGTATCGAAGCTCCAGAAGGGACAGGCCCCGCCACCACGGCGGGCAGGTGGGAGCAAGACTCTGACACCCTCGACACCTGGTTTTCTTCTGGGCTGTGGACTTTTTCTACGCTTGGCTGGCCGGACAAAAATGCACCCGACCTGAAAACCTATCACCCAACTACCGTACTCGAAACGGGCTACGACATTCTCTTTTTCTGGGTAGCGCGGATGATTCTCATGAGTGAATATTTCTTGGGCGAAGTACCGTTCAAGACCGTGTACCTCCACGGGCTCGTGCGAGACTCCAAAGGCCGCAAGATGTCAAAATCACTCGGCAATATCGTAGACCCGCTCGACATGATTGCGAAATACGGAGCAGATGCTACCCGCCTCTCCCTTATTGTCGGCGCCCCAGCAGGAAGCGATGTAAATCTTTCCGAAGACAAAATCCGCGGCTATAAAAATTTCGCCAATAAAATCTGGAATGCTTCGCGATTTGTATTGCAAAACTTAGACGGCTTCAGCACTGAAAAAACTCCTGAAATCACAGAACAAGACAAAGAGACCCTCAAAGAGCTCGACGAGACGCTTACTGATGTGACGAAAGATATCGAAGAATATCGTTTCTATCTCGCTGGGGAAAAGTTATACCACTATTTTTGGCACAGTTTTGCTGATAAAATAATAGAGAATGCGAAACCGAGGCTTTTAAATGGCAGTACGGAAGAAAAACTTTCTGCTCAGTATACACTCTTCACCATTCTTTCTTCTTGCATAAAAGCTTTGCACCCGTTCATGCCATTCATTACGGAAGAAATCTGGAGCATGCTCCCGATTGAAGGAAAAGAAATGCTCATCATCGAATCATGGCCGACAGCGAAACATCACTAAACGATACAGAAACAGAACCAGAACCGGAAACTATTACGGATGCTCTTCCGCATGACGGAGCCAAGTATCCTCATTCGCATCACGTAAAAAGAAAACACGTCGGGCTCACCCTCGCCATCCTCCTCGCCGTCTCTTTCCTTTCCCTCGCATGGAGAGACACTATCGAGCACTTCATCTGGGCGGCGGTGGCGGGTATGCTTCCCGCTCTTTTTTGGCTCTGGTTTTGGCTCCACGAAGATCGTGTGCACCCTGAGCCCCGAAGAATAATCTTTAAAACATTCTTCTTCGGAGCACTCGCCGTACCAATCGCAATCGTAGCAGAAACCGTGATGTATACCATTGTTTCCTCTCTTTTCGGGTATCAGGTCGGCGGGGATCTTTCTCTTGAAAAATTTCCGCCCCAACTCA
>OFRG01000317.1_pt1 | contig 20155 bp, 20 predicted proteins | sample 1543071 | NCBI WGS metagenome assembly OFRG01 (sample SAMN07774222, study PRJEB24372) | wastewater metagenome | isolation source: WWTP Verbania (Effluent) | place: Italy: Verbania | collected 2015-12
TCGCTCGCCATCAGGCGAGCGGCTTTTTGCTATACTCATAGCATGACTTTAGATTGGGCAAAACGAATGCGTCTTATGATTGTGGGAGGTATTGCTGCGGTCATTTTTCTTTTGATAGCAGGGGTAGCCATTGCCGTTTTTTACAAGGTACCTACTTGCACCGATCAAAAGCTAAATCAAGACGAAGAGGGTATTGATTGTGGAGGTTCCTGTCTTCGCATATGTACTGCTCAGGTAACATCACCCATCGTACTTTTCGCGCGCCCCCTTTCTGTGCAAGGACGTACCGATGTAATCGCCTACGTACAAAACCCCAATAAGCATGCACAAGCAAAAGATGCACCGTACACCGTAGAACTCTATGGCGCAGATGCCGTACTTATTACTCGGGTGAAGGGTACATTCGATATCCCTGCAGGGAAGACGGTTCCTCTTTTCATTCGAGCCGCTACAAAGGGAGCGATAGTTACTCGAGCCTTCGTTACACTTCCCGCAGAAAATATTGTCTGGAATAAAACTGAAGGAGTCTATCCTGGCGTTGCAGTACAGAACCCAACAATAACTGAAGGTGCGGCGCCCCGCGTTACCGCAACTCTTGAAAACGCCGCGTTTGATCCTGTGTTTGAAGTCCGAGCAATTGGGGTAGTGTTTGATGCAGAGGGTAACGTGCTCGCGGCTTCAGAAACTCTTGTGCCGGTGCTTAAGGCACAATCAAGTGCTCCTGTTACCTTTACCTGGAACGAACCCTTTACCGCTCCGCATACTCGGTTTGAAGTTGTTCCGCTTATCCGTCTCCCATGAGCGAGCTTATTCGAAGGAATCCTTTCACGGGTCTACTAAAGGAATGGCCTCTTTTGGCTATACCTGTAGCTCTGTGTGTGCTGGGCATTATTACTATGCATCCTTTTGATACGACGCATGTTTCCCAAGCTCCTAGGCAGCTTATATGGCTCTTGGTGTCAGTCGTTACGTTCACCATATGTGCGTCTATTGATATGCGGTTCATACGACGCACCCCCGTCATTATTTCCGGATACGTCGTTACTATAATTCTTCTCGTCTTGCTGTTAGTTGCAGCTGAAACCGTGATGGGAGCTAAGAGTTGGTTTAGTTTCGGTGCTTTCTCATTCCAACCAGCGGACCTGGGGAAGCTCGCCTTCATCGCTCTCATGGCCAAATACTTTTCAAGACGACACATGGCTATTGGGGATTTCAGACAGATCCTGCTTTCGGGAGTGTATGCCGCACCGGTTATACTTCTTATTCTTGTAGAGCCAGACCTGGGTACTGCTGCCATCTTTAGTGCGGTGTGGTTTGGTATGGTGCTGGTGTCAGGTATCCCAAAGAAGCACTTAGCGATTGTTGCTATTACAGGAATTATTCTTGCAACGGGACTATGGTTTGGTGGACTCCACGATTATCAACGGGCACGCATCATGGCATTCGTAAATCCTGCAGCCGATATTCGAGGTTCTGGGTACAACGCATATCAGGCAACCATTGCTGCGGGCTCAGGACAGCTGTGGGGAAAGGGTATAGGGTACGGCACACAATCAAAGCTTCGCTTTCTTCCAGAATACGAGACTGACTTTATCTTTGCAGCGTTTGCAGAGGAATGGGGGTTTGTGGGTATTGCCCTCGTTCTCTTTCTGTATGGACTTCTGCTCGCTCGCTTATTAGCAATTTCGCGTAGGTCAGCAACGAACTTCGACGCCTTCTTTACGCTTGGAGTATTACTTTTGCTTTCCGCACACCTTTTTATTCACGCAGGTATCAATCTAGGACTCCTTCCGGTGACAGGAACCACCATTCCTTTTATGAGTTACGGAGGTTCACACCTATTAGCGGAGTTTGCAGCACTCGGGATTGTGGCGTCTCTTGCACGAGAGGGGAGGAGTGTGCCGAGGGATCGGGCTATGGCCGAATACGAAGGCTAGAATAAGGAACGACGATAGATACCCATCTGCGTCGTTATGGGTCCCGCTTCGTCATTGCATCGTACTTTTAGTACGCCTCCACTCCTCATCTTCCCATGCCTCGCATCTAAGCATCTCTCGTCGTTCCTTTTGAGCTTTTTCTCGGAACATACCTCTCACTCGTTTGAGGAGGAGTTAAGAATACAGAGCAAAGGTTTTTTCAAACATCTGTTCTTGGGAGAAATCAGTAACTATTCGGGTCGTAAGTGCTGCTCCAAAACGAGCCCGTAGTTCCTGGCTTTTAAGGAGTTCCAGTATTTTTTGTGCAAAAAGACTTGGGTCTCCAGGAGGCACTAAGTATCCTGAGGTACCGTCCGTAATAATTTCAGGAATGCCACCTACGTTGCTTGCAACAACCGGAAGCGATGCTTGACCGGCCTCAATAGCTACGTACCCGAGTGCTTCAGAGTAGGAAGGGAACACGAAAACGTCGAGTGCAGAAAGTATACGAGCTCCGTCTTTAACGTGACCAAGAAAATGTACGCGCTGCTCAATTTTCAACATGTGCGCCAGAGCCGTGAGTCGACCACGATCCTCCCCCTCACCTATAAGTATGAGTATCGCTTCAGGGAACTCTCCACAGACAAACGCAAACGCTTTCAAAAGTACATCAAGGCCTTTGGTGGGGTGAAGTTCAGCAAGTGCACCTATCCATATCGTAGAAGAAGGGAACTTTTTTTCCGTAGTGTGCTCCACAAAAAGTCGCGCGTCGTTTTGAGAGAGGAGGGAAAGGGGAGACACACCATGATGAATGACCACGAATCGCTTTTGTACAAAAGGCATCCAGGATGCGTCTTCCTTAATTGCGTTTGATACCGCAATGACGGAGTGTGAGAAAAACACGGTAAGGAAGTGGAGAGCTTTAAATATACGTTTTTGCCACATAGGGCGCAGCTCGTTCCATGCCCACCCATGCGCCGTAAAAATAATGCGGCGTACTCCAAGTACCCGGCTGGCGAGAGCCGCGACAAGTCCAGCCTTAGAGCTGTTGCAATGAACCACTGCCGGACGTACTCGATGTATGAGAGAAACAAGACCAAGAAAGGCGCGAATATCACTTCCTAGTCGAATATCGCGTGCAAGCCCCGGTATAAGAGTAACGGGAACCTGAGCCTCTTCTAAACGACGTACGAGCTCTCCTGGTGTGCCACAGGCCACGTGTACGATAGCTCCTCGCTCGCGGGCTTCAAGAACTAGCTCATACACATAACGCTGAGCACCACCCCAAGTGCCCTTGGTAATAACGTATAGAATGGGGGAAGCTGCGGGTATAGGTGTAACGTCCATGCAGATGCTCGTGTTCTATAGTATAACCTTCTCATATGATTCATGGTGGCAGACGCGTCTCGATACTCCTTTTTGCAGGAGACTTAATTGTATTTGCGGCTAGTTTGTGGCTCACTCTTTTGTTACGGTATGGCTCCATACCGAGTAAGGAAATACTCTCACAGCACCTTGAACCCTTCTCGCTTTTGTTTGCGTTGTGGCTTGGTATTTTTTACCTTTCCGGTCTGTATGGAAAACGCATCATATTGTCGAAGACGTCGCTTCCAAATGCGCTTCTGAAAACCCAAGTAGTTAATATTTTAATTGCGGCGGTGTTCTTTTTTCTTATGCCAGACACGGGTATCGCTCCAAAAACAAATCTCGTGATTTATTTGGGTGTCTCGCTCATGCTTATTTTCCCGTGGCGACTTGCGATATTCCCAAGAATCTCTCGACCGATGGTGCGTGAGAAAGGATTGCTTATTGCGGAAGGGGAAGAAGCGAGAGAACTCATTCAGGAGGTGAATGGTAATCCCAGGTACCACCTTGAATTCGTGGGTAGCCTTTCGCCAAGCACTCTTGCTGCTGAGCTCGACTCTAAATTAGAGGAAGCAGTGGCACAGGGCGTGCGAGTGTTGGTGGTCGATACAGACCACACAGTCATTCATCCGTTGCTACCGGCTCTCTACGACTTTTCGTTTTCTCGTGGAAGACGAGAGCTCGTTGATTTCTATAGCATCTACGAAGATGTGTTTGATAGAGTTCCGCTTTCACTCATGTCGCACGATTGGTTTATTCGAAACGTGCAAGAAACTTCGGTGCTGTATGGCGTAGCTAAGCGCTGCATAGACATAGCAGGAGGCATACTTATGGGTGCGGTAACACTTATAGCTACTCCTTTTGTGTGGCTTGCACTTCGTATCGAAGGTCCGGGTCCGGTATTCATTGCGCAGGATCGAATCGGTGAACATGGAGAGCCAATGCGTGTGTATAAATTCCGAAGCATGCGTTTCAATGACGCTTCTTCAAAGGAGTGGGTAGGAGAAGGAGAAAATCGCGTTACACGCGTGGGAGGTTTTATGCGGCAAACCTCGCTCGACGAATTCCCTCAGTTTATAAATATTCTTCGGGGAGAACTTTCTCTCATTGGGCCTCGCAATGATATTGAGGGTCTTGGTAAGCGTTTGGGTGAGTCTATCCCGTACTACATGGTGCGCTATAGTGTGCGTCCGGGAATTACGGGTTGGGCACAAATTAATCAGCAGTATGAGCAAGGACACATAAGTCCTCAATCTATAGAGGAAACAAAGATGCGTCTTGCGTACGATTTCTACTACATTAAACATCGCTCTCTTGCTCTTGATCTCGTTATTGCACTTAAAACACTCAAGAGAATGATATTCCGCATCAGTGCCTGGTAACATAGACTCACAACATTCCATGAACACAAAAACTATTCTTATTACCGGCGCAGCAGGATACGTGGGCAGTATGCTCATTCAAAAGTTTGCTGAGCGTCCAGATGTGGAAAAGATTATTGGTATCGACAAGGAGCCGATGCCTGAAATGCTTGAAGGTGTGCACAAGCTTGTGTATCTAGAGACCAATACTGCAGATGGTGGATGGCAAGACGTGGCCGAGGCTGCGGAACCCGAAGTGATCATTCACACCGCGTGGCAAATCCGAGAGATATATGGAAACCGAGAACTTTCTTGGAAGTGGAATATCGATGGTTCTGACGAAGTTTTTAACTTCGCTTTCGATCACTCTTTCGTTAAGAAACTAATTCATTTCTCAACCGTGGCGTCGTACGGTGCGTTTGCAAGCAACACCATGGAGCAGCGGTTTACCGAGGAAGATCCTTTCCGAGAAACCGATTACTTGTACGCCGAAGAAAAGCGTATCAGTGAAGCGCACCTATTTCAGAAGTATCAACTGGCAGAAGCAGAGCGTCCCGATATTTCCGTGGCAATACTTCGACCTGCTGCAATCACCGGTCCTCGTGGCAGGTTTATGCGCATTAGGTTTGGCCTTCAAGCCGCACTCTCAGGACAACTGAAAGACTCGTTCATCTATAGGTTCATCTCCCTCATGACGTCTTTTGTACCCGTTACCCCTAAGTGGCTTCGTCAGTTCATTCACGAAGACGATGTGGTGGGCATTGTTGAGCGCCTTTCGTTTGGAGAGTCCGCGGGAGCGTATCAGATATTTAACATCTGCCCTCCGGGTGACGTGGTACGTGGAAAAGATATGGCACGTGCAGTAGGGAAGAAGGCCATTACCATCCAGCCGTGGATGGCACGAATTCCGTTCTTTATTCTATGGCACATTTCCCGCGGTAAAGTTCCTACCGCTCGCGGAAGTTGGAAGGGATACTCATATCCTATTGCGGTTGATGGAAGCAAAGTAACACGTGTACTTGGCTATACGTATCAGTACTCTCCCTTCGATGCGTTCTACTATACTGACGGAGTCTATGAGTACTCGGTGCCACCTGCCGCGCGCCGACCAAAACCATGATTGTAGACGGGCGAGCCATAGCAGCAGATATCCTGAGGGATACCAAGGAACGAGTGCTTCGGTTGGGAGTTACTCCTGTAGTGCGTGCCATTACCTGCGCACCTTCACCCGCGACTCTTTCGTATCTAAAAATTAAGGCGGCCCGTGCAGAAGATGCGGGAATGCATCTTGAAGTCGTGCACCTTCCCGAAGATGCAACCGAATTAGCATTTCTTGAAGCAGTACGAGATCCTGGCGCCCATGCGGTGATTGTTCAGTTGCCGCTACCTTCCCATATCCGTACGCAGGAAATAGTGAATGCAATTGCACTTAGGCAAGATGCCGACGTATTGTCTGAGCATGCGTATGCTGCTTTTGAGCAACAGACGAAATTCTCCCTCCTTCCACCTGTTGTGGAAGCAATAAAAGAAGTACTCGAGCGCACTCAGGTAGATGTGTCTCAAAAGAAGGTTGTGGTTGTGGGGCAGGGGAAGTTGGTGGGCATTCCTTCCGCACAGTGGCTGAAGGTGTCAGGTGCCAAAGTTACCGTGGTAACGCGCGAAACAGAAAGTCCTACCTCATTGCAAGAAGCGGATATTATTGTCTCGGGCGCTGGAAGTCCTGGGCTTATTACTCCACAGGATATACGTGAAGGGGTGGTGCTTATTGATGCGGGCACCTCGGAACAAGGAGGGCAGGTGGTGGGAGATGCTGATCCTGCCTGTGCACTAAAAGCGAGCGTGTTTACTCCAGTCCCTGGGGGGATGGGACCTATTGCTGTGGCCTGCTTATTCCGCAACGTAGTTACTCTTTTGGAAAGGTCATTGCAGGAGTAGCAAAAAGCCGTACACTAGGCCGTATATGCGAATCGTACCTGCTCTCGGCGTCTTACTAGCCGCCGGACTTCTTTCTTGGTTTATTCTTACTACCGAAGGTCCTACTTCTAAATACCCTATAAAGCTTGGGCTCGATCTAGCTGGAGGCACTTCTTTGGTGTACCGCGCAGATACTTCAGACATAGCCACCGATAAACAGGGGGCACTTAACTCACTTCGCGAAGTGGTGGATAAGCGCGTAAACCTCTTTGGTGTAGCTGAACCACTCGTACAACTCGAGCGATCGAGTGCGGTAGCAGGCGCACAGGAAGATCGTCTTATTATTGAGCTTCCAGGAGTCACGGATGTAAAAGCCGCGGTAGATGCAATTGGTAAAACTCCCGTGCTTGAGTTCAAGCTTGTGGGAGAAGCTTCAACTACAGAGGCTACCAGCGCGTCTTCAACGCTCTCCTTTATCACAACAGGTCTCACGGGACGCTTCGTTAAGAGTGCAGAGCTTCAATTTGGGACAGGGAATGGAACAGGCGCAAACGAGCCCATAGTCGTACTTCATTTCAATGATGAAGGCTCGAAGCTTTTCGAAAAGATTACGAGCGAGAATGTAGGTAAGCAGCTTGCAATCTTCCTAGACGGTCAGCCCATCTCCACTCCGGTTATTCGCGAGACTATTGCAGGAGGTACCGCAACCATCAGCGGACAGTTCACCCCAACTGAGGCGCGTGAGCTAGTACGAAACCTAAACTTCGGTGCACTTCCAGTCCCTATCATACTCGTCTCAAGCGATGCGGTCGGTTCGTCTCTAGGTGACGGAGCCTACGCAGCTGGACTCAAGGCGAGTGCTGTAGGGTTCTTGCTCGTCGCGCTCTTTATGATTCTTTGGTACCGCGTACCAGGACTCATTGCGACGGTTGCGCTCGTTATCTACCTATTGATTACGGTTGCACTCATCAAAGTTATCCCAATTACGCTTACGGCTTCAGGTATCGCGGCACTTATCCTCTCCATTGGTATGGCGGTGGATGCCAACGTGCTCATCTTCGAGCGCATGAAGGAAGAATTGCGTAGCGGTAAGGGACCTCGTGAAGCTGTGCGTGCAGGTTTTGGTCGTGCGTGGCCCGCAATTCGCGACGGTCACTTCACCATGCTTATCTCAAGTGGCATTCTTTTCTGGATGGGAACATCGCTCGTGCAAGGTTTCGCGCTCGTGTTTGGTCTAGGCGTTATAGCTTCGTTGCTCACGGCGGTTACTATTACTCGTGTGTTCCTTCTTGTGGTTGTTCCTGAGGAGGGAAATGCTGCCTGGCACTGGTTGCTTGAGTGTGGACTTGGCAAGCGTTCATCTAACAAAAACTAATATGTTTGTCGTCAATCATCGCAGCTTCTTCTTCTGGCTTACGGGACTTCTTCTCGTAGGGTCAATCGCAGCACTCATTTTTCTTCCCCCAAAGCTTTCTATTGAGTTTACGGGTGGATCTCTTGTAGAAGTTGCATATACCGATGCACGCCCAGAGCTTGAAAGTCTCAAATCTTCCGTTAACAATTTGGCTCTAGGCGAGTTCTCGCTTCGCGCGAGTGGAGAGAAGGGGGTTACAGTGCGCACTCGTACCCTGACTCCTGAAGAACATCTCTCATTGCTTACGGCTCTCAAGGGGACCTCTAGTAGTGAACTGACCGAGCTTCGCTTTAATTCTATTGGCCCTTCGCTCGGTAAGGAGCTCGCAATAAAAGCACTCTACGCAATTGGTGCAGTAGTGCTTGCCATCATGCTCTACATTGCGTTTGCCTTCCGTAAAGTATCCAAGCCCGTTCCTGCGTGGGGATATGGCATCACTGCGGTCGCAATGCTTCTTATCGATATCATCGTGCCCTCAGGATTCTTTGCGATTTATGCATATTTCACCGGAGCACAAATCGACACCTTGTTCGTTATCGCCCTGCTTGCACTTCTTGGATACTGTATCAACGACGTAATCGTGATCTTTGACCGCGTGCGTGAGCACCTTCATCTCAACGAAGAACAAAACATCAAAGAAGCTTTCGAAGTTACGGTGGGTAAGTCTATTACCGAAACGCTAGGACGTTCCATAAACACTGCCGTCACGGTGGCTCTCGCCCTCCTTGCCCTCATTATTATGGGAAGTGAAGCAACCCGAACCTTTGCGGTTGTAATGCTTGTGGGTGTGGTCGCAGGAACCTTCTCTTCTGTCTGTCGCTCAGCACCTCTGCTTATTCCAATTGCTGCTCGTTTCTCTGGGGACGTAAAGAAGAAATAAGATCATGGTGATTGGCGTTACCGGTACGAATGGTTCAGGTAAGGGAGCAGTCGTTGAGTACTTGGTGAGCAGTAAGGGATTTTCTCGCTATTCAGCTCGCACGGTTATTCTGGAAGAAATTCGTAAACGCCATCTTCCTGAAACGAAGGTCACGATGCGTGAGGTCGCCAACGACCTACGAAAAGAACATGGAGCCGCATACGTTATTGAACGTCTGTACGAGATGGCAAAGGACGACGCAAAAGCGGTGGTAGAGTCTATTCGTACTATTGGCGAGGCCGAGTTCCTTAAAGAGCATGCAGCAGTTATCTTTGCGGTGGATGCTGACCGAAAGCTACGGTATGAACGTGTAGCAAACAAGGAAGGGCTTGAAGTGGCCCACATGTCGTTTGAAGATTTTTGCACCATTGAGGACCGTGAGATGGCTTCAAGCGAGCCATGGGACATGAACGTCTTTGGCGTTATGCAATTGGCCGATAGCCGCATTGAAAATGACGGTTCTCTCGATGAGCTTCACTACGCAGTAGATCAGGCACTTATGAAGGCGACGCAAGCCAGTTCCCCAAACGCATGATTCTTGGCATCACGGGTTCGTTCGGAGCGGGGAAGGGTGCTGTGGTTGAGTACCTGGTGACTGGGCGAGGATTTAAGCACTATTCAGCAAGTGGGTTTATTACAGAGGAAATAGTACGACGGGGGCTTCCGGTAAATCGTGACTCGATGACTATTGTTGCAAATGAGTTACGTAAAGAGCACGGACCAAGCTATGTTATTGATTCGTTGTATGGCAGAGCACAAGAAGTCGGGGGAGATGCGGTTATTGAAAGTCTAAGAGCTGTCGCGGAAGTAAAAAGAATTAAAGAACTGGGAGGATTTGTCCTTGGAATTACGGCGAGTCCACAGTTGCGCTACGAACGAGCTTTTGCCCGCGGTAGCGAGAAGGACCATGTGTCTTTTGAAAAATGGCAAGAACAGGAACAAGCTGAATCAAATCCAGACGACCCAACGAAACAGAATATTTTCGGTGCGCTTCAAGAGTCTACTGTTGTTGTAGACAATAGCGGTTCCCTGCAAGAACTATACGAAAAAATAGACAGCGTACTTGCACGTTAATTGCTAAATGAGTGTTGGTACGGGCCACCCATACTCTCTACCTCTAATTCATGATGCTATCATTATAGGTAATGAGACAAACGAACCCTCTAGTTCGTTCCACCCTTTTAAATAAGGGTTTTACATTGATAGAGCTTCTGGTTGTCATAGCTATCATTGGGTTGCTTTCGTCGGTGGTTCTTTCATCTCTCAATGCTGCACGAAGTAGGGCGCGCGATTCCGAAAGGCAGTTAGATTTGGCGGAAGTAAATAAGGCCCTGCAAGTATACTGGCTCAACAACAACGCATATCCTTCGACGGGTAGTTTAGATAGTGTGTATATGGATCCGGGATGCAAAACTGCAACTGCGCCAGATCAGATAACCGCAGACTGGGTTCCTGGTCTTGTTTCTGGTGGATATATAAGTTCACTGCCACAGGACCCTTACCCTCGAGATCAAGTATCGGGAAATGCGGGCGGCGGAGCTTGTTATATGTATTCAAGTGACGGTAGTAAGTACATACTTTCCGCGTGGGCAACGGTTGAAAATAGTAATTCACGTGGACCTCGCTCACTCGCAGGATTCAGGGAGCCAAGCTGGAACGTTCTAAATGCTGCATATATGTGCAATTACCAGGGGGGTCCTGCGCCTGCGGGTAGTTATTTTGCACCATTCTATCAACGCTCATACACATACTCGAACACAGTGTGCCCATAGAAATTTTTACTGACTAAGAAATAACCGTTCCAATGAATGGTTCGCCTGCAAGATACTTTTCAAACTCATCGAGTTTTTCGCCATTAATTATGGCCACTTCAATACCCAGAGCCTCAGCCTCTTTAGCAGCTACAGGATCAAACGGGGAAGAGAGACCTGGATCCCATTCGGAAGGTATGAGTTTTCTAAATTCGCTCCAAGAAATAGTTTCAATCTTCGTAGCGGAAGGGTCGGTGCGTGGATCTGCCGTATACACGTAATCGATATTTGAAAGATTCACCAATTTCTTAGCGCCCAGATTCTTTGCGGCCATTACGGCGCAGTAGTCGGTAGACCATCCCGGCTTCCATCCCGCTCCAATAACAACACTGCTCTTGGTGCTAAGCCTACGCGTGGGGTTTTTTACAATACGTGCCTGAGCTTCTTCGTGAAAGATAGTGCGCAAGAGGTGAGCATTAAGACGCGTAGAATGGATACCCATCCAATCGAGATCTTCTCGGTCCAAGTCACCGCGTACCTCATGAGCAGCATCCTGATATCTTCGGGCGAGTTTGCCACCCCCAGCAATGATAAAAAAAGAAAGACCCGCACGGGTCTTATTCAATACAAGCTCACGAAGTGTAGAAAGAAAGGGAACGGAAATTTGATCAGGGACTATCAAAGACCCTCCAACGGAGACTACAACATACTCACGCGAAGATTTTTTGAAACGCATTGATTCGCAAGGCTTGACGGCTCTCTCCATTCTACGCTCATACCCCCTCACCGCAACTTGTGGAAAGGAATAAGTGTTTTAGAAAACGGAGCGTCTATTGCGTATGTACAGCAACAGACGTATAACCCAAAACAGAGCCGCATCAGTGCGGCAAGGGAGAAGTTCTATGGAAGAGAAAGTAACCGGTACCAGCCTTCCCGCCAGGTATCTTCGTCCGAAGAAATCAGTGCTTGCTGGAGAATTCAGTGAGTCGCGAGTACGAGTTCAACAGCGTCGTAGGTTGCGGAAGTCTGTGGGTCCACCCTTTCCTATCTTGACTCAGTGTGTGATCGATCCGAGAGCGGCTCGTACCAACCTCATTGAGCAAGGATTCGGTGCAAGTGAGGCAGCCCTTCAGATGCTAGAGCACTCCTCGTTCTCTAAGGGGGAACGCGAGTCTTGCGCATTTGCACGGGTGAGTCTGCGTGAGCTTGGATTCACCGAGCCTCCATCATGGGTACAGCTTTTGATGGAAGGTCGAGGGGTATGTGCACTCCCAGATGCTGCCGAACTCCTGCCCCTTTTTAAGGGGGGAGAGGTTGGGGATGGGTGCCGTGTTCTCACGATTCCTGTGTACATCGAAAGCAACTGGCACCACTTCTATGTGTCCGGGAACGGCCCGATGCTGTACGCATTTCCTCACCACTTGGCAACCACATTCAGTCTGGACATGGAGATAATCGTCAGGATTGAAATCTGAATTGCCTGTAAAAAACCACGCCCCGCCCCTCGGAAACGAGTGAGGCGGGGACTTGTTATACGGCATTTAGGGAGTGCTTGACGCCATATACACGGGAGGGTAGTATGCATCTATCGCCTCCTTTATGAGGGGGCGGGGATTTTGTTCGCTCTTCGACAACTGAATACATCTAGAAAAAAGGTAAGAGGTTGTGAACACCAAGAGTGTTTTCTTGTGTTCCGCCTATTCTTAATGAGAGTTTGATCCTAGCTCAGGGTGAACGCTGGCGACATGGATAAGGCATGCAAGTCAAGGGGGGCCGCAAGGTCAACCGGCAGACGAGGTAGTAACACGTAAGTACGTACCCCATAGTCTGGTATAGCTCGTCGAAAGACGGGGTAATCCCGGATGGTCCCGCAAGGGTAAAGTTTTTTCGCTATGGGAGCGGCTTGCGTAGTATCAGCTAGTTGGTAAGGTAATGGCTTACCAAGGCTACGACGCTTAGGGGAGCTGAGAGGCTGACCCCCACCGATGGGACTGAGACACGGCCCATACTCCTACGGGAGGCCGCAGTCGAGAATCTTCCACAATGGACGAAAGTCTGATGGAGCGATGTCGCGTGATGGATGAAGTGCTTCGGTACGTAAACATCTTTTATGTGGGACGAAATTATTGACGGTACCACATGAATAAGGGGCTCCTAACTCTGTGCCAGCAGGAGCGGTAATACAGAGGCCCCAAGCGTTACCCGGAATCATTGGGCGTAAAGGGTGTCAAGGCGGTTATGTTAGTCGTTCGTTAAATCCAGGAGCTCAACTTCTGGTCTGCGAGCGAAACGGCATAACTTGAGGTTGGGAGAGGTGCGTGGAACTCACGGTGTAGGGGTGAAATCCGTTGATATCGTGGGGAACACCAAAGGCGAAGGCAGCGCACTGGCCCAAATCTGACGCTCACACACGAAAGCCAGGGTAGCGAACGGGATTAGATACCCCGGTAGTCCTGGCCCTAAACGCTGCTCGCTCGTTTTACGGAGTATCGACCCTCTGTGAGACTAAGCTAACGCGGTAAGCGAGCCGCCTGGGTAGTACGATCGCAAGATTAAAACTCAAAGGAATAGACGGGGACTCGCACAAGCGGTGGATCATGTGGCTTAATTCGTCGATAAGCGAAGAACCTTACCAAGGCTAGAAACCAAGCTGCACGCCTCCAGAAACGGAGGAAGCCTTCGAGGGTGCTTGGCAGGTGATGCATGGTCGTCGTCAGTTCGTGGCTTGAGCTGTTCCCTTCAGTGGGGTAACGAACGCAACCCCCGTTGTCTGTTAATTGTCAGGCGAGACTGCCCCCTCACGGGGGAGGAAGGTGGGGATGACGCCAGATCAGCATGTCCCTTGATGCCTTGGGCTGCACACGTGATACAATGGTCGGTACAGAAGGAAGCAATACTGCAAAGTGGAGCAAATCCCAAAAACCGACCCCAGTACGGATAGAGGTCTGCAACGACCTCTTGAAGATGGAATCGCTAGTAATCGTGGGTCAGCACACCACGGTGAATACGTTCTCGAGTCTTGTACTCACCGCCCGTCAACTCAGGGAAGTTGGTGGTACCCGATATCTTGCTTTATGCAGGACTACGGTAAAATCAATGACAAGGAGTAAGTCGTAACAAGGCACGGCTAGCGGAAGCTGGTCGTGGAACATATCCAATCGGAACAAGGTTAGTTCGAAAGAACGCCTATCCGGTCGATCGCCGGTACTTTAAGTACGCAGGTGGGGACATGATACTTATCCCTAAATAGTATCCGGACGCCGGAAAAACGAACCGGTGGAGGATTGGAAGCCTCAATTGAGCTTCTAAACCTTCGAATAGGCGGAACACAAGAGAATGCTCTGCTTAAGTTTCTAGATGTAGTCAGTAGAGAAGCGCGTACAGCGGACGGCTTTCCCTCGGGAGAACCGTCCGCTGTGCGCGTTTTGTCGCTCAGTATTCATAGAAAGACCCGAGTCATTGGACTCGGGTCTTTCTATGTTCTGGTGCAAGCGATAGGGTTCGAACCTATGACCGCTCGAGTATCAGTCGAGTGCTCTACCAACTGAGCTACGCTTGCGAGTGAGTGCAGAATACTGAGACATTCCTATGTATCAAGTATTATCGCCGAACGAACAAGCAGTATGGCTGAGTGGCGATAGTCACGACATGCCATACGCTTGCGCTCCCTCCCTGAGGGCGATTTGGTGATACTACCAGATATACGAATGTATTTCCAGGAAATGGAAATCTGGCCTCTATACCCACCCCTACAGAAATCAAAGGGAATAAGCGAGTATACTAACCGCATATGCGAGACCTACTTATCATTATTGGCATGTGCGTGGCAGCGATTGTTATCGGGGCATGGCTCTATCTCTACGGACCCACTGATTTCATGGTGGAAGAGACGGGGCAGATGCAGCAGCCTCTCGCTGCAAACACGCAACAAGCAAGTGCAGAGGCAGCGCTTCCTGAAGCTACCAAGGTATCCTTCACGGTCATTGGTCATGGAAGCAACGCTGCGGAAGTAACTACGCGCAAGAACTACGGCGTGTACACCGAAGAAGAATTTGCAAAGGTGTGGAAGATGACAGGAAGTAAGGAAGAGATGCCGGTCATTGATTTCACAAAGGCATATGTCGTAGCTGTTTTTGCTGGTACCAAGCCTACCGGAGGTCATGCTATTTCCGTGGAGGGAGTGTCAGACACGGGAGACATGCGCACCGTGTCAGTGCTCATAGAGAAGCCGGGAGTGGGTTGCATCACTTCACAGGCCTTCACTAGTCCGTATCAAATCATCCGCGTACCGTTCTCAGGCGCCTCTCTTAGCCGTGTAGATACTGAGAAGGAGGTACCGTGCGAAAGTCGTTGATAATCACTTCAAAAGTGTTATATAGAGGGCAGATGTAATCCTCTCGATTGGGAGACTCACTATGCTTGAATACCAAGACACTCCAATCCCAAGCCAATCCCTCACCCTTGAATACAAGAAGGGATACCGTCAGTGGCCAATAGATTTGCACGACGAGCGCAATGCGGAAGTCTGCATAGATGTGCGCACGCAGGGCATCGCAGGGAAGAACCTCTACCACCGCACAGACGCGCCGCCGTACTTTCATCAGTTTGAGGGTTCGGTTCCGGAGCTCTTTGTCCGCACAAGCGTGATTGAGAAGTTGAAGATCGTTAACACTCTGCTTGCGCCCTACAATGCCGAAATCTTTGTGTACGACAGCTGGCGACCAGCCCCTGTTCAGAAGGGGGGACGAATCTGGTGCGAGGCGGATGTACGGGTGCGTTTTCCTGAGTGGGACACCTCACGCGTTATGGACGTAGTGAACGAGTTCTGGGCAGTGGGTCCAGAAGACGAAAGCGATATCGACCCCTTGTCTCCGCCTCCTCACTCCACAGGCTCGGCTCTCGATCTCACCCTGCGCAGGCTAAGTGACGAGCAAGAGTTGTGGATGGGTACTTTGGTCGATGATACGACACCAAAGGCCCATACGGACTGGTATGAACTTCATGCAGACGATTCATTTTCAGATCGTGAGGCCCGAAAGAATCGTAGGCTCTCGTATCACCTTCTGACGAAGGCTGGATTCGTAGTTAATCCTACTGAGTGGTGGCATGTCTCTTGGGGCGACCAGATGTGGGCTCAGATTAGCTCGAAAGGAACTAGCCAAGAGGTGAGGGCGTGGTACAGCTCAACCAATCCACGCGCGCACTAGAACCAGGGGGAGGACCAAAAGTCCTCCCCCTATTTCGTGCAGGTGGCATCTAGGTTAGGATGCGTATATGGATGTCCGTCACGTATTTGAGGGAAAAAAGATAACCGTCATGGGACTGGGGCTTTTGGGTCGTGGGGTGGGGGATGCGCGTTTTCTTGCGCAGCAAGGAGCAATCCTCACTATTACCGATTTAAAAACAGCGCAGGAGCTCGAAAGCTCACTCGCGCAACTCGAAGAATTTTCAAACATTACGTATGTGCTCGGAGAACATCGTCTAGAGGATTTTCGCGACCGGGATTTTATACTCAAGGCTGCAGGAGTGCCTCTTGATTCTGTCTACATCGCAGAAGCGGAGAGCGCAGGTATTCCCATAAAAATGAGTGCATCGTGGTTTATGGAATTGTCGGGTCTTCCGGTGGTTGGGGTTACAGGCACGCGCGGAAAGAGTACCGTTACGCACATGCTCCACAACATCATGCGCTCGGCAGAAATTCCCGTGGTACTTGGAGGAAATGTACGCGGAGTATCTACTCTCGCACTTCTGGACACAGTGACGCCCGACCACCACGCCCTATTTGAACTTGATTCATGGCAGTGTCAGGGATTTGGAGACGCCAAATTAAGTCCACAACTTTCCGTGTTCACAACGTTTATGTCTGACCACATGAACTACTACCATGACAGCATGGAGCGGTACTTGGCAGACAAAGCAAATATCTTTCTGTACCAAACTCCCGAGGACACTCTTGTGCTTGGAGCACAATGCGCAGAGCTCGTAACGGATGCGTATCCTGAAGGCATGGCTGCGCATGTAGTGGTCGCAAGCGGGCACGATTTCCGTGAGGATTGGACGCTACAAATTCCGGGTGAACACAATCGCTATGACGCGGCGCTTGCGGTAGAGGCTGCGCGAGCACTCTACATAGACGACGAGATAATTAAAGAAGCACTTGAACTGTTTACGGGTGTGCCCGGCAGACTTCAGAAAATTCGGACGAAAAATGGAGTTGATTTTTACAACGACACTACCGCCACAACCCCTGACGCCACTATAGCTGCCATTGAGGCGCTCCCGGAAGGAAAAATCGTGCTCATCATGGGCGGGGCTGATAAGGGCTTAGACGTAGAAAAGCTCATGCAAATAGTAAGCCAAAAAGTAAAGAGTATCGTTTTTCTTGCAGGCTCTGGGACTGAGCGTGTGCGACACCTATTCCCGCAAGCACCGGTATGCGAAACCTTAAGTGAAGCGGTGACTGTTGCCGCCTCGCGAGCGTCAGAAGGGGACAGTGTAGTGCTCTCTCCAGCATTTGCTTCCTTTGGAATGTTTAAGAACGAGTACGATCGGGGAGATCAGTTTGATACCTTAATTAAAAACCTATGAGCACAACACCCCGAAAGGTATTCATGAGCGGCATTGGAGGCATTGGTATGTCAGCGCTTGCTCAGATGATAGCGGAACGTGGGGAAGTGGTGACTGGTTCAGACCGGGAGGAAAGTCCAACAACAGAGCTTCTTGAACAAAAGGGGATACGAGTGTTCATCGGGCAGAAGGCAGAAAACGTACCAACGGACGCGAGTGTGTTGGTATACACTACCGCCGTGCCGCCCGACAATGTGGAGCGTGTACGTGCGCGCGAGCTCGGCATTCCCGAAGTAACCTACTTTGAAATGCTCGGAAGTGCGTCTGAAGAGAAGCGCACTATAGCGGTAGCGGGTACTCACGGAAAAACGACTACCACCGGAATGATCGCAAAAATATTACGTGATGCAGGAGCTTCTCCCTCGGCAGTGGTCGGTTCAATCGTAGAAGATTTTGGTAGTAATTACCTAAAAGGGGAATCGGATTTGTTTGTAGTTGAGGCCTGTGAGTATGAGCGTCACTTCCTTACGCTTGCTCCCGAAGTACTCGTGATAACCAACATCGAGTTTGATCATACCGACTACTACCAAGACCTGGGTGACGTGCAGGACGCGTTCCTGGCGCTCATGAAGAAGGTACCCGCCCACGGTTTCATCATTACCGACGTTGAACGTCCAAGTATCGCGCCACTTCTTGAAGGTCTGAGTGCGACCGTTATTGATTACATGCAGGAACCGGCATACCCACTGCGTCTTCCCGGCGAGTTCAATCAAATGAATGCGCGTGCGGCAAGTGCTGCTGCCAAGGCAGTAATGCCAAACATTTCGCAGGGAACAATCATTACGGCACTAAGTGATTTTCATGGGACCTGGCGCAGGTTTGAATACAAAGGCAAGACTGCACGAGGCGCAGACGTATATGACGATTACGCGCACCACCCAACCGCAGTAAAAGAGACCCTCCGCGCACTTCGTGAGCGTGCTCACGGCCAGGTATATGTCGCATTCCATCCGCATCTTTTTAGTCGTACGCGCGACTTGCTCGACGGGTTTGCGCGAGCATTTGCGGGCGCCGACGAAGTGCTCATCGCACCTATTTACCCTGCGCGCGAAGTGGACGATGGAAGTATCTCAAGCGAAATACTTGCCACGCGGATACAGGCTGAAGGAGGTTCTGCTCGTGCGCTCTCCTTTGAAGAAATTCGAGAAGTGCTGTCTACAGAACCCACAGAAGGGGACGTCATCATGACTATGGGCGCTGGGGATATTTACAAGGTTGCTAATACTCTCGTGGGATAGACGCATGAGGGATACGGGTGTATGGTCCCTGTAGGAGGGAGGAAGGTCCATGAAAAAGAAATCTTTCTTGCATCGTGGATCGGTGAGAGTGCGTGTGATTGTTCGCGCATGGCGTGTGTTTTGGCGCGAACTCGACGCTCAAACTGCCGAGTACCACAAAGAGCGTACGCAACACCCTGAAGTTTTTTTCGAACGTTTCGACTAGGTGTCGAATACCAGAGCGCCGTCGGCCACCTGCCGTCGGCGCTCGTTCTGTGGTAGGGTCTCTCCATGGGAACACTTTCCGTAGTCGCGACACCTATTGGAAACTTGGGTGATATCACTATTCGCGCTCTCGACACGCTAAAGTTGGCCGACGTCATCGCGTGCGAGGACACGCGCGTAACAGCAAAGCTTCTTGCTCGCTACGAAATACAAAAACCACTTCTTATTTTTCATGCACAAAGCGGTAAGCATGCCACTACTCGCATCCTGCAGCTTCTTGGAGAAGGGAAGCGTGTGGCGCTCGTAACTGACGCGGGCACTCCTGGAGTTTCAGACCCTGGCAACGAACTTGTGCGCGAGGTACGTGACCGATTACATGAAGACGTCACGATAGAAGCAATACCAGGTCCCGCCGCACTCACTGCAGCACTCTCTATTGCTGGCATGCCTACTCACGAGTTTACATTCCTTGGCTTCTTGCCCCATAAGAAAGGTAGACAGACGCTCTTTCGAGAAATCGCAGACGCTCCTCGCGCAATGGTGTTTTATGAGTCTCCGCACCGTATAGAGAAAGCGCTGGAGAGTTTAGTTGAATTTCTACCGGAGGACCGCAAGATTTCCGTTTTAAGAGAACTTACCAAGATGCATGAGGCTGTAGTAGAAGGAACTGCACTTGAAGTGAAGGAGTATTTCGCCACTCATCCAGGACAAGTTCGAGGAGAATTCGTCGTGATCGTCGCGCCCTAGTATACTTTGTGTATGTCTAGAGAACCGATACTCGTCTACCTGGGAGTGCTTGTGGCACTTGCACCCTTTTCAGGATTACCACTCTCTTGGCTTTCTTTTATTTTGCCGTTGCTCGGAGTACTCATCGCGTTTATTGGGGTGACACTCACACTCAGAAAAAATCGTGCCTCAACCACTTCTCATGAACCGCTTACACCTTCTGATGCGTAATCCAATAACGTGGATAGTCTTTGCGGGAATAGTCGTAGTACTTCTCGTGGCGTTTATATTGCCGTATGCGCAGGCAACTACCTACAGTAGTGACGCCTCCACCTCAGGCAAGGCGATAACTAAGAAACTTGTCCCGGAGCTTCCCAAAACACTCGACAAAGCAAAATACGACAAGCTCCTTATTAAAAATGCCAACTACGCAAGCACGACTGCCTCTACTACAAAACGCATATGGCCGGCAAAGGCCCCGTATCCAAACGTGGGTGCCATACTTCCAGAGAAGCGTATTGTCGCGTATTACGGAAATTTCTACTCAACTAAGATGGGTATCCTAGGTGAGTTTGAGCCGAGCGTTGTGCTTCAAAAGTTACGTGGAGAGGTAGCAAAGTGGGAGGCTGCAGATCCTGAAACAAAAGTGGTACCCGCTATTGAATACATTGCCGTGGTGGCTCAGGATAATCCTGGTAAGAGTGGGCTATATCGTGCGCG
>OFRG01000320.1_pt1 | contig 20008 bp, 23 predicted proteins | sample 1543071 | NCBI WGS metagenome assembly OFRG01 (sample SAMN07774222, study PRJEB24372) | wastewater metagenome | isolation source: WWTP Verbania (Effluent) | place: Italy: Verbania | collected 2015-12
TTGAAGTGACAACAATAGACCCTAAAAGCACGTTCTGCGCGCATGAATGCAACGATCTGGGCCTGCAAGCCCTGAAGATTCTGCGCCACTGCAGCGTCCACACGGAAACCATTTCGGGGGGAGACCCGCGATTGCCTACAAATGCGGTGGTATTCCTCAAAATGACCGTTGGATCTTGCCGGAGTTCCTTCCTACGGACGCATCCGAACAATCCCATCTATCCTGACGATATTGAACGTCAGCAGCACCTAGCGGAAAGCATGTCATGGGCACTTGAAGGTCAGGTAGTGTTCATCAATCCTGAACATGCTGGAAGCCAAGGACAATTCGTGGTGAAACCACTCAATGGCTTCAAATCTGCTCTCGCAAACTTGGTGGGATATGTAAATCCTCAGTCTGCTGAAAACCGTCAAAAGCGGATTCGTGCTTGGCAGAATCGGGAGAGGCACAACGTGCGTGACCGTTTCTACTTTGGCGAACAGTAGTACTCGCTAAGCACGCAATACCAAAGGGCGGTCCTCATGGACCGCCCTTTTCCTTATATGCGTATCCCCTAACAGGACCGAATACTGTGCCCAGATACAAGGCGCGGGAAGATGAGGAGCGGAGGCGTACTAATAGTACGACGAAGCGACGAATCGGGACCCGTAACGCAGTAGCTGGGATACAGTATTCGGTTCTCCCTAGGAGACTTTTTCTACGACATACGTCTGCTTCCCTCCCGGAGTTTCAAACGTAAACACATCCGCCTTCTTGCGTCCCATGAGTGCAGCTCCAAGCGGAGACACGTGCGAGAGTTTGCGCTCGCGCATATCTGCTTCTTCAGAACCCACAATGGTGTACTCATGTGCTTCCCCACCATCCTTCTTGATAGTTACCTTGGAACCAAAACCAACCACGTCTTTTTTCTTTCCATCGGTCACGATGTGTGCGCGCTTCACCAATTCTTCAAGACGACGAATACGCTCTTCAGTGGCAGCCTGAAGCTCGCGTGCCTCTTGATACTCTGCATTCTCAGAGAGATCTCCCAGGGAACGGGCATATTCGAGATTCTTTGCAATCTCTGTTCGTCGCACAGTTTTGAGCGTATCGAGTTCGGCGACCATCTCGTCAAACTTCTCCTGGCTCACCATGGTTTCCTGTTCGGTCATCTGAATTGTTTTACGGGCTAATTACACGTATTGTACGTGGCGCGTGTGGGGCGTCAATCACCTATCCAATACTGGCACCGACCGTCTTGCCCGTGCAGGTAAGGTAGTGCATGAGTGTTTTTGACAAATACTACCTTTTTATGCATAATCTCTACAGAGGTATTCACTCGTGCGAAAGGAAACCAAATGCTTTCATTTCTGACTGGAAAGCAAACCCCGACTACCATACCGGCCGAGGAACTCCTTGACCTATCCTATGAGCAAATCTTAACGCATCCCATTTTCAAAAAGGGATGGTACGAGGTTTTTCTGGGAGACAATCGGACGCGCTGCACAAAGTGGTCCACATCTGTTGAGGAGCGAACGACTCATTCGGACATCAAAGACAACTATCAGTACGTCAATGGTGTGTGGACTCAAGACCCGTACCGGGGCACGTTCGTACATCATGTTACGTTACGCCCGGGTTTCGCCCGAGCAACGTATGAAAGGCATGGGAAGCTTCTCATGCTCATGTGTGTTGACCAGATTCCCGATCACCTTCCTGTTCGGGTGGTGTTCTACCCGAAGTGGAACCTGCCGAACAAAAAGGACAATCGTCACATTACGGGTTGGAGAGATGGTGATTTATTTAATCCCATATTCAATTAGCCTCAGCTTCGGCAAGCCTCTGCACGGTAACTCGTGCGGAGGTTTAATTTTTATTTAAAATATTCTGGCGCCACTTCATGCATCTTTCGTAGGAACTGATGCATCACATAGATACCTCCAAAAGCATTTGTCGATGGACCCTTCTCCATCACAACCACGTACACATACTTAGGATGCTCGTACGGGAAAAATCCCACAGCCCATGAGTTGTACCACTCATTATGAAATCCAAGCTGTGCCGTACCCGTCTTCCCCGCGATGCGGACAAATGATAAATCATTAAGTCCAATTGACGTTCCTTCCGTTGCACCAAGACGCATACCTTCACGAGCCACTTGAAGTGCAGAAGGAGCAATAGCGATAGATTGTCCTGCGGGCGGTTTATCTTTTATGATAGTAGGAGTTACCAACTTTCCGCCATTGGCCACAGCGGCGACAGCACGTGCCGCCTCAAGGGGCGTAATTTGCATCGCGTATTGCCCTATTGCCGTATTGTACGTGTCGCCTAGTCTCCAGGGTTCTTTATAGGTTGCTTCCTTCCATGCGGGAGTCGGCACGAAACCGACCTTTTCCCCTTCGAGCTCAATGCCTGTTTTGCTAGTGAGTCCGAAACTGTCATACCAGTATTTAAGTCGTTCGATACCGAGCCCTTTTACGTGCTCAAATCCTCCACCAACAGAATAAAAGAACACGTCTGAGGACCATGCTATTGCATGACGTGTATCCATCATGCCGAGAGCCTTCCAGTCCTTAAAAATAGACGGGCGTGAAGGGTCATACGGGTTAGGGATACTTATCGACCCACTAGAATACACACTGGTCTCAGGGGTGATATTTCCATCACTGAGCGCTCCCGCAGCTTCCATAGGCTTAATAATGGAGCCTGGGGTGTAGAGACCTGCAACCGCTCTATCAAGATATACCTGCCGGGAATCACGTTGGTACGCCGCAATGGTATCGGACGGTCCACCAGACGACAGCACATTAGGGTCATACTCAGGGTACGAAACAAGCGCAATAATTTCCCCCGTCTCTACATCCATTAAAATACCGGAGCCTCCCTTAAAAGGAATTCTCTCTGCAAGCTCAGCTATTGCATCGTGAAGCGCTCGCTGCACCCGGGAATCAATAGACAACTGCAGATTTTGCCCGTTCTTAGGCGGCACAATAGTTCCCTGTGATTGCACACTTCCGCGTGCATCTTCTTCCACAAGGAGCGTGCCATTCACTCCTGAAAGCTGGTCATTCATTGAAGACTCAGCGCCACTTAATCCCTTAATTTCGGTATCGTAATAATTTCCGGCCTTGTCTTTTTTTGGATATGAAACGTAGCCCAGAAGATGAGAGAATCCGGGATATGCATACACGCGCTTCACGAAGCCGGTTTCGGTGGCTTCGTTGGATGCTAACGACACACCATTACGATCCACAATAGCTCCTCGTGCGGCAAAAATGACTTCGGGCCGTACTCGGTTTCGTTCGCTTTGAGCGGCATATGTGCTTCCTTTTACGAGCTCCAAATGTGCTGCTTGCACAAGGAGCACCAGCAGCATAAAGGCAATGATGCTTTGAGCACCCACATACGTACTGCGAGGGATAGGTTTTTCTAGTTTTCCTTCAAGTCTGCTGTGATTAAAATCCGGCAGGTTTTCGGCATCAAGAAGAATATCCTCCGGTGCCAGTTCGCGATTTTTCCCTCTGTGTCTTCGCCTTCTAAAAAGCCTCATGCACCCATGATACGCGTACGGATAAATCGCTCAACTATGAAGCCTACACCTGAAGCTGCTACTCCCCACAAAAGTCCATATGGTAGAAATGTAGAGCCGTAAGGAGCGTAAAAAAGGTCGGCAATAACCCCAAAGACTATTCCTGAAAGAGGCATAAATATACTGGAGAGAATCATACATACCACCGTCACTGGCCAGGGCATCCACGTAAGACTTATCAATGTTGCGACAAGTAAAAGCGGACGAATCATAATGCAGCAGAAGTTGAAACCGTTACCCACGTTGTACTAAAAATGTTAGTAATGGGTTTAATACGCAAGGTAGATTTGGGCGCAGATGGATCGCTTATGACTTCAATAATGCGTCCAACAGGGAGCGCTCCTGGTCCTTCTATATACACCTCGTCCCCTACAAGTACTACCGCATCACGAGGCACTTGCGCACTGAACGCTCCGCTTCCCTGCCCTAAAAGAGTCACCGGTACCCTTGCCTGACCTACCCATGCACTACTCTCGCGGCCGGGCGCGGAATAGAGCAAAACGCGTGAGCTGTGCTCACTTGCAACTCCCACCGTACCAAGCGGAGTGCCTCCGTTCCCATACACATGTGCGCCCGTTGCCACACCCTCGTCAGTACCCCTATCTATCACAAGCACGTCATAAGGAGAGACTGGTGGACGCGCAAGTACGCCTGCGAGCACACCCGGAAGTGCTTCGGTTCGTGTACCAAGTAGTTTTGTAAGGTCCTGGGTGCGCGCTAGCAGTGCTTCGTTTTGTGCACGAAGCCCTTCATTTTCTTGCTGGAGCTTAGCGCGCTCACGCACGAGCGTGTCCTTACTATCAAAGAAAGTTCCCGCATTCCCTACTCCCGCTGAAACAGCACTTCCTGTACGCCACAGCGGCGTAAGCAACGCAGTAAAAGCATCAGGAAAAACAGCGCGTAGCCCCCACACAACGAGAAGCACCGCTATCGCAATTGCACCTACACGTAGCCCAGCTGGACTTGTGTATCGGACGCTACGACCAAAACGATTAGCCCTTTGGAATGATGACTTCTTCATGCATGAATGTATCTCCCCATGGTCGCGGATCTTCGGTCACTATTCCGGTACCGCGAACCACCGCCGTAAGAGGATCGTTTGCCACATGTACGGGAACGCCAAGCATCTTGGACAGAAGCTCAGGAAGACCGCGCAAAAGCGCCCCGCCTCCAAACACCGTGACGCCACGCTCAAGAACGTCGGAAAGAAGCTCCGGTGGAGTTGATTCGATAACTTCCTTCATCGTTTCCATGAGTGAGTCGAGGGAAGACGAGAGCGCTTCGCGCACGTGAGTATCTGTCAGAATAATCTCCCGCGGAAGCCCCGTAGCGAGGTCACGTCCACGCACGGCCCGCGAAAGAGGCTCTGGAAGCGGAAGGACGGCACCTATCGCTACCTTGGTATCTTCTGCGGTCTTCTCTCCAATAGCGAGCTGGAATTCACTACGAACAAAATCTATGATGTTTTCATTGAACCGGTCTCCTGCTACCTGAGAGCTTTTCCCTGCAACAGATCCGCCAAGAGCAATTACGGCAATATCAGTAGTACCTCCTCCAATATCAAGCACCATAGTTCCTACAGCCTCCGTGACCGGGAGTTTAGCTCCAATAGCACCCGCCATTGGCTCTTCCAAAATGTACACTTCGCGCGCTCCAGCATTCATCGCAGCGTCACGCACCGCACGACTCTCAACGTTCGTAACTCCCGTAGGCACGCCAATTACCACTCGAGGTCCAAGCATGCGAGAGCGTCCACCCTGTGCCTTGTGAATCAGGTACGAGAGCAGCTCTTCGGTAACTTCAAAGTCTGAAATAACCCCATGAGAGAGTGGACGTACCGCACGAATATGCGGAGGAGTCTTTCCAAGCATTGCCTTGGCTTCCTTACCTACCGCTACCACCTGCCCAGTCTTATCGTTTACGGTAACTACGGACGGCTCGTTGATAACAAGCCCGCGTCCGCGCACATACACCAACGTATTTGCGGTTCCGAGATCAATACCAATATCGCTCGAAAAAAACGAATTCTTTGAAAAATGCTTTGCCATGAATTATTGAGCGAGAAGAGCTTCACGAGTAACTTTTTCTACCACACCTGTTGCACGATGCACGAGTTCAATTTCACCAGTTGCCACCGTATTCTTTCCAATCACGATTCGATACGGCATACCCATGAGGTCTGAGTCGGCAAACTTTTCTCCCGCACGCAAATCACGATCATCAAAGAGCACCTCCTTTCCAGCTTTCGTCATATCCGTATAGAGAGCCTCTGCATAGGCCACTACCGCTTCGTCCGTTCCTGCAAGCGACACAAGGTGATAGGTGAACGGCGCTACCGCTTCTGGCCACACAATGCCCTTTTCGTCTGAAAGAAGCTCCACAATGGTTCCCATTACACGTCCAGGACCTATGCCATAACTACCCATGAATACATACTGCGGCTTCCCCTCCGCATCCATATAGGTAAGCTCGAGCGCTTGAGAGAATTTCTCTCCAAGGGTGAAGATATTCCCAACCTCAGTTGCTTTAGCCTGTACAAGCGTCTCCTTGGAAAGGCCACTGGTACTAAATACTTCTGGATCATTATAGACCTCCTCGTTTATAGCTACCCCCTTAGCTTCGTCGACATAGATAATGTCTTCACCAGCGTCACAGACCGTCTGGAATTCATGCGAGTACTTACTGAACGAACCTCCGCTTGCGTAGGTGAAGTAAGTCTGGTTTCCGAGTCCAAGACGTGCAAATATTTTTTTGTAGGCTTCTGCAGCAATAGCATAGAAAGCATCGTGTTCTTGTTTGTCTTTCGAGAAGGAATAGAGATCCTTCATGATGAACTCGCGCCCACGCATAATCCCTGACTTTGCACGCAACTCATTGCGAAATTTAGTCTGGAACTGATACGTCGAAAACGGTAAATCTTTATACGACTTGATTTGATCACGCAGTAAATTAGTGAGCGCCTCTTCGTGCGTTGTAGCAAGACCAATCTCAGTATCATTCTTGAGCTTAGTTTTGAACCACACATCGAGAACAGCATCATCCCACCGGCCACTCTTCTGCCACGCGGCAGGATCTTGAAGAGCGGTAAGGAACAATTCCTGTCCCCCAATAGCATTCATCTCTTCACGAATAATCTGAATGATTTTCTGAAGAGTACGGTGTCCGAGTGGCAGGTAGTCATACACTCCAGCCATCTCCTTGTGCACATACCCCGCACGAATTAATAGTTGGGCGTTCTTCGAGACTTCATCTGCGGGAGCCTCGCGCCTGGTCTTGGTGAAGAGCTGTGATTGACGCATAGTCCTCTAAGTATACGGGCCTGGCGCAGGAAGGCAAAAGTTGCCCTATCCCAGTATTTTGAGCACGTCGTGCGCCGTCACCACCAGCATGAGGAGGATGAGTAACCCGAAGCCTACCGTGTTCATGGCGTTTGCCACTGACGGCTTAATTGGCCTACGTGTAATTGATTCAATGAGGACAAAGAGTAAGCGGCCTCCATCAAGCGCTGGCACGGGCAGGACATTAATGAGCGCCAAGTTTATGGAGATAAGTGCAGTAATAGTAAGAAGCGAAGCAAGACCCTGACTAGATGCGTTCCCCACAGCCCCCGCAATTCCCACAGGGCCTGCAACTTGAGATAGATCAGCGCTAAAGGTGAAGATGCTTCCAAAGAATTTCACGAGCGCGATGGCCGTCTCTTTGGTGATTTCCCACGTAAGCACAGCACCTTCTATCGGAGCATGGAGCAGTGAGACTGGCACTACACCCACCACTGCCAACTGCACGCCGAGTGCTGGTCGCTCAGGGTCTGACGCGATGGTTCCTGTCTGGGGGGTCATGGTGAGAGATTTCTGCTCATCTCCACGAAGGATGGAAATGGTTATCGGTTCCTTCGCGGTGTCGCTCGCCACAAAAGCAGTGAACGCATCTGTGTCCGTACCGTTCCATGTCAATTCTCCCTGTTTGGCACTTACTACATAATCTCCCGCAATAAGTCCGGCCTTGTCTGCAGGAGATTCTGGCAGCACGCCCGCAACAGCAACAGAGACCTCTTTTGCCGTTCCCATTTCCTCGGGGGCCAAAGCTCTCGGAGTTCCCATGAGGAGCGTTGCGGTAATAAGTACGTACGCAAACAAAAGATTCATTGCGATACCCGCAATGAGCGTAGCAGCTTGAAGGATGCGAGGACGAGCGGAGAAAGCGCGAGAAGCACTTGCAGGAGCTGTCTCTACTCCAGGCAACTTCTCTTCCATGTCTTCGCCAAATATTTTCACGAATCCACCAAATGGAAGCCAGTTAAGCGTGTACTCGGTCTCTCCTTTCTTAAACCCCCATGCACGTGGCGGGTAGCCAATACCAAACTCGTCCACTCGCATGCCAGAAAGCTTAGCCACTACAAAGTGTCCAAACTCGTGCACCACGATAAGTGCGACCAATACTAGAACAAAAATAAGAATACTCATTATGCAGATACCTCAGTCTCCTTCTTCTTTGCGAGCGCCTCGAGTGCTTCTCCACCCTTGTCGATTTTCTTTTGCACTTCGTCCTTAAGACGCTTTAACTCATCTTCTCCCATTCCCCCTTCCTTTTCAGAAGCTTCAAGATCTTTGATGGCATCAGTACGATGTCCGCGAAGCGTTACCTTGGCAGTCTCGAGCTTTTCACGAGAAAGCTTAATGAGCATGGTGCGACGCTCAGCAGTAAGTTCGGGGAATGTTACGCGAAGACCCATGTCGTCGCTTGAGACACCTACACCTAAGTCTGCGTCAGTAATGGCCTTCTCGATGCTCTTAGTGAGTGACTTATCCCACGGAATCACACGGAGTGAACGCGCATCTTCAACACTTATGTTTGCGAGCTGAGAAACAGGACTGCGCGTTCCGTATGCTTCAGGCTTAATTACGTCCAAAATAGAAGGAGTAGCGCGACCGGTGCGAATACCGGTGTACTCGCGAGTGAGCCATTCCTCAGTCTCCTTAATTGCCCCGTCTAGTTTAGAAAAGTCGTATGCCATATAGGGTTAGTGTATCAGATATTACTTTGAGAGGCTTGAGGGAATTACCAGCAGTAGGTGCTCACACATTAGTTTGAGAGGTGCAGAACGCTCGTGCAGAATGGGTATGAACGTGTCGAGATCCGAGAGAAAGAAAGTGAGTTCTTCTCTTGCAGGCCCTGTGGCTTTTTCGCGAGCCGAGTATGCGATTCGAGTAAGGCTCTCAAACAGCTGGAGTAATTCTCCGCGGGCCGCCTGCTTGTCTTCATCTTTGTCTCCCTTCGTTCGGTCAAGTAATTTGGTTATAAACTTCTCGCGGCCGCTCGAATCAAGCGCAAGAAAATCTTTTGCAGGCTCTGAGCCTTGTACTCCACTTTTGAATGCAATCACTCGTGAGCGAAGTGTTGGCAACAGCTGCCCCAAGGACGGCACAACAAGCACCATCGTAGTGCCCGCTGGTGGCTCTTCAAACAATTTAAGCAGTGCGTTTTGCGCTTCGTGGAAAATACGCGTAGCCGCGATGATTATCATTTTCACGTCTCCCGCTACCGGACTACTACTTGCAAAACGTGCCACCTCACGTGCATCGTCTACAGAAAAAAGACCGTATTGAAATACCACCACGTCAGGATTCTGTTCACCGGAAAGTCCGAGCTCCTTGTGCGCATACTCGCGCGCGGAACGTATACCCGCTTCACGGTCCCCTTCTGCTACATATGCGTGGTGCGCCATTACCTACAGAATACCCTATCGAGAACACCTTATGCATCCGAGCGACATCAGAATAATGCAGATGCGAGGCGCGGGAGAGCGAGGAACAGAGGCGTACTAGCAGTACGACGAAGTGACGAATAGGGGCCCGCAACAACGCAGCTGCGGATTCTGGTGGCGCGTACTTACTTTTTAGAAATAATGCTCTTCTTGTACGTATCCAAATGCTTAAGCGCCACCCCTGTTCCGCGCGCAACACAATAGTACGCGTCTGGAGCAAGCTTCGCTTCTACGCCGGTACGACGGAACACGAGCTCAGGCAAATGGCGCAGCTGGCTTGAACCGCCGGTCAAAATAATACCGTTATCGATAATGTCGCTTGCAAGCTCCGGCGGAGTTTCCTGAAGCACCTTGCGGATAGCGTTCATCATGTCGCGGAGTTCACGACTAAGAGCCTGCACTACTTCGTTTGTTTTAATCTCAACCGTGCGAGGAAGTCCAGACACCAAATCGCGACCTTTTACGTTCATAGCAAGTTCCTCGGTAACAGGTACTGCAGAACCAATCTGGATTTTAATTTCTTCAGCAGTTTTGTCTCCAATCGCCAAGTTGTACTGCTTCTTCATGTAGTCGATGATGGCGCGGTCGAGTTTGTTGCCCGCCACCTTCACCGAGGTAGATGCAACAATGCCTCCGAGCGAAATCACTGCCACGTCGATAGTGCCTCCACCAATGTCTACCACCATGCGACCCATCGCTTCATGTATAGGAATACCAGCGCCAATTGCTGCAAGAATTGGCTCCTTCACCACATACGCATCAGCTGCCCCAGCCTTCACCGCAGCTTCTACCACTGCGCGCTTCTCCGTAGAAGTAACTCCAGCAGGCACGGACACCAAGACTGTTGGCTTAAAGATGTTCCACTTCCCGAGCGCCTTACGGATAAAGTAGCGGAGCATAGCCTCCGTAACACGGTAATCTGCGATAACTCCATCCTTCATAGGACGGTACGCAATGATGGAGTCGGGTGTACGGCCAATCATTGCCTTAGCTTCTGCACCAATAGCGAGTACTTTGTTGTTTTCTGTAGATACCGCAACTACGGAAGGCTCATTAAGAACCACCCCCTTGCCCGGAAGAAACACGAGCACATTCGTAGTACCTAGATCAATTCCCAGTCGTGGAGAAAATTTCGCCATATCCCGCGTATCATACCTCGTGCAGCGCTGGCTTCAAAATCGCCGCCCTCTTGCGCCCACTAGTCCGCGCGCTTGTGTGGTCACTTGCGTATAGTTCCTATACAATTGCGAACATGTCAGACGGCGAGAGAAATACGTTCGTAGTGGAGGGAGGTCACCCGTTAAGTGGCACCATTACTACCAACTCCTCAAAGAACGGCGCCGTGGCGCTTATTGCCGCTTCCCTACTAAACAAGGGCACCACCACCCTCGAAGACATGCCAAAGATTGAAGAGGTAAAGCGCCTTATAGAGGTGCTTGTGTCTATTGGCGTTACCTGCGAGTGGAGGGATCGCGATTTGATAATCACCCCTCCGCAAACGCTCTCACTCGAAACACTCGATGAAGCTTCTGCCGTACGTACCCGAAGCATTCTCATGTTTATCGGTCCTCTTCTCCATATGTTCCGAGAATTTTCTATTCCGCAGTCGGGTGGCTGCACGCTAGGTGAGCGTTCCGTACGAGCGCATTTATGGGCTCTCGAAAAATTCGGTGTTTCCATTGAAACGCTTTCAGATCGCTTTGCTATTTCTCATGACGGACTCGCGGCCACCGACATCGTGCTCTATGAGTCGAGCGACACCGCAACTATTAATTCCCTTTTTGCCGCAAGCCGGATTCCAAGTACCACGGTTATTAAATACGCCTCGGCTAACTACCAGGTGCAGGAAGTCTGTGGCTACCTTCGCGCACTCGGTGTCACTATCGAGGGACTCGGTACCACCACCCTCACGATAACCGGCGTAAGCGATATCAATAAGGAGGTACGCTACGCGGTGGCAGAAGATCCTATTGATGCCATGTTTTTCATTGCTGCTGCAGCAAGTACTCACTCCGCCCTCACGGTGCGCAGAGCGCCTATCGAGTTTCTCGAAGTGGAACTTTTGGTACTTGAGAAAATGGGACTCAAGTTCCATACCGAAGACGCGGGTAGAGCCAAAAACGGCATCACCAAGCTTGTGGATATTCATATTGAGCCGTCAGAACTCGTGGCGTTCCCTGAGAAAATTCATCCGCGTCCGTACCCAGGCCTCAACATCGACAGTCTTCCCTTCTTTGCCGTAATTGCGACCCAGGCAGAAGGCACCACCCTCATACACGATTGGGTATACGAGCACCGTGCAATTTATTACGTAGAGCTCGAGCGTCTCGGAGCAGACGTACTCTTGTTTGATCCGCACCGCGTACAAATAACCGGCAAGCGTCACCTGCGCGGAGCAGAACTTATGTGCCCAGCCGCACTTCGCCCTGCAACCGTACTCCTCATCGGCATGCTAGCTGCAGAGGGCAAGTCAAAGCTTCGCAATATCTACATGATTAATCGCGGCTACGAAGATTTGGTACTTCGCCTTCAATCTATTGGCGCGAATATAGAAGCAATAAACGGCTAGTTACCTCCCGCGCATAAATTTCCTCCGTCCCAGTTGTACCAGAGCCCAGCATTGCCCACGTATTTGTCCTTGCAGTACCGAGGGAGAGTACCTATTTCATACACCTGGGTTATGTAGCCACCATCCTGGCTCGCCGCGCTTGAAGAACCATCAAGCACCACCCCAAGTCCATACATCTGTGGGTACGCAGGATTGCGCTTGTAAAGATATCTAAACTGATGACCGCTAGACCATATAGAGGTAGCAGTATCCCTGGGTAATTTTTTAATATAGGGAGCCAGAGTGGTTTCTAAATCGCACCAATCGTCTTGATACCCGCAATCACCGTGAACACCTGCAGTAAGTGCATAGGAATATGACGGATAATAGCCATAGTCCAAGAAATACAGCTCGAGCGCTGCTTGTATTTGCTTTGCAGCCGCAATGCGCTCAGTATCAGCAGCCCTTACTCTCGATGCGTTGAGACTTGCAAGCACCACACTTGAAAGCAAGGCAATGATTGCAATAACTACAAGGAGCTCAATGAGCGTAAAACCTTTCGGTGTGTGAGGCATGACATAAGTCTAGCAAACCAATCAGTCACACTCGCCAGAAAGTTGGTACAATGGGGCCATGCAACGCATTGGCGACATCATGCCGGTTTCAAGTATTAAGCGAGAGAAATCTCGCAAGACAGAGCGGGGCGAGCTCATGCGATCGTTTCAAAAACAGCTCAATTACGCCCGAGCAAACGACAATCTCCCCAAACTCACCATGGGACATCTTGGAAAAATCCTAGAAGGCATCCCTACGCAAGACCTCTACTACCTCGAGAGCGTGTGCAAGAAGGCTAAAAACTATAGTAAAAAATTCTGGTGGGAGGTGGACCCTAAAAAGCACGAGGAGAAGGATTTCAAGCAGCCGTTTTAGACGATTTGACTTTCAGAGCTTTCCCTGGTATATAAGAAACGTGGCCATGGGGATATTTCTTAATGAAATGTCTTCACTCCACACGGAAGAGTTGCGAGGCGCATAATCTGCTGAATAAAATAGGCAGGTCACGAAAACTCTCTCCGTTAGGAATGTCGGAAAACCCGTCAATTAGTGACGCCATCGGCAGATGCCGGTACGAGCTGATGCAGGGAATACCCCGCGCACGCCGATGGCTCACTTTTCGCACCGCCTATTTCGGCCGGTGCGATTTTTTTTGGTATAGTGCCCATATCTATGAAGCGAATTTTACAAACCAGTATTCCTGAAGACGACGCCGTCCTTAGGGAGGAGTCTATGCTCGTACCCGACGAGCTTTTCGGCACGCCTGAGCTCGAAACCATGCTTCACGATATGGTAGACGCTCTCGAAAACGAGGCAGATGGTGTCGCTCTGGCGGCTCCCCAAATTGGCCTCCTGTGGCGCATTTTCATTGTGCGATACGACCGCATGCTTCCCCCACCTCTTGAGGGAGAGCCGCATCCTTCACCTGCTATTGGTATTTTTATAAATCCTACTACCACCCGCACCTCTACACGCAGATTACAGGTAGACGAAGGTTGTCTTTCTGTTCGCACACTCTACGGGAAGACCAAACGCTTCGAGCGCACCACGGTACGCGCACAGGATGAGCACGGGAACTGGTATGAGCGCGGTGGAGGTGGCATTTTGGCACAGGCCTTTCAGCACGAGATAGACCATCTAAACGGCATGCTTTTCATAGACCATGCTACCGACCTCGTCACCTCAAATAGAGACGAGCACCATCATGATGTCTAAATCCTTTGCTTTCTTTGGCACTCCCTATGTAGCGAGCGACACACTCGCGTATTTGGTAGAACATGGATACCGTCCAGAAGTTGTTATTACGTCTCCCGACTCTCCGCGCGGACGCGGCCTCACTCTTACTCCTTGCGAGACTAAAGCGCTCGCTCTCTCGCTTGGTATTCCAGTTCTCTCCCCTCAAAAACTAGACGAAGAAGCGCGTGCAGAAATTGCAAAGTACCAGTGTGAGTACGGCATCGTAGTGGCGTACGGAAAAATTCTTCCACAAGCGCTCATAGAGCAATTCCCTCTTGGCCTCATTAATGTTCACTATTCTCTCCTTCCAAAGTACCGTGGGGCTTCTCCCGTAGAGACCGCACTTCGCAACGGTGACACCGTCACAGGAGTTGCTATTCAGCAATTAGTACGGGAGCTTGATGCGGGAGATATTCTTGCAGTAAAAGAGGTAGTGATAGAACCACAAGAAACCACACGCGAGCTTCGTCCAAGGCTTGTACGTATTGGTGCGGAACTTCTGGTATTCCTTTTGCCGGAGTTTGAATCCGAGCAAACCATGCCCAGTCCTCAAGACCCTACCCTCGCCACGCACTGTGGAAAAATCGATAAGAGCGAAGGAGAGCTTCAGCTCTCTGCGGACGCTAAGGAGAATTGGAACACATACCGCGGCCTCGCAGAATCTCCAGGAACTTTCTTTTTTGCAGAAAAAAATGGAAAGCAGATACGAGTAAAAATTAAAACTGCCTCCTATGACGGAATCTACTTCACTCCAGAACGAATAATACCCGAGGGAAAAAACGAAATGTCTTACGCAGATTTTGTACGATAATTAAAGGGCCCGCGCGTAGCATGCGCGGGCCCTTACTCCTCTATCAGAGCCTAATGAGCACCACCGGCTTGAGCTTGCCCGTGGACAGCACGCGGGCCAGGATTCTGCCCTCAGCGTCGCGGGTCACGTTCGGAAGAGGAATTAGGACCCCGTGGTGCGCCCAGACCCGTCTCACTTTCTCAGGGTTCCCACGCTTACCGTGGTAGCCCGGAGAAGGCACGTACTCCCGCCCGAAGTAATGCGGTTCACCGTTACCGGTGTTTATTGTCCGAAGGATCGTCTCAAAAGTGAGCATTTTTAACTCCTAACCTCTCCCCGGACTATACCTCCGCCCGTGAAAGAGTTCAAACTAACTCTTGAATCCCCGAAGCATTGCTTTGATAGCTCCGCCACCACGACGCATGACGCTCTCGTTTTTCGTTTTTGCGGAGCGAAGCTCACGAGAAAGTTCTTGAACGGCCTTATCAATTGCATCCTCGAGAGATTCCTGTACCGAAGTGGCGCGGAATCGCTTGCCGTCCTTATCAAAATTTATTTCTGCTCGCCACACTTTTCCATGCGCATGAGCTTCGGTCTCGCGACCAAGCTCTAGATATATCTGCGCCTCGCCGTTTTCTTCAGTCCCCACAAATTTAGAAATGGCAGAAAGTTTCTTGCCTGCAAAGTCTCTAACTTCTTCAGAAATCTCATAATTGGTTGCCTTGAAGTGTAGTTGCATAGGAGATTAGTTATCAATAGTAAGAAGTTTCACCGGTGAATGATGCCCACTTAGTATACGCACAGAATTGGTAGGTACCATGAACCGAAGTGCCACAATTTCCTTCACCCGCATATTCGCTCTATTCCCTTCTGCGGGTTCACGGACACTGATTAAAAGCATGCCATCCTTCCCTTCCTTAACCAGCTCGCGCTTAGTTCCTGGCGCTACGGAGACCCGCAAATACATTATCCCTTCGTTTCTACCTTACTGCGAAGGTAAGAAATAATATCCTCCGACTCATACATCTCCTTGCCCGTGTCCGTGTCTACAAGATACGGACTCTGACTCTTGCCTCCGCGTGCAACAAGTTCCTCAGTAACCCCCTCGTCGTAAACGCTTTTGAGGTCAAATGTGATTCCAAGTTCTTCTGCGACCTCCTGCACCTTCATGTAGTAGGGGCACCCGGGGCGGTAGTAGAGAGTAAGCATGGCGAAAATGGTTATTGAGTAATCGAACTACTATAAGTATACCAACCAGCTACCCAGTACTCACAGTTGCCTCATACAGGAAATGCGATAAAATGACCCAGTGCCGTCCAGGTTGGATGGAGAACATTCCGCGGTAGCTCAGTGGTAGAGCAAGCGACTGTTAATCGCTTGGTCGTAGGTTCGATCCCTACCCGCGGAGCATTATAGGATGAGATGTCACGAAAGTGGCATTTTGTCTTTCTACGTAAGGGTTTTTTACAGTTCGAGAATTGTTTTTTGAGGTTGATAGAGATGAGGACATTTCTGACACCAAAGAAGCTGAATCGTCTTGTAGTACAGGGTTATTTTCACTATTTGGTGCGAGTTCGAGAATCTTGTTGAGCTTCGGCATCCACTCGGCTAAAAACTGAAAACCTTTCGTGTATTCTGGTTCAACAACACCTTTCAAGACCGATATATTTCCGTATGCGTATGCAAGCAATGCACGACGTTCTTCGACGGTTGCTTTCTCACTGAGATATATCTGTTTTGCTTTCAGTGCGAGTTCGTGGATCGAGTAACCGACCTTGAAATATTCTGTATTGTCTGATTTTAGCTTTTGAAGTGAGTTCACCAATATCTCTTCCTCTTGTTTGAATGTGGACAATTTCTCATCATAGAACTGGGCTGAAATACGTCCATCAAGCTTGTCGTCATACATCGTATTCTTGCGTTGCTGAATCCTTTCCAAGCTTGCATTGATACCCCTTACTTGAGCGTCGTGGTACTCAATTTCCTCGCTGTGGCTCTCCTTGAGGGCTGTCTTGATGATTTCCACTATCTTATCGCTCATAGGGGCTACGGCGACCATTTTATCCAGTAAGGGGTTCTCTATGTCCTCCTGACGGACGTATTTCTTCTCTAGGGCTAGTTGTGCCTTACATTGCTTGCAACCGCCGTACCACTGACCTTTCTGGTATTCCCACGTCACCATTCCTGAGCAGTTGCCACAAGTTATCTTTCCTCGTAACTCTTTGAAATGCTTGTTGTGATACGGTGCACTGAGTCGGGTAAGTTTGGTCTTAACCTGATCGAATAAATCACGTGAGATGATCGGTTTGTGTTCACCCTGATATTCTTTTCCTTTCCATACGAACTTGCCGTAATAAAAAGGATCGGTAAGCAATTTGTGGATTTTACTTTTTACTACACGACCACCTCCACGACTACGAAAGCCAAGTTCATACATTTTCTTTCCGAGCGACGGCGTTGAATAATTACCAGTCGCATAGAGCTGAAACATTTTCCTGATGTATGGTGCGACGTCCTCATCAATGATGTGCTTCTTGTGACCCTTGTCGCCAATAGTCTTGTAACCAAGTGGCGGTTTTGTTGGAAGCCAACCTTGAGCAATCTTTTCTTTTTGTCCTTTCTTAACCTCCTCAGAAAGATTGTTTGTATAGAAGCGTGCCATAGCAACTTTCATATCCCACACAAAGTTTTCGTGAGCTTTGGTATTTTTGCTTACCACGAAGTTTTCTTTAACGAAGTGGATTTGACGGTCATCAGACGCAAGAATCCAATCACTCGCTGTGGCGGCGTCTTTCAAGTTTCTAGTGAGACGATCAATCTTCTCGCAAAGTATCACATTGATTTCTTCACGTGTTGCAAAGTCGATCATATCAATGAACATTTTTCGAATCTGCTTTCCGCTTGCTGATTCCGTAACCTTGTATATCTTTACTACATCAAACTTTTGGTCTGCATAGTCTTTAAGGAGTTTCTCTTGAGCTTCAAGAGAGTAGCCAGTTTCTTCCTGTTCTTTTGAAGATACACGGGCATAAATAATAGCTTTAATTTTCTCGTTAGTTTTCATATAAGTTCTATAAGTTAATTTTAACAATTTACGCTCTGAGCGCATAGTTTTTTGCTTTTTGTTTTAACACTGAATTGTTACTGATAATTTTTGAAGAAATGTTTACAGATCGAATCGAGCATAAATGACATCAACATCTTTTCTGATCGTGCGATCTCTTTAATTTTTGTGTGCCATTCTTTATCAATGCGGATCTGTACCGTCTTTCTTCGCTTGCTCTTACGAGCAAAATACTTTCTTACCTGCTCGTTACTTCTTTTGGCTTCTTCAATATCTGCCTTTGAATAACGTTTTTTTGACCTTGTCGACATAATTTAGGTAAACTTTTATTTCCCTCATACTTATTTTTTTGGGATTGGCTAGTAATGTTATTTTCAGGTTGACTATTGAGTTCGACCTCCCCTCGAATAAGGTTTTCTCAATGCAGTTGCTACTTGATGTGCAAATGAGGTCGCCCGTCGCAAAGTTTTCAAGCGGAGCGGGCGCTGGTATTTGCACACCAAGATAGTGTTCAGTCGGTTTTGTTCGGGAGACTTACTGACGACTCCCGCCAACCTGATTGTTCTAGGTTCAAATACCCAGATCTGTCTCGATATGATCGAAACAGATTAAGAAACTTGAATCTCTTTGCGACAGTCGATCATCGCAAGCGTGTCGATATAAGCCACTACTTCAAAGAGGATTTTTTCAGCTTCCTTTTCATCAACAGGAAAACCCCGCTTTTCTTCCAGAGCGATTTGAAACTCTTTGATTGTCTCTTTACTTATCGACATACGAACACAATAAATAAAGCACCGTGTGTTATGCGAAATAGTGGTTTATGGTGGGTTTTAGAAACGAAAAAAGCCCTCTAAATTGAGGACTTTAGGCAAACCCACCAAATAATCAAAAGTCTTTACCCACTTTTACGTTCATCAACCACCATAGAGACAGATCCGTTCTTTATTTTAGATCTAAACCTTACAGGAGATCTTTCACTTTTGAGTGTTCTGTTCACGTCCTTAAAAGTTTCTGTGATGATTTTCTTTTTATCGGTGTATTCATCGTACCGATCTCTCGGCAATTTGATAGCTTCAACTACTGTATCTATCGTCCGAGAGATACCTATGTGCGGAGTTGAAAGGATACTTACTAACTTTGCTTTTTTGGTATTCACGTCATCAGAAAGACGAGCTCTTTTACCCTTAACTAAGACATACAGCGATCCTTTATCTTCGACAAATTGAACCTTTATATTTGATTCTTCGAGCTTCACTGGTAAATCTGTTTGCTCAAGTTCACCTAAATAAACTTTTGCTTTATCACGAAAATCATCTTTACAAAGAAGATCGTAACTTTCATCATCCTTCAAAAACCACGTAACGAGCATTCCTCGGTCTTCCAAATGTTCAAAAATTGATTCGATATTTCTATCCTCAATCTTTGAATCATAGGTTAAGTCATAGATCGGAACATTCACCGATGTTGGATTTTCTTTACCTAGAGAATGTTCTTCGAGAATCCTCTCAAGAACTAATTTAATTTTCTCATTTGCTTTCAGAGTCATAGATTTTTTCAACGAGAACATCTATTTTTGCTTTTACATCCTCACTTTCTTCTGGTTTTGTGAGTAGTAAAACTACTAAATCTTCAATCTCTTTCGCAATCTTTTTATTTTCAACACTTTCAATTTTAGGAATAGGTATCTGCTTGAGCTGATTCAATTTGATATGTAATCCTGCTGGGAAACTGGTCTTAAACCATCGTTGAATAAATGTTGAGTTTATTACACCCAAAATGAACTCTAAGGAATAAGCATCCTTTGGATTATAAATGATGTTGATCGTGTCTGTTACGTAGTATTGATCTGTGTCGAGTGTTGCACATATATTCTGAGCAATATCTTTAACTAAAATCTTTTTATCAACCTCGAAGATCTCCTTTTTTCTTGCTCCTGCACCCTTTTTTTCCATCATTAAATCAGGTCGATACCAAATATATTTATTTGAATAGTTTGAGAAATAATAACCAACATCCTTACCTCGAAGTAACTTTTTGTACTCGTCGTTTATTTTTTCACCAGAAACAAATCTTTTATCATCTGATGTTTTAATTCCTAAAGAAAAATCGCAGATTTTCTCTAAAGGCACAGTATCAACACTAATCGGTGTAATTTTATCGAAAGTGAATCCAAGTGTGGGTTGTGATTTTATCTCTCGATAACTCAAATCAAAATCCATTGGTGCAAAAGTTTGATTAAAATTAATCAGTGGAATAGACCATTCTTCTGTTTTTTCCTTCTTTAGTCCTAAAATAACAGTAGTAACAGATGCTTCAAAAACATCAGATTTACATTTAACAAGACTCAGCACTTTTGTATTTGAAATTAAAAAATCTCTAAACTTTGAAAAACTATCAGTCCCTAGCCAGCTGTTTGAAATAATGAAATAAAGTAAACCATTTTGCTTCAATATGTTATATCCTCTTTCTATAAAGAAAGCGTA